>OGXL01000612.1_pt1 | contig 31388 bp, 30 predicted proteins | sample 1576311 | NCBI WGS metagenome assembly OGXL01 (sample SAMEA3541564, study PRJEB24748) | human gut metagenome | biome: human gut; feature: human-associated habitat; material: faeces | place: China | collected 2012 | reverse complement strand
GGTACCAGGTACTACATCACAGACGACCGGCACCTCATCCTCTCCTCCGAGGTGGGCGTGCTGGATCTCCCGGCGGAGCACGTGGTGGAGAAATCCAGGCTGCAGCCGGGAAAGATCCTCCTCGTGGACACGAAGAAGAAAAAGCTTATCTCTGACGAGGAGTGCAAGGAGTACTACTCCACCCGCCAGCCCTACGGCGAATGGCTGGACCTGAACCTGCTCTACTTAAAGGACATCCCGGTCCCCAACAAGAAGGTGCCGGTCCACAGCCAGGTGAGAAGGGACCAGCTCTACAAGGTCTTCGGCTACACCTACGAGGACGTGAAGGATGTGCTCCTTCCCATGGCGACAAACGGGTCCGAGGCCACAGCCTCCATGGGGACCGACATTCCCCTGGCTGTGCTGTCGGAGAAGCATCCGCCTCTCTCCCACTATTTTAAACAGCTCTTTGCTCAGGTGACCAACCCGCCTATCGACTCTCTCCGGGAGGAGATCGTCACAGACACCACGGTGTACATTGGCTCAGACGGAAACCTGCTGGAGGAGGCGAGCGGCAACTGTACTGTGCTGGAGGTGAAGAACCCCATCCTCACCGGTGTGGACATGATGAAGATCAAGTCCCTGGACCGCCCGGGCTTTAAGAGCGCCGTGGTCTCCCTTCTCTACTTCAAGAATACCTCTCTTGAGAAGGCGCTGGACCAGCTCTTTGTCAGCTGCGACCGGGCCTACACGAAGGGGGCCAACATCATCATCCTCTCCGACCGGGGCGTGGATGAGAACCATGTGGCCATCCCCTCCCTCCTGGCTGTCTCCGCCATGGAGCAGCACCTGATCCGGACAAAGAAGAGGACCGCTGTCTCCATCATCCTGGAAAGCGGCGAGCCCAGGGACGTGCACCAGTTCGCCGCCATCCTTGGCTACGGCGCCCGGGCTGTTAATCCCTATCTGGCTCACGAGTGCATCTCCGAGCTCATAGACAGGGGTATCCTGGATAAGGACTACCACACAGCCATCCACGACTACAACGAGGCTGTGCTCCACGGCATCGTAAAGATCGCGGCCAAGATGGGTATTTCCACCCTCCAGTCCTATCAGTCTGCCCAGATCTTCGAGGCTGTGGGCATCAGCAGGGAGGTCATAGACAAGTATTTTACCAACACAGTCAGCCGGGTGGGCGGCATCGGCATGAAGGATATCAATGACGACGTGATCGCCCGCCACAACAAGGCCTTCGACCCACTGGACCTGGGCGTGGACACTACCCTGGACAGCACCGGCTTCCACCGGCTTCGGAGCGGCGGGGACAAGGAGGACCACCTCTACAATCCGGCTACCATCATCGCCCTCCAGCAGGCCACACAGAACGGCGACTATGAGAGATTTAAGGAATATACAGCCATGGTGGACGACGAGACCCGTCCCCACACCCTGCGGGGGCTCCTCTCCTTCCAGTTCCCGGAGGACGGGGGCATCCCCATCGACGAGGTGGAGCCCGCCTCTGAGATCGTCAAGCACTTTAAGACAGGGGCCATGTCCTACGGCTCCATCTCTGAGGAGGCCCACGAGTGTATGGCTATCGCTATGAACCGTCTGGGAGGCAAATCCAACTCAGGCGAGGGCGGCGAGAAGCCGGAGCGCCTGGGCACAGAGAAGAACAGCGCCATCAAGCAGGTGGCCTCCGGCCGGTTTGGCGTCACCAGCGAGTATCTGGTGAGCGCAAAGGAGATCCAGATCAAGATGGCCCAGGGCGCAAAGCCCGGCGAGGGCGGACACCTGCCCGGGAAAAAGGTATACCCCTGGATCGCGAAGACACGCTACTCCACCCCCGGTGTATCCCTCATCTCCCCTCCGCCTCACCACGACATCTACTCCATCGAGGACCTGGCGCAGCTCATCTACGACCTGAAGAACGCCAACAGGAAGGCCCGGATCGCGGTGAAGCTTGTGTCCGAGGCGGGTGTCGGCACCATCGCCTCAGGCGTGGCCAAGGCGGGCGCCCAGGTGGTGCTCATCTCCGGCTACGACGGAGGGACAGGAGCCGCGCCCCAGAGCTCTATCCATCACGCGGGGCTTCCCTGGGAGCTGGGCCTTGCTGAGACACACCAGACGCTGATACAGAACCACTTGAGGAGCCGTGTGGTCATCGAGACGGACGGCAAGCTCATGAGCGGCCGGGATGTGGCCATCGCCGCCCTTCTGGGAGCTGAGGAGTTCGGCTTTGCCACTGCTCCCCTCGTGACCATGGGCTGCATGATGATGCGGGTCTGCAATCTGGACACCTGCCCTGTGGGCGTTGCCACCCAGAATGAAGCCTTACGCAAGCGCTTTAAGGGCAAACCGGAGTACGTCATGAACTTCATGCTCTTCATGGCCCAGGAGCTGCGGGAGATCATGGCAAAGCTTGGCTTCCGCACACTCTCCGAGATGGTGGGACACACGGAATGCCTGAAGGTTCGTGAGAACTGCAGCATCCCGAGGGCGAAAAAGGTAGACCTCTCAAGGATCCTCTGCTCCGCACCGGAGGGCAGCGCGGTCCACTTCAACCCGGAGGATGTATTTGACTTTGAGCTGGAGAAGACCGTGGACGAGGCCATTCTCCTGCCCCGCTTTGAAAAGGCTCTGAAGACCGGCAGGAAGCACAGCGAGAGCATCCGCGTGAACAGCGTGAACCGCTCTGTGGGAACCATCCTGGGATCCGAGATCACGGCTGCCTTCAAGGATACGCTCAAGGATGACACCTTCAAGGTACACTGCACCGGAGGCGGCGGACAGTCCTTCGGCGCCTTTATCCCCAAGGGTCTGACCATGACGCTGGAGGGGGACGCCAACGACTACTTTGGCAAGGGCCTGTCCGGCGGCAAGCTGATCGTGTATCCGTCCAGGCGCAGCACCTTTAAGGCCTCCGAGAATATCATCATAGGAAATGTAGCTCTCTACGGCGCCACATCAGGAACGGCCTATGTCTGCGGCGTGGCCGGCGAGCGCTTCTGCGTCCGCAACTCCGGCGCCACAGCGGTGGCCGAGGGCTGCGGCGACCACGGGCTGGAGTACATGACAGGAGGCTGCGCGGTCATCCTTGGAAAGACCGGCAAAAACTTTGCCGCGGGCATGAGCGGCGGCACAGCCTACGTGCTGGATATGGATCATCAGCTCTACAAAAAGCTGAACAAGGATATGGTGACCATGTCTGAGGTGACAGAAAAGCACGACATCGCCGAGCTGAAAAATATACTGAAGGACTACGAGAAGGAGACCTCTTCCGCTCTGGCAAAGGATATCCTTGAGCATTTCGGAGACTACCTGCCGGGATTTAAAAAGATCCTTCCCAATGATTACCAGCGCATGCTCCACGCCATCAGCAAGTACGAGGAGAAGGGTCTCTCCCACGAAGACGCGGCGCTGGAAGCATTTTACGAGATCCAGAAATAGTCCAAAGGAGGAAGACTGACTATGGGAAAACCAACTGGTTTTTTAGAATATAAAAGAATGGATAATTCGTCCTGTGCTCCGGAGGAGCGCATCAGGAATTTCAATGAATTTCACCCCCCTCTTTCCCCTGAGGAAAGAAGGCTTCAGGGGGCCCGATGCATGAACTGCGGCGTCCCCTTCTGCCAGTCTGCACTGCAGCTGAAGGGCATGGTGACAGGCTGCCCGCTCCACAATCTGATCCCGGAGTGGAACGACGAGGTATTCCACGGCAACTACTCCCAAGCCCTCTCCCGCCTGCGCAAGACCAGCAGCTTCCCGGAATTTACCGGGAGAGTCTGCCCGGCTCTGTGCGAAAAGGCCTGTGTGTGCGGCATGAACGACGATCCGGTCACCATCCGCGACAATGAGCTCTTCATTATAGAGACAGGCTTTGCTGAGGGAAATATGAAGCCCCGCATCCCAGCGGTGCGCACGGATAAGAAGGTGGCCGTGGTTGGGTCCGGTCCCGCCGGCCTGGCAGCCGCCGACCAGCTGGGCCAGAGAGGCCATCATGTGACTGTCTTTGAGAGGGAGGACCGTGTGGGAGGGCTCCTCATGTACGGCATCCCCAACATGAAGCTGGACAAATCCATCGTGCAGCGCCGGGTGGATCTTATGACTGCGGAGGGCATAGAGTTCGTGACCGGAGCCAACATCGGCGCCGACATCCCGGCACAGAAGCTGCTGGAGGAGTACGACGCTGTGGTCCTGTGCTGCGGCTCCAAGAGAGCCAGGGACCTAAACGGTGAAGGCCGTCAGGCGGAGGGCATCTACTTTGCCGTGGACTTCCTTACAAGGGCCACAAAGCACCTGCTGGACGGCACTCCCTGGGTGTCTGCAAAGGGCAAAAAGGTCATCATCGTGGGCGGTGGAGACACCGGCAACGACTGCGTGGGAACCTGCATCCGCCAGGGCTGCGCCTCTGTCACACAGATTGAGATGATGCCCAAGGCCCCGGATGAGCGCACCCCATCCAATCCCTGGCCGGAGTGGCCCAAAGTCTGCAAGACCGATTACGGGCAGGAGGAGGCCATCTACTGCTTTGGCCACGATCCCCGGATCTACGAGACGACCATCAAGGAGTTCCTGACAGACGACAAAAACCAGCTCACAGGAGTGAAAACTGTGAAGCTTGCCTTCAAGGACGGGAAAATGACAGAGGTAGAGGGAAGTGAACAGATCCTGGAGGCAGACCTTCTCCTCATCGCGGCAGGCTTTACCGGATGTGAGTCCTATGTGTCAGACGCCTTCCAGCTTGACCTCACACCCAGAGGCGTGGCCGCCACTGCCCCCTCCTCCTACAGGACAAACACCGAAAAGGTATTTGCCGCAGGCGACATGCACAGAGGCCAGTCCCTTGTGGTCTGGGCCATTGCCGAAGGCCGGGAATGCGCCAGAGAAGTGGATGAATATCTGATGGGATATACGAATATGTAAGAGAAGTGTCAAAGATGTATTGCCTGTCGGCTCAAAACCGATATGGCAGCTCTTAAAGAAAAGTGTTAGTTGTGTCTTGAATGACGCAGACGCCCACCTTGCTTTGCCGAGCGGATGGGCGTTTTCCTTTTTCTGGATACTGTTTTTCTATACATGAAGCAACACAAATAAATTACTTTGTATGTAACTTCAAATACAGCGACAGTATCCAGCAGACTTATTTCCCGCTGCGGGCCAGCTCTCTCATCTCCCTTGCATTCTCAAGGACAGTATCCGTGATCTTTGCGCCTCCCAGTATTCTGGCCAGCTCCTCCACCGACTCTTCGTTGGAGAGCTGGCGGATATCTGTGTGGGTCTTTCCCTCATCCACTGTCTTCTCGATCAGATAGTGGGCATCCGCCTGGGCAGCGATCTGAGCCAGATGGGTGATGCAAATGACCTGATGGGTTCTTCCGATGACAGCCATCTTCTCGGATACTTTCTGGGCCGTTCTGCCGCTGATCCCCACATCGATCTCATCGAAGATCAGGGTGGGGATCTCATCTTTATCTGCCATCACAGTCTTGATGGCCAGCATGATCCTGGACAGCTCACCACCGGAAGCGACTTCAGCCAGCGGCTTCAGGGGTTCACCGGGGTTCATGGAGATCATGTAGGAGATGTCATCCTTTCCGTTTGCCGTGTACTCCGGCAGACTGGAAAAATCGATCTGGAACCGCACATCCGCAAAATTCAGATCCTTAAGTCCCTCTGTGATCTTCTCGGAAAAGAGAAGGCTCTGCTCCTTCCTGAGTCTTGTCAGTACTGTTGTGTTCTTCTCCAGATGCTTGAGAGCACGCTCATATTTCTCCTTCAGTTCCTCAAGATAGCGGTCATAATCATTCAGGACAAGGAGACGGCTCTTTTTCTCCTCACAGTACGCCCTGATCTGCTCTATCGTACTGCCGTACTTTGTCTTGAGTCGGTTGATCTCATTAAGCCTGTTCTCAGTCTCTGCAAAATCTTCGTCAGAAAAGTCAAGAGACTTTTCGTAGTCTGCAAGCTCTCTGTTGAAATCATTCAGAAGGCTGTCCACTTCCAAAAGCTGGTCGTACAGTTCCTTTGCAGCTTCATCCAGACCTGCTGCTTCGGCAAGACTTCTGATGGCGCGGCTCAGCGACTCGCTTGCGCTATCCCCATCTTCGCTGGTGTAGCCGTGGGCTTCATGGACGCCCTCCACGATCTTTCTGCTGTTGACCATGCGCCGGTAGCTCTCTTCCAGCTCCTCGTCCTCTCCGTCCTGCAGAGCCGCCTCCTCGATCTCCCCTATTTCAAATTCCAGGAAGGAAGCCTCTTTGGCCCGCGCGGCCTCATCCTGATCTGCTTCCTCCAGCTCTTTTTTCCACTTCTTGTACTCCTGGAAAGAGACGAAGACTTTCTCTTTTGCCTCCAGGATCTTTTCAGAGGCAAAGGCATCCAGGATCTCCAGCTGTCTCTTCTTGTAGAGGAGAGACTGGTGCTCGTGCTGTCCATGGATGTCGATCAGGATCCCTGCCGCCTCCTTCAGAAGAGAGATGGGCACCGTCTCCCCGTTGATCTTGCTGGTGCTGCGCCCCTCCATGAGCCGCCGGCTCAGGACAACAGTCCCCTCCTCCGGGAAAATATCCAGCTTTTTCAGTCTCTCTTCCTGCTTTTTATCTTCAACAGTAAAGGTCAGTTCCACAAATCCATACTGCGCTCCTTTCCGCAGGATGTCCGTGGAATATCTGGCCCCAAGAGCGAGACTGACCGAACCGAGGATGATGGATTTCCCCGCTCCGGTCTCCCCTGTCAGTATATTCAGCCCCTTTTGGAAGTCAATCTCCACCTCGTCGATCAGGGCGAGATTTTTCACATGTAAATTCTGTAACATACAGCCTCCTGTATCTTCTATAAGCCTTTAAGAAATGATTTTACTGATCTTATCCATGACGGCGATGGTATCATCCACACTGCGGATCACACAGATAATGGTGTCATCTCCCGCCACACTCCCGATGATCTCACTCCACTTCATGGCATCGAGAGCAGCACATACAGCATTGGCCATGCCCACTACCGTCTTGATCACAAGGATATTCTGGGCCATATCCATAGAGGCATATCCGTCTCTCAGTACGCGGATATATTTTTCGCTCATCTCCGATTCCCCCTTCTGGTGGACCGCATATTTCTGTCTCCCGTCATCCGTGGGAACCTTGGTCAGTTTCAGATCGCGAATATCCCTGGATACAGTGGCCTGAGTTACCTTAAATCCTTCCTTGTTCAGGTATTCTGCCAGTTCCTCCTGTGTCTCGATCCTGTATTTACTGATGAGTTCTACAATCTTTGCGTGTCGGTTGATCTTCATGGTACTAATTTCCTTTCATCTTTCTGCGCATGATTTCAAGAAAGCTGACTTTGCTCAGCTTCATCAGCTTAGTCACGTGTTCTGATCTGCGTACCAGGATCCGGTCTCCGGTGCGCATCTCCACCACATCCGCGCCGTCAAATGTGGCAAACACTTCCTCTTCTCTTCCGTTTCTCCCCATTCCAATCTGCACAACGATCTCGTCATCCGCAGACAAAACAATGCTGCTTGTATTCAGGGCGTGGGAGCAGATGGGTGTGAGGACGATGAGGGATGCCGTGGGCTCCACCACCGGCCCCCCTGCTGACAGATTGTAGGCCGTGGAACCGGTAGGGGTGGAGATGATCATGCCGTCCGCCTCATAGGAATTCAGAAGAGATCCATTTACATAGAGATCAAAATGTATGACCCTCAGGTTTCCCTTACGTGAGATGACGATATCATTGAGGGCCACATCCGGTTTCATTCCCTGGAAATGTCCCTCCAGCATCATCCTGTCCTCAATACAGTAGTCGCCCTGCAGGATCTGGGCCAATGCTTCCTCCAGCCTGGGCGGGTCTACCTCTGTCAGATATCCCAGCGTTCCCATATTGATGCCAAGGATCGGGATCTCGCTTTTTAATATTCTGGCCACCTCTATAAGGGTTCCGTCCCCGCCGATGACAATGGCGCAGTCCGCGTCTTCCGGGACAGACTCCCGGATGATATTTTTTCTGTCATCCCTTTTTGAGAACAGGCAGGTCTTGCCCTCGCCCTCAAGGATCCGCCGGATCTTCTCGGTTACACGCCCATCCCTGTCTTTCCCATCGTTCGTCACTATATAAAACCGTTCCATCTTCTAACCTCGCAGTGCTTCAAATGCTTCTGACACAACAGTCTTCACATCGATCTTTTCCTCTACAGCCGCCTCCTGTGGCTGGCATTTTTCCAGGTGAACCAGATACTCAATGTTTCCCTCAGGTCCTTTGATAGGGGAGAATGTCAGGTCCAGGACTCTGAATCCGATAGACAGGGCGTAGGCGATCACATTGTCAATGACTTCTATGTGGGTACTCTTGTCCCGCACAACGCCTTTCTTTCCCACTTTTTCTCTGCCGGCCTCAAACTGGGGCTTTATGAGAGCTGTGATCTGCCCATTGTCCGTCAGATAGTCCCGGATCGGCCCCAGCACTTTTGAGAGCGAGATGAAGGACACGTCTATGGAGGAAAAGTCGATAGGCTCACCTAAGTCCTCCGGCTTCACGTAGCGGATATTTGTCTTCTCCATGCAGACAACCCGCTCGTCCTGGCGGAGCTTCCAGTCCAGCTGGCCCCGTCCCACATCGATGGCGTATACCCTGACTGCGCCGTTCTGCAGCATGCAGTCTGTAAATCCTCCGGTGGATGATCCCACATCCGTGCATACCTTGCCCTCCACGGACACATCAAAACACTTCAGTGCCTTCTCCAGCTTCAGTCCCCCCCTGCTTACATAGGGAAGGGTATGGCCGCGGACTTCAATCTGCACGTCCTCCGGGAAGGTGGTTCCCGCCTTATCTTCCTTCTGCCCGTCCACATACACGATGCCGGACATGATGATGGCCTTGGCTTTCTCCCTGGAACCGGCCAGGTTCCTTTTCACAAGCAATACATCCAGACGCTCTTTCATGGCTGTTCTCCTGTCTATTTCTATCATCCTGTTTGTTTATATTTCTCTCCTGCCGACTGTCTTCCGGGTGCAAGCAAGAATATACTCTGTCACAATGCGCTTTGTCATGGAGGGGGCGTCCAGGAGGACCTCCCTGCGCAGAACGTCCACGCTGCCGTGCTCAATATAGTCGTCCGGCAGCGCCAGGTTCAGCACCTGTACAGGCAGATCATGCTCGGAGACATACTCTGTCACCCGCTCCCCGAAGCCTCCGCAGAGGATATTTTCCTCTATGGTGACGATCAGACTGTGGTTTTTTGCCAGTTCCTCGATCATCTGCTCATCTACAGGCTTGACGAATCTGGCGTTGACGAGGGTGCAGTTATACCCCGTCTCCTTGATGAGCCTGCGGGTTTTCAGAGCCTCCTCAAACATGTGTCCTACACTCACGATAGCGATGCTCTCCTCCTCGTAGATCACCTCGCTCCTGCCGTACTGAATAGGCGCCCGGAACTCCTCGCAGCCGTCATAGGCTGTGCCCCGCGGATACCTGAGGGCCACCGGACCGTCATAGCCAACGGCAAAGCGGAGCATGTCCGCCAGCTCCCAGCGGTTCTTGGGGGACATGACTGTCATATTGGGAATACCGCCCAGGTAGGACAGGTCAAAGATCCCCTGATGGGTCTCCCCGTCGCTTCCCACAAGACCCGCCCGATCTACCGCAAAGACAACCGGCAGATTCTGCAGTCCCACATCATGTATGATCTGGTCATATCCTCTCTGGAGGAAGGAAGAATACACGGCAAATACGGGTTTGATCCCCCCTGCCGCCAGTCCGGCAGCAAAGGTGACCGCATGGCCCTCCGCGATCCCCACGTCAAAAAACCGTCTGGGAAAGCGGCGCCGGAACTCGGAAAGCCCGGTGCCGTCAGCCATGGCAGCGGTGATGACCGCCACTTTCGGATCCCTTTTCCCTATGTCACAGATTACTTTCGAAAATATATCCGTATAGGTATCTTTTTTTGCAGTCCCTAATGGTTTCCCTGTCTCAATGTCAAATGGTCCGGTGCCGTGGAAGCGGGCCGGCTCCTGCTCTGCAGGCTTGTACCCCATGCCCTTCTGGGTGAGGACGTGGAGGAGCACAGGCCCCTCTACCTTCTTTGCCTCCCGCAGGGCCCGGCACAGCATGGGAATATCGTGTCCTGGAATGGGTCCTAAGTAAGTGATCCCCATATCCTCAAAAAGCATGCCCGGCACCACAAGCTGCTTGATGCTGTTCTTGGTTCTCCGGATCTGCTCGATAATGGAGTCCCCTGCCACCGGGATCCTGTGCAGGGTGTTGGTAACCCCTTTTTTCAGTCCTGTATAGATGTCGGCTGTCCGGAGCCGGGCAAGGTAATCGGACATGCCCCCCACATTCTCTGAGATAGACATATAATTGTCATTCAGTACAATGATAAAATTCGTCTTGATCTGGGCCGCGTTGTTCAGCGCCTCATAGGCCATGCCGCCTGTCATGGCTCCGTCTCCAATGACAGAGATGACGCTGTAGTCTTCCCCGAGCAGGTCCCTGGCCTGCACATATCCAAGTCCGGCTGAGATGGAAGTGGAACTGTGGCCTGTGTCAAATGCGTCGCAGGCACTCTCTTTTCTCTTCGGGAAACCGCTCATGCCTCCATACTTGCGCAGATCATCGAACCCGGCTCTGCGCCCGGTCAGGATCTTGTGGGTGTAGGACTGATGCCCCACATCCCAGATCATCTTGTCCTCCGGGAGCTGGAATACCCGGTGCATGGCAATGGTCAGTTCCACCACGCCCAGATTGGAGGCCAGATGTCCCCCTGTCATACTGATCTTCTCTATCAGGAACTGCCTGATCTCGCCGGCCAGCTCCTCCAGCTCCTGGGGCTTCAGTTTTTTAATATCATTTTCTCTCTCGATCCGATCTAACAACATACCTGTCGCTCCTTATTTTTCCCTGTGGATCAGCTTTTCGATGAGCCACGCCAGATACCCGTTTTCTCCGGGAAGCTCTCCAAGAAGCCCCACCGCTTCCATGGAAGCGGACTCCACCAGTCTCCCCGCCTCCGCAAGACCTACCAGGGTCACATAGGTGCTCTTCTCGTTCTTCTCATCACTGTGGACCGGTTTGCCAAGCACCTCGCTTGTGCTGGTCACATCCAGGATATCGTCCTGGACCTGGAAGGCAAATCCTATATTTGAGGCGATCTTCTCCACCTTCTTCACATCTTCATCCGAAGCTCCGGCAAGGATGGCTCCGATCATCATGGAGCTCTCGATGAGGGCTCCCGTCTTCAGTTCATAGATAAAATCCAGGACCTCCCGGGAGACGGCATGTCCCGTCTCTTTCACATCCACCACCTGGCCGCCGATCATACCGTAAATGCCCGCTTTCCCGGCCAGGACACGGAGGGCTCTGCCTGCCAGCAGCGCCTTGTCCGGATACTGCTCAAAAGCCAGGGACGCTGTCTCAAAGGCAAAGTTCAAAAGAGCATCCCCCGCAAGGATCCCCATATCCTCCCCGTAGACTACATGGGTGGTCTTTCGTCCCCTGCGGTACTCATCGTTATCCATGGCCGGCAGATCATCGTGCACAAGAGAGTAGGTGTGGATCATCTCTATAGCCGCCATAAATGGCTCAATGATCCCGCTCTCTCCGCCGAACAGGCGGTAAGTCTCCTGCATCAGCATGGGGCGAAGCCGCTTGCCGCCTGCCATAAGGCTGTACTCCATCGCCTCCATGATGACCTTCTGCATTCCCTCTTTCCGGGGCAGATAATTTTTAAGTATGTCTTCTATCTCCTCTACCTTCCGGTCTCTTTCTCTCTCGTAATCTATCTTACTGCAACTCATGGGCCTCTCCTTTTTCATCCAGAACCTGTATCTGTTTCTCCACTCGGTCTATCCTGTCACTGCATGCCTTCAGCATATCCATTCCCCTGTGGTAGAGCTGAAAGGACTTTTCCAGGGAAGACTCTGCCTCCAGCGCTCCCGTCACTGCCTCCAGCTCCGAGAAAAGCTGCTCCAGTGTCTTCTCGTCCTCCACGGGAGCCGTCTGTTCTTCTATTCTCTCTTCCATGCCGTTCCTCCTTCATCCTGCACATCCTCCACTCTGGCCCGGATCACACCGTCCGACACATAGATGTGCAGCTCCATGTCTTTTTCCACCTGGCGGATGCTCTTTACCGCCTCCCGGCTGCCTCCAGACTCCTTCTCCACATAGGAGTAGCCCTGATTCAGCTTTCCGGCTGGGGACAGGCCCCGCATTTTTTCAATATAAATGGCAAGCTGGTGTCTTGCCCTCTGTACCTTCTGTTCGATATCACGCCGCATGGCATCCTCCAGATCCACCAGGATCTGACGCTTTTCCCGCAGCTTGTTGCCGGGGTGCAGATACCGCAGCCTGGCCTCGTACTTCTGGAGACGCAGACGGCTCACCTGTATCTGCCGGTCCATCTGCCGGTTCATCTGAAGGGCTGTCTCCTGCAGGCGCTGGTCAAAAAGACGGATATCCCAGACTGCCAGCTCCGCCGCAGCCGAGGGCGTGGGTGCCCGCAGATCCGCCACATAGTCGGCAATGGTGGTATCTGTCTCATGTCCTACCGCCGAGATCACGGGCACAGAGCAGTCAAAGATAGCTCTGGCCACTATCTCCTCATTGAAGGCCCACAGATCTTCGATGGAGCCGCCGCCTCTTCCCACGATCATCACATCCACGCCGGCCTGCTCCAGCATGTGTATACCCTTTACAATGCTCTCACTGGCTCCCTCTCCCTGCACCTGGGCCGGGTAGAGGATCAGCTGTACATAGGGGTTGCGCCGCCTGCTGATATTCATAATATCCCGTACCGCCGCCCCGGTGGAGGCCGTCACCACTCCCACCCGCATGGCAAAGGGAGGAATCGGCTTTTTGTACTCCTGCGCAAACATGCCCATCTCTTCCAGCTCTTTTTTCAATGCCTGGAACTTCTCATACAGAACGCCCTCTCCGTCCAGGCGTATCTGCCGGGCATAGAGCTGGTATGTGCCGCCCCGCTCGTACACACTGACCGATCCAAAGACGATCACCTGCTGTCCTTCCGCCATACGAAAAGAGAGCCCTCCACGCTGCCCTGCAAACATGACACAGGCAATCGTTCCGGACTCATCCTTCAGTGAAAAATATATATGACCCGACGTATGGTACTTACAGTTCGACACTTCGCCCTTAACGTAAATGCGGTTCAGCATGAAATCCTGGGTGAACATATTCCGGATATAGGCATTTACCTGTTTTACTGTATAAACATTTCCCGCCATGATCTGTCAATGCACCTCTCGTCTCAGTCTGCGATCCTGGCCAGAACGCCGTTTATGAAAGAGGGACTTTCGTCTCCGCCAAACCGCTTGGCAAGCTCAACAGCCTCATTGATGGCCACGGATACAGGCACGTCATCGTCCCACTTCATCTCATAGACAGCCAGCCGCAGGATGGTCAGATCCACCTTGTTCATTCTGGTGGTCTTCCAGCCTGTCGTATGCTCATTGATCAGTCTGTCGATCTCTTCTATATGCTCTGCCACAGCCTGAGCTTTCTTCTGGATATATTCCCTGTCCTTCTCCTTCGCCTCCTCGAGCTGGTCAAAGTACATCTCCAGCTGCTGGGGCATCTCATCTGCGGTGTTGAACTCCAGGCCAAACACCATCTTAAATATATGTTCCCTTGCCTCTGTTCTCTTCACTTATGCTTCCTCCGGAACATCCACGCCTGCGATGCGGATATTGACGTCCGCAACGGTAAGGCCTGTCATATTTTCAATGGCTGCTTTCACTTTCTCCTGCACTTTCTGGCAGATGTCCATGACGTTGTAGCCGTATTTTAAATTCAGCTTCAGAGACACGGTGACGATCCCCTCCAGCACGTCCACCTTGACGCCTTTTGACAGGGATTTCATGCCCAGCTTGCTGATCAGCTCTCTGGTGGCATTGCCGGACATGGACGCCACACCGTCCACTTCCATGGCTGCAAGACCGGCGATGATGGCAACCACCTCGTCAGCGATCTTTACTTCTCCGAGATTTTCATCTTCTTTTATTGTATAGGTACTTCTCTCATCTTTTCCCATAAAAATGACCTCCATATTTGTGTTACAAATTCACATTACATTATTAATATACATTATAACAAAATTATATGCAAATGCCAACACTTTCGGCCTCTTTCCTGTGAGGCTTTTCGGCTCTGCGCCGCTAGGAACGGCCGAACTCGGAGAGGATGAGTCCCTCATTCCGATCCAGTGTCATGCGGATACTCCACTCATTGATAAAGAGAAGCAGTGGGCGGTCTTTGAGGTCTTTGATCTTCTTCATGTCGGAAGTACCCACAAGGCGGTCCAGATCCAGCTCTTCGTTCTCGATCCACCGGATGTGCTCATAGGGAAGTGTCTCCAGGCGGATCTCCACCTTGTACTCATTTTCCAGTCGGTACTTGAGCACGTCAAACTGCAGGACGCCCACCACGCCCACGATGATCTCCTCCATACCGGTGTTGTACTCCTGGAAGATCTGGATGGCTCCCTCCTGGGCGATCTGACTGATCCCCTTGATAAACTGCTTTCTCTTCATAGTGTCCACCTGGCGAACTCTCGCAAAATGCTCCGGCGCAAAGGTGGGGATCCCCTCAAAGGCAAACTTCTCCGGGGAGGCAGTCAGGGTATCTCCGATGGAGAAAATGCCCGGGTCAAACACGCCGATAATGTCCCCCGCATAGGCGTTCTCGATGATCTTTCTCTCGCTGGCCATCATCTGCTGAGGCTGGGAGAGACGCACCTTTTTCCCGCCCTGGATGTGATGGACTTCCATACCGGCGTCAAATTTGCCGGAACAGATGCGCATAAAGGCGATCCTGTCCCTGTGGGCCTTGTTCATATTTGCCTGTATCTTGAACACGAAAGCGGAGAAATCCTGCTCTTCCATCGGGTTGATCTCCCCCTTGTCTGACTTTCTGGGAAGGGGGGAGGATGTCATGGAAAGGAAGTGCTGCAAGAAGGTCTCCACACCGAAGTTGGTGAGAGCAGAGCCGAAAAACACAGGCGACAGCTCGCCTCTGCTGACCAGCTCCTGGTCAAACTCAGCGCCCGCCCCGTCCTGGAGCTCGATCTCTTCTTCCAGCTGCAGTCTCTGGTTTTCATCGATGAGCCAGGTAATCTCCGGGTCATCAATCTTCACCTTCTTGACTTCTCCCTGTGTTGTCCCCTTCTTCGTGTCGGAGAAGAGCTCCACCTCTCTCTCTTTCCGGTCGTACACGCCCTTAAAATTCTTCCCTGATCCAATAGGCCAGTTAATGGGACAGGTGGCGATACCCAGTTCATTTTCAATGTCATCCAGAAGTTCAAAAGTGTCCATGGCTTCCCGGTCCATCTTATTGATAAAGGTAAAGATGGGGATGTGGCGCATGGTGCAGACTTTAAACAGCTTTCTCGTCTGGGCCTCCACGCCTTTGGAGGCGTCTATCACCATTACGGCAGAGTCCGCTGCCATGAGGGTACGGTAGGTATCCTCCGAGAAGTCCTGGTGCCCTGGTGTGTCCAGGATGTTGATGCAGTAACCGTCATACTCAAACTGCAGGACAGAGGATGTGACAGAGATACCTCTCTCCTTCTCGATCTCCATCCAGTCTGACACAGCGTGCTTGGCAGTTGCCTTCCCCTTCACGCTTCCCGCCTGATTGATGGCTCCTCCGTACAGCAGAAACTTTTCTGTCAGCGTAGTCTTTCCCGCATCCGGGTGGGAAATGATGGCAAAAGTACGGCGTCTCTTGATTTCATCTTTCATCTGTTTTGTCAATTCCGGCATGATATAAGCTCTCCTCTATATTCTCATCTATATCAGATAGTCGTTTTACTCCGAATATACAGTTTACCACAGGTCATGCCGTGTGTGCAATTACTATCGAACAAAAAAAGGATCAAGGCTTTCCTCGCTTTGATCCTCTTCTTATACATCCTCTTTTCACCGATCCTCCCCGTCCGCAGCACCATAGGAGCTGCGGGGCTCATAGCGGTCTTCATATTCCGGCGAGACGCCGTCCCCCCAGTAGAAGGTCCTCAGGCCATTTCCACCTCTGCCGCTTCCTCTGTTAGCTTCCAGGCTGATGACCGAGGTGCTGGAGGAAACCATATACTGACAGCTGCTTCCCTCTGTGGACAGTACATCTGCCAGGCTGCCTCCCTCATAGAGCTTTATTGTGACCGTAGCCTGATCATCGATCACAAGATCCTGCCATTTTCTGTTAAAGCTCTGTATCTGATAGCCCTCTTCCCTGCATGTATTATCTGCGCCGCACACAAGATAATATCCCTTTGCCGGGATAGTTCCGGCAAGCCCGATGGTCTTCTCCGTCCGCATGCCGTCGCTGTCCACAGTGGAACCGGCCTTTCCCTCCTCGCTCCCGGAGCTGTAGCCCAGTATGTATCCTTCCAGGCTGACTGCCTTGTCCCCCGGATTGTAAAGTTCCACATAGTCGCTGGAAAAGACGCCCTCGCTGCCGCCGGCTCCGTAGAACTGGGAAATGACCACCTGCTCCGCCGGCGCTTCCGCACCGTTGGATCTCATCCCGTACATGCCGGCCAGACCGGCCGCCACCACAGCTGCGGACAAAATTTTTATAAACGCCTTTCGGAGCGCTTGCTTTTCTCTTCCTGTCATCCTCTCATTCCCTTCCTGACCCTGGTATCTTTGTTTGCCCTTATCTTAACAGCTCCAGTTCAAATCCATCTTTGCTTCCCGTTAAATCTTTGTAAAGATCACTCCGCAGTATTGATGGGCGTGATGACGATGTTCTGGGCGGCAATCCCGGTTTTCCGGGTGATGATATCCTCAATCTGGGCCCTGTTCGCGTCCGAAAGCTCCGAGGCGTTGACCACCACATCCGCGCTGTCCGCCGTAAGGCTGACGACAGCCTCGTCAAACCCTTTGGAAGCAAGAAGTGTCTCAGCTGCGGCCTCCTTCTCTGCTAAGTCTGTCATCTGGACCATCTGGTTGACAGCGTCCTGTTTTTGCTCATCGCTTAAATTCTGATTGTCGATAATGGATAGCAGATCCTCTTTATTCTTAGCGCGCACCTGTTCCCTTGTCACCTTCGCCTCGGCCACCACGGCGCTGGCATCCCCGCTTGTAAGTACAGCCTCCCCGGGAGCGCCGTCCACACTTCCATCATCCGCGCCCTCCTCTGTCCCTGCAGCCTCCGCGTCCGCATCCTGGCTCTCAATGTCACCTGAGCTGGCCGACACATCCTCCTCCGATATGTCCAGGAGCTCCTGGCTGGCCAGATCCCCGCTTGTCTGGGCAGCTGTATCCTCCTCCCCGAACAGCCGTCCCGAATAGTTCAGGTACCCGGCGGCAGCGATCATAACCGCAAGAGCCGCAATGATAATCTGGTTTTTCCTGAATATTTTTTTCACTCTGCTACCTCCTTAATTTTCATTGAGCTTCATTACCTTAATTTTATGCGTGTCTACATTAAATAATGCCTGCACCGCCTCTGTTATATTCTGTACTGTAACAGGCTCATCTCCGCCCTGGGCGATCACCACAACGCCCTCCACAGTGGGAGTCAGTTCCTTGGTCACATAGGGCTCCTGCCCGGAGGAGGTCCCGCTTCCATCCTCCCCGAAAACAGTGGTGCCGCCGGAGCTGTTCCTGGATGTAGTGCGGGTGCCTCCCTGGCTGTCCTGCTCTGTCACCGTCTCACTCTCTTTCTCCTCATCCTTCTCCACGACTTTCTCAGAAGTGGACCGAAGCGTCACCATGACTTCCACCTCCCCCACGCCGGAGACCTTCGAGAGCACATCTTTCAGTTTTCGCTCCATATACTCCGCATAGTCCTCCTCCCCGGGCAGCACGCCGCCGGACTGCTCCCCCGCTGCGCCGGATCTCTCACTCTCCCCGCTTCCATCCGAGACCGGAAGGGTGATCACAAGCAGCAGCACGCCAGACAAAAGAAGGATCAGCAGGCGGTCCTTCCGAAGCCACGTGCTGCCGCCCTTCCCTTTGGTCATCTTTCCCCACCATTCTATCAACTTATTCCTGTCCAATCCTGATCTCCTCCACACTGATCCTGTTATCATCCCCTTCTTCCTCCCCGGTTTCCTCTTCTTCGCCTGCCAGTCCCGCCTCTTCCTGGCTGCTGCTTTCTGCACCTATATTTTCCAGGTAAGCGCCTGCCTCCCGGATCTGCCGGAGCTCTTCTTCGTAAGCAGTTCCCCGGTACACCGAGAGAAATTCCTCTCCCATGCCGAGCATCTCCATGACAGGATGCAGAAGAAGGAGGACCAGCAGAAGGCCGGTAAAAAAGCGGATATATTTCCTGTACGCCTGTCCCGGTATCACATGCGTAAGAACAGCAGAGAACACCATAAAGTAAGCAATGCTTCTGATCCATTCATACAGCTGTTCCAGCATTCCATCCCTCCTTTTCCCGCCGCCTGCTCTTATGTGCTGTTTGTGGTAGCCGCCACGATGGCAATGGTCAAAAGAAAGAGCATGCCTGCTGTGAAGACCAGACGCATCAGAAGCTGGCAGGCATCTGCCATGCCTCCAATACAGCCCACCAGCCTTTTGTCCGACACAGGCTGCAGAACCGCGGCAGCCAACTTGTACATGAGCACCATGATGCCAGCCTGCACCAGAGGTACTGCACAGAGTGCGAAGCAGATGATTGCCCCTGCTATGCCAATGCCGTTCTTCACCACCACAGCTGTCCCCAATATAACTTCCGCAGTTCCACCAATGGCATCCCCCACTCCCGGTATGGCTTCCACGCCCCTGGTGAGGGCGCTTCTCTTCACGCTGTCAACAGCCGGGGCGATCAGCCCCTGTATCGTGTTCAGCCCTATGACCAGCGCCAGCAGTGTCTTCAGCGTCCAGGACACCACCGTCTCGATCAGCTCTGTAAACCTGGACAAATACTCCTCCTGGGAAAGGTAGTTCAGCACCTTGATCATCATGTACACGTGGAGTGCCGGAAGCAGGAAATTCACCATAAACACTTCCACCAGAAGGATGACAAGGAGGGCCAGATTATAGAACGCTGCGGCAGTCATGCTCCCCTTTGCCAGGGAGACAGCGATAAAGTACACCGGGCAGAGTGCCTTCATAAATGCTGTCAGTAGCCGGATCCCGTCCTCCACCCAGGCCGCCGCGCTCTGAAAGGCTCCCAGGCATAGAGCGATCATCAGTATGTAGAGCACATAGAAGCTGATCTCTGATATCTGGCGCGCCTGAAACACATCGGCGAAATTGGTGAACATGGCGGCGATCACCGCAATGAGGAGCATGTGAACCAGGCTTTCCCGGTTTACCTGCAATGCGTAGAAAAGCTGGTCTGATAAAAGCTGCCCCAGAAGATCCACAGACACAGACAGATCCCCTGTGACGATACTCCTGACTGTCTCGCCGAAGTCCATCTTCTCCTCAGGGAAGATCTCCTCCAGTGTCTCATTTATGGCGTCAAAATCCAGCTCCTCCTCCAGCATCTCTTCCGCCCGGGCCGTCTCTGATCCATCCTCCTCCCCGGAAAGATCTGCGGCCAGACACCTCACAGGCGCAAGGAGCGTAACGGCAAGGAGCAATATAAGAAAGACAGCTGCCTGTACAAACGGGGATCGGCTTTCCTTTCTCCCGCGGTTCATGCCAGGAAGTCCTTTATCATTTCCAGAAGGGAGAAGACCACCGGGAGTCCCAGCACAAGAACCGCCAGTTTGGCAAACACTTCGATCTGCTGGGCGATGGTCTGGTATCCTGCGTCCCTGCACAGTGCGGAGGAAAATTCTGCCACAAATGTGATCCCCAGCATTTTCAGGAGCATCTCGATGTAGACCGGCGCCAGGTCTATGTAGGCTGTAATCTCCTGGAGCCGCTCCGCCACCACCGAAATCCTGCCAATGACAGAAAAGAAGATGAGAAGGCTGATGCCCGCACATATGTATATCCCATATTCTGTTTTTCCGCCCTTGAACTGGATAGCCAGAAGCGTTCCCGCCACGCCCAGCAGAGCGATCTGCACAATGTCCATCTCTCATCACCTTTTGTCTTCCCGCGGCAGCTTCCCTACAGAGAAAACAGATCCTGTATAGCCGCAAACAGGTCATAAATGTAGGGCACGATCCAGAACAGGACAAGGAGGAGGCCTGCCAGGCTTGTGAGAAAGGCCTGCTCTTCTCTGCCGCTGTGCTTCAGCACCTGGCTCAGCACAGAGACAAGGATGCCAACCGCCGCAATTTTAAATATCAGATCTACTTCCATCTTCTCCTCCTATATCAGCAGGATCGCCAGCAGGATGCCGCCGGACATTCCAAGGACCCTGTAAAGTTTTTTCTGTGTCTGCATGGTACGCTGCATTTCCTCCATCCTCCCCTCCAGATGTTCCACATACATCTGGAGGTGGGAGATCTGCATCTTCACATCTGCCGTGCCAAGATACTGTCCCAGGTCATACAGTCTCTTTTTCTCTTCCTCTTTCAGCGCCAGTCCTCCCAGATGCTCTCTGGCCGTCTCCTCCCAGATACCGGGAAAACTGCCCTCCGTGCGCAGGTCCATCTTTTCCTGGAGACATGTGAGCCAGGATGCGTAGGGTTCCTGCTGTGTGTCTGCGATGAGGAGGAAAGCCTCCGACAGGAAGGACCTGGCATACCGGATCTCCCCCTGGAGCATGTGCATGATCCTGCGGATATCCTGAATCTGTCTGTACTCTTCCTCCAGCGCGTCCGCGGCCCGGAAGCCAAACAACGTGGCCGCTCCGATTACCATAAGGCCCCCTGCCAGCCGGATCATTCCTCTCTCCTAACCGGTCTTCCGTACTCGTCGTATATGCCTTCCACCTGTCCTCTGCCGGCCAGGACAATATACCTCTCGAACCTTTTTTCGTCGATCATTTTTCTGGATACCGGTTTCTTCCTGAGCTCTTCCACAGAAGAACCGTGCATGGTGGCGATCAGCTTACATCCGCAGTGCATGGCGTACTCGATAGCGTGCACGTCCTCCTGGGCCCCGATCTCGTCCACAGCGATCACCTGGGGCGCCATGGAGCGGATCAGCATGATCATCCCCTCCGCCTTCGGGCACCCGTCCAGCACATCGGTGCGTATCCCCAGATGATTCTGCGCCACGCCCCTGTAGCAGCCCGCGATCTCCGAGCGCTCATCCACCACACCCACGGTCATCCCTTTTACCAGATAGCTGCCATCTGAGATCTGCCGGACCATATCCCGCAGCAGGGTTGTCTTCCCGCATCCGGGCGGAGACAGGATCAGGGTGTGCGCGATCTGCCTGTTGCGCGTCACGTAAGGCATGACCTTGTCCGCACATCCCTGGACTTCATGGGAAATCCGGATGTTGACGGATGAAATATATTTCAGGTTTTTCACGTGCCCTCCGTCCAGTATCACCTGTCCGGTCATCCCCACTCTGTGTCCTCCCTCGATGGTGATAAATCCCTGCCGCATCTCCTCCTCGCAGGCATAGAGGGAATAGTTGCTGGTATAGTCCACAGCCTCCCGCACATCCCTGGCTGTCACAATATAGGGATGTCCCCCTCCGGGGATCTTCTCCTCGCCAAGGCAGCGGATCAGCAGCGGCTGACCGGTTCTTAGCTTGATCTCCTGGAGATCATCATAGTCTTTAATTTCCTGATCCAACACATGCCGCACCCTCTCCGGGAGGATTCTCCACACTCTTTCTTTCTGCATCTTTGTCCACCTCTTTAACCCATATATATGTTGCGGACAATCATTTATTCACCCTGTTTTCAAAATGTTTTTCTGTAGAAATGAAAAAGGGCATGCCCCAAAGCCTGTTTAAGAGGCTTTGAGACATACCCTTATATTATCTGTTCTGTATGGCGGGATCTTACTCTGCCACGTCCTTCATGCTGAAGGAGAAGCGTCCCATCTTGTCCTTTCCAAGGCATACGACCTTCACAACATCGCCCAGGGTGAGCACGTCCTCCACCTGTTTGATGTGCTGTTTGGAAATCTTGGAAATGTGGACCATTCCCTCTTTTCCCGGAGCAAACTCGAGGAAGGCGCCGAACTCTTTGATGCTGACAACTTTTCCTTCCAGCACCTGGCCTGCCTCGAACTCTGTGACAATGATCTCGATGAGGCGTCTTGCCCGCTCCATAGCATCGCTCTCTGTTCCACAGATGGATACGGATCCGTCGTCCTCAATATCGATCTTCACGCCGGTCTCCTCGATGATGGCGTTGATGGTCTTTCCTCTCTGACCAACCACATCGCCGATCTTCTGCGGATCGATCTGCATCTGGATGATCTTCGGCGCGTACGGTCCCACTTCCGGTCTCGGCTCAGCGATAGTCTTTGACATCACCTCGTCAAGGATGTAGGTCCTTGCCTTCTTTGTGGCCGCAATAGCCTCCTCAATGATAGGTCTTGTCAGACCGTGGATCTTAATATCCATCTGAATCGCTGTGATACCTTTGTGTGTACCGGCCACCTTGAAGTCCATGTCTCCGAAGAAGTCTTCCAGACCCTGGATATCTGTCAGCACCAGGTAGTCATCATCTGTCTCGCCTGTCACAAGACCTGCTGAGATACCAGCCACAGCCGCCTTGATGGGCACGCCTGCCGCCATCAGGGACATGGAGGATGCACATACGCTGGCCTGGGATGTGGATCCGTTGGACTCAAACGTCTCGGACACAGTACGGATCGCGTAGGGAAACTCACTCTCGCTGGGAAGCACAGGTATGAGGGCTCTCTCAGCCAGAGCTCCATGACCGATCTCACGGCGTCCCGGTCCTCTGGAAGGTCTTGTCTCACCTACAGAGTAGGACGGGAAATTATAGTGGTGCATGTAGCGCTTGGATGTCTCATGTTCATCCAGTCCGTCAAGGCGCTGTGCCTCGGACAGCGGCGCCAGAGTTGTCAGTGTACAGATCTGTGTCTGTCCTCTTGTAAACATGGCAGATCCGTGTACTCTCGGGATCAGATCCACTTCCGCGGAAAGCGGACGGATCTGGTCGATGGCTCTGCCGTCCGGACGCTTGTGATCTTTCAGGATCATCTTGCGCACAGTCTTCTTCTGATACTGATATACCGCCTCAGGCAGCTTTGCCAGATACTCTTCGTTCTCTGCGAAAGCCTCCTCCAGCTTTTCTGTCACCTGGCGGATATTCTCTTCTCTTGTCTGTTTATCGTCCGTAAATACCGCTCCCTCCATCTCTTCCGGAGTAACGATCTTCTGGATGTCATCAAACAGTTCCTGGGGAACAGCGAAGCTCTCGTACGCATGCTTCGGCTTGCCGCACTCTGCAACGATGGTCTCGATGAAAGCAATGACTTTCTGGTTCAGCTCGTGAGCTGCAAAGATAGCCTCGATCATCTGTGCCTCCGGCACTTCGTTGGCTCCCGCTTCGATCATGATCACTTTCTCTTTTGTGGAGGCAACAGTCAGGGCCATATCGGAGACCTCTTTCTGCGCTGCTGTCGGGTTGAACACGAACTCTCCGTCCACAAGTCCTACCTGTGTAGCGGAGATAGGGCCGTCAAAGGGGATGTCGGAAATGCATGTTGCAATGGCAGCTCCCAGCATAGCTGTCAGCTCCGGTGAGCAGTCCTGATCCACGGACAGGACCAGGTTCTCCAGTGTCACGTCGTTTCTGTAGTCTTTCGGGAAGAGAGGACGCATGGGACGGTCAATGACACGGCATGTCAGGATGGCGTTTTCAGAAGCCTTTCCCTCACGCTTGTTAAATCCGCCCGGGATCTTTCCCACAGCGTACATTCTCTCATTATACTCAACACTCAGAGGGAAGAAATCGATCCCCTCTCTCGGTTTCTCAGATGCAGTTGCCGTACACAGGACTGTTGTGTCGCCGTAGTGCATGAGCACCGCGCCGTTGGCCTGCTTTGCCACTCTGTCCACATCGACACGGAGTGTTCTTCCGGCTAATTCCATTTCATACTTCTTATACATGGCGTTCTCCTTTAAAAAATATTATTCAGCCGGGGCAGGCAAAACCGAAACTACTGAAAAACATATTTGCCGCCGCAACTGTGCTTTTCAGTGGTCTCGGAATTTATCCCTGCCCACAATCTAAGATATTATATCATAGAAACGACCGGCAGGCAAGAAAAAGGAACACCCATTTTGGGTGTTCCCTTCTATCTTCCGGCCAGATTATTTTCTCAGGCCAAGTCTCTCGATCAGTACACGATATCTCTCGATATCCTTTTTTTTCAGGTATGCAAGAAGTCCTCTTCTCTGTCCAACCATCTTCAGAAGTCCTCTTCTTGAGTGATGATCCTTCGGGTTAGCCTTGAAGTGGTCTGTCAGGTCGTTGATCCTTGCTGTCAGGATAGCGATCTGTACCTCCGGAGAACCTGTGTCTCCCTCTCCTCTTCCATACTCAGCGATGATCTGTGCTTTCTGCTCTTTTGAAATCATGTTTCATTTCCTCCTTTTTCTTATACATGGCCAGGTATTAAGTAATGGTCGGAGTCTTCCTCTTACCGAACACCGGCTGTTCTTTACCACTTGCGTAGTATAGCATACGCAGATGGGAAAGTAAACACTTTTTTATTTTAAGCGGGCGAAAAATTCTCTGCCGCAGGCGATATCCTGCTCCACATGCCGTTTCATCTCCGCCACATCCCGGAACTTCTGTTCCGGCCGACGGAAGGACTTAAAGCGGATCTTTACCTGTTTCCCATAGGCATTGTCACTGTAGTCCAGAAGATAGCTCTCAATGAGCATCCTGCCGCTGTCTGTCACCGTTGGCTTGACTCCCAGGTTTCCGATGGCATTGTACCATTTTCCATCCACTTCCACCTGCTCCAGATAGACACCGTTGGGAGGGAGCAGCTTCTCTTTGGGCGGCTCCACGTTAAACGTAGGAAAGCCCAGCGTTCGGCCCAGCTTTTTCCCGTGCTCCACGGTACCTTCCACCCCGTAGGGGTATCCCAGAAGCGTCTCCACGAGATCCATTTTGCCGGCTGTCAGCACCTCCTTCACAAAGGTGCTGCTGATCTCCCGTCCTTCATAGCGCTCCTTGTCCACCACTTCCAGCTGGTAGTTGTACTGGTCCTGGTATGCGGCAAGCATGTGGATGTCTCCTCTCTTTTGATGTCCAAAATGAAAGTCCGTGCCCACCACAACATAGTCCGCGTGGAAAAGCCCGGCCAGCACATCCCGGATAAAGTCCTCCGCACTCATCTGGCTGAAAGTCTCTGTAAAGGGGCAGTCCACCAGATAGTCCACCTGGTCCTCCAGATGCATCTGCCGCTCCGCTTTCGTCATCAACACCTGGTAGGGGCGCTCCAGACGACGGTACAGAGGCTCCATGTCAAAAGAGCAGACAATGCTGTTGATACCGTCCATCCTGCTATATTCCGTTACCCGCTCCACCAATTTCTGGTGTCCTCTGTGCAGGCCATCAAACTTTCCAAGCGTCACGGCGCTCCTGCCTGTTCCGCTGAAAGCCTCCAGTCCATTTATATACTGCATTGCGATCCCTTCTTTGTCGTCAGTCCTGCCCCTAAGGGCTGAAAAACATTTTTTCATTCTTGTATAGATTACTTTTCTGCTGATAGCGGTACAGGGCGATAAAACGGCCCGAGCAGTCGTACATGCGCACCACATCCCCGTCCTTTATCTGCGTCGCTTCTCCTGTCTGTCCCTGCAGGCGCAGCGGATTGCCGTTGTACAAAAGCGCCTCCAGATGTCTCGGCACATCCACTCTGGGACAGGTATCAAACACTCTGTCCACCGGTATCAGGTGTTCTGCAAGAGCGCCCGTATCCCGGTACTGCTGTAGATCGGAGAGCTTCAGGCTGTCCTCTATCCTGAAATTCCCCACTCTGGTACGCAGCAGCTCCTCCATGCATCCGCCCACGCCCAGCATCTCCCCGATGTCATCACAGAGCGTGCGGATATACGTGCCTTTGGAGCACTCCACTTCCAGCCAGACGCGGGGAAGTTCCATCTTCTGTATCTCTATCCTGTGGATCTGCACTTTCCGGGCTTTGCGCTCCACAGTCTTTCCTTCCCTTGCCAGCTCATAGAGCTTCTTTCCGCCCACTTTCAGGGCAGAGTACATGGGAGGCGTCTGCATGTAGTCTCCGAGGAAGCTCTTCACTGCTCTTTCCACATCCTCCGGGGTGAGGCCGGAGGCATCTCTTTCTTCCAGACAGGCGCCGGAGATATCCTGCGTATCTGTCCTTCGCCCAAGCAGCAGCACAGCCCGGTATGTCTTGCTTTTATCTGTCAGTACGCCGCACACCTTGGTTGCTTTTCCCAAACATACAGTAAGGACGCCCTCCGCATCCGGATCCAGCGTCCCTGTATGCCCGATCTTCCTCTGACCTGCGATCCCCCGCAGTTTTGCCACCACATCGTGTGATGTGTAGCCTTTCTCTTTGTAAACATTGAAAATGCCGTCCAACATGTATTATGCCTCTTCAGTCTTCGTTTCTTCCTGTTCCAGCTGGCGGACGATCTGCCCTGCCAGGTTATTGATCACATCGTGCACCGTCCCGGGCATGGTACAGCCGGCCGCCTTCACGTGGCCGCCTCCGCCGAAATATTTCGCCACTTTGCTCACATCCACCTTCTCTTTGGAGCGCAGGCTGACTTTGTAGACATTGGGCTCCAGCTCGTAGAGGAAAATGGCAACCTCCACGCCTCTTGTGACCCGCAGCTGGCTGACAATGCCGTCCAGCTCTTTTGGCGTCACACCGTAAAACTTCATGACAGACTGGGACACTGAGGAAAAGATACACTGCCCATGCATGAAGACAATACTTTCGAGAAGGGCTCTTCCCAGGATCTGGTTCTGCGCATAGCTCTTCTCATAGTAAGTGCGCTCAATGATGGAGGGGGCATCCACTCCCTTCTCCAGCAGCTCCGCTGCGATCCGGAAGGTCTCCGGACCTGCGCAGGAATACTGGAACACGCCGGTATCGTGGACGATCCCTATATACAGTGCCTCCGCCATTTCCTTTGTGATCTTCTCCCTGTCGAGAAGACGGAAGATCAGCTCCGAGGTGGAGCTTGCATCCGGCACAATATAATTTTCGTCTGCAAATGCCTGGTTGCTGATATGGTGATCCACACAGAATGTCTGGCCCGCACGCTCGAACAGAGGCCTGGAAAAACCCAGACGCTCAGCGTCCCCGCAGTCCAGACAGATAAACAGGTCACATGTCTGCTCCGGCTGTACCTCATGTCGGATCTCCTCCGTCCCCCGGATAAAGGAGAAATGAGAGGGGATCTCCTCCAAATATACTTCAGTCTCTATGTCTCTATAGTTCTCCTTCAAATACTGGTAAAGTCCCATGCAGGCGCCGACGCAGTCGCCGTCGGGCCGCACGTGTCCTCCTATCGCAACAGAGGTCTTACCCTCAAGAAGTTCTGCCAGTTTATTCTGCATCCTCCGCATCTCCTTTTTGATCCATGCCTTTGGTTACATCTGCTATCTTCCTGGACATATTGACGCCGTACTCAATGGACTGATCCAGGATGAACCGGATCTCCGGCGTGTTTCTCATGTTTAGTCTGTGTGCCAGTTCTCTCCGGATATACCCTTCTGCACTTTTCAGACCGGCGAGGGTATCCGTCTGGGCTTTCTCATCGCCCAGCACACTGATGTACGCCTTGCAGGTCTTCAAGTCCGGAGCCACCTCCACAGCGACAACAGAGGTCCACGGTGCAACCCGCGGATCCTTTATGCCGCCGCGAAGGATATTGGAGAGTTCCCTTTGCACTTCTGTGTTGACTCTTGTATTTTTAATGCTGTTCTTTCTCATAGATCTCTCTCCTTTTCGCGGCAGCCAGGCAAAAAAGCCTATCTGGGGATCTCTACCATCTTGTAGGCTTCCACCTGGTCTCCCTCTTTGATATCATTATAGTTTTCAAAGACAAATCCGCACTCATAGCCGGATCTCACCTCTTTGACATCATCCTTAAATCTCTTCAGTGATGCAAGTTTTCCGTCGTAGATGACCACGCCGTCACGGATGATCCTTGCCTGGCAGTCTCTCTCAAATGTGCCGTCCAGCACGTAGGCGCCGCCGATGGTGCCCACACCGGAGGCCTTGAATGTCTGACGGATCTCCGCGTGACCCAGCACCTTCTCCTCGAAGACAGGATCCAGCATACCCTTCATGGCAGCCTCCACATCCTCGATGGCATTGTAGATGACGCGGTACAGGCGGATATCCACGCCTTCTCTGTCAGCAGTCTCCTTGGCCACGGCATCCGGGCGCACATTGAATCCGATGATGATGGCGTTGGACGCAGAGGCAAGGCTGACATCCGACTCGTTGATAGCGCCCACGCCGCCGTGGATGACCTTTACGACCACCTCGTCGTTGGACAGTTTCAGCAGGCTCTGCTTCAGGGCCTCCACAGAGCCCTGCACGTCGGCTTTCACGACAATGCCAAGCTCTTTCAGATTGCCCTCCTTGATCTGGGTAAACAGGTCGTCAAGAGACAGCTTGGATTTTGTCTCCTCCAGGAGCTTCGCCTTGTTCTGGGAGATAAATGTATCTGCAAAGCTTCTTGCTTCTTTCTCGTTCTTGCAGCCCACAAGCACCTCTCCCGCATTGGGGACATCGTTGAGACCCAGGATCTCCACCGGCATGGAAGGACCTGCCTCTTTGACGCGCCTTCCCTTGTCGTCCATCATGGCTCTCACTTTTCCGAATGAACTTCCGGCAGCCACCGGATCGCCCACCCGCAGGGTTCCTTTCTGTACCAGAACCGTGGCAACCGGACCTCTTCCTTTGTCCAGCTGGGCCTCGATCACAAGACCTCTTGCGCGGCGGTTGGGGTTGGCCTTCAGCTCCATCATCTCCGCTGTCAGGACGATCATCTCCATCAGATCGGAAAGTCCATCGCCCGTCTTGGCGGATACAGGAACAAACACGGTGCTTCCGCCCCAGTCCTCGGGGATCAGCTCATGCTCTGCCAGCTCCTGCTTCACGCGGTCAATGTTGGCGCTTGGCTTATCGATCTTGTTGATAGCCACGATGATCTCAACGCCGGCTGCTTTCGCGTGGTTGATGGCCTCCACTGTCTGAGGCATCACGCCGTCATCTGCAGCCACAACGAGGATGGCAATGTCCGTGGAATTGGCTCCGCGCATACGCATGGCTGTGAAAGCCTCATGTCCCGGTGTATCAAGGAAGGTGATCTTCTCTCCGTTGACTTCCACCACGTAGGCGCCGATATGCTGTGTGATACCGCCTGCCTCTCTGTCGGTTACGTTAGTGTGGCGGATGGCATCCAGAAGAGAGGTCTTTCCGTGGTCAACATGGCCCATAACGCAGACCACCGGCGGACGTTTCTTCATCTTCTTCTCGTCCTCCTCCTCTTCCTTGAGGAGTTCCTCGATCACGTCCACAACCTCTTCCTTCTCACAGAGGATCTCAAATTCAAGAGCGATCTCCTCCGCTGTATCGTAGTCGATCTCCTGATTTACTGTGACGATCTTGCCCTGCATGAACAGTTTCTTGATGATAGCGGAAGGAACAACTTTCATCTTGTCAGCCAGCTCCTGGATGGTCAGCACTTCAGGAATAATGATGGACTTGATCTGCTCCTCCTGTTTCTGCTCTTTGTGCTGGGGCTTCTGAAGCTGGTTCTTGGGCTCCTGTTTCTTTCCTTTGCCCTTTGTCATCCTCTCGTCTTCATCGCCGCGGTAATCTTTCTTCTTGTAGTCATCCTTTCCTTTTCCTTTGGCTCTCTGGGGTTTCTGTCCCTCCAGAGCAGGTGCGGGAATGGATGTGTTCTTTCTGGACTGGCGGTCCTTGCCGTCTCCAAAGCGGCCGCCCCGATTCTCACGGCTGTCACGCCTGTCGTCCCTTCTGTCGCCTCTGTCACTGTCAAACGGCCTGCCGGAGCGCTGTCCGGGCCTTCTGTCGCCTCTCTCGCCGTTTTCGCGTCTGTCATCTCTTCTTTCCTGCCCTGGTCTTCCTTGCGCACGGCCATCTCTTCTGTCACCTCTCTCGCCGTCAAACCCTCTGCCGGGACGCTGTCCCTGGGGTCTCTCCTGGCGGCCTGCCGGACGTCCCTCTGTCCTCGGTCTGTCACTATGGGTTCTCTCTGTCTGCGGCTTCTCAGAGGTCGCTCCCGGACGTCCTGCCGGGCGGGCACCACCCTGCGCTCTCTCGGCTGCACCTGACGGACGGGGGCCTCCCTGCGCTCTCTCAGCTGTGCCTGCCGGGCGGGCGCTCCCCTGGGGTCTCTCTCCCTGGGGTCTTGCTCCCGGGCGGCCGCCCTGCGGTCTATCGGACGGTGCTCCCGGGCGGGATCCTGTTCCACGCTGCCCCTGCTGGGGTCTTCCCTGACGCATCAGATTTTTCCCATCCCGGCTGTTCTGTGGCCTGAAGACATGGACAATATTCTTTTTCTTCGGGGCTTCCTCTTTTTTCGGAGCCTCCTCCTTTTTCTTGCCAAAAGCCTTTCTGAGCATCTGGGCGTCATCATCTTCCAGAGAACTCATGTGGCTTTTTACTTCTATATTCTTGTCTGCCAGAAACTCCATCAGATCTTTGCTGGATCTGTCAAGCTCCTTTGCAAGCTCATACACTTTAATTTTCGACATGCAATTACCTCCTCTATGCAGCATCATTATCTTTCCGTATCAAGATGTTTCATGATCCCTTTTGCAAACCCGGTATCCAGGACTGCCAGGGATGCCCGGAATTCTTTTCCCATGGCATGGCCCAGCGTATCTTTATCTGCGTAAAAACGGATGGGCACTTCGTAATACTCACACATATTCCGAAATTTTTTCTTTGTATTATCCGATGCATCTCCGGCGACGATCACAAGGGCAGCTCTGCCTGTCTTTACTTCCTTTTCTGTACAGAACTCTCCGCTTGCCGTCTTTCCCGCCTTTGTCGCAAGTCCGATCATGGACAGGGCTTTATTTTGACTCAATCTCTCTCATCTCCCTTTCCAGCATCTCATAGACGTCCTGGGGGATCGCCTGTTTGAACGACCGCTCCAGTCCTTTCTGCCTGATCGCTTTCGCCAGACAGTCGGAGGAGGGGCACAGATAAGCGCCTCTTCCGTTCTTTTTCCCGGTGGCGTCCAAAAGGAACTCCCCTTCCTGGGTCCTGATAACACGCAGCATCTCTTTTTTACTCTTCATTTCCTGGCATCCCACACATTTGCGCATGGGGATCTTTTTATTACTGTTCAAATGATCACCTATTCTTCCGTCTCATGGAACTCTATTTCATCCGGGTCGCCTCCGTACGGCTCCTCGTCGTAGCTGCCTTCATCGTAGCTCTCCTCACCGTAGCCTTCTTCTTCATACCCGTAATCATCTTCATAGTTCTCGCCGTAGCTGTCATCGTAGTCCTCGTCGTAGCCTTCCTCGTACACTTCTTCCTCGTATACGCCCTCGCCAAGCTCCATGTAGTTCTCCGGAATGTACGGCACCTTTGCCATTGAGGGAAT
>OGXL01000608.1_pt1 | contig 31444 bp, 25 predicted proteins | sample 1576311 | NCBI WGS metagenome assembly OGXL01 (sample SAMEA3541564, study PRJEB24748) | human gut metagenome | biome: human gut; feature: human-associated habitat; material: faeces | place: China | collected 2012 | reverse complement strand
TGGGCGACCCCTTCGGGATGCTGCTCATCGAAGGCCGCCAGGAACGGGACGGGCCGGAGGTACAGTCTTTGTGCGACTGCGCCGCCGACTGCCTCAGCCGCCGACTCCTCTCCCATGATCTGGAGCGGCTGGGCTCCAGCACCAAGCTCTTTCAGCAGTGCTGGGAGGATATTGTGGAACGCCGGCTCACCGGCTCGGCTGAGATCCGTTCCGCCCTGTCCCGGATGCCCAATCCGGTGGAGCCGTTTGTGCAGGTGGCGGTGATTACCTTCGCCGGGGGCGGCGCCGGCGTACCCTACAATTATCTGCTGGCTCGGCTGCGGGAATGCTTTCCCAGAGCCAATCTGGCTGTCTACCACAAGGATGTGGTCATCCTGCTCAGTTACCGGGAGCGTACCTTCCGTCCCGAGCTGGACGACAGTGGGCAGCTCACCCGCCTGCTGGAGCGCTACAACGGCTTTATGGCCGTCAGCAACGGCACCCGCAACCTGGACGCACTGGGCTCCAATTTCCTGCTGGCCAAACGAACCGCGCTTCTGGCCCAGGCACTGCGCAAAAGCTGCGACGAGCGCATCTTCTTCCACGAGGACTACTCCATGTACTGCGTCATTGACCTGTGCGTGCAGCGCTATCTGGAGATTGAGGGCAACGACGTAAAGATTCGCTCATGAAAAGAGAAAACCGCAAAATTCGTTAAGGAAATCGCAAATGGATAAAAGTAAACAAATTTCACTTTAAAATTTCAGCAAAGTGTTGCACGCACCCGTTCGCCGTCGTACTGGCCCAGCCGCACATGCACGATCTCGCCGCTCTTGCGGCCGGGGGCGGACACCACCACCGGGATGTACAGCCGGGTGTAGCCGGTGAACAGGGTGCCGGACAGCGGCGTTTCCAGCAGCACGTCATCCTCGGTGCCCTCGTGGGCAGCCAGCACCTCACAGCGCACCTGCTCGGCAAGGGCGTTCATTTCACGGCTGCGCGCCTGCTTTTCGCGTTCGTGCACCTGATCCGGGAAGTCGTAGGCCGGGGTGCCGCTGCGGCGGGAGTAGGGGAACACATGCACCTTCAAAAAGCCGATCTTCTTCAGGAAGTCGCAGCTCTCGGCAAAATCCTCGGGCGTCTCGCCGGGGAAGCCGCAGATGCAGTCGGTGGTAAAGCTCACCGGGCGGCTGCCGTAGGCGGCGCGGATCTGGTCCACCACCTGGGCATACTGTTCGGCACTGTAAACGCGGCGCATCCGGCGCAAAGTGGCGGTGCAGCCGCTCTGCAGGCTCAGATGGAACTGGGGGCACAGCTTGTCCACAGCGGCCAGCCGGGTGATGAACTCCGGGGTGAGCATGTCCGGGTCCAGGCTGCCCAGACGGATGCGCTGGATGCCCTCCACCTGAGCACATTTCTCCACAAGCTCCACCAGATTGGTGCCGGTGTCCAGCCCGTAGCTGGGCAGGGAAATGGCACTGAGCACCACTTCCCGGTAACCGGCGGCGGCCAGCTGGCGCAGCTCGGCCAGAATGCTGCTTTCGGCGCGGCTGCGCACCGGGCCGCGGGCACGGGGGATGACGCAGTAGGCGCACTGCCGGTTGCAGCCGTCCTCCACCTTGATGAAGGCGCGGGTGTGGGTCTCGAACCGCTCCACCGGCAGTTCCTCGAACTGCTCGCCGCGCTGGTGCGGGGTGATGGCCACGATGCGCTCATGGCCGTCCAGCAGCTTGAGCACATTGTCCAGAATGGCCTTGCGGTCGCCGTTGCCGCACACCAGGTCGGCCTCCAGGAACTGCGCAGCCTCCTCCGGGAAGGCCTGCGGATAGCAGCCGGTGAGCACGGTCACGGCACCGGGGTTCTCGCGCTTGGCACGGCGCAGCCACTTGCGGCTCTTCTGATCGCCAAAGTTGGTCACGGTGCAGCTGTTCACCACGAATACGTCCGCCGGTTCGCCTTCCTGCACGATGGTAAAGCCGTTGGAACGGAACATCTGCTCCAGGGCGCCGGTCTCGTTCAGGTTGACCTTGCAGCCCAGTGTATAAAAACAAACTCGCATGAGGGATTATCCTTTCGACAAAAGTGAGTTCAGAAAATTGCAGTATTATTCATTATATAACAGAGCGGCCCCACAGTGCAAGAGCGGATTTTGCCCGGCAGCACGTTCCAGCGCACAAAAACAGGATTTTACAACGGGGCATTTGCAGGCAGTCTGCCGCATACATTGCAGCAGACGAGATCGTGCGGGGAGGGGACCGGAATGGAACGGAGAAATCTGGCATTGCTGTGCGCGGGGGTCCTGTGCTTCTGGCTGTTTGCGCTGGCCTTCGGCACGGCAGAGGGCAGGGGCGTTGCGGTGCAGGCGGAACTGCCCACAGCAGCCCCGGCGGCGGTGGAAGAGGTCCCGGTGGTGGACGCTGCGGCGCAGCCGCAGTTGAGCCTGAACTGCCGGGCGGCCATTCTGGTGGATCAGGACACCGGTACGGTGCTGTACGAAAATAACGCCGATGAGCAGGTGCCCATTGCTTCCATCACTAAGGTGATGACCCTGCTGCTGACCTTTGAAGCCATCCACAACGGGCAGCTCACATTGGAAACAACGGTGCCGGTGAGCGAGCACGCCTACCATATGGGCGGCAGTCAGATCTGGCTGGAACCCGGGGAGCAGTTCACGCTGGATGAGATGATCAAGGCCATCTGCGTGTCCTCGGCCAATGACGCCGCCGTGGCAGTGGCGGAGCTGGTGGGCGGCAGTGAGCCGGCCTTTGTGGAGCGCATGAATGCCCGGGCCGCCGAGCTGGGCATGAAGCACACCACCTTCCACAACGCCTGCGGGCTGGATACCGAAGGGCACCTTTCCACCGCCCGGGACGTGGCGGTGATGAGCTGCCAGATCCTGAACACCTGCCCGGAGGTGCTGCACTATACCGGCATCTGGACCGATACCCTGCGGGGCGGGGCCACCCAGCTGGTGAACACCAACAAACTGCTGCACCGCTACAACGGCATCACTGGCCTCAAGACCGGCACCACCGGCGGGGCTGGGGTGTGCATCAGCGCCAGTGCCGCCCGCGACGGCCTGCGGCTGGTGGCGGTGATCCTGGGGGCACCCTCCAGCAAGGACCGGTTTGAAGCCGCCGCCGCCCTGCTGGACTATGGCTTCGGGGGCTGGCAGGCCGCCCCGCTGCCGGCACCGGAGGTCCAGCCTTTACAATTAAAGGTAAAGGGCAGTGCAGAGGACAGCGTGCCGCTGGATTATTCCGCTCTGCCGCAGACCGTTCTGCTGCCCCGGGAGGGCACGGCGGCGCTGACCGCGCAGGCCAGCCTTCCCCAGCAGCTGGAAGCCCCGGTGGAAAAGGGTCAGACGGTGGGCACCGTGCAGGTATACCACGGCGAGACTCTGCTGGGCGAATACGAGGTGAAAGCGGCCGCCGACGCGCCCCGTATGGACTTTGGCACCGCCTTCAGCCTGCTGTGGGGCAGCCTGACCGGCTGAAAAACCGAAACATACGCTTCAGCGCACAAAAGCGAAAACGGCCCCGCGCGCAGAAACTGTCTGCCTGAACAAATCTGGATGAAGAAACAAAAAAACACTATTAAAATTGTATGAAATCCAAGGATTTTGACCTTGACTTTGCCCGGAGGGAACGGTACACTTATACCAAGATATTTCCTCGCAGGGCAAAGGCCCGGCAAATCGTTTGGAGGTTATAATAAAATGAGTGTCGCACTGAACACCAAACACCTCTCCAGCTTTATCAGCGAAGAGGAATATGCAGCCATCTATCCGCAGGTGGAAGCTGCCCATAACCAGCTGGAAGCAAAGTCCGGCCCGGGCAATGATTTCCTCGGCTGGATGTATCTGCCCCGTGATTATGATAAGGAAGAGTTCGCCCGCATCAAGGAAGCCGCCGCAAAGATCCGCGAGGATTCCGATGTGCTGGTGGTGGCCGGCATCGGCGGCAGCTATCTGGGCGCACGCGCTGTCATCGAGGCCGTCAAGGGCCAGTTCCACAACGAGCTGGAAAATGGCGTTATCTGGTGGCCACCGGAGCGCATGAGGCAGCCTTGACCGCCTACAATGATTTCCTTCAAACCGAATATGCCCGGATAAACCATAACATCTACAAGGAAGCTCTGCTCAAAAAGGCGGATTTACTGGTGAAGATGGGGAACAAGGAAGAAGCCTACGGACAGTACGGCAAGGTCTTTTCGTATATCAAGACTTCGTTCGAGAAGAACTATCCCAAGGAGATAGACCGGCTCTGTACCCGTTTCCAGGCCGACCAACTGGCCTACCAGAACGAACGCGACCGCATTGTATCCATGCGTTTCTATCTGGCAGGCATCATTGTGTCCGTACTGTTTCTGATATTCCTCCTGGTGCTGGGCTGGAAGAAGATATTCCGTTTGAAGCGTTCCCAGATGCGGCAGGAGGCGATGAAGGAGAAAGCGGTGCAAGCCATACAACGGAAGAATATGTTTCTTTCGAACATGAGCCATGAGGTACGTACGCCGCTGAATGCCATTGTCGGATTCTCGGCGGTACTGACGGATGAGGACGAGTCGTTCGATGACGAATCACGCCGGGAATTCTCCGAAATTATCAAGGTGAATTCCTTTCAGTTGCTGAAACTTATCAATGACATTCTGGATTTCTCGGATTTCGAGAATGACAATATAACCTTCAACATCCGCACGCATGATGCCGTGAAGTTGTGTAATGAGGTCGTGGAGACCGTGATGGCCTCGCGCAAGCTGGAGGTTGAAATGCGTTTTGACACGGATTTGTCCGTCTTGATGCTGGATACGGACGATGCGCGCCTCCGCCAGGTCTTGATAAACCTGCTGGTGAATGCCGCCAAGTTTACGGAACAAGGCTCCATCGTGCTGGAACTGAAGATGGCTGATGCCGGTACGGCACTTTTCTCCGTGACGGATACCGGATGTGGCATTCCACCGGAAAAGCAGCACTTGATTTTTGAACGCTTTGAAAAGCTGAATGATTTTGTGCAGGGAAGCGGACTGGGCCTTTCCATCTGCCAACTGATTGTGAAATATATGAACGGCAAGCTGTGGGTGGACAGTGGGTACACCCGTGGCGCGCGTTTCTGTTTTACGCATCCTTTGAAGTATAATCCCGCATTACACGGAGGAACGGCGCAATGAAACGAATACTGATTCTCATCCATGTTTTGTTTTGCGGATATATCTGTCCGCTGCTGGCAGAAGACACGGGGGCTGCCCGGTATCAGGACAGCATCCTGAAGGTTGCCGATGCCCTGCCGGCCACCCTTGTCCGGCTGACGTATCTCCGTGACATGGCCTACAAGCACCAGTATGCTCCCTATAACATGACTTTTTCCACCCGTCTGTACGAGGAGGCGCGGCGGCAGAAGAACGCTTTCTATGAGAATATGGGCGCTTACTATTTGGCGGCATGTTATGACAAGAAACACGACCCGGACAGTCTGTCGTATTGGGTGGATGTGCTGAAGGATTTTGTCTCCCAGGTAGGCACTTACGATTATTATCTGGAGCAGAAGGCTGCCATCAGCCGCGCCCTGGCTTCCAAGAGACAGATAGAGAAAGCGGTGTATGTGGCTAAGGAGACGTTGGAGGAATCAAAACTCCGCCATAGCAATAACGGGATGATAGCGGCGTATAACAGCTTGGGATGTGCCTACGGAGTGTCCAGCCGCCCGAATGAGGCACTGGACTCTTTCTTGGAGGCTTACCGGAATTTCTCTCCCCAGACAAAGGCCAGCCTGAAGGTGGATATACTGTCGCGTATTGCCCAGGTATACGGCAATGGCGGTAAAGACAGCTTGAAGCTGCCCTATTTGCATGAAATGGACATGACGTTGCAGACGGTTATTTCCAAAGAACCCGAGACACGGAAGAACTGGAGCAATTTCGAGATTGACTGCGAAGTGAAGTATATCCTGCACTACATGAACCGGAAGAACTTTACAGTGGCGCACGAGCATATCGAGAAAGTAAAGAAACTGCTTGAACCGCATGTAGATCCCGTCTTCTGGCTGAATGTCCAGTTGATACAGCTTCAATATTATGCCAAGACCGATGAGTATGACAAAAGCATCGCATTGATAGACGAGGTGACCCCTACGGTACTGAACAACTACGTCTCCACCTTTGCCACTTTGATAAACTACAAGGCGAGTACGCAATATGACAAGGGGGACATTGACGGGGCCATCGAGACCCGGCGCTACCTCATACGCAAGCAGGATTCGCTGAACAATGCCTTCTCGGCCAACCAGTTGAAGCAGGTGAAGGAGATTTACCACATTGACGAGCTGTTGTTGGAGAAGCAGAAGATTCAGGACATGAATTACCGTATAGGATTTATATTCCTGGGCGTCTGCCTGCTGCTGATGCTGCTTTTCTACTTGTATACGCGCTATGTCTCCGGAAAGATTGCTGTCGTAGAGAAGAAGACGGCTGAAGCCGCTTTGCAGGCAGAGACGGACAACATCGCGAAGGAACGTCTGAAATCGGAAATCAGCCATGATATACGTACTCCGCTGAATGTGGTGGTGGGCTTTGCCGAATTGCTGACCGGAAAGGAGGAGCTGGATAAGGAGACTAAGAGGGAATACGGGCAGATGATTCAGACCAATGCGGAAAGTCTGCTGAATTATGTCAACAGCATTCTGGAATTGTCCCGCTTGGAGTCCGGCAAGATTCAGTATGAGGACGAGGAGTGTGACATTATTCAGTTGTGCAGTGAGGTGCTGGATAAAGTGAACGGCCGTGAGGAGAGCACTGTGTCTGTCAGCCTGCAGACCGACCTCAAGGAACAGTTTGCGAGGACGGACCGGAGGTGGTTCGATACATTGCTTGTCAGCATGCTGACTCCGTCAGAGAATGACACTGCCCGTTATGAGGCGATTATCCGCATCAGACGCGACCGGAGTAAACCGCTCCTTTATTTCGACGTGGTCAACGCCCCGTTTGCAAAGGTACATTTTGAGAATAAAACGAGCTTGATTCGCCATGAAATCAATGCCCATTTTATTCATTATTTTGGAGGTATCTACAAGGTGCAAACCGAAGCGGAGGAAGGCCCTACTATTTCGTTCACTATTCCTTGTCGAGATTGATGCGGACGATGCCGCCGTAGGGCGTCAATGCGTCGAAGGCTTCTTCGGCTTTAAGGATTCCGGCATAGAGTTGTGCGCAGATTAATACGCCTCCGTGTGCGAAGATGGCAACGCGTGTATAGGGCTTCTTCTTTAATTCGTCCAAAAACTGGCTGACACGCCGGTATTGCATGGTAAAAGATTCTCCACCGGTAGCTGCCACGTTCATGTAGTCGGCATACCATTCCTGCAGGCGTGGGTCCTCATTCTGCTCGAACGGCTTCATCTCCCAGTCGCCAAAATTGATTTCCATAATCCGTTTGTCCCGTTCTGCATCGGGATAGCCGCAATAGGTGGCGAGGCGCACGCAGCGGGTCAGGGGGCTGGTGTAGACGTGATCGAACGGAAGGTATGTCTTCAGGTTTTCTGCTGTTACGGCGGCTTCCGTTTCAAACGTGGGTTTCAGGGGAACATCGGTCTGACCGTAGCACATCCCCGGAGGGACATCTACCGAAGTGTGTCGAATGAGTATTACTTCCATCTTTAATTTTCAGTTGTTAATTTATAATTAGAATAAGGCTTCCCAAGTAGAAGGACAGTTCGCATAGCAGGAAAGTGGCCCCGCAGCAGTCACCCGTATATCCTTGTAGGCGCCGCTTCATCAATCGGTAGAGCAGGAAGAAGGTGAGCAGTGGGAAGAGGGTGGCAATCCACAGCTTTATAGGCAGCAGCAGTACGAAAGGAAGCAGACCGCAAAGAAATCCGGCCAGTAACTCGTGCCAGCTCATGCGGTTGTAGACGGTCTTGCTTTTGCTGTCTTCCTCTTTCCGGGCATAGGGCAGGTAGTTGACAATCTGGGAGGCACAGAACTTGGACCAGCAGTCACCGCTGAGCACAAGGATGCAGAGAAGTCCCAGTGGCAGGTGATGAAGTTGGAGCAACAGCAGGAAATAGCATATCAATCCGATGACACCGTAGCTTCCGATGTGGGAATCCTTCATGATGGCAAGTGTCCGTTCGCGGGTGGTGCCGCCGCCAAAGCCGTCGAGGAAGTCCGCCAGCCCGTCTTCGTGCAGGCAACCGGTGACAAGCAGGCGTGCGATGAGGGCAAGAATCCATGCCAATGACACCGGCATAATCTGTCCGGCAAGCCACAGCACTGCTGCCATCACGCCTCCCGTCAGCCAGCCTACGAGCGGCCAATAGGGAACCACATGCTTGAAACACTCTGCCGGTACTTCCTTGATTTTCCAGAAGGGCAGTCGGGTGAGCATGATGAATGCAGCCAAGACATTGTTCATGTTAAAAGTATTTAGTGATGGAGGCATGTGCAAAGTTATCCATTTCATTGAGCATCCGCACGGCCGAGTCGACAATGGGATATGCACAGATGGCCCCTGTTCCTTCTCCCAAACGCAGCCCCAGATTCAGCAGCGGACGGGCATGCAGGGCGTCGAGCACCAGTTTGTGGCCCGACTCGTCTCCGCAGTGTCCGAAGATGGCGTAATCCGTCACTTCCGGGTAGAGCCTGGCGGCGGCAAGCAGGCAGTTGGTCATGATGAATCCGTCAACAAGGATAATCATCTTCAGCTCGGCAGCTTGCAGCATGGCGCCTATGGCCATTACCATTTCCAGTCCACCAAAGTAGCGGATGATGTCCCGGGGAGAGCCGTCGCCTTTGTAATTCTCCATAGACTGTTTCAGCACTTCGTATTTGTGGCGGATGCCCGCGCTGTCGAGTCCGCTGCCTGCGCCGACACATTGTTCCAGAGGAATACCGGTAAAGCAGGTCATCCACAAGGAGGATGAAGAGGTGTTTCCGATACCCATTTCACCGAAGCTGAGGACATTGCTGCCTTCTTCATGGCATTGGCGCACCACCTCGGCACCCCGTTCCAGGCACATCTCCATTTCCTCTTCTGTCATGGCTGCCTCGTGCAGATAACTCCGGGTGCTTTTACGTACTTTCATATTGATGATGCCTTTCTCGTAGGGGAGGTCGTAGTCTACTCCTGCATCTACTATTTTCAGGGTAAAGCCGTGCTGCCGGCAGAGGAAATTGACACCTGCCCCTCCATGAAGGAAGTTGCTGATTTGCTGCCAGGTGATTTCCTTTGGAGACAGACTGACACCTTCTTCTACAATGCCGTGGTCGGCGGCGAAGATAATGTTTTGCGGATGTTTCAAGGTGGGGGATAATGTCTGTTGTATGAGTCCGATTTGGAGTGCCAGTTCTTCTAAAATGCCCAATGAACCTTTGGGTTTGGTCAGGTTGTTGATTTTGTCAATCAATGCGGGACGGATTGACTCATCCGGGTGGGTGATATGAAATGTTTTCATCAGTCTGTTGAATTTTAATTGTTTGTTGTTTTATGAATGAGTGTTTTTTACGGTAAGTGGGATGCCGGATACCATCAGTATCACTTCGTCGGCACGGGCGGCTACATATTGGTTCATCCAGCCTTGCATGTCCGTGAACTTTCGTTGCAGTTCGTTCTCGGAAGCTCCTCCCATACCTATTTCATTGGTTACAAAGATGAAGGTTGCGTCTTGTGCCGTGAAGCGGTCGAACTCTGCCTTTACTGCGGCAAGTGCCCGGTCGGTATCTGAATGCAGGTCGAAGAAAAAGTTGGTACACCATAAGGTGATGCAGTCTATCAGGACGATCCGTCCCTCCAGCCGGTGGCGGCTGAGTTCTTTCTGCTCTTCGATGTTTGTCCATTCCGGTCCCCGGCGTTCCTGATGCCGGATTACCCTCTGGCGGAATTCTTCGTCCCAAATGCGTGCCGTGGCAAGATAAACGGGAGTGGGAGAGAGCTCGAGTGCCAGCTTTTCCGCATAGGTGCTTTTGCCGGAACGTGCTCCTCCGGTGATGAGTATGATTCGTTTCATTGGTATTTAGTCTGTATTTTGAAAGAATATCTTTGTTTTCCCGAGCAAAAATAGGAAATATTTGACGAAACGTTTGTTTTTTTAGGAAGGAATTTATTAACTTTGCCACCGTTTTTAAAGCATGACCTTGGAAATGTTTATGCGGCAGTAGCTCAGTTGGTAGAGCATCAGCTTCCCAAGCTGAGGGTCGCGGGTTCGAGTCCCGTTTGCCGCTCGATTGAAAATCAGATAGTTATCGCAAGATTCCTGTCTGATTTTTGCTTTTAAGGGGTGTTGGTTTTTAGCGTGGTTTAACCGAATGAGTTAAACCGAGAGTTAAACCAAAAATCAGTATGAACGCTACAATTTCAGTGGTATGTTACAAATCAAAGACACTATCAAATGGCGAACACCCTTTAATGCTACGCATCTGTAAAGATGGCAAAAAGAAGTATCAGAGTTTAGGTATATCCATCAGAGCTACTCTTTGGGACTTCGTTAAAGAAAAGCCTAAACCGAATTGTCCCAACAAAGAATACATCCAAAAGATTATCTTGGATAAGCAACGGGAACTACAACAGCGAATGTTGGAACTGAATAGCGAACAAAAAGAATACACTACCACCACTTTACTCAATAATGAGAATACAAAGTTTGAGCTAAAAACAGTCAGTATGTTCTACAAGGAACTTATAGAGCAATACACACGGGAGGATAAATGTGGAAACCGTCTTATCTATAAAGGCTCATTCAATTCACTCAAAGTTTTCACTAATGGGAAATTGGATATTCCATTTAGTGAAATAGATATTGCTTGGCTTAATAAATATGAGAAGTGGCTACGCTCCAAAGGTAATAGGGAAACTACAATCAGCCTGCTCTTTCGTACTCTCCGTAGCGCATACAATAAAGCCATCAAAGCTAAGTGCGCCCGAAAGTCCGATTATCCGTTTGATGATTACAAGATTAACAAATTCGATACCACTACCCAAAAGAGAGCCATTGCCAAAACAGACGTGCTGAAATTTACAACAGAGGTGCAGCCTATTGGAAAGCAACAGTATATGGAGTTGAGTAAAGACATATTCGTGTTCAGTTATCTATGCGGTGGAATCAACTTCACAGATATAGCTAATCTAACAAACGAGAATATTCAGAATGGCAGATTACACTATATTCGTCAAAAAACAAAGAAACTGATTAAAATAGGAATACCACAAGAAGCCATGCAGATAATCGAAAAGTATTCAAAAGAAAGTAAAGGCTATCTGTTTCCGATTTTAGACAGTAAGATACATAAGACCGCCCTACAAAAACAGAATAGAATACATAAGATATTAGGAAAGGTCAATAAGAATCTAAAACTACTTGCCGCACAGCTTGGAGTTGAAGCCAACTTGACAACCTATGTCGCCCGGCACTCATTCGCAAGTGTCCTAAAGAAATCGGGAGTAAACATCGCATTGATAAGTGAAGCATTGGGTCATTCAGACTTAGCCACCACTCAAATATACTTAGATAGTTTCGATAACGAGCAAGTAGATGAAGCCATGAAGAACCTGCTATAACGAAAAAGAAGTCTGTAATCCGCAAAAGATTGCAGACTTTTCTTTTATTTTGCAGCATAACTAATAACAACCGTACTATGTCAAAAGAAGAACTGCATCAGATAAAAGAATTGCCCGATTTGAAAGTGGCTTGGCATGAAAGTTACAAATGTCTAAATGAACCTCTATTAGAATACGTGTGGGAAGTAGCCAACCATTTCCTGCCCGATTATGAAGATGTGTCCGCTGCACCTGCCATATTCGCCAACAGATATGCGGAAAGGAATCTATCTGTTGAAGAAAGGTACGAGCGAAGCATAGAGATGAAAACTTTCAACGGAACGCTGGAAGAATACAAGAAACGGAAATATAGAAAGCTGGATGATTCTTTCAAAAAGACGTTCTTAGACAATAAGAACTTGCAGAATACCATTGAGGCATTTGGCTTTGACGTCAGCAAGTTTTGGTATCTGCTCCTTTTCATACGTGACTTTATAGAGGATATTGGAACAAATTCGCCTACCGTGGGAAAGCCTCTGCTTGAAGATTTTGCTTCTTTTCTGACCAACTTATGCACAGCGTCAAGCATTGTCTTGAAACAGGGCAGCAAGAATGTATATTCCACGGAACGGGAGGACTTGCTGGACATCATTCAAAAAGCTGTTTTTCATTTTAGTGATACATACAGTAAGATTGTGAACGGGAAACAAAACAGAGAAACAAAAATCAAACAATTACAGGAGTTAGGCTTGAAAGGCTTCATAGACAACAGCCTGCTATCACAGATAAACTTCAATGGCAAGTATAAGCTGGATGATTCACATAAAAGATGGAAGTTCGCAGAAATGTTCCTATATTTCTTGGAGGGCAAGAAAGCGGACAAGAAAAGGGTACGTGACAGAAGTGCAAGGATTTCCATTGAAAAGAACCTATTCGTTTCAAGACTGCTCTACAGGGCTTTATGCCGTAAAAATCAGGGAGGATATAACAAGGAATTTCAAAATAAGAAGCCCAACAGATTGTTGTCCCAACTCATCCGAAAATATAGCAAGGAGAAATTTCCACCTGTCGTAGCCAATAATTATAATGTGGTAGCACTTTAGAGTATATAGAACAGCAACAGGAATGCGTACTGGAAGGAACAACCTTTCGGTACGTATTTTTTTTGCGTACTGCCAGCGATAGGGAATAGTACGTATATTATTGATTCATAGAATTTTGCATTAAAATTAAATATATCTTCCTTTGCATCGTCAAAACGGGATGGAAAGGCAAGATGTACATAGTTTGGAAGTTTCCGATTGACATTTTAATAACTAATCAAGTATTAAAGATGGAAAATTTGAATTTAGCAAAATTAGAAGAAATGAATATTATCAAAGAAAACGTAGCTTTAGCTGCAAGTAAAGAACTCTTGGGCGCAAATGATTTGCCTGCCAAAGTCAAAGTTATAATTGACGGCAAAGTGCTGGAAATCATCCCCGCTTTTACGGATTACAACATGGAACAGCCCAAAAAGAAAGAGAAACTTTTGGAACAATCCGATGCAGGCAAGCGGCTGGATGTGATTTTTCACTTTGCCACCCCGCAGACCTTTTGGAAAGAGGGGTACACGCTCTTTGACAGAAACGGGAATACGATACACAAAGATACCCCCAATGTGTTTCCTGTATGTGACACAGCAGACAGCTATTGGCGGATATTCTCGGACACAGTTCTAACTAATGTTCAGATACATGAGTTTGAATCAGTACAAGAGTATGCGCAGACTATCGGCAACTCCATGCTGTTAAGTCGTGGCTTGAACAATGTGGAAAGAGTAGGGTACGCAGCTTTGGCTACCGGCAGTGAAGCATACAAAACGGTATTCGAGTTTGCAAAAAGGAATAATGTTCCCATGAACACGGCACAACTATACCTTGATTTGCAGCTAAAGCCCTTGGCTACCACTTTAATGATGCTTGGCAAAGAGCCTAAGACTGTCCCGACTTTAGGACGGACTTCCGAAGAAGCCCAAGAATTGTTTGAACAAGCTGCACTTACTTTCAGCAAGGGAGGTGCAAGAAGCAGGTATATCCCCCGTGTGTTCAACAGGCTTTTGAACATTAAGAAGTATGAGTTTGATTTCTTGATGGAAGGACTACGGACAATTCCAGCCAATGAAATAGCAATGGCAGAATTACAAAAATGCGGTGATAAAGAGTATTGCATCATGGAAACCTTGTCTGCATGGCTGACTGACTTAAAACGTGAACAATCGAAGAAAGCCGCCTAAACAGCCCCGAAGAATGAGCCTGTGTGACAGGCAGGCTTGTTCTTTATATTAGAAGCACTTCTTTTCAATGTAAGAAAAACCAGCAGATTATGGATATATATAAATTCAGTCTGACAGTAATATAGCGAAAGGAGAATGCTCTAATGTGGCTGATTTACAGAGACAGAAAGCGTAATAAAAATTGTCAAGTAAAATACTATGATAAGATTGAAAATAAATGAAAGAGACGGTTACATGGTAGATTCAGACTTGCCGCACAACTGTATCTTTAATAAAGCACGTACAGGTTGCGGTGCCACAACCATTGCGATAAGAAACAATGAGAATTACGTGATAGCCGTACCTACCACCGAACTGATTATCAACAAATGCAATTCGGAGAGAGAACTGTTCGGCTTATATGGTAACTTTACTGCAAGTCTGAAAAACAGGTTGAAAGAATATATCAAAACAGCCAAACAGATAAAAATAATGTGTACCTATGACAAACTGCCCAAACTATTGGAGTATATAAATGCCAATGATTGCAGGCTGTTGGTGGACGAATACCACAATTTGCTCAAACAGTATTCATTCAGGGACAAGGCTATTGATGGAGTATTGGATAACTTCAAGGCATTCAAATCTTTCTGTTTCATGTCTGCCACCCCGATTGACACAGAATTGAAGCCCAATGTTTTGGATGGTGTCACGGAATATGTTGCCGATTGGAAAGAACCGCTTCAATTATATATTCTCCCCTATCAGACCAACAAGCCTTATCAGTTTGCAGCCAATGTTATCAGCAAGTATAAACAGCAAGGCTATTTGGAAGTGAACGGACATAAATCAGAGGAAGCCTATTTTTTCTTGAATAGCGTACAAGAGATAGCGCACATCATCAAACAATGTGGGCTGACTAATGATAATTGCAGGGTTATATGCGCCAATACAAGCCATAACCAAAAGAAACTGGATGAAATGAAAATATCCGATTCGGTAAGTCCTGCAAGGATGTTCAACTTCATCACCTGCAAATCATTCGAGGGTGCGGACTTTTTCTCTGAAACTGGGCTTTGTTTCGTTATCAGCAATGTCTATAAGAAGCAGACTTTGGCAAGCATAGACATTGACATACCCCAAATAGCAGGGAGAATCAGAAACAGGGAAAACCCGTTAAGGCATACGGTCATTCACATATTCAACACCAAGAAAGATGACATGTTTGCCAGCTATGAGGAAGTAAAGAAAGAGACTTTCAGACAACTTGAAATAGCGGAGGAAAGGGTTAAGGCATACAACTCCTTTTCAACGGATGCCAAGAAACAGCAGGCTAAAGAGGTCAAGGATTCCTTATATATAAGGTATAACAACGGTATGTTTGAGGTAAATGACAGGGCGGTAAACTATATCCTGTATGAATACAAGCTGATGCACCAAATATACCAATCGAAAGAGGACGTTGCGGATGCCTATGCTAATGCAGGTTTTAACTATGGCAATATCCAATGGAAGAGGCTACCAAGCAATGAGATTGGAAAACTGGGCAAGCGGATTGCGTTTGCTGAAATAGCGCAGAAATACTATGACCTGCAATATAGCTTTGACAATGGCAGGGCAGAAATTGAAAGGCAATACCCTTTCATCCGTGAAGCGTTCCAACTGTTAGGCTTTCAAGAGATACGTAGGTTAAGAAGCAAGAAAGCTGTTGAAGAAGCCTTGCTGCAAGCCAAGTTAGCCAATAAACCAAGCCGTACTGAAATGTTCCGGTTACTTTTGCAAATGATAGAAATCGGCAGATTTTACCCGACAGCGGAGTTGCAGGAAATCTGTGAACAATTCCATCTTTCAAAGATTAAGGAATTGAGGGAATGGTACAATATCGAGAGTGGGACAAAGCGGATAAACGGCGTTCCACGAAGCGGATATTGGATTAGGAGTTTGACAATAAAAATCCATTGATTATGAGTTTAAACATAAGGAAAGGGGATATGTACAAGTTCATTGATTTTACTTGGAATCCCATTAAAGGAAAGTGTTTGCACGATTGCAGCTATTGCTACATGAAACAGATAAACCCAAATGCCAATCTGCCAAGACTGGCAGAGCACGAACTCAATACATATCTTGGTTATGGCAGGTCTATCTTTATAGGCAGTTCCACAGATATGTTCGCAGAAAATATACCATCCGAATGGATTAAAAGGGTGTTGGATTATTGTTATCAGAATAGTAACATGGAACAACCAAACACTTATCTGTTGCAGTCCAAGAACCCCAAGAGATTTTTGGAATTTATCAATCATCCGCTTATGAAACGTGTGGTATTCTGCACGACCATTGAAACCAACCGTTTCTACCCGGAGATAATGAATAATGCCCCGAAGATTGGGGAACGGGTGGAGGCTATGGAAGAGATAGCAAGGCTTGGACGCTCCACAATGGTAACGGCAGAACCTTTGATGCAGTTTGACCATGAAGAAATGGTATCTTTTATCAGAAAGTGCAAGCCTAAGTTGGTGAACATAGGAAGAAACTCTTGCAGGAGAACTGTACTGCCAGAGCCTGCCCAAGAAGAAGTACGGCTACTCATTGCGGAACTGGAATCGTTTACTAAGGTGAACGTGAAAGATAATGCTTTGGAATGGTGCAAGTAACGACAGAGAAAGAAAGTTGGAGGAAACCTGTAATATGGTGGAATCCGACTTTTGCTTTTTAGGCAGAGTTATATAGCACCTACTTTATAATATACCATATACAGCTAATGACATTAAAAAGACTACCTTATTAAAGAATCACCTATATTCAGTTTGGCTGAAAGTCAAGAGAACAAATATATAAGGTACTTAGTGCAGAAAGCCCCCTCCCCATGCAGCCAGTAACCTAAAATATATAAGAGTGGCTGTCTTTACGGTCTACAACCCAAATTAGTCCCCCCTCTGTACATTGATATAAAAAGAATTATTAATCATTTAAACTTTTATCAATATGAATAATTTAGTTATCATGCCAACAGAGAAAAGAACTTTGAATTTAGGAGAGTATGCAGAAGAAGCTACTATAATTGTGGAAGAAACAGCAACGCCAAGTATTACTTTCTTGGAAGCTAATACGGATTCTATCACACTGGAAGAACTTGCAAACAAATGTGTTGTGCCTACTTGGGCTAACTTGGAATCAACCATTTCACACCAAGACTTTGTTTCTTGTGTGCATGAGGCTGCAAATTCATTCTATGCAGGTGAAAAGGTGAACTTTCCAGAAATAAGAGTTTCACACATAGTACGTGGCAGAATACCGTCCGCACTAGGTAAGAAAGCAAGTGAACTGTTAGAATGTGAAAAGACACAATTCTATCAAAGACTTGCATTTGCTTTTACTGTTCCGACCATTTTTGAAACAATAAGAGGGCAAAAACTTGAATTGTGCATAGGTGGGGTAAGAAATTACAGTGACTTAAATCTGTACCGTTCTTCCAAAGGCTTAGAAAAGTTTTCCGTCTTTATTGGCTGGAGAATGAAAATTTGTTCTAATCAGATTCTTACTGGTGAGGGTGTGAGATTCAACATGGAAGTAACCAATATTAGTGAACTTTACAGAAATGTACTGGAATTGCTTAACGGCTTCAATGCTGCCAAAGAAATACATTTGATGCAGACATTATCAGATACTTATCTATCTGAAACACAGTTTGCACAAGTGGTAGGCAGAATGAGAATGTACCAGGCACTTTCACCTGCAAGACAGAAAACAATACCAAGACTTCTAATCACTGACAGCCAAATAAATAGTGTGTGTCGTGATTATTACACAAATGAAGTGTTTGGAGTGAAAGATAATGCCATATCTCTTTTTGATTTTCACAATTTACTCACACAGTCAAACAAAAATAGCTATATAGACAGCTATTTACAACGTGGGGTAAATGCTACAGAGGTAAGTGTTGGATTAAACAATGTATTACAAGGACTGGATAATAAATATTCTTGGTTCTTGGGCTAAACTAATCAATGAGAGGACATCTATTTATTTAGGTGTCCTTTCTTATTTTTTATAAAACTATGGATAAACAGATAGATAATGTAATACAACACATTAAAGATTTGGAAAACAGATTGGGTTATGTGGATAATAATCTCCGATACATCAAAGTGATACAAGCCTTAAAATACTGGTTGGATAAATTTGATAATCAGTTGTCAGAAGAAGAAAGAATAAAAGGAAAATTTGCAGCCATTTATGAAAGTTACTTCTGTTCCGGTGGTGGATTTTCTTTTTATGATAGGGTGTGCAATTCCATATTGGAATATAAATATGGGAACAGACCTTTTTAATTTGTGTGTTCAAATGGAAAATGTGTTCAAATTAATCTATAAGGTTGCTTTGAACACATTCTTTTTAGTTATCAATTAATTCAAAGAATAAAATGAAAACAGCAGTAATATATGCTCGTGTTTCTTCTGCCAATGATAGACAGGACACAACAAGGCAGATAGAGGATTTGAAACGTTTTGCCAATTCCCAGAATATAGAAGTTATTTCCATATTTGAAGAACACATAAGCGGTGCAAAGAAGAATGAAGAACGTCAGGTGCTTACTGACTGCCTACACTTCTGTATAAAAAAGAATGTGGATTACCTACTGTTATCTGAACTTTCCAGACTTGGCAGAAGCACGTTACAAGTGCTTAAATCTCTGGATATGCTACATGAATCCAAGGTATCAGTATATATACAGAATTTAGGCTTATATACTTTACAACCTAATGGAGAGGTGAATCCAATAGCTTCCATCATGGTGACTGTACTCGCAGAAATGGCAAACATTGAACGGTCAAACATTACTTACCGTCTTAATTCTGGAAGGGCAAACTACATTGCCAAAGGTGGCAAACTTGGCAGAAAGCAAGGCAGTATTAAGACTGATAATAAGAAGAAAGAGGAATACAAAGATACCATCGCTTTATTAAAAAAGGGCTATTCAATTAGGAATATAGCCAAATTACAAGGTATTGGAATCTCTACAGTTCAACGGATAAAGAATCAGTTTATAAAGTCTTAAACATTTATTGAGGTAGAATTATTCAGAAATTTGCTTTTATATGCCGACTTCTGAATTTTCTACCTACTTGAAGTGATAAAGAAGAACAGCTTACCAGGTGATTTAATAAACAATAGTTCTTGCTAATCAAACGTAATTTAGTAACTTTGTGCCAATTCCAGACACCTAATGAGTTAGGGACTGGAAGGACATATTAGTTAATAAAGAGCGTTATTGATATTATCCCTTATTGGAATCTGGACAATTTCAAAAGTCAAGGATAATAAGCAAGGACGCTCACGTCAATGTTATATACCTATCTATAAAGATGGTCTATATATCGTTTGGCGTGGGCTATTGTTTATTACTTGACTTGGGCAGTCCAGAGCCTCAATAAGATAATACTCAATAGTTCCCACGCTTCTTTTATTTTGTAACAGTCAATAGGGAACATTGGCTATAATACTATGGTAAAAACAGACAGTCTATCTATCAATTAATAAGTATGCAGCTTCTTGTTGTGTTCCTCATGCTTATTCTGAACTTATTTATTAATGCTATCTATTGGGAACATAGAGGCACAAATAAACTTAGATTAAAAATGAAAACTTTTAGATTAATTGGAATGGCTTTACTAGCCGTAGTAATGTGTGTGAATTTTGTTTCTTGCAGTGATGACGATGACCCAATCAAAAATGATGATGGTATTATCACCAACCAAAAGAAACTAATGGAGATTAAAGAAACATCTGATGATGGGTATATCAGTATATATACATTCTCGTACGACAATCAAAGCAGGCTAACATCCATTGTTGATAACGAGGATGGACATTCAGACAACAATATTATCAATTTCACTTGGGGCAATAATACCATTATTGCAACAAAACGTGGAGATGCAAGAAGAACATACACACTTTCTGATAATTTAGTGAGAAAACAACAGAACAACGAAGGAGCTTCAAAAGCATTTACCTATAACTCATCCAACCAATTAATTAAAGTAGATGAAACGGATGAAAGACATAGTGGTGACGATTGCAGCTATACTTATACTTGGGATAATGGGAAAATGACAAAACATATATACAAAGAGAATAATAGTGAAAAATCTTATGTTTATGAATACACTTACAACGGAAAGACTTGTAAGGGATGGTTCCCAAATATGGAAGATGAAGGCTGGGATGCTTTAGATGATGATTATATTTTCTTCGCACATCCCGAACTCGTAGGTATGCGCACTAATCAACTGCCCGAACAGATATTTAGTAAGGATACTGAAATATATGAATATTATGATGAATATTTCAAGGAAACTTGTAAGTCTGAATATACTTATGAAGATACAGTTAAATTTGAATATAAATTAGATAAAGATGGATATGTGGAAAGCTGCACTGTAACATATACATACGTGAACACTACTAAACAATCATTTACAGATAAAAATGGTGACGGTGTTATTACTGATGATGAAAGAAATGTAACAGAAACTCGTACCGAAACTGATATTACAATTTATTCTTTTAAGTGGGAATAAATACATTAAATAGATTCATATTAAAAATGAAACAACAATGAAAGCATTCAGATTAAATGGAATGGCAATTATTGCCATCCTCTTTAGCATAAGCTTTACGTCTTGCGGTGACGATTATGATGATTCTATTATAATAGACAGAGTAGATAATTTGGAGAATAGAATTACGCAACTGGAAGAAATCTGCAAACAAATAAACACAAATATCTCCTCTCTGCAAAACATTGTGGTAGCGTTGGAAAACAACGATTATGTAACAAGCGTAACTCCTATTACCAAGGATGGTAAGGAAGTGGGTTATACTATTACATTTACTAAAAGCCAACCTATAACTATCTATCATGGAAAGGACGGGAAAGATGGTGCAGATGGAAAGGATGGAGTAAATGGTACTGATGGAAAAGATGGAGTCACGCCTATTATTGGGGTGTCAAAGGATTCTGATGGAATTTACTATTGGACACTCGACGGAAAATGGCTTCTGGATAGTGGCGGAAATAAAATAAAGGCTATAGGCACTGATGGAAAAGACGGAGAAAGTGGTACGGATGGAAAGGACGGTATCACTCCACAATTAAAGATAGAAAATAATTTCTGGTATGTGTCTTATGACAAAGGGGCTAACTGGACTAAGTTAGGGGCTGCCGCTACAACTGTTGATGAAACATTTAAAGATGTGACAGTCAATGATAATACAGTAACCTTTACATTGGCAGACAATACAACTTTTACTCTTCCCCGATATAAAGCTGTAAGTATTACTTTTGATGTGCAAGAACAAGGCATTTCAGCAGGGCAGACTGTTCAGATTCCATATACACTGAAAGGGGCTACAGATAAAACTATAGTATCAGCCTCGTCAGATGGAAATTATAAAGTAAGATTGGAAAATCAGACTACAGACGGTGGCATTATAACAGTGACCGCTCCCGATTCTTATGTTGATGGGTATGTCAATGTGTTGGTTTCTGACGGAAACGGATATACATCTCTGAACGTGATTAACTTCTACGAATGGGAAATGAATATCAGCAGTTCAGAAGAAGGACAACCGCTTACCTACAGCATACCTACAGACGGAGGAAAAGTAACCATACCATTAGACGTAAATTTTGATTATGAAGTGCTCATTCCCGAAGATGCGACTGATTGGGTGAGTGCGACAATAAAAAGTCGTGCAGTGATACGCAATGAAATAATATCATTTAATATAAAACCCAATATGACATCCAATGCCCGCGGTTGTATTATCCCTCTTTTGCCAAAGAATGGGACAAAAGCATTGGCTAAATTCAGAATCCAGCAGCGTTCACAAGCCCAGACCCAAGCAGAAAAGGTATTCAAGAACAAGTTTCCACAACAAGTGGATGATATGAAATTCACTTATTCAAATGGTTTTCTTACTAAAATGGAGGATGACTATGGAACGGCTACATTTACCTACAATTATCCTGCAAAGACTAAAGCTGTTGGCGTACCTGATGTTATAGTAGAGTATGATGGTAGTAATAAAGCCCCAAACTATACGATTGAGGTATGGGTGAACTCACAAGGATTTGCAGAAGAAATTTATCAGACGATTACTGAATCCGGTGGTTATACTTATTCCAATACAAAAACATGTAAATATGATTCCGAAGGACATCTCATCTTTATGAAAGACAATAGAGAGAACAGAGAATACACTATCACATGGGAAGATGGAAACATTATTAAAGTTCAAACAAAATGTTTCTTTGACAGTGATAACAAATTGGAATGGGAAAGAATTCACGACTTCGATTACTATGCTACTCCCAATAGTAAAAACATGTTGTTCTACTATCACATTTATAGTATAGACATTGACGAGGTGGATTGCCTTTATTGGGCAGGCTATTTAGGTATCGCTCCTAAAAACCAGACAAAATCATTGAATGGTAGTACTATAGACTATAATGGTTTTAGTCAAACCGAAAATTACAATTACACATGGAGCAGCAATGGAGTAACAATTGATGGTGGTAGAGAGATTTATTTTATACCCTAATTTGTTTATAGCCCAACAGCACTATTAAGCCAAAAAGCCAACCTACCATAAACAAATGGATAAGTTGGCTTTTTCAGTTCTGAACAAATTATTAACGCTTTCTCCTTTTGAACTTCATGGATGGGGTAAGTCCATACGCACTTTCAGGAAAATATGTGCGGAGAAATTTATCACTTGCTAATCTATAAGTGGTAATAGTGTGCGTTTCCATGTAATCGGGTATAAGGCATACCCTTGCATCTTTTCTTATCTAATTTTTCATAGCTATAAAATTTTGAGTTTCACATATACAACTGTATTCTGGATTATGGAAAATTCAAAGCAAACAAAAACAATATTTTGATATACAGCATTTTAAGTCTACAATTAGCTTTTTAGTTTATTATATCATAACACGATATCTAAAATATACAAAATAATATCCAACCCCGGACATGGGCACCAGGCAGGGACAAGGGACGCAGGGACTTGATGTCACCGTTCTTGCGGATATAAAAATGATAACCTGCGCCGGAGAAGCCCCGGCGCAGGTGGTCTGTCGTCAAGTCGTGCTCCGTATAGCAGCGGTCGCAGCGGGTGGCGGAACAATGGACGACGATAAGATTGATGAATCTCATGAGAATTAAAAATTAGAAATTAAAAATTAAAAGTGAAGGAAACCCGCTACACTGTCATGGCATGGGCGCTCAGGGCACCAATAAGCGCGGAGGCTACAGCGATTATCACTTTCAGAATCTTATCCCAAACAGATGATTTTGTACTCATAAAATTAAGGATTAATGGTTAAGAATTAATGGTTAAGGATTAGTGATTAAGGATTAAGGGCTAATGATTAATGGTTAATCATTAGGGATTGATTAGCGATAAGCGATTTGCTTGTGTTCATTAACCATTAATCACTAACCCTTAATCATTCCTTCTTTATCCCAGCGGATTTTCGCCCTGGTCGCCGTCGTCGCCGTCGCCGCCTCCGGAACCACCGCCGGAGCCGCCCTCCTCGGGCTTGTCGAGCACAAAGCCCACATTCGCCGGGCTGCGGGTCACGGCGGTACTGCCGTTCACCAGCTTCAGCTCCTTGTCGGGGATAAAGCGGATATTCACCTTCGAGATATTGCGCACCGTACATTTGTCCGAGGCCTCCATGCCGGGACAGCGGAACGTCATGTGGAAAGTGCCCAGCTGGTTCAGCTTCACCTTGTCGCCGTTGGCAAGGTTGCCTTGAATCTCCTCCACCAGGGCTTCGATGACGTGCTTCACGTCGCCCTTCGTCATGGCACAGTTTTTCTGAATGGAGGCGGCAAGGACATCGATGTCCACGGTGCCGCAGGTCTTGGGTTTCTGACGGAGATAGTACAACATGGGCGAAGCCGGGTTGCTCACGATTTTACGGCGCTGAAAGCGCTCTACAATTACATCCATAAATTTGAAAAGTTAAGGTTTAAGTTAAGAAAAATGAGTTATAAGAGAGAAGTGGGTAAGGGAAGGGATAGGGCGCCCGAATCAATGATTATTCCTTTTCTTAAGCACATTACAAAGATACAACATTAAGAAGCGGAAGTCAAGTGTTTTGCCATTTTTTTACTACAAAAAACACGGAGACACAGAGTTTTTCAAGCAATAAGAAAAATCTCCGTGTCTTTGTGTCTCTGTATTCTATAAATTTCCATCCATCACTTTGCATTCCTCGTCAGCCACTCCAATGGTGGTATGTAGTCCACCAGTTTTGTCATGCTTTGGTTATGATGGAAATAGACTTCACCGGTTTTGCCATTACGGTGCTTGGCTATGATGACGATACCCAGGCCATCGGTGGGATAAGTACTCTTCTTATCGACGGTCTTGCCGTAGAGGGCAGGGCGGCAAAGCAGCATTACCATATCCGCATCCTGCTCTATGGCGCCGCTCTCGCGCAGGTTGCTCAGGGTGGGGCGATGGTCTATGCTACCGTCGCTCGCCCGGTTCAGCTGGCTCAGCAGCAGTACGGGGATATCCAGCTCCTTGGCCAGCAGCTTTGCCTTGCGGCTTGCCTGCGCCACTTCCTGCTCGCGGTTACGGTTTTTCTGGTCACTCCTCATTTCACATAGTTGCAGATAGTCCACAATCACCATGTCACAGCGATTCTTGCTCTTCAGCAGGCGGGCGGAAGAACGCACGCGGTCCATGCTAGTCATCGGATGGTCGTCTATCAGTATGGGCAACCGCGACAACTCGGCAGACGCCTCATGCACCTGCCTCACCTCGCCGGGTGTGAGCTGGCCGCTGCGCAGGTGTTGCGGGTCTACCCCCTCCGTAGCTGCAAGCAGCCAGCGGTCTCCCAGGCGCTCGCCTTGCATTTCGAGGCTGAAGACCACCACATGACGCCCCGCCATGGCAGCGGCACGGGCCAGGTGGAGGGCAAAGGCCGTCTTCCCCACCGACGGACGGGCAGCAAGGATGTTCAAGTCGCCGCGCTGCCAGCCCGCCGTAACATGGTCCAGAGCGTCAAAACCCGTAGGGATACCCGTAATGCCGTTGCATCCGTGCTCCATACGCTGCTCCACCTCGGCCAGCGTGTCGTCCATCAGCCGGTCTATGGAGCGAAGGTGGTCGGCTACGCCGCTCTCGTCCTCCAGCCCCTCCAGCAGTCGATGGGCTTCCACCAGGATGTCGTCAATATCCATCGACTCGTCGGCACTGAACGCCAGCAGTTGCTGGAATTCCGTACGCATGATACGCCGCGTGTGCAATTGCCTAAGGATGAGCGCATGATACTCCAGATGAGCACTGGAGCTGACCTTCGAGCTGATGCGTAACAGTTCGTAAGGCCCGCCCACGGCATCGAGTTTGCCACGGGCTGCCAGTTCGTTCTTCAGCGTGATGGTATCTATGGACTTTGCGCTGCGATACATCGATTGCAGGGCGGCAAAAATTTCCAGATTCTTCTCCTCGTAGAACATCTCGGGACGAAGTTTGTCCACCACCAGAGGCATGGCAGCGCGCTCTATCATGCAGGCACCGATGACAGCTTCTTCGAGGTCACTGTCGTGGGAAAAAGTAGTTTCAGTCATCATATTCATTTTCAAAAGATTTGTCCGCCAGATAGGTGGCGGCTTGTTTACAATATTTTTGGTTGTTCAGATGGTCGTAATATTCGTCGATGTTGTCCAGTGCCCGCTGTTTCTCGCCTGCCGTCAATTTTTTCCATTCGCGACGGGCCCGGCCGATGTTTACCTTGGGATGCTCGGTGATGTCATGAAACTTTTCCCAGAAGATGCAGAAGTCCTCTCCCACCCCAGCCACCGGCGCTGCCTTCTTCTTCCGCGGGGCTGCTTTAGGACGGGCATTGCCAGTAAGGAAATCATAATCGGGGATACGGATGTGCATCACGTAGGGGTTGGCCACCCGCTCCACGATGCCGGCGTCGAACATCTTGTTGAAGAAGTAGCGCGTACGGTTGCGAGGCCACCCCAATATCTCCATCCAGCGGGCCAGGGAAAGTACGGACTCGCCACGTACACAGTCGAAAAGGTGTCCCCTGACGTTGCAGGTCACCGTGCTGTAGTTGACGTGTGTCAGCACAAAGACAAAGGCTTCGAAGGCATCGGCGGCTTTCTCTCCGGTTTTCATATTCATTTGTTCCTCAAACAAGGCTTTGGGGAAGAGGAGATAGCCTTTCTTCAGCATCTCCGTTGTCATGGGTCTCATTTCTTTTTCCATTTTTGTCTATTCTTAATTCGATAATGCGACAAAGGTAAGGGACCAGCCAGGGGGATACAAATAAGCAGTTAGAATCGGCTAAAAATTAATGAAATACATAAGGTGGCGAGAGAGGATTTCACCTCATCCTCCACCACCCTATATAATAATATACTAAAATAATCAGAATGTATTAGAAATACATTCTCTATTTCGCATATTTTTTAGAGACCAGAAGATACGGATTTTTCACGGCCATATCCTTCACGTGGTCGGGCATCCCCCAGTAGCTCAGGAGAATGCCTATCTGTACGGGGGTGAGGTGGGCAGTCCTGGCAGTATAGCCCTGGTCCGTCAGGTCCTTCAGCAGGCAAGCGTGTTCCGCAATGGAACGGCGCAGGGCCTTTACGGCCGAGCAGGCATACGCGTAGTTTGGGTAATAGGCCACTGCTACATCTGCAATGCGATGGCATCCCTCGAGCAGCCATTCAAAACTTTGTTCTTTTATCATTTTGCATATATTTATTAATAAAACATGTTGCAAAGTTAGAATGGGAGGGAAAACTGGGAAAGTTCGAGTGGCAATAAAAAAACTTGCTCAAGAAAAATGAATGTGTCAAAACGGTTGATGACACACCCTCACTGTCTTATTGATAAAAGCAACACTTTCATACTATAATAGTGAAGCACAGATTTTGTGTATTTCATGCAACTTATCGGTCAGCGATTTTTTTTAAGAGAGACAGCCATATTATATCTCGCCTGCCTATTAACGAGGAGTTCCGCACTAATCCCTAAGGCTGCTTCTACCATAAGAGCGAAGTCACTGGTTACGTCTCCCTCTCCCTCTTGAAGTACCCCAGCACCGTGGCCGGTGTAAGACAGCAGCGTTCTACGCTTTTCAGGCGGCTCTGAAAAGTATATCGGGAGCATAGCACAAGGCAGAACCAAGTATAGTTCAAGCTACGGTGCAAGCGGTGCTGAAGGTGGTCGAAAAAACGGGAAACACGGGCAAAGAAGCTAGCGATACGCTCGCGGGGGACAAAACGGGAAGGCTGTACGGCAGCATTACGGGAGCGCTTGGCGGTACGTTCCATCTGTGCAAGGGTATACTCCAGTTGCTCGATGTCATTGCGGGTGTTCTCCATGGTTTGTTCCAATTTCTCGCGTCGTGCCTGCTGCTTGGTATATCGTTCTTTTCTGTCAGCGATTCGGTTTTTGAGGTCTTCTGCGGTGAGGTTTATTCCTTTGTTCTGGATTGATTTCATTATAAACGTCTGTTTTATAGTTGTTTGTCTGTATATAAGTTCACGAAAACACATCATCCGTCTGCACCGAATGCATAATGCATAAAGGGCAAACGGATGATATATCAGGAGCAAATGTACGATGAATATTGCAGATAAAGTTCTTAATGACCATTAAGTCTTGTTATAAAACATGATATTATCTACTGCAAATTTGGAGATTATCAGAAAACACGTACCTTTGCAATGTGTTTTTCATAGTATTAGATTTAAGGTTAACAAAAGATTGGCTGTCTGGGATAGATAGCCTTTTTTTTGAGCATATATCAACTGAAAACGACAAGCGTCGATCAATCACAGCAAGCACATGACTATTCTGAAACCGGACGAATTGTAAATCCCCAAAAACGTTCAAAATCAATCAAATCAGCGGCTTCTTTTTCCACTACTTCCAAGAAACAAAAATATTCTCCAGAAAGAATACTACCGCTCCAATAGCATCCGCGAATTCCATTTTTCTCTGCTTTTGCACCTCTACGATAACCTGCCGCCGGAAACACAAGGGTATTGGTGACAGAAGTACCCGGAAGGGTATAAGAACACTTACGTCCACTATTACCACTGTTAGAAAACCAGCTGTTTTCCAAATTCAGCATAGCAGTAATGTTTTTCAATTCCTTCTTGTACACCGGTAATCGCCAATTGCCTCCAAGCTGCACATGGCAGATATCATGCTCTGTACCACTTATATTACTGGATGTAACAGTGAACACATAATCAGCATCAGCCTTACTGGTCATCAGTCCCGAAGCATCCCCCCAGCCGAACACATTCCACTTGGTACCAATAGAGCAGGCGGAATAACCATTCGTAGCACTTTCAATGATACCTGTGGGAGCCACATAAGGAGAATCGACAGTACCTTCAACTGCCGTCTCTTCAGCCGTAGCTATATGAAAAGCAACAGTCGTAGTAGGAGTCTGACTAGATTCCTCTCCCGTTTTCGTAGCAATAAGATTACCGGTAGCCCAATAAATAAGAGTAGCGGAAGACTCTATACTACCGTCCTTATTTATGCCCATATAAAGGGCAACAATCCACTCGTTTTCATAAATACCGATAGAACTTTGCGGAGCATCGACTCTCGTTATGGGAGAAGAAGTGGGCAATATACTGCCACCGTCTTTGTCGGGAAGGACAAGTTCCTTACCGTTAAGCTCCTCTGCAGTCAGAGTATGGAAATATTTCACAACTTTGGGAATACAAAACCAGATGGGTTTACCACTATACGCATTCAAATCAGTTAATATAACGGCCTTACCGTTGGCAATGGCAGTACCTCCCAAAGCTATCTGCCTGCCTGAAGCATCATCTTTCCAGGTACCGACCTCCAAAGGTAAATCGTTATAATCATAAGTAGACGCACTGATAGTCGTCTTGACCGTAATAGGAGTGAATTCTTCCATATCCGCTACAGCTGTATACATTTTACCGGCAGTAAGGATACATGAAGGTGAAACAATGGCTTTATAGTATTTTCCATCTACCTCGGCTGCAACCGTCAGATTGCTCAGAGTGCCAGGAAGGACATGCAAGTAGACTGTGGCAGACGGATGGTCATCCGAGGAAAGAGTAAAAGAACCACTCAGAGAAAGGGTGCCTTCTGTTTCTGTCGTATATGTAGGCACAAGGTCACCTCCATCACTCGAAGTATGTGTAATATCAACGTTCGCCCGACTGACTAAACCGGAGGAAGCAGCAAACATAACACTACTCACCGATGCGCCGGAAAGAGCCCGGGTAGTGGGAAGCCCCTCAATATCCATGTCCTTGACACTGGTAGAAGATTCCAACGGAAACAGTAAAGTCACCTTCAAAATAGAAGTAAGATGTGAAAAATTAAAGTTCAGCGTATGACTGTCTGCATTGTATGGACTCACAGCGGCCATGTAGACCTTATTTTCATCCGGAGCACCACCCTTCTGGCCCGTCATATCCAATGGGATGGACGTGGCAGCGAAAGCGCTACCTTCCGAAACATTCAGAGACGGATAGACACCATAGTAGGATATACCCTCCGCAGGAGTTATTTTACCCGTAAAGGTAGCCGTGTGGGCATCGGTAGCAAGCTCTGTCAAGGTAAACATAGAAGGGGGCAGTTTTTCCGTTCCGCCAAGTACGGAAAAAGTTTCGGCACCGGTATCCAAAGAGCGCCAGACTATCTTCAGTTTACCACCACTTGTGTCCTCATCGAATCCTAATCTAGTAGTGATACCATTACGAGGCATTTCCGCTCTGGCAGTTACTGTTATCTTACCTTCTCCGGGAGAAGGAGGAATCTCCACCGAAGCAGTATCATCACTGCATCCGGAAGCCCCCCAACTGAAAATTACGGCAAGGAGGTACATAAGAACTTTTTTCTTTTTCATACTAATTTATATTTAAAAAGGATATTATTCTTGTCAATAGATTCACCGTAATGGAAGGAGGCTAAAAATAACAGTGTTTTCATTCTGTTCTGCAACCAGTGGAATTACTTACCAAGTAACGGCAGGCAATATATTCCGCACGAAAAGGGAAAGCGTTTCTAAAACGTGTCATTTAGGGTCAACAACGAAGTTCTCAAAAAAAATGGAGACAATAGTGAGGCTTTCTGCTTTCAAGACAAAGGAAGTAGAAATAAGGTGTTGTATGCCTAAGGATATAGAAATACCGAAATAGAGTATGTCGTTCAGAGTCTATTCTATTTTTTACTTGCCAGCTTGTTGTTTTTATAAAAATTGTTTGCCTTTTTAATGAAAATACACCATATTTGCAAAGAAATAGATGCCGTTACTTGGTAAGTAATTACACCGATAACACTTTGGATTATAAAGCACTACTTATCGTTTTATCCCTCCCTATCACATTTTATCACAGAAGAAATCAGCTTGCGGTTGACATCGTCCAGCCGCCCGTACTCGAAGGGTTTCAGATAGGTCTCCGTCACCCGCACGGAGGAGTGCCCCAGTGCTTGGCTGATAAGACCGACGAGCATACCGCGATGGAAGGCAAGCGTGGCCCAGGTATGCCGCGCCGTGTACGAGCTGACTTTGACGCCCGGAAGAAGCCGCCCGGCAAGCAAACACAAACTCCGGTTGAAACGCCGCAGAGCCTGCTGGTATAGGCGATAATCCCCTCCGTACCCACTGCGCCCTCCGGCATCGGTATGCAAGATAGGAAACAAATAGGCAGATGAGGGATTATCGTCCCGATACGCATAAATCAGGCGAAGTGCCTCACGGGGAATACGGAGTGTAATCTGGCGACCGGTCTTATGACGGCAGTATACCAGGCGACCGTCGCGGACATCGCACTTGCGCAGATGGGCCAGGTCGATGAAGGGCATGCCGCGAAGCAGGAACATCAGCAGGAAATAGGCCAGTACACGCTTCTGCGCCACGGTCAGCTCCGCATCCGAGTCCGCATCGTACAGACGCTGCATCTGGCGAGCCGTAAGCGCGCGCTTGGTGCAGGGAACCACCTTGGTATAAACTCCGTCGAAAAGCCGGGGATTGTGGCTGGTGCTGCCAGGGGGAGTCCAGCGATTGTAGACGGCACGAAGCGTGCGTAAGTAGGTGGAAACCGTGTGGAGGCTCAACTGGCGCCCCAAAAGCCATGTCTCGTACTCCTTTAGCCGTCCAGGTGTGAACACCACCGACATCAGAAGCTCTCCCCCACCCGAAAAACGGACAAAGGAATGGAGCGTACAAAGGTAGACGTGCACCGCCGGAAGCTTGCGCTCATCATTCAGTTCCTTGATTACCTGCATCATGTAGAGCGACAGTTCTGCCGAATCCACATCATTCCCGCTCCCACTCTCTTTCTCTTTTAATGTTGAAATCATAAGTGATTGTTTTAAGTCTGCACCCCGACATGGGGCACAAACTCAAAACTAAGGAATATCGATAAGGTTTGCTACAACGGAAGAAAGAAAATTCATTTTCATTCTTTTTACATTAACAATACAAAGCGTGAAAAAATAAACAGGTCTTTTAAACCATGTTATAAGTTGCGGCTTCTATACCCGATAATTTGGAATTCAATGAAAATACCGTACCTTTGCAATGTGTTTTTCATAGTATTAGATTTAAGGTTAACAAAAGATTG
>OGXL01000603.1_pt1 | contig 31574 bp, 31 predicted proteins | sample 1576311 | NCBI WGS metagenome assembly OGXL01 (sample SAMEA3541564, study PRJEB24748) | human gut metagenome | biome: human gut; feature: human-associated habitat; material: faeces | place: China | collected 2012 | reverse complement strand
CTCTGCTTTTCCATGGTTATATGCCATTTTCCTTACCTCCAATCTGATTTGTTTGAACATTCAGATTGGAAAGGGCGGAGAACGGCAGCCTATACCGGAAGAAGGCTTGTCTTTATTTGCGACAAATATCGACAAACAAAAAACCGCAAAGGCTGTTAAACCTTTGCGGCAGTAAGAAAAATAAGAACTATATTGTAGAAATATAGCTTCTATATTCAGGACGTGAGAGTGCCACCAATAGCAGAAGCTTTTTTTAACAGATTATCCTCATTTCTATGTGGGAATATGTAAATAGTTGCTGCTTCGTATAAGCAGCATAGCGGTCGAAGCAGACCAGCGCATAAAAATCCCTCCAAACTTAAAAATAGTTTGGAGAACCATCATGTAAAAATGGCGGCTCTCTATGCCACCGATCTTTGCGCCGGGCAAAAGAAAACGGCGGCCTTGATTTCGCAAAGCCGCCGCTAATCGTATGGGCGTATCAAAAGGCTACTGCACGACGACTTTTTTTCTTTTGCCGTCGTGCAGCAGTTCATATTTACTACAATTCATTGATGATTTCTGTGACATAAATGTACATTTCTTCAATACCCACCGAGTCAGTTTAAAATTCCCAGCATGTAAATACCTATTAAGATAAATTAATCTGTTGGATAATATTTTCTTTTAAAATCACATGAGTAGGTATCAATACTGCAACAATACCAATCAAAATATTCACAACTACGGTTGCCAAAATAATCCATATATTTACCTGTATGTTGCTTACCAAAAAACCGTAAACATGTCCCATAAAATAAGTCACTATCCTATTTCCAATTAGATACAGAAGAAGCATCACAATACTTGAAAAAATGCCGTATAGTATTCCCTGTCGAAACATCATGCCCCTGAAATTTTTATCCGTGATACCCATGGCTCTAAGGATTCCAAATTCATGCTTCCTTGATATGATCAGATGACTCATAGTATTCATGATATGGAACAAACTTATAAGTAGAAACGCCAATGCAATCCCATAATAGAACAAAGTCTTTTGAAACAAATATTCATTTTGTCGTTCAATAGCACCGGTATAGTCCTGAAGCAGACACTCTTCCAAATCTAACGTCAAGTTCTTTATTCTATCGACTACCCTCTGAGTATCCGACTTTTTCTCCTTTTCCATGCTGAGAACTCGATATCCTTTTACCCCAAAGTTCTGTTCCATCTGTTCATTTGTCATAATGATGCTATAGGTAATATCTGGCTGTTCTTTTAAAGTATACAGTTGGCTGTCCCTTACCATAGTTCGACTGACAATTGCTGATATAGTAAACTCTTTTTCCATAAAATCATCCGAATTCCCAAGCTGTTTCAAATCTTCCAAAGAACCAGATAACTGCTTTGGTACTCTTAATGTGATTGTATCTCCCACAGATTTAGCAATACTATCATGATTACCCTGTGCATCCTCCAAAGTAACAAGAACAATCTCATTATTCCGCCTCATTCGATTTGGATCAATGCTACCATCCAAAATGTATGGCTGCAATTTTTCCAATAAAGGATCATTGTATCCTAAAACATTACTCTTTATCTCATATCTATTATCCTTTGTTTCATTCATATAGCCATTGTAAGTCTCTTCATATTCTTCATTCAAAAACTCAAAATACTCCTGCCAGAAAAAAGAATCCTTTTCGATTAAAAGTTCACCAATATAACTTTTGACTGCGTACACGTTCCCAAGTCCATTTAGTTGTTCTAATTGATTTACCACTTTTTCATCGATTGTTTCATTCAGATTACAATTATTTTCATATAATTTAAAGTCAGAACTAAGCCCATCATCAGAAGCTAACTGCATTTGATTACTAACTTTAGCATTATTTAAGACTAAAGTGGAGCAAAGGAAAATCACACCTCCCAATGATAGAGTGATCAAAATGCTGACAAAGGTTCTTTTCCTTTCCAACATAAATTTTCCGTTCAATATATTTGATAAAGAAGAAAACTTTCTGCTGTAAATAATTCTACTTTTTCTTTTTTTCTCATAATCTCCTTTGAGCAATTGAACTGTTATGACTTTTTCCGTACGATGCTGGATTCTCCATGCAATAAAACACATAGACAAGGTTAAAAATATTGCTTCAAATATAATTGCTGAATAACTAACATGAAATTTTTGAACTGTCATCTCTGCAGATCTCAAAAAATTCTGTGTCTCAAGACCATGGCTACCGGCATTAACAATATTGGGATCTAAAAATACCGTGCTAATATTTTGATATAAGACTTTAGCCCCCAAATTTCCCAAAAGAACTCCAATCGGGAATCCCATTACCAATAACATCCACAATTCAAAAAGGACTACAAAAAACTGCTGTTTTCTTCCAATCCCGATTGTTTTTAATATTCCATACTGTGAGATTCTTTTGGAAACATTAACATTAAAAATAGAATAGATAATAAAAATACTAAAAAGCCCTAATCCAACAATGATCCCATTTACTGTAAGTTCAAATTCATCACGAAGTACCAGCATAAGATACGTAAAATTACCTTCCGGGTTTGTCAGGGCAAATTCCAAATGCTCAAAAATTCCTTTTGGACTTTCGCCACCTAAATAATAATTTACATTATCATTTTCTTTAACAACCTCGCCACTAAGTTTCAAATCTTCTTTCAAAGCATGGGACTGCTTATACATTTTTTTTGATTCATCCAGTTTTAAATAGACGAAAGAAGTTGTCGTTTCCTGTGCCGATACCTCTTCTTTGCTTATGAAAGCTTTGAGACTATTACTATCAGCCGCCCATTCATTTTTCACAATTCCCGATAAACGATACTGTTTATTACCTAATATAATTTGTTCACCAATCTCATCTTCAACCCCAAGATTATCCAACACAAACTTGCTCATGGCAATGTCATCCGCTGTCTCAGGGTATTTTCCTTTTACAATTTTCTGCTTAGTCATTTCCAGATAAGATTCATCTGCAAAAAGCAATGCTACATTCTTTTCTCCAACTGGTTCATCTACTGTCTGACAGATTCCATATTCCTCTACCTTATAACCTTTTCTTTCATCAGACGTAATTTTTTCTATGGTGTCATTTTTCAATGGAACCGCATAATTCCAATCTCCATTCACTTCCTTGCTGTTTTCCAGATTACTTTTTTCTCCACTGTATACCAAAGAACTGACACCCGCCATCAGGGCAATTGACAGTATCATGCTGAGTAATATTGCAAAAGATTGACTCTTGTAATGAACAAGATATCTTCCGGACAATTTGAACATATTACTCACCGGCCTTTCTCAGAATACCATCTTCAATTCTTACAATACGATCACATGCTTGTGCAAGAACTTCGCTATGCGTTACCATCAAAATAGTCTGATTATACTTTTTAGAACTATTTTTCAATAATCCCATAACCTCTGCCGTTGTCTTAGAATCCAAATTTCCTGTCGGTTCATCCGCTAAAATCAAGTCCGGCTTATTAGCTAAAGCTCTTGCGATTGCCACTCGCTGCTGCTGTCCTCCAGACAATTCAGAAGGATATTTTTTTCTTTTCTCCCACAATCCAAGTTCTGTCAATAATTCCTTGATATAAGAATGATTGATTCGTTGCCCTTTATCGAAACTTATTGGCAAAGCTACATTATCATAAACATTTAGTACTGGCATCAAACTATAATTCTGAAAAACAAATCCAATCTTTCTTCTCCTGAAGATAGTCTGTTCCTCTTTTTTTAATGCTGCTATATTTTTCCCTTTTACATAGATTGCACCTTCAGTAGGAGTATCCAACCCTCCAACTAAATTTAGAAAGGTACTTTTCCCTGAACCAGAGGTGCCTACAATCGCTACAAACTCCCCTTGTTCTACTGTTAAATTGGCATGATCTAATGCAAGAACTTGATTGTCCCCACGACCATAAATTTTCGTTAATTCCCTTGTTTTTAGAACTTCCATTTTGCTATCCTCCTTGTCATATGTCCATCATACGCAGTATATCTTACAGAAGTCCTACAAAAATTCAGCTTAGTCCTTACAATTTTGTAAGAATACATGAAAACATGAACCCTTACCTACCTGTGAATCAACTGTGATATATCCCTTTTCTTTTTCTACAATCAATTTTGATAGATATAATCCAATACCAGATCCCTCATAATTGTCTACATTCTTTCCCCGATAAAATCTAGCAAATATCTTCTGTAAATCTGTTTCTGGTATTCCTATTCCTGAATCTTTTACGCAAATCTCGCTATACATCTCATAAGTATGTAAAGATATGATGATTCTGGAATGGACTTCTGAATATTTAATAGCATTTTCTAAGAGATTTACAAATACCTCTGCTGTCCATTCTTGATTATGCCAACAAATTTCATTTCCAAAGCCAGTCACTTTTATTCCTATTTTCTTTTTTTCCGCTTTTTCGTAAACTGTCGTCATTGCCATTGCAATTGTGTCCTTAATAGGATTATTACTTACATCAAATTGCATAATATTTTGTTCCAGCTTAACCATTTTAAACAAAGAATTTAGAATCCAATCAATTTTATCTGTTTGATTTTTCATTTTGAATAAGAAATTTTTGTTTTGGTCATCTTCAAGTTTCTCATACAATATATCTTCGTACATTATCACATTCGCAAGTGGTGTTTTTAATTGATGAGACATATTAGATATTAGATGCTTGATCTGTTCCTTTTCAGTTTCTGCTCTGTTGGTTTCTATCAGTAATTTTTCTTGTACTTTATGAATCTTATGAGCCAATACAGAACTCGGCCCCTCTTTTAATGTTACATCTTTGATAGAGATGTTTTCTAAAATCATATCCATAAGTTCATCAATCTGATAATAAAGTTTATTAGATTTTTTTCTATAATAGCATGTAAGGCACATCAAAGAGATTATCATAATTACTAACACCGTTATTACTATTTTGACTTCCATAAATACCCCATTCCATGAATTGTTTTTATAAATTTCGGATTTGATGGTTCTTCTTCAATTTTTACACGCAAACGCCGAATATTAACAGAAACAATATTATCATCTACATACTTATCTTCCACATCCCAGATATGGGATAGTATCTGTTCCTTTGATAAAATCTGATTTTTGTTTTCTACCATATAGCGGAGTAGTCTATATTCAATTGCAGTAACCTCAATCTTATTTTCATTTTTATAAATGGTATTGCTATTTGTATCAATTCTGATCCCATTACTTTCGATCAAAGAATTCTGACTTTTCCTACGTAACAAATTTCGAATTCGGGCTTTTAGAACAGATAAAGAAAATGGCTTCTTCATATAATCGTCTACTCCCAAATTTAAAGCCTTAACTTCATCAAGTTCACCATCTCGTGCTGTTAGCATTAGGATAGCTATATTTGACACTTTACGAATATCTTTGCATAACTCAAAGCCAGATCCATCCGGTAAATTACAATCTAATAGAATCAAATCAAAAACATCATTCTTAAAACATTTTTCTGCCTCCTTTAAAGTTTCTACAGCCACCACCATATATCCCTCTTCGGAAAGTGAAAAGTCTAACCCTTCTTTTAAGTCACTATCATCTTCCACAATTAAAACCTTATTTTGCATATATACCTGTCAGTCCTTTCTTTATTTCGTACATACTACCTTCACATTCTATTATGTTGTTTGAAACCAATAACTATCGAGTGTATATTATAATTCTTTATCAAAAATAATACAATTGCAACTAAATGTTCATTTACATATATAATAAAAACCGTACGCTCAATTTTTTCGCATACTATCTTTCTGTCATTTCCTCAAAGAGCAAGATAATCCTCTAGAGGCAACATTGCAAATTCTCTATTTGGGAGTAGAGCTTATCCATATAACTACCACAGCACTGCAAGACAGCTTTTTCTTTCGCTGCAGCCCACAACATTCCCCATAATTGATATTAGGTATAGTAAAAACAATCCACTATTGTGTTTAAGCGTATCTTCTAATGTTAGGACAGTTTTCCTGATCTACTCTTGGAATTTCTTAAGAATAGTATGTAAATAATAGTCAGAAATAAAGAGGACAACCTATATTAGATTGTCCTCCTAAGCTATAAGTCTAACTCTTATTCGGTTTGTTTTGCTCTAAAAATTGATTTCTCTTTTATAATTTCATCCTTCAATCTGTCCACAATTTTCTTGTAATACATTCTGAATCACGCTGTAAGGCACTTCGAATACATAATGCGAAAAATCTTCTAATTGTTTCTTAGAATAATCAGCCAAACATAAGTGTTTCAACTCCAGCCAGACCGCACCCTTGTGATAAGGCAGGTCAGATATATACTGACATCCTATTTGGGCTTGCATATCCGAAAAAATATCGTTCAATTAATCACCCCCATCTCAAATATGTTTTAGCCAAAGAAGCCATTGGCGTACTACTCCGCACGCTTATGCTAATCACAATTACAAAGAGGAAGTATTTGGCGAATGACTATTTGATTGTCAAGCAACACTCCTGTTTTTACCACACAAAGGTAAACAGGGTGGAAGATTTCGTTCTCTCACCCTGTCGCCAATGAGATACTATAAAATTCCCCTCATATCAAAATATTTTTTTGATTTTTTCTTTCAATCTGTCCATACGCCTGTAAACAGCTTTTTCGGTAAGTTTCAGATACCTGGCAATTTCATGAGTACTATACCCCTGGATCTTCATCAGAACGATCTGAAGGGTAAGCCTGTCCACTGTGATCAGTACATGATACAATTCCTGATTCTCTATATGATCCAGGAAATCCTGTACTGTTTTCGGTTCCGGCTGATCTGTGGATGCTGCAACAGCATCAAGGTATGTACCTGTTTCCTGCACACGCTCATAATATCGTCTGTCTGAATTAAATGCTTGGCGGTCATAGAGACGGATTGCTTCAATCGTATCTTCGCTAACACCGCTGTCTTTTAAAATCTTTTCTTCTTTCTCTTTCCAGAGCATCCATTTGCGCTCTGCTTTTCCATGGTTATATGCCATTTTCCTTACCTCCAATCTGATTTGTTTGAACATTCAGATTGGAAAGGGCGGAGAACGGCAGCCTATACCGGAAGAAGGCTTGTCTTTATTTGCGACAAATATCGACAAACAAAAAACCGCAAAGGCTGTTAAACCTTTGCGGCAGTAAGAAAAATAAAAACTATATTGTAGAAGTACAGCCTCTACATTTGGGGCGTGAGAATGCCAATGACAGTAGAAGCTTTTTTTAACAGATTATCCTCATTTCTATGTGGGAAGATGTAAATAGTTGCTGCTTCGTATAAGCAGCATAGCGGTCAAAACAGACCAGCGCATAAAAATCCCTCCAAACATAAAAAATAGTTTGGAGATCCATCATCTATAAATGGTGGCTCTCTCCGTGGGTTGCCGATCCTGCGCTGGGCAAAGAGAAGCGGCGGCCCTGATTTCTCAAAACCGCCGCGGGGACATGTAAAATAGGCACAACAAATCAACCCACCCGGCAACGGTTTTTTTCTTTTCTGCCACCGGGCAGATATGTGTTATTTGTATTGAAAAACTACTTATTGGGCTTTTTCAGAAAAAGCACGACGTTCACTTTCGGATAATTCTTTGTGAAGATGCAATGCCATAAATACAGTAATTATTACGGAAATCACATCAGCGATGGGTTGAGCATACAAAATTCCATTCATTCCCCATACCATAGGCAGCAACAAAATGACAGGAACAAAGCAGATGCCTTGTCTGCAAGCTCCCAAAAAGAAGCCTGCTGCACCTTTTCCCAATGCAAGGAACAGAGAGGAATATACTGTGTAGAAACCAAAAAAGATGAATGTGATCCCATTCGCAAATAGCGATTTTTGACCGGCTAAAATCATTTGGGTATCTCCATCGCTAAATTGAGAAATAATCTGTGTGGAGAAAATAGCCATTGCCAAACCCACAACTAAGCAGAAAATTGTAGACCAAATGATCGAGGTTTTGATTGCTTCGCGCAGACGGTCAAACTTCTTTGCCCCATAGCTGAATCCGGCAATAGGTTGGAATCCTTTCAGAAAGCCAAAGACAACCAGCGTTCCCATAGAAGTAATTCGTGTAACTGCCCCCATGCCTGCAATGACTGAATCACCATAATCGCTGGCTGCACGGTTAATCAGTGTAATCGAAAGACTTGTAAGCAGCTGGAATACCAAAGTAGGGATACCGATTTTTAAGATTTCCGCCATCATTTGCCCAGTCGGAGAAAAGGCTTTTACGCTGAAAGAAAATGCACTTCTTTTTCGCAGAACGTATGTAAGATAAACAAGAGTAGATACCATCTGCGAAATTGCGGTGGCGATTGCTGCACCGGCAACTCCCATATTGAAAGTGTAAATAAAAAGAGGGTCTAATCCAATATTCAACACAGCTCCCAACAGTAACGCACACATGGTTGTCTTTGCTGCACCTTCGCTGCTTACAATGTTGTTCATGGTCACGTTGAAAACGTTGAAAACACAGGACAGTATATAAATTCTTGAGTACGTCAGGGCATACGGCATGATAGTTTCTGTCGCGCCTAACATGGTCAAAATTGGTTTAAGGAAGATCGTAGAAAAAAGGATGATAATAGCGCCAATCAGAAGGCTGCTATACAGGGCTGTACTTGCCACTTTATTGGCGGTTTCCTTATCGCCACGTCCCAGGAGTCTTGACAGATAGGATGCGGCTCCGTTACCAAACATAAGGCCCAATCCAACCACGACTTGCCCCAACGGAAAAACGATGGAAATAGCTCCCATTTGACTTCTGCCCAGTCCGCCCACAAAATAGGCATCCACCAGATTATATAGGGCATTGATTAACATCCCAATCATAATCGGTACGCCAAGTGCCATCAGAGCTTTTGGTATGGGCGCACTTCCCAAAAGCTCAAGTTTGTTGTTACGTTCACTCATTGTTAATACTCCTTTCGCTCCCTGTGAGTGTAATTTACAGTAGTATAAAATATAGTATACTGCCGCATAAATTATACTACTATGATTTATAGTAGATGTCAAGAGAACTGACGGGATTTGCCTTGACAAAAAGTATAAAATCCACTACTATAATTTATAGTTAATTTGACAGTATTCTTTTTTGCAGAAAACAGGCGAAAGGTCGTGATCCGCATGGCTACCATAGATTTAATCGTATTGGGAATATTGAAAAAGCAACCAATGAGTGCCTACGATATTCAAAAGTTGGTAGAATATAGAAACATATCAAAATGGGTAAAAATCAGCACTCCATCCATTTATAAAAAGGCCATTCAGTTGGAAGAAAAAGGGCTAATCCAAGGCGAAATTGTAAAAGAAGGAAAAATGCCAGAAAAAGCAATTTACTCCCTGACGGAAGCCGGAGAAGCAGAATTTGAACGGCTGATGTTTGAGATTGCTGCAAAGCCCATCAATATTTTTCTGGATTTCAACGCCGTTATTGTGAATTTGGAATCCTTACCACCTGAAAAGCAAAAATCGTGCATAGCAGAGATTGAGGAAAATGTTAGTATTCTGAAATCTTATCTGGAAGATAATATACGGGAAAAAGAAAACGAACCAAGTATTCCAGCAACAGGTATGGCCGTCTTGCGTCAGCAGTATGTACTTGCGGAAGCAATTCAAACATGGGTTTCCTCTTTGAATATTGTTTGAACTATTAAAACTGTTCTGTAATCTACGCAGTTAAGCCGCTGAATAGGCCGCCGCAGCGGGCTTCTGGCACACGTTTGACGGGGCGGCAATAGGATTGCTCCAATACCCGCTGAAACAGGCTTTGAAATGCGTAGAATAAATCCATAAAATAACAAGTTCTCTGTTTTCACACTCTCGGAATTGTGGCACAATAAAAACGACATAGGAACATTCAAAAATATTTTTTACAAATATAAAAGCGAGGAACGATGTTATGATAAATAATTTGATGTATATAGAACTTAAAACTGGCTATTCAGATGATGGCCCGGCATGGATTGGGTATGTAAAAACGTCAAAAACGAAGAAAACAATTTATTTTAATGACCACGCTTTTCAAAAATCTATTGGAAGTTACTCTAACTACATAGATATAGAAAATGGAGATGAATATTGGATTTCCGGCTTGAAAAAGAACGAAAGCAATCGTCATTGGGCCGGACGTGGTAAAATTATGATTGATCGCCGGGCAGTTAGTGAATACCTTGAATTGATAGGCGAAAAAGTGCTACCAAAAAATTTATTTGATGTTGTAGATATAGATGATAGATTTCCCATAGAACGTGTCAAGCACTTATTAAATGCGATAGAGGAATAATCCATCAATCTCTTATCAATGCGTAGAATAAACCCATAGGAAAACGCCGGGCGCAGGGCCAACAGGCCGCCGCATCCGGCGTTCTCTTAGTATTCAATCACCAATGTTTCCTGTCGGCCATCTGGGAATGTATAGATAATCTTCGCGGTTGTATCTTTGCAGGCCCAAAAGAACAGATCGTTGCACTCCATGTCCAGCTCCACATTACCCCGGCAAGTATCGGTCAGGTGTATGGTCTGAAAACAAGGAAATCGTTCCGCATTGGTGCGGGAAAGCTGCTGCCGTAAAATCTCATACAGACCTTCGAAGAATACAATAAACACTATATAAATCTTAGAAAAACAGGGTGGAGATGTTTCTCACACCCTGCTGCATTTGTATTACTCAAATATCTTCTTTACCTTTTCTTTCAGCCTGTCCATACGCCTGTAAACCGCCTTTTCGGTAATCTTCAAATACCTGGCTATTTCATGAGTGTTGTACCCCTGGATCTTCATCAGAACGATCTGCAGGGTAAGCCTGTCCATTGTAATCAACACATGATACAATTCCTGATTTTCAATCTGATCCAGAAAATCCTGTACTTTTTTCGGTTCCGGCTGATCGGTGGATGCTGCTACCGTATCCAGATCTGCACACGTTCATAATAGCGTCTGTCTGAATTAAATGCCTGACGGTCATAGAGACGGATTGCTTCGATCATATCTTCAGAAATACCGCTGTCTCTTAACATCTTTTCTTCTTTCTCTTTCCAGAGCTTCCATTTGTACTCTGCTTTTCCATGGTTATATGCCATTTTCCTTACCTCCAATCTGATTTGTTTGAACATTCAGATTGGAAAGGGCGGAGAACGGCAGCCTATACCGGAAGAAGGCTTGTCTTTATTTGCGACAAATATCGACAAACAAAAAACCGCAAAGGCTGTTAAACCTTTGCGGCAGTAAGAAAAATAAGAACTATATTGTAGAAATATAGCTTCTACATTTGGGGCGTGAGAGTGCCACCAATAGCAGAAGTTTTTTTAACAGATTATCCTCATTTCTATGTGGGAAGATGTAAATAGTCGCTGCTTCGTATAAACAGCATAGCGGTCGAAGCAGACCAGTGCATAAAATCCCTCCAAGCTTAAAAATAGTTTGGAGAACCATCATGTAAAAATGACGGCTCTCTATGCCACCGATCTCCTTGCCAAGCAAAAAGAAAGCAGCGGCCTTGATTGTTCAAAGCCGCCGCTAGTTATAAAGGTGCCTTAAAAGAGCTACTGCACGACGGCTTTTTCTTTTGCCGTCGCCCGGCAGCTTCTTTGATAATTATAAACTCTTGTATACCGTCCCACCTTTAGGGCATGGAACACGAAGCAGCCCCCTCGCATTTAGTAGGACATAGATACGGTTATCTGGTAACACCAAACAGCTTACACTGAAAAAACACTTTTTAGTGCTTTCCCTAAGAGTTCAATTTTCCCTATCTTCTCCAAGCCTTTTCGTAGTTTTTCTTCACTGCCATTCTTCCCGGCAACAACTTTAATGATTTTTGTTCCAGGGATAGTACTTTTTTTCATTTGCAGCACCTCCTTTCTCCCTCATTATAAAAGCCTTAGCTATCAGTGCAAAAAAAGTCCGAGTATTCATACCTTTTTTATTTAGATATGATATAATAGGTACTAATAGCGCAAGAGGTGAAAATTATGGAAACATATGGCATTACAATTCGTAAAATTAGATTAAGCAAAGGCTTTTCGCATAAAGAAATATATACTGGAATTTTGAGTAAGTCTTTTGCCATTGATTTTGAGAAAGGGATATATGACATCAAGTTTAATCTCATGTTAAGAATTTTAGATAGGCTTATGATTTCTGTGGATGAACTTCTTCTGATACATAGCCAATACAAAACAACACCCTGCTATGAACCTTTGCTGAATGTTAATCTCGAACGGCTGAAAAATGATCCTATATATTCTGCTGATATAGAAAAGAAATTGTATGATGAAATGAAGGCAAATAAAACTTCTTCCAGCAGATTACAACACGCAGAAATAGTAGCATTAAGATGTGCATATGGAAATCCTGATTATCAAAATTCATCCGAGTATCAAGCCGCCAAAAGTTATATTCAAAAATACCTATTTGATGTGGAAACTTGGTCATTATCTGAATTTCGTATTTTTTCAGACATGAGCTTTATATTTGAGAATGGTGATGTGAAAACTTCGCTTTTTCTCACTGCATGGAAAACTTTAGAAAAGTATAAAGCGCATCCAGATTATCAGGTATACCTATCTCATTTGTTAGTGAACAATCTCTATCAACTGATTTGCAGCAGGCAATATACCATTGCAGAAAAAGCGATTGCCAAACTGCAAGAGTTAACGATTGATCCTAATATGCTATCTTGGAAAGTTCCAATGCTCTATTATGACGGTTTGTTAAACTATGTAACAGGCAATCCGCAATCCGGCTTATCAAAAATCAAAAAAGCAAAGCAGATCTATCATCTATGTGACAATGATTTTATGGTTGAGCAAATGGACATTGGGCTTGAACTTTTGAAAAAACCATAGAAACAAGCTATACTTTTGAAAAACAGGGTATATCAGCACGACGGCTTTTTTTCTTTGCCGTCGTACAGCAGTTGAAATAATATAGTTTATTTGATTTCCAATGAAATGGTTCTTTTGCTCGAACAATATAAGTTTCGGGATATGAATTTACACTTCTATTCATAGGATATAAAATCTCTTATTACAAGAAATTTCATATCGTTTCATAAGAACTCTGACCTCTGTACAATATAAAAGCAACATTATATTGCTACAAGGTGGTGAGCTTATGGACGAAAGAAACAACGATTTTGACTTTGATTTTATGCCCATTGGACAGGCGATCAAAAAAGCCCGTGAAGCCAGAGGAATGACAAGGGAGCAGCTTGCCGGGATCATTGGGTATGCTCCACGACACATTCAGTCCATTGAGAACGAGGGACAACATCCCAGTATTGAGCTGTTTATTCAGCTGATTACCATGTTCGATGTGTCTGTTGATGAATACATATTTCCTGAAAAAGAAGTGAAGAAAAGTTCCGTACGCAGACGCTTAGACGCACAGCTCGACAAACTCAACGATAGAGAATTGTCCGTCATAGAAGCAACTGTGAACGGGTTATGTATGGCAAAAGAGCCAGAGGAATAAAAAATCCTCTGGTTTTCTTTTGCTGATTTTTAGTAGGCTGGAACACCATATCCATAGATGGAGCTGCTTCCAACCGTATATTGTCTTTGTTTTACCGCATCGCCGGAATTTCCTTCTACGGTGTAGACAACTCCGTTTTCGCATTTCTCTACAATACCTACATGGTCGGTTGAACCATCGCCTTCCCAATCGAAGAAAATAATGTCTCCCGCAGTAGGCTCATAGTTTCTGTCCTGCCATTGGTTCCGCTCCTTGAACCAGTTTGCACCGCTGATGCATCCTGCAAACTTCGGAATAAAGCCGCTCTCGATATAGCCGCATTGCTCCGCACACCACGAAACAAAGCAGGCACACCATTCCACCCGACTATTGAATCCATACCATGACCAGTAGGGCTGTCCGCCCTCATTGCCAAGCTGCGTCAGGGCAACTTCTACAATCGCCTGATTTCCACCGCCGGTAAATGCCCGTCCGAAGGGATAATAGCGCAGCACATGGGAAACATACTGGGTATCGCCATAGCTGTCCCATCCCAGTCGTTCTGCCTGTATCGTGGAAAACTCAACCGCATTGGCATAAGTGTAACCACCATAATTGTTCTGTGCCCATGTGATATAACCATTTCCAAAGTTATATCCCTGCAGGGCCAGTTTGATCCGATCCATGTCAACGGGATTTTCCACTTGCGCAGCATTCAGGCAGGCAGCTAAATTCTGGATACCGACATTGATGGAATATTCCGGGTCTGTAATGCCATTTGGTGTATTTGGGTACTGTGTGTTATACGCACATTCCGATGCCTGCATGGGGTCATTTCCCCGTCCTCCAGACTCCTGCATCATGACCGCCTTGATAAGCTCTACATATTCAGGAATCCCATGCTGCTTTGCATATTTCTGGATCAGCGGTTCATAGGCTTCTACCTCGGCACTGACCGGAGTATAGGAAGTGCTTTCACTGCCGCCGCCAAACAGGGAGATCGCACAACCAAGCAATACCACGATCAAAATAATCACTATTGCGATCCAGCCGCCTGCAACAATCGCTGCTATCAATGCTTTTGTTCCTGCAATGATCGCTTTGACAGCCGCTATGGTGGCTTTGACGGTTGTTTTAGCCGCCGCTGCAGATGCCTTTGCGGAAGCTCTTGCCGCCTGCGCTGCTTTCTGTGCGGTTTTTGCAGAAGCCTTTGCCGCTGCCTGTGCGGTTTTGGCAGCCTGCTGTGTGGTCTTTATGGCCGCTTTAGAAGTCACCTGTGCTGTTTTTACGCTTCTTTCGGTTGTTTTTACAGAGCCTTTTGCCGCTGTCTTGACGGTTTTTCCTGCACTTCTGGCCGACTGCTTAATCGTTCTTTTGGTATCTGTTGATGTTTTTATGGTCTGGACAGAAGCATCCGAAACCGGAGAACGGCCTGCAGTTCCACGATGGATCTGCAAGCCGTTCTGTCCAGACACATTCCTTGCTGACCTCTGCTCAGCAGCTTTGGCAGCCCGCTTCTGCTTAAAATCAGCCATTTTGTCCTTTTCCTTAACGATATTGTCTTTGGTGGTCTTAACGCCTTTTTGCCCTTGCTTATTGAACTGGTGGATACCCTCATCTTTTACCCGGTCAGAAGCATGGGAGATCTTATCCGCAGCATATTCCGTAGCAGAGCCTTCGTTGGCATAATACCCTTCTTCCGCTTTCTCCTTTGTCTTTGCATAGGCAGCTTTCATACGCTCTGAAGCAACGGCGGCTTTATCTATGGTCTTAATCGTGCCTTTGACTGCATCCCTGGTTTTAATATCAGCCATAGAAGCCCTCCTTTCTTAGAAGCTGTACTTTCCTCATGCCATCTTTTTTGCTACCACGACAAGCCTTCCATTTGTGGCCGAATATTCACAGGTAGAAAGGGTAATCAGCCTGTCGCCATAGTCTGCCGTAACACCCGTATCATACAGGGCAAGCTCTTTACACGATTCGATATAGGCATTAAATTCTTCCTCATTTCCCGCATTTACAAAATCATAATAGCGATAACCGCTGGAACTGTAAGCGACTGTCTTGAATACAGCAACGATCTCATACTCTGCCTGTTCTGTCAGGGTATCAAACTGAATGGTTTTGTGTTCCTCATAAAAGCTCTTGGATTTATAATCCTCCAAAGCTCCAAACATGCGGTTGCCGTTGATGTGGTGTCCGTAAATAATGAGATTGTCACTGGTAAGCAGATCACAGTTTTCTTGAATATACGGAGTACCTAAATCACTGTACTGCTTCTCAAAGTTGTGTTTAAGATAGTAATTCGGTTCATCCTTCGTCTGCATAACAGGGTAGTTAATAGACGTGCCGGAAATGGAAATCCAGCCCACCATATCTTCATTCTGTAAATACAGCTCCTTATATTTGGACAGGACATCTTCACCCTCGCTGACGGGAACATCATCAGGAACCGGTTCTTCATCGGGAGCCTGTGCCACCACTTCTGCAATCTCATCAAATACTTCGGTCTGCTCGTCCAACTGTGCGTAATGATCATAGATGTGATAAACAGAAAATGCCGCCGTACCTAAAAGGCACACAGCGGCAATCAGGCAGATCATAGATTGATATTTTTTCATGGGTTTCTCCTTTCTTAGCGTGATAATTCGTTTTGTTTTCTGGGTGCGGGAAGCTCCCTGCAATATTCGGGATACCTGACCTTGATGCCCTCCATGAAGTAGGGGGCAAATTCACAGCAGAACAGATCTTCCGGTGTAAAAGACTGAGGGCTGTCCATATCGGTGTAACCGTTCCAGAGGTTAAAGGCAAGGCGGCAGACCCTAACAGTTCCGCTTGTCTGCCATCCGCCGTGCATCCCATCCGGCTCGATACAGTCATTCTTAAAGTCAAACATCTGGTTGATATTTGCCCTGGTTTCTGAAGCAATCCCCATGACATAGAAAAATGCCCGGTGATAGCAGTCGTTGACTCTGCACTTGTTCATGTTTTCAAGGAAAAAATCTCTGTGAGCTGTTCCGTTAAAGCGTATCTCTGACATAACTTCTCCTTTCTTAAACCTCTCCGAACTTGGTCGTCATCAGTTTATACAGTTCCGTATTATGCGGGAATTTGTTGACAAACGGCACAAGGGAACTGCCTACCTTTAAAAGTCCCTGTCCTGCACCGACATTGGTGATATAGCCCATCTGAAGGTCAGAGATGTTCAAAAGCTTGGCAAGCTCAATCCTGTCCGTAGACGCCTGATTGAGCATGATGATAAATTCAGAGTTGGCAAGCATTGTCCTTGCGGTATGGCTCTGCAAAAGGTCGTCCACATTCTGTGTGATACCGGTACAGTACGCACCATATTTACGCACACGCTTCCAGAGAGTAAAGAGGAAGTTTGCCGAGTATTCATGCTGGAACAGCAGATAGATTTCATCAATGAAAATGAACGTGTTCCTGCCCTTGGCTCTGTTCTGCGTAATACGGTTTAAGATACTGTCCAGGACAACCAGCATACCAATCGGCTGTAACTGTTTGCCCAGATCCAGAATGTCATAGCAGATCAGACGGCTGTGGGTATCCACATTGGTGTTCTTGGCAAAGGTGTTCAGGCTCCCATCGGTAAACAGCTCAATGGCAAGGGCGATTTCCTGCGCCTCCGGCTCATTCTGTTTGAGCAGTTCTTCACGGAAGTCCTGCAAAGTGGGCGGGACACCCTGATAATTGCCCTGCTGATAGTGGCGGTAAACACTGGCCGTACAGCGGTCAATAATGGATTTCTGTTTTGCGCCCAGACTTGTACCGCCAATGAGCTGTTCACAGAGAGACAAAATAAACTCCGATTTCAGAATGACCGGGTTTGCGCCGTCACCGTAATCGGAGTTCATATCCATTGCATTGATGTGGTTTTCACTGGTCGCAGAAATGTGGATCACTTCGCCCTGCATGGCTTTGACCAGTGGGGAATATTCTCGTTCAGGATCGATAATAATGACATCCGCATTGGGGTCTGTGAGGATGATATTTGTCATTTCTTCTTTTGCTGTAAAGGATTTACCTGCACCAGACACACCGAGAATAAAGGAGTTGCCGTTGAGCAGGTGGCGGCGATTGGCAATAATCATGTTCTTGCTGATCACATTCTGCCCGTAATATATACCGTCCTTGTGGTAAATCTCCTGTACCCGGAACGGAATAAATACGGCAAGGCTTTCCGTTGTCAGCGTGCGCAGGGCATCGATCTTACGCACACCAAACGGCAGCGCCGTGTTCAGTCCGTCCATCTGCTGATATTTCAGCACCGCAAACTGACACAAATGCTTTCTGGCTGTGGTCAGCAGGGCTTCCGTATCGCTGTCCAGCTGTTCTTTGGTTTCTGCGGTATGCACCAGTGTCAGCACCGCAAACATCATCCGCTGGTCACGGGTTGTCAGGTCGTCCAGAAATTCCTTGCTTTCCTTGCGCTGCTGCTCAAGGTCATAAGGGACAACTGCCGAGAAGTTATTGTTCTGATTCTGTTTTCTCTGCCAGTTCGTGATATTGGTTTCGACACCGAGCAGCCTGTTTTCCACTTCCCGCACCGCTTCATCTGTGGGAACCGGGACAACATCAATGGACAGCATCATGTTGCGGTTCAGCTCACAAAGCTCCGCTACCATGCTGTCTTTGATATAAGCAGCGTATTCTCTAAGGAAGATCACACGCCCGTATCGGTCGCCCATACGGAAACAGTCCTTTTCAAACTCAAAGGTGTCCGGGCAGATGAAGTCCTTAAAATCGTGGCCTTTGCGCATACTCTGTACCATATCGAAGGTAAAAGCGGTTTCTTCACCGGTGCGGTAGAAGTCGTGGAAGATACGGAGTTTTTCTTCCGCTTCCAGTTCTACGCATCGTGCGCCCAGGCGGGAAAAATGAGTGACCAAATCCGCACCCACACGGGCAAAATAGTTCCGTGCTTCTTCGATATTCTTTTTGCATACAGAAATGGTCACATATTTGTCCTGCACAATAGAGTTTGCTCCGGTTGCCTTATCCAGCAGCATCTTGTTGTATTCCTTACGGTACTTATCCAGACCGTCCTCCGCCATGGGGATCAGAATGGTCTGCTCAAAATCCACCCGGTTCAGACGGCGGTTGTTGATGGTGAGCTTTGTGGTAGCGCCGCTGTCAAAAGCATTGAGCAGTTCGGAGTATTCCAGAAACATGGCTTCCTTGTCCTCACGGCTGGCCACGGCATAATTGATGTCCTCAAATTTAAAGGTCTTTGCGTATTTATTCCTGCCCACAAGGAAAATGCCATCTTCCCAGATGGTGTAAATGGGGATGATATTCTGTACCGACTTTGGCACCACAAATTTTTCCTTATCCTGCTTGAACAGGGTTCTCAGTGTTTTGATCATGCTGCGCCTCCTTTATTCTTTTTCGTTTTCTTCTTATCCTGTTTTTTCTCCTTTCGCTCTTTTCGTCTCTGTTTCTTAGGAACGACAGGAAGTCCTTTTTCTCTGGCTTCGATGCTGGACTTCATGGCTTCGTAATAAAGATTGTCTGGCCGGAACATCAGTTTCTTTGGCATCAGAAATTCGGATTTAAACCATGCCCAGACAAACTGTTCTGCGGTCATGCCGTTATATTTGATAAAGCCCATGGCCGCAAAGGGGAAGGCCCCTAAAATACATACCCAGCTAAGGGTTTCCATGCCAAAGTACGGACGGAGAAGGAAATACAAGCCTACCGCAACACCGCAGGCAAGGACAGAAAAAATGAACTGCCTTAATGACAGTCCAAAAAACATGCTTTCCGTATAGTTACGGATTTCTTTATTGATCTTTACTTCCAAATGGATACCTCCTTTATAAGCCCATCATTTCCCGTACAACACGGTCAGCCATTTTGATCGCACCGACTAAGACGAGCATATTAAATACCAGTTCCCCGATGTAGCTCCATACCATAGATACTGCTGCCGCATCCGGGTTGACTGCCGGTGGCGCCGCTGCAAACAGGGAAAAGATGATGCAGGCAAGCACAATGATCGCTCCTTCCAGGCAGACAGCGGCATAGCTTTTGATAAAGCTCTTACCAACACTTTGACTCGGTTCCCCTGCAAAAGTGGAAAGAGGGATGGGAGCAATCGCCGTATAGAGATACAGTTTAAAAAATCTGCCATAGACAGACATAATCATAATGAACGACAGTATCGTAATGAACAGACCGCCGATCAATGTGACTGCCCAGAGGGGGATACTCTCAAAAAAGCCACAGTCCTCAACGGCTGTGACGATTTCCTGCGGCAGTACCGTTTGTGTGGCAGAGCCAAATCCAGCGGCATTCATAATCGTGGAAACCACACCCTGAACGATGTTAAAGAGAGCCATCATCAGCTCTAAGCCATAGGTGACGACTCCTTTTGCAAGGGCGAAACGGATAAACAGCTTCAAAGCATGTTCCGGCTTTTTGACTTCTGCAAAATTGCCGCAGGTACGCATGACACCAACGACAAAGAACAGCACCAGCAGGGCAAGCCCGATTGCCTGCAGTGCGCCGTGGATATTCAGGATAACAGACCATATCGTACCGCCTTTGAACTGCTCCGGTGACTGGGTAATAAGCTGCCATATCTCGGCTAACTTTTCATTCCATGTGTTCAGGGCATTTTCAAGATTCTGTACGACCCAGTTATCAGACACATAAACCACCTCCTGTTTTCTCTGCATAACTGCTGATTTCAACATCACTTACAACCTCGTTGCCCCACACGTCCCAACCATCTGTTTTTTGGCGGGCAAACAATTCCAATCGCGGCAGGTCGCCCATCAGCGCAACGATTTTCTCTCGGACTTCATCCGGTTTCTGACTATGCTCACGCAAAGGGCTGATAATAAACTGATGGATACGGTTTGATTGTCTGCGAGGTTTTCCTTTTGTGGCGAGCAGGCAGATTTCCGCATTTCCTCTTGTCCAAAATCCAAGACCGAAGAACCATCCTTTTCCACTTTTGTTCTGTTTTAGCCAAACAAATGCAACTGTTTTATATTGAAAGCCCCATGCTTTTATTACCTTTAAGGCTTCGGGTAATTGAGGAAATGTCGCCCATAAAAACAGGACACAATGTTGATCGGCTACTTCTGCCACTTTCAGCTTACAGATTTCTTCGATGCTCATGGTGCGGTAATGATGTTCTGCTGCTCCAGAAAGATTTTTTTGGTTGTAGTGCCACGGTGGATCGGCGTAAATGATGCCATATTTTTTTATATTCTCGATAGATTCAACCACCTTTCTTGTCATAAAACAGACAGTGGGAGCATTTCTGCCGCAGCAGATCTGCTCCCACTGCCTTGTTTCGCCTGTTATCTTAGCCTGTAATCAGGGTAAGGATCTCCTTTGCAAAGGTAATGACTACGCCGCCCGCAAGCGTCAGAAATCCATTCGCTCTCTGGGACGGATCATGGGATTTCAGGGAAAGACCGATCTGCACGATACCAAAGCCGAGCATGATCATACCCACAGCCCTGACCAGTCCGAAAATGAAATCGGAGAGGTTATTGACTACGGTAATGGGATCGTTGGCGGCAAATGCTGTCGTGGTAAAACAGGTCATACAAAGCACAGCGCCTGCATACGCCATCAAGGCTCTTTTGGTCTTTCTGCTCATCGGCAGCTTCACGGTTTCTTTCTTCTGGGTATCCTTCTTGCTAAAAAATTTCATAGATAAATCCTCCTTTAGATGTTAAACATTTCTTCCAAATCCTCGTCGGACAGAAGTTCATAAGTTGTGTTGACAGATGCAATGCTTACGGCATTCTCTGGAATTTCACTGTCAAACACGAGCGTAGCGACAGCCTGTGTCGGCTCTCCGTGGATATACGGCGGCTGGCCGCCATCCACCGTCAGCTTCACATTCGGGTGCTTCAGGATGTCGTACTTCAGATCCATAACCGGACGCTCCCCACGGATAAACAGCAGTGCATAGCGGTTGTCCAGCATACGCACCTCATCCGGGGTCATCAGTTCACGTCCTGAAATCTGATAGTTGGTCGAATAGTTTCCGCTGCGCCCGGAGCTTTTTCCATAGGTGTTCGTATCAATGGTTTCCTTCCCTAAAAGCTCGGACACATATTTGTGGGTACTCTGTTCGTTGCCGCCCAGATACAGAAATTCATCGCAGTTGCCCACAATGCTTTCCCACTGCTTTTCAAAGAGCGCCTTGAGCTGTGCCAGATTCTGAAGAATGATGCTGACGGATACGCCACGGGAGCGCATCACAGAAAGAATCTTGTCAAAATCATCCGGCAGGCTCACGTTGGCAAACTCGTCCATGATGAAATGGCAGTGGACAGGCAGGCTGCCTCCGTACTTGTGGTCGGCAAGATAAAAGAGCTGCTGGAAAAGCTGCGTATAAAGGATACTGACAAGAAAGTTAAAACTCGTATCGTTGTCTGGTATCAGAGCGAACAAAGCAACTTTCTTTTCGCCTAAAGAGGGCAGATCAAGCTCATCCGTAGCTGTCAAACCGGCAAGGCTCTCCAGATTGAATTTTTCAAGCCTTGCGGCAAGGGTGATCTGAATGCTCTTTAAGGTCTTAGCCGAACCGGAGTGATAATCCCTGTAATACTTCAGGGCGATATGCTCCGGGTTATCCAATTCCAACCGGTCAAACAGTTCATCCAGAGGACTGACATAGCTATCATCATCCTCCCGAACTTCACCAGCCCGTAAAAGCTCCATGACCATTGGGAAGTTCTGTTCATCAGGCGGCGCTTCGTATTTCAGATAAAACACCAGTGCCAGAAGCAGCATACTGGCCGCTGTATCCCAGAAGGGGTCTTGCGACTGTGCGCCTTTGGGCGTGGTTGCCTTAAAAAGATTGGTCACCAGCCTTTGCACATCGTTGTCATTCCTAAGATAAACAAAGGGATTGTAACAATGGCTTCGGTGCATATTGATCAGATCAAGGACTCGCACTTCATAGCCTTTCTTTTCCAACAGACCGCCAATGTCACGGACAATTTCTCCTTTCGGATCGAGGATCACGAAAGAGGTATTGCACTGCATGGCATTAGGCTTACAGAAAAACCTTGTTTTTCCTGCACCGGAACCGCCGCATACTAAAATGTTCAGGTTTCTGCGGTGTTTTCTGCCATTCAGACCAATACGGACATTCTGCGTCAGCAGCTTATTTGCGGACGGATCTTTATCCCGGTACTTTTTATTCAAAGTCCCGGTGTTGCCCCATTTTGCCGAGCCATGCTCCTCCCGTCTGCGGTAGTTCCTGCGGGTAGAGAAATAAATGCCGATCCCCATTGCATAAGCGAGCAAAAAAAGAAGGACAGTTTTTAAGCTGTCCTCACACATCCTGATTGCAAAAGGGTGGCGCATCGCCACGGGTAATCCATTGACGATCTCTACCATGCCTCCACTGACATAGGGCGCTGTCAGCAGGGCAAACCATACGACAGGAACAATCCCGCAGACAGAAAGGAGGATGCTCGTTTTCTGGCTGTTATCGTTCCTCATGACACTTACAGGGAATTACCCTGACTTTCTTTGTCGGGGCATTGGCTACCTTGTCGATCAGCTCATCCACAGGCTCGGTGGGGCGTTCCTCCTGTATCTGCCGTGTCCGCAAGGTATTTAAGGCATTGATCACGATATTCCTGTCGTACCTATCCAGTGCGATATGGTATCGTTCTTCTTTCATAGGCTCTACCTCCGATTAGCGTTCCTGCTCCTTATTCTTAGGCGGTCTGCTCTTTTCCAGGCTCTTAAACATGTCGCTCTGGATTTCTCCCAGAACATCACGCATGGAGTTAAGCTCGCCTTTGAACACCTGCGTATCCATTTCCGAAAATTCACCCGGAAGCCGGTCAAAACTGAACCCTCTGGTATCTACGCCATAGCGTTCACTGACCATATAGGCGACACAGAAGGATTTGAAATCGGAAACATCACGGCTTTCATTGTGTTTAAAGTCAAAGACCGCTGCAGAAACTTCCTTTGCCATGCTCACAAAAAGCTGTTCTTCGGAAAGACCGGTCTTAATAAAAATCGTCTGCTGCTTACTATCGTAGTAGGCAGGCATTTCCAGATCGTCAACCGGAACAAAGGGAACCGGGCTTGCATCAATCAGGGCGGAAACAAGCTCCCGCATGGTTTTCGTCTCCGGTGCCTGTACTTTTCCTGCCGCAGAGGTTTCAGAAATGTCATAGACAATCTTTGCATTATAGCCGACTGCCTTTGAACCATCCTCACGGGTATACTCCTTACCCGGTTCGAGAATCACAATCTTGTGTGCATCCTTGTTGACAAAGATCCGATTCTGCTTCCATGTGCTGTAATCTTTCAGCTGCACTGCATCGGGTTTCTGGGCAGATACCAAAATGGCATTGGCAACCGAGTATCGGTCAAAACGGCTCTGCACATCCAGATACTGGCGGAAGCTGTCGCCGTTTGTCATCATTTCCGCACAGGTACTGTCAATCAGCTCATAGGCTTCCTTTCGCTGTGCCTGCTTCTGGGCAGCCCACTGTGCTTTATCAAACGGTTTACTGCCGCCGCTAAATACATCATAAATACTCATTATCATTTACCTCGTTTCTTTGGATTTGGGTTTCTTTTTCCGCCTTGACGGTTGTTTATGCTCTGTTTTTCCTGCTGGCGGTTTCTTGGCTTTGTCGGAAGCAGTGCTTCTGTCCAGGGAAGGGGAAGCCTCCGCTTCCTGCTCCTTACGGCTCTCTTTGATTTTCCGCAGTTCCTCTCTGACAGAAGGTTTTTCCTTAGTCATAGTAGCCCCCTCTGCGGACTTCTTTGGCTGCTCTAAGATAGGCTCGGACTGAGGGGATTTTTCGGTCTTTGCCACTGAGGGGTTTTCCGGGGCATGTTCCTCCTTCTGAACCGGCGCACCCATCAGAGCGTCAAGAAGTTTATCTTTCTCTGCCTTTTCCTGTACTCCGATGTCTGGCTCCGGCTGGCCGTCCTTCGTATCTTTGGACTTTTCTGTTTCCGGCACAATAGACGCCGTGCTTTCGGATGCCAGTTTGAAGCGCTCCGCAATACGGCTGATCTTGGATGCATCCTCCGCACGGGCGATCACATCCACCTCGGCATTTGGGTCTTTGTTTTTTCGGTCAGCAAGCACACAGTAGAGGACACCGTATTTCTTGGCTTCCTGTGTGAATTTCTTCAAATCAACATTTTTGACGGTAAAGACTTTCAGTTCCTTTCCAGAGCGCAGCATGTTGGTGAGCCTTGCCTTGCCTTTGGTTTTCTTTTCTTCTTTGAGAATCGAATACAAGAGGATCGCAATGTTTTTCGCACCAGCACCGGTAATCCTGGCGGCGACTTCAAATCCCTCCAAGCTCATTCGGACGATCTGTTCTGCCGCTTCGCCGCTTGTGTTCATTCGTCATCAGCTCCTTTCTTTGCTGTTCTTCATCTGCCCGTATGGTTTTCAGCTTTTCCTTGAGGGTATCGTTACGAGCCTCGATTCCCTCGCACAGTTTCACCTCCTTTCGGATCACTCGCAATCGTTTGGAAAGATCGGAAAGCTGTGACCGTATCGCTTCCTTTTCTTCACTGCCCATCTTACGGGATTGGGAATAAAGCCCCTTGCGCTTTTGAAGCAGGTCAGCCATTTCCGTTTCCAAAGATTCCTTATAAGAACAAAGCTGCTCTACCGTATCAATGCGATTCCGGCAAAGCAGCCTTGTTTCCTGCGATATAACTTCCATCTTCATCAGGTCATCCTTCAAAAGATAATGAAGCCTTGCATAATTCTGTTTTCTGTTTTTCGGAAGAATACCGAGCCTGTAGCAGTAATGCAGATACAGCCCCCGCAGCCCGCCGATTTTCTTTGCTCCATTCAGAGTGCCTTTCAGGCGGTACACCGGGATTGACTTTTGCAGCCCGGCAAACCGGGAAAACTTCACTGCATAGGAATTCTCCCGGATGCGCTCCATGATCCTCTCGTTGGTATAATTTTCTCCCAGCTTGTAAAGCCGCTTGGGGCGCTTCCATCCTTTCCCCATGATCGTCCAGTATTTTCGGTTCGGGTCAAATCGGACTTGGTATCCCATTTCCGCCATCTGACGGTCAAAGTCTTTCAGGGTAAAAGACTTGCTGATCGCTTCATCCACTGCCTGCCTTGCCACGTTGTCCCGTGTAGGCATCCCATTTTTTTCCGCCTGATAAAGCGCATAGGGTTTCTTTCTGCCGCTTGGATGTTCTATGACCGAAAGGGCATATTCCCGGCACAGCTCATCGGAGCGCTGGCGAAGCAATCGAAGATTGGCTTTGTTGTCGTGGTAATGTTTCCCGTCCATAAAAGAAACCGAGTTCACAACAAAGTGATTGTGAAGGCAATCCGTATTCAGATGAGTAGCAACGATTACCTGAAACCTGTCGCCCCACATCCGCTGGGCAAGTCTGACACCGATTTCGTGTGCCTGTTTGGGCGTGACCTCTCCCGATTTAAAACTCTGGAACCCGTGATAGCAGATGATCTCACTTTCATCATTCCACTGTGCTTTAGCGATCATCATTTCCTCTCTGGCAGAGGCAGGGTCACAGTTGACCCCCGTAACAAAAAACCGCTGCCCCGTCTTATCCTGATTGGTCGCATATTCCATCACATCAACCAAAGCCTGAAGGTCTGTTTCCGAATAATTGGGATTGGCAGTCTTTTCCGGGTTTTCGGCATAGTCAATCGGGTGGTCAAGCCTGCCCCGTACATCCCAGATCTCACAGACTGCCATTATCCCGATGGCCTTTGGGGAAGCAGATATTTTTTTCGGACATCCACCTGAAACTCATGCCACTTCTTTGCTTCCTGTGAAAGCATGGGGGCGTCTACAAATCCCAGGGCATTGGCTTTTGCGGCAAGCTGGTTGATACGGTTGCCGATGGCAGACAGTTCCCGCATGATCTTATAAAATTCAGGATCGGGCTTTTCACAAAGACGGTAGCCCTTGACCATTTCGCGCAGGAATGCTTCTTTGGAGCGGCCGGATCTTTTTACAAGCTCATAGAGATACTGTGCTTCTTCCTCATTCAGACGAAACAGGATCTGTACGCTTCGGTTTCTCATTTCCCACATCCTTTCTGGCGGAGAGCCGATTGATCTGCAGGCAGCACATCAGTACAACGCCGAAAATCCCGCCCAGGGTAAACGCAATAAATTCACTCATTCTTAAACTCCTTTCTTCTGCCGGGGTATTAGGGGCTGCCCCCTAACAAGCGAATTTGGCATCCAGAAGATTTCTGGATAACCAAATTCAGTGCTTGGTAAGACATCACTCCTCACACTCGTCCTCGTACATACATTCTCCGCAAACGGAACAGAAGTACGGGCAGCCCGAACAGCAGTCGTCCTCATCCATTTCTTCCTTGACGGATTCTTCAAGACCGTCCTCCCGGTCTACGATGATGGCAGCTTCACCGCCAATGAAATCCTCATCCGAAAAGTCGATCAGGTCAGTGTCAAACAGGATGGTTTCTGTCTTTTCTTTTACCTGTTCCGGGGTTTCCGCATATACGGAAATGGTCTTTTGATAGTGTCCAGTCAGAGTAACCTTAAATTTTTTCAATGAATTTTCCTCACTTTCTTTGTTCAATTTGATTTGGATACCGTGGTGTTTCTTGACAAAAATCAATGGGCAATCAACGGGCATCCCTCCTTTCATGGCTCCGATTTGGTCTTGCAATTCCTAAATAGGACAATAAAAAATCGTTGAAATCCTTGCCGGCAGGCGGTGGATCATCAACGATCTGGTAATCTTTCTGCAACAATTCTTTTAAAGCGGCAGTACAGAGCCTGCCTGTTTTGTCATTGTCCAGATGCAGAAAAATGGTCTTTACTTGTGGATTTGCCTTCAAAAAAGTGGAGAGGGCAATGGGGATTTTGCTGTCCTTTATCTCTTTCTTTGGCTGATACACGCCCGAAAGAGAAAGCAAATTTTCTTTTTTATAGTCCTTACCTTCACATTTGAGCAGGGTAGCGTAAGATAATAAATCAATGGCTGCTTCAAACAAATGCACCGACTGGCATGGCTCTCTTGCCAAAAGTCGGAAGGAATACCGCTTGTCGCTTCCTGATGCATCACCTTTAAAGGAGCTGGACATCGTACCACGATAGGCCGCATACTTAGGAGTTCCGCTTTCATCCTTTCCGATAAAAACAACGTTGTGATACCTGGCACTTTCATAAATCGTACCGTCTGCAATGCACTCCTGAATGATTTGCAAATCAATGCCACGTCCGAAAAGATACTGGGTCACCCGGTCACAGTCTTTATTTCTGGGCGGCAGAAGAAGCTCTTTGGGTTCATCCTTTGGCACAGAAACAGGCGGCGGACTCCAGCCTGCGGTAATACCTGCCAAAGCTTCCACGGCTTCTACAAAGCTGTATTCCTTGACTTTGATCAGATAGTCCAGAGCAGAAACACCGCCAAAACCTCTTGACCACCAGTACCATTTGCCATTGGAAATCTTCAGACTGTCGTGTTCTCTGGTGCAGTAAACATTCCTCGCCACATGCTTCAGATTGTCTGGTTCATACCTCTGCAAGTAGGAAAGCAAGTCCATCTGCCGTGCCTGCTCAATCACGGCAGGATCAAGCTGTACATAGGGTCTGTTACTTTTCATTCAATACAATCACCTCCTGAAATAGAAAAAGCCGAGGGATTTTCATAATGAAAACCTCTCGGCTATGTAAAAAATTCATTGCTCTATAATGCTATATTCATTTTGATGCTCTTGTACAAAATTTTATACTGTTTTACATCTCGGCTTATGTATAGCTATATATCCTTTAGACTTCTCTTACATACAAATTCCAAATAATTTTTAGGTGTTATTCCTGCTTTTATGAATTCTTGGTGGACTGATTCCCTCCATTCACTTTCTCCAACATCCAAGAATGTATTCCATACGCTCCGAATAACAGTAAGTGCTTTAACGGCCCAATCAACATACTCTTTTCTATTTACATAATATATATTCTCAGCATATATACGGGCTTCTTCGTCAATACCACTTGAGTTAGTAATTAGAATTGTATATATTTTGGCACTTTTTGTGATTCTTTTTTCATGCTCAATAATCCACGCTTGATGCCTTCCAGCTTCACTAACATCTGAGATCGGAATATTTTTTACCTGTTCTTTTTCCTCATAAATTTTATCTTCTGAAACAACTACATTGTTTTCATTGATTATCCAATATGGATCAGGTGCACCTGTACTGTTAGGGTTTTCTGAAATAAATCCTAGCAATTCACCTAATCCTTTATGTCCTCTTTCAAATTTTTTTCCATCGAGCGAATTTAAATCATTTAAAATACTTTTGATTTTTTTCTGCATTTTTTGCGGTGTTGATATTGATGTAAAAACACTTTCTATCTGTTCAATACAATCAAAGAAAAAATCTGTATCGTTAGCATCTTCACTTTCAACAGAAAATAATTTTTCCGATAATCCTGACAGCCATCTTATACTTATATTTTCTTTTAATGCATCCGACAAGTATCGTACACCTGATTTCTTATACTCTGCTTGTCCATTTTGAAATAAATAATATGCCATACAACCTGTTATATAATTCCAAAAGCATTTGTATCCATTTAATGCTGGTGCATTTAAATTTCCAACAATACTGCAAGCATAATCAAATGCAGATTTATAATCCTTTTTCCATAATGAATATTGAAATTTCAATTCCAAGATTGCTGATTGCTGTAGCTTTTCATTTATCTGCTCTTCTACCTTATTTTCCTCATTCCAGTATCCATTTCTCAAATCTACAATAGCTTCTTCCGCTTCTTGCCATACCGAATTTCTATCTAAGAAATCTTTAGCCTGCTCGAGAATATCATTTACTGTAGAATAATCCATAGAGTTATCTAATCCAAATTGAATTTCCGCCCTCAGCTCAGGTGGAAACTGCTTGATTTTTTCATGCTTAGTTAAATCATTTTGAATAGTATCTCCCATTACACAAACAATGGAATAATCACTAGGGTTTCTTGAACATCTGCCCACAGCCTGAATTATCCTTGTTCGTATTCTCTCTGCATACAATTTTGAAGCTCCCATTCTAGTAATCAAAAATCTTTCCTGCAAGTTAGTCGTTTTAGGTAAATTCCAAATAAATAACAACCTACTCTCATCATCAGGAAAATCTATACCATCAAAACGATTAGCTAAAATAACTGTTGCCTCAGGGATATCCACAAATAATTGTTTGGATTTTTCTATATCATTTGCTTCAAAAACTTTTATGTCTTTTAAACTTTCTTCATAAAATTGCTTAATAGCATCTGCCGATTGCGAATCTGGAACAAGAAAAACACTTTTCTTGCACAAATTTTGAAGTGTTATAACTACATTTTCTTGCTCCTCTTCTCCCAATGACAAATCTGGAAAAGTAAAAAATTTTCTTCCTAATCCTTTTTTATCCCAATCATTTACTATTGGCAAACGAAATATTTTCTCAATACCTGTGATTCGTTCCAATTCACCACTTCTTCCTAATGTTGCAGACATCAATATTCTTTGTTTTGCATCCGCAAACGCTTTAAAGAACATAGTTGGTGCTATCCATGGACGTATAAGAATTTTCCCATTTGCAATATATATATTACACTCTTTCAAGTTTTCCGATATCCTCGAATACGCATAATAATTTGAAGAACCTATTTCTACACCTTGCTGCAAAATTGTTTGTAATTCATCAAGTTTATTTAATATTAAAGGCATGGGCAACATATTACACCATGATACCACCTCTGGAATACATTCATCATCTAACAAATATTTGTAATCCGTTTCACTAATAAAAGGTTTTATTAATTCTGCTATTTCAAGAAAAGCTGTACTTCTACGATCAATTTGAACAGTCCAATTAGATATAATATAATCTTCACAGGAATGCACATCATCCATTATTACAATATCCACATCCTCAAAAAAAGAATGTAGTGCAAAAAATGAGCTATATGTAGTAACACCAATTGCATCAGCCATAAGAAAACTGGTTTTGTCTTTTGGTGAATAATCTTTTTGTTTCCCACAAAATGCAATTGCTTTCAATCCATACTTTAAATTTGATTGTTCGACCACTTGATGCACCAATTGATTTGTTGGACATAAAAATAACACTTTTTCCTTGTTTTTACGCCTTCTGTATTCACCTATTAGCAAGCCTACTAATGTTTTTCCACTTCCTGTTGGTAATTCTAAAGCTACTGTTTTTTTATCCAAATTTTCAATGTATAAATCAAGCATGGCTGCTTGATAATCTAATGGTCCCATTATTTTCTTAAGTTTATTATCTTGATACATCTCTTGTGGTGACGAATATGAAAACTCCTCTTTTTTTCGTATCTTAAACGCCATAAATACACCCTCCTTATATAATATACCTTTATATAGAAACATTATCTCTCATCCAATTAAATCACACAACTTAGCTTGATAAATATTCATCCACAATATGATACGTATAATCTAGCACATCATTTATGTAACCAGTTCCATCTTTCAAAGTCAAATAATTAATTATACATTGGTTTCATAAATTTTAATTATACCATATTTTTAAAAATTTATCATTAACTTTGAAATGAGATAAAATATATCCAAAAATGAAATTTTAAATTCCGCCTTCCCAAAGAGCAGTAGGGTTTACTTCTGCACAGTTGATATTTACTCTTTCATATATTCATGGTATGGTTATCTCTCCTTCTGGCAGCAGTAGAAGGAGGCACATGATGAGTAAATATATTCCTGGTAACCAGAAACATCTTACCCTCGAAGACCGTATCTATATCGAAAATGAATTGAACAAGGGCACATCCTTTAAGGATATTGCCAGGTTCCTGTGCAAGGATCCTACCACAATCTCAAAAGAAGTCAGGGCTCACCGGCTCTCGGATTGGTACCATAAAGGGACTTTCTATAATGCCAAAAACTTCTGTGTCCACCGCTATCACTGTAAGAAGACCAACGCCTGCGGAAAGATTGTCCTATGCGGAATCAAATGCGCTTCCTGCCCTACCTGTAATCAGACCTGCAAAGACTTTGAAAAAGAGCGCTGCGTAAGACTTGACCGGG
>OGXL01000599.1_pt1 | contig 31672 bp, 27 predicted proteins | sample 1576311 | NCBI WGS metagenome assembly OGXL01 (sample SAMEA3541564, study PRJEB24748) | human gut metagenome | biome: human gut; feature: human-associated habitat; material: faeces | place: China | collected 2012 | reverse complement strand
GGCCTTTTTGTTTATGTTTCAGCGCAAACCCCTTGCGAGAACGGGCAAAGGGGTAAAGCAGGTTATTCTGTGGAAGCGTTATCTTTGGAAGAGGGAGTTTATGAAGAAAAATTAAAACAGTTAAATATTCCGATAAGGATTTTAGAAAGTAATATATCTGATATAGAGTTGGATCGATATATTAAAAGATTCAATCTGGTAATAGCTAATACCGTAATTACATTTTCTGTGATTGCTCGATATAATAATACGATTCCTATTATGTGGTATATACATGAGGGGAAAACTATTAAAAATATATTTGCAAAGAATATTGCGGTTCTTGGTGATTTGGTTAGAACAAAAGCGAATATTATTGTGGTAAGTGAATATGTTAAAGATTGGCTTGAAAAGGAGTATGGAATTAAAAATGTATCTGTTTTACACAATTTTATAAATATAGGAAAAGATTATGAGCCCATTCTTGAAATGCCAATGTTAGAAAATAGTAAAAAGGTATGTTTTACTTATTTAGGAACTATTGATAACCATAAAGGTCTGGACATACTGCTTGAAGCTAATCATCGCCTTGAAGATAGAAGTAAAGTATGTATTAATTATGCGGGGAATATTTTAAATAGAGAATTTTATGACGATATTATTTCTAGGTACAAGGAAGATAATGTTCATTATTGGGGATTGGTTTCAGGAACAGAGAAAGCAACACTATTTCAACAGACAGATGTTTTTGTTGTGCCTTCTCGGGATGAATCTTGCTCGTTGGTGGTATTAGAGGCTTTCGCGGCGAAGAAACCGGTGATTATCTCTGATCAAGTGGGAGCAAAGTATTTATTAACCGACCAGAGTGGGTGGATATTTAATATAAAATATATAAATGAGCTAAAGGTTTTATTAGAGAATATAGCAAATCAGAAATATAATTTAAAAAAAATGGGAGAAGAAGCAAAAAAACAGTACGATAAATATGTTAGTGAAGAAAAATATAGAGAAGAACTATTAGCTTTAGTAGAGAAATGTATGGATAAAAAAGATGTGCACCAGTTTATGCGGTGTACAGATTGTGGAGCCTGCAGACAGATCTGTCCAGTATCTGCCATTTTGCAGAAAGAAAATGATGAAGGTTTTCTGTATCCGTGGGTCTCGTACGATAAATGTATTCAATGCGGCAAGTGTGTAGACGTGTGCCCTGTTATAAATCCATTCTCTACAAATTCCTCAGAGCCTAAATGTTATGCCGGATACACTTCTGATGATATAAGGTTAGACCGGAGTTCGTCAGGAGGAGTATTTTCTGCTTTGGCAAAATACATTGTGGATGAAGGCGGATATGTAAGTGGGGTTGTCTTTGATAAACATTTTAAAGCCTGTCATATTGTTTCTAATAATCTACAGGATGTTGTTAGAATGCGGGGATCTAAGTATGTCCAAAGCGATACGCAAAATGTGTATATCGAAATAGAACAGTTACTTAAACATAATAAGAAAGTTTTATTTACTGGTATGTCTTGTCAGGTGGCAGGTTTGAAGGCGTATTTGGGCAAACAATATGAACAGCTGTATTGTGTTGACGTTTTATGTCATGGGGTATCCTCTCCGGGAGTGTTCCGCAAATATTTGGAAGAGGAAGTTGGGATTGAGAACATACAGGATATTCAGTTTAGAAATAAAAAAACAGAAGGTTGGAGAAAGACATATATACACATTGATGGTGAACAAGGGAATGTTTTGCATCAAGCTTTAGGTGAGAACGAATACACATGTGCATTTCTGAATGATGTAATCAATCGTGAGTGTTGTGCTGAGTGTCAATTCCAAAAAATTCCACGACAAGGAGATTTGACGATTGGAGATTTTTGGGGAATTGAAGACTGCGATCCGGAATTGGATGATAATAAAGGATGTTCAGTTATATTGGTAAACTCAGAGAAGGGTCGGAAATTGTTAGATAACTGTAAAAATGAATTTGTGGTTTTGCGAGAGGAGAACATAAAAGATGCGATTGTAAAAAATCCTAACATTATTTCATCTTCGATCCCACATCCGGCCAGGAAGAAATTTTTTGAGTATAATAAGCAGTTCTCTGTATCAAAAAGTGCAAGAAAGGTTTTGCAAGGAGAATGTGATGTTGTTATCATGAACTATTGGTATGCTAAAAATTATGGTGCTATTCTTACTTGCTATGCTCTTTATCGCTTGCTTGAGAAAGAAAATATAGATGTTAATTTGCTTAATTATATCCCGGAAAATTTCCGAACTCTTTATGAAGGAAGCTTTGCACAGTTGTTTGCAGACAAATACATGGAGAAAACCAAGGAGTGTTACTGCTATGATGATTTATTAACTCTTAATGATAGTGCGGATACATTTATTGTGGGGTCGGATCAAGTTTGGAATTATAATATTTACCAAGAACATGGAGGGAATATTTTTCAGTTGGATTTCACTGCTCCTGAGAAGCGTAGAATTGCATGTGCTGTTAGCTTTGGAAAAGATACATGGAATGCACCCAAATATGAAACGGCTAAGTTTCATGAATTGATTAAAGACTTTCATGCGATATCAGTTCAAGAAGAAAGCGGAAAAAAACTTTTGGAGAATTATTTCCGGCTAGAAGCGGATGTGGTGGGAGACCCGGTATTCGCCTTGGCGGCAGAAGAGTGGAAAGAGTTAGGGGGTAAAGAGCCACTTTGTATTAATAAGTACTTTACTTATTATGTGTTGGCAGGGGGGCATGGAGATGAAAAAATTCCCTGGATGCAGGATGTAATGCATATGGTAGAAGAGCGAGTGGGAGTTGCTCCGCTTGGTTTGGAGTTTAGAAAAGGGTATACTGTAGAACAGTGGATAAATTATATTGCTAATGCTGAATTGGTTGTTACAGATAGCTTTCATGCAGTATGTTTTTCCATTATATTTAATAAGCCGTTTGTCTATTTGTTAAAAAATGTGGAATTATACCCAAGATTGGAAAGTGTTTTTCAACATTATAAAATCAATGCGCTGGTTGTAACGGAGAGAGACTATGAAGATGTTTTAGTGAAAAGAGAGCTATTTGATATTGATTTTGAATATGCAAATATGCAGATTAAGAAAGACGAAGAAAGTTTTAGGGAATGGTTGATTTCTGCAATTAATACGGATGTAGAACCAGTACACAACGAATTTATACGGGAACTATTGCAGAATATTCATAAGGAAGAGGATCATGTATATGGTGAAAAGAAAATAGTGTCTGCTTTGAGAAGGGAAAATGAAAACCTTCGAGTGCATAATAGCAATCTTCAAGAACATGCGGATAATCTGCAAAATGCGTATGCAGAAGTGACAAATTCTACGATATGGAAAGCAACAAAACCGATAAGAAAAATATTGGATCGAGTGAAAAGATAAAAATGTATAATTACTTATCAGATATAAAATAGATGCGTTGGATATAATTATTAGATTTTGCTTATAATCCAAGTTGAACTACTATGGTTGCGGCTTGAAATTTTTCAAGGAAGTGGTTGAAAGGTTATACTGGACATAACTGTCAAATCCGCTTATAATCTATTCAGAACACTCTTTACAAACGGAGGACAAGCATAATGAAATCCAAACTGATAACAACCATCTTACTAATAACCATGGTCTTTTCCCTGACGGCCTGTGGCAGGAATTCAGGTGACAGCCAGGAGCCCTCTGACACATCCAATACGCAGACAGAAGAGCAGAAAGAGGAAGAGCAGGGAGAGATGGAAGACCCGGAGACAGAGAATGAGGAGCCTCAGCAGGAGCCGGAGGACAGCCAGGATACCCAGACTCCTGCCCAGGAGCCGGCGGCTGAGACGGCGACGATCACGGTCTATTACAGCAATGCGGACGCCACGGCTTTTGAGTCTTCTGAAGTGCAGATAGCGTCTCTCTCTCCCGAGGCTGTTCTCGAGGCGCTGGTTTCTCAGGGAGCGCTGACAGCCGACGTGGCGGAAAATTCATTTACCATGAGTACAGTGGAGGGAAAGACAAGCATCGAGCTGGATCTGAACAGTGCGTTTGCCACATATGTTTCCAATATGGGAAGTACAGGAGAGTACTATACGGTTGGCGCTCTTGTGAATACGTTCCTGGATGCTTATGAGTGCGAGCAGATCCGAATCACGGTGGATGAGGAAGTGCTGTCCACAGGACACGCCGAGTATCCGGGGTATCTGGCCAGATTTGAGTAAGGTCTGCGGAGTGAGATCATGAAGAAACCAGGTTATTATTCATCCGGCGAGTTCGCCCGTATGGCCCAGGTGACCCTGCGGACGATCCGCTACTATGACAAGCAGAATATTTTAAAGCCCTCGTATGTAACGGATGCGGGGGCACGTTTTTATACAGATGAGGATTTTGCAAGGCTGCAGCAGATCCTCCTTTTGAAGTATCTGGGGTTCTCCCTGGATGATATCCGGGAGATGACCATTGCGGACACGGATTATCACTTTATGCTGAATTCTCTGGACATCCAGAAGAAACTGATACAGGACCGGATCGAGCAGATGCAGCTGGTGGAACAGGCCATTGAGGACACGACCACGGCTATCCGGGAGGAGCACGCCGTGGACTGGAGCAGGATGCTGGATCTGATCCATCTTACCGGGATGGAGAAGAGTTTTAAGAACCAGTATAAAAGCGCCACAAATATTGCTGCCAGGATCAATCTTCACAGTCTCTATGCCCAGAACAGGCAGGGGTGGTTCCCCTGGATCTATGAAAATCTGTGTATGGAGGATGGAATGAAGATCCTGGAGCTGGGATGCGGGGATGGAACTCTCTGGACAGAAAATAAGGAGAAACTTCCGGAGCATGTGGCGGTGACCCTCTCGGATATTTCTGAGGGGATGCTGAGGGATGCCAGGCGTGCCATTGGGACGGAAGATGGAAGATTTTCTTTTCGGAGTTTTGACTGTCATCGTATACCGTATGGGGAGGAGCAGTTTGATCTTGTGATCGCCAATCACGTGCTTTTCTACTGCCAGGATGTGCAGGCTGTGTGCCGGGAAGTAAAACGGGTGTTGAAACCTGGCGGAAGGTTTGTCTGTAGTACCTATGGCCGGGAACATATGAAGGAAGTCAGCCGGCTTGTGCAGGAGTTTGATGAGAAGATTGTTTTGTCTGCGGACAAGCTGTATGAGAAATTCGGAAAAGAAAATGGGGAAGAACTGCTGGAGAAGAGTTTCGCTAAAGTAGAGTGGCAGCAGTACCGGGACTGCCTTGTTGTCACGGAACCGGAGCCCCTTATTTCTTATGTGCTTTCCTGTCACGGAAACCAGGGCCAGTATATAGGAGAAAAGTATAATGACTTCCGGGCATTTGTGAAGAAGAAGACTGCGGAAGGTTTCCGGATCACGAAGGATGCAGGGATTTTTATTTGTGCAAAATGACTAAATTATTACAAAATGTTAAAAAACACTTGAAGGTGACCTAGGGTCACCTTTTATAATGCAATTAAACTAATAAGATACGGCTTATCAGAAATACTATTTACCAGGAATACCAGATACAGGGTACCAAGGAGGTTTTACAATGAAAGGTATTATTTTAGCAGGAGGATCCGGCACACGCCTCTATCCTCTCACTATGGTTACATCCAAGCAGCTTCTGCCTATCTATGACAAGCCGATGATCTACTATCCTATGTCTGTTCTTATGAATGCAGGCATCCGGGATATTCTGATCATCTCCACACCCCAGGATACACCCAGATTTAAAGAGCTGCTGGGGGACGGGCATCAGTTTGGCGTGCAGCTTTCCTATGCGGTACAGCCAAGTCCGGACGGACTGGCTCAGGCGTTTATCATTGGCGAAGAGTTCATCGGCGACGATACAGTGGCCATGGTACTGGGAGACAACATTTTTGCGGGACACGGACTGAACAAGAGACTTCGGGCCGCCGTAAAAAATGCAGAGGAAGGCAAGGGAGCCACAGTGTTCGGCTACTATGTAGATGATCCGGAGCGTTTCGGTATTGTGGAGTTCAACAAGGAAGGGAAAGCGATCTCCATCGAGGAGAAGCCGGAGCATCCAAAGAGCAACTACTGTGTCACCGGATTATACTTCTATGATAATAAAGTGGTAGAGTACGCCAAAGGCTTAAAGCCAGGCAAGCGGGGAGAGCTGGAGATCACAGATCTGAACCGCATTTATCTGGAAGACGGTCAGCTCAATGTGGAGCTTCTGGGACAGGGCTTTACCTGGCTGGACACAGGAACTCATGAGAGCCTTGTGGATGCCACCAACTTTGTTAAGACCATGGAGACCCACCAGCACCGCAAGATTGCCTGCCTGGAGGAGATTGCCTACTTAAATGGCTGGATTTCCAGGGAGGATGTGATGGAAGTGTACGAAGTTCTGAAGAAGAACCAGTACGGCCAGTATCTGAAAGATGTCCTGGACGGCAAGTACCAGGAGAACCTGTACTAATTACGAATACGAAAAAAACAAGCAGCATAAAGGAGAAGAAACACTATGAATATTATTGTAACCGGCGGAGCCGGATTTATCGGGAGCAATTTTGTATTTCACATGTTAAATAAGTATCCGGACTACCGGATCATCTGTCTGGACTGTCTGACATACGCAGGAAATCTGTCCACACTGGCGCCTGTCATGGACAACCCGAATTTCCGTTTTGTAAAGGCCAGCATCACAGACCGGGAGGCAGTATATAAATTGTTTGAGGAAGAGCATCCGGATATGGTGGTGAACTTTGCCGCTGAAAGCCATGTGGACCGCTCCATCGAGAATCCGGAAGTGTTCCTTGATACAAACATCAAGGGAACCGCGGTGCTTATGGATGCATGCCGCAAATACGGGATCCAGAGATATCATCAGGTGTCTACAGACGAGGTGTACGGCGATCTGCCGCTAGACCGCCCGGATCTGTTCTTTACAGAGGAGACGCCGATCCACACAAGCAGCCCCTACAGTTCTTCCAAAGCGGCAGCAGACCTTCTGGTGCTGGCTTACCACAGAACATACGGCCTGCCTGTGACTATCAGCCGCTGCTCCAACAACTATGGTCCTTATCACTTCCCGGAGAAGCTGATTCCGCTGATGATCGCCAACGCACTGAACGATAAGCCGCTGCCGGTATACGGAAAAGGAGAGAATGTCCGCGACTGGCTCTATGTGGAAGACCACTGCAAGGCCATTGACCTTATCATTCACAAGGGACGTGTGGGCGAGGTTTACAATATCGGCGGCCACAACGAGATGAAGAATATTGATATCGTAAAGATCATCTGCAAGGAGCTTGGAAAGCCGGAGAGCCTTATCACCTACGTGGAGGACAGAAAAGGACATGACATGCGCTACGCCATCGATCCTACAAAGATCCACAACGAGCTTGGCTGGCTGCCGGAGACAAAATTTGCAGACGGCATCAAGAAAACCATCCAGTGGTATCTGGACAACAAGGAGTGGTGGGAGACCATCATTTCCGGAGAGTATCAGAACTATTATGAGAAAATGTACGGAAACCGGGAGGAGATCAAATAATGAAAGTATTTGTGACTGGTGTGGCAGGACAGCTTGGGCATGATGTGATGAATGAGCTGGCTGGCCGCGGCTATGAAGGAGTCGGCTCTGACATTAAGGAAGAGTACAGCGGCATCAAGGATGGCACTTCGGTGGAGTCTATGCCCTATGTGCCCATGGATATCACAGACCAGGCGTCTGTGGAGAAGGTCCTCACGGAAGTGAAGCCGGATGTAGTCGTGCACTGTGCAGCCTGGACAGCGGTGGATCTGGCCGAGGATGAGGATAAAAAAGAGAAAGTGCACGCCATCAATGTGGACGGCACAAAATATATTGCCCAGGTATGTAAAAAGCTGGACTGCAAGATGATCTACTTAAGTACGGACTACGTGTTTGACGGACAGGGCGAGACTCCCTGGGATCCGGACTGCAAGGACTACAAACCGCTGAACGTGTACGGAGAGACAAAGCTGGCAGGAGAGCTGGCTGTGTCTGAGACACTGGAGAAGTACTTCATTGTCCGCATTGCCTGGGTGTTCGGTAAGAACGGAAAGAATTTCATCAAGACCATGCTGAACGTGGGTAAGACCCACGACACACTGACTGTGGTGGATGACCAGATCGGTACGCCTACATATACATTTGATCTGGCAAGACTTCTGGTGGACATGCTGGAGACAGATAAATACGGTTACTATCATGCCACCAACGAGGGCGGCTACATCAGCTGGTACGATTTTACAAAAGAGATTTTCCGCCAGGCAGTGGAGATGGGACATACAGAGTACAGTGAGGACCGTCTGACAGTGAAGCCGGTGACCACGGCAGAGTACGGTGTGTCCAAGGCGGCAAGACCTTTCAACAGCAGGCTGGATAAAAGCAAGCTTGCAGCCAATGGCTTTACCCCTCTTCCCACATGGCAGGATGCGTTGGCAAGATATCTGAAAGAGATCGAATTCTAAGGAGGCTTTTGGAAAATGGGACAGATCAAAGTAGAGAAAAATGCAGGCGGCATTGAGGGACTCTGCGTCATCGAACCGGCTGTGCACGGGGATGCCAGAGGATACTTCATGGAGACATATAGCCAGAGAGACATGGAAGAGAACGGCCTGGACATGGTATTTGTGCAGGACAACCAGTCCTGCTCCACAAAGGGCGTCCTCAGGGGGCTTCACTTCCAGAAAGAATTTCCCCAGGGCAAGCTGGTGAGAGTCATCAAAGGTTCTGTGTTTGATGTGGCGGTGGATCTTAGAAGCGGCAGCGAGACATATGGCAAATGGTTCGGTATCGAGCTGACAGAGGAGAACAAGAAGCAGTTCTACATTCCGGAAGGATTTGCCCACGGGTTCCTGGTGCTCAGCGATATTGCCGAGTTCTGTTACAAATGTACAGACTTTTATCATCCGGGAGACGAGGGCGGACTTGCCTGGAACGATCCGGAAATCGGCATTACCTGGCCTCAGCTTGAAGGAGAATATAAGGGAAGCGCTTCTGCGGAAGGTTATCATCTGGCAGATGGAACAGCACTGAACTTAAGTGAGAAAGACCAGAAGTGGGCCGTGCTGAAGGATACATTTCACTTCTAATTAGCCATAATGTGTGAAAAATTAAAGAAATGACAGAGCGATGTACACAATTGTACACCAGTAAAATGCATTGGGGACGTAATACTTTTTAAAAGGATTACGTCCCCATTTCAAAATTGTTTTATTTGTGTCCCAGTTTTCTGCTGAACCAGTCCTTTGCGTAAGCGAAGGTGTGGGCAATCAGCTCCAGCTCGATCTTAATGTAGTTTCCCAGATGGCGGAGCCGGAAGGGAACTTTTTTCTGTTTGGAGAGGGTCTGAAACCCTTCTTTCAGCCCTTCCCGGTAGTCTTTGCCAAATCCGGTTTTCATAAAGAAGATAGATTTGACCAGCCAGCCCAGGGCCAGGGGGATGAAGTTAAGGATCAACTGTGCCAGGGGCATGTTCTTGTAGTTCAGATACACGCTGTTCCTTGCGGATAACTTTACCTTGAAGGAGTTGTACTTGGAGCCGCTTGTGCCGCTGCCTACATGATAGACAAGGGCAGTGGGGCAGTACATGTTTTTGTATCCGTAGATCTTTGCCCGGTAACCTACATCGATATCTTCCAGGTAGGCGAAGTGGGACTCGTCAAAGTAGCCGATCTTCTCAAAGGCGGAGCGGCGGTAGATGGCTGCTCCGGCGCAGGCGGTGAAGATTTCGTCCGGCTCTGTGTAGTTGGATACCGGCCTTCCGGTGCCGCGGCAGACGCCCCAGCCCATGAGGGTGTAGAGGTCTCCGGCGCTGTCTATAAGTTCTGGATGGTACATCTGGACCATTTTGCTGCTGACGGAGAAGATCCGTTTTGATTTCCGGATGGCTGTCACCATCTCCTCTACATAGCGGGGATCCACGGTGGTGTCGTTGTTCAGGAGGATAACGTAGGGAGTGCGGGAGGCCCGGATCCCTTCATTTACCGCTCGGCTGAAGCCATAATTCTTATCCAGCCCAATGCAGCGGATATCCGGATAAGTTTCTTTCATATATTCTATGCTCCCGTCGGAGGAGGCGTTGTCCACCACAATGATCTCAAAATCTTTGCAGGTCTGCCTGTCCAATGATTCCAGACAGGGCTTCATGAAATGTTTTCCATTATAATTCGGAATAACGATGGTAACTTGCATGATTTGTTTCCTCTGTTCTTTGTCTCTGATTTTTCAGATGATTCATGTTAAATACTTATTGATTATACCAGAGACGGCGCTGAATTGCCATATGATCTTCATGAATATTTCAAAAGTGTTAAATAAATGTTAAGAAAAAATGTGTGGGGAAGTCTTGTTCATTCACTATATTTAGTGTATGATAGAACAGGATTTGATAGCAGTATGTCAAATAATGATAATGTTTATATAAAATTGAGGAAATTATAAAATGATAAAAGACAACCAAAGGTTCTGGAATGGACTGCACGTAGTCCTGGATGCATGTGTCATCGGTATATCTTATGTGCTTGCCTGGTATATCCGGTTTAAGTTTGGCGTGTTCCCGCCTTCGCCGTGGTATTTGTCGCTGCAGGAATATACACGGGTTCTCATCTTTGTGATTCCGGGATATCTGATCCTGTACTATATTTTCCAGCTCTATACCCCTAAGAGAGTGCAGGGGCGCAGGCTGGAGATCTGGCACATCACGCAGGCCAACGCTATTGGCCTTATGGGGCTGATCCTTGTCCTCTATCTTGTAAAAGAGCAGAATTTCTCCCGAAGCATGCTCTTTGTGTTTTTCTGCGTCAATGTCTTTGCAGAGGCGCTTATGCGCAATCTGATCCGAATTCTGCTGCGCAGTATCCGCAAAAAAGGGCTGAATCAGAAACAGATCCTTCTGATCGGTTACAGCCAGGCTGCGGAGGCGTATATTGACAGGGTGGTGGCGAACCCTTCCTGGGGGTACACGGTGCGGGGCATTCTTGCGGACAATGTGCCAAGGGGAACAGAGTACAAGGGGATCAAGGTGCTGGGACGGATCGACAATCTGTCCATCATTCTGCCAGAGAACCGGCTGGATGAGATCGCCATCACACTGGGCCTTGCAGAATACCATAAGCTGGCAAAGATTGTCAGCATGTGCGAAAAATCAGGTGTCCATACCAAATTCATTCCGGATTACAACAATATCATCCCTACCAAGCCATATACGGAAGATCTACTGGGACTTCCTGTGATCAATATACGCCATGTGCCCCTGAATAACCGGCTGAACGCCTTTATGAAGAGGTGTGTGGATCTTTTTGGCGCAGTGGTGGCGCTGATCCTGTTTTCACCGGTCATGGCTGTGGTGGCTGTGATCATCAAAGTTACGTCTCCCGGACCTCTGATTTTCAAGCAGGAGCGGATCGGCATGCGAAACAAGCCTTTCTATATGTATAAGTTCCGTTCTATGGTGGTGCAGGACGCATCTGCTGAGAAGAAGGCCTGGACGACCCAGAACGATCCCAGAGTGACGCCCATTGGAAAGTTTATAAGGAAGACCAGCATCGATGAGCTGCCTCAGCTTGTCAATGTGCTGAAGGGAGATATGAGCCTGGTGGGACCGCGCCCTGAACGCCCGCAGTTTGTTGAGCAGTTTAAGGAGGAAATCCCCAGATACATGGTGAAGCACCAGGTGCGCCCGGGGCTGACCGGCTGGGCACAGGTGAATGGATACAGGGGAGATACCTCGATCCGGAAGCGGATCGAGCATGATCTGTACTATATTGAAAACTGGACTCTTGGTTTTGACTTCAAGATCATTATCATGACGTTCCTTAAGGGATTTGTGAATAAGAACGCTTACTAGTTAACGGAAGATGACAGGAGATAGAATGAGCAAGAAGAAGAGATTGCAGAAAAAGCTGACCCGCGAGGAGCGGCGTCAGCTTCGTAAGAAAAAGAGAAGAAAACGGATTATCGTGCTTGTGATCGAGCTGATCATCCTGGCAGTTCTGGGAGTTGTGGCCTACGGCATATTCAAGCTGGACAAACTGGATTTCAATATTCTGGACCAGAACAAGCTGGATGTTTATAAAGATACAGGGCCGTACACGAACATTGCCCTGTTTGGGCTTGACTCCAGGGAGGGAGAGCTGGAGGGCGGCGTCCAGAGTGATACCATTATGATCGCCAGCATCAACAACGAGACCAGCGATGTGAAACTCGTGTCCGTTTACCGGGATACGCTGCTTCAGCAGGCGGACGGTACATACGAGAAGGCGAATTCTGCCTATAATACCGGAGGCGTGGAGCAGGCAATCAGCCTGCTGAACCGCAATTTTGACCTGGATATTCAGAATTATGCCAGTGTGAATTTTAACGCCCTTGTGGATGTGATCGATCTCCTTGGGGGCATAGAAGTGGAGATGACAGCAGAAGAGGCGTTCTGGTGCAACGGCTATGCTTTTGAGACTGCACAGGTGACGGGAAAAGAGATGGTTCAGATTAAAGAGGAGGCAGGTACGCAGCTTCTGGACGGAGTTCACGCCGTGGGATATGCCCGGATCCGGTATACAGATGGAAACGATTTTAAGCGGACAGAGAGACAGCGGATCGTGCTGGAAAAAGTTGTGGAGAAGGCGAAGAGTGCCAGCTTTTCTACGCTGAACAAGATTATTGACCAGGTATTCCCTCAGGTATCTACCAGCTTTTCTTCGACAGATCTGCTTGGGTTTGCGGCTAATGCACTGAATTACAATATAGTAGATACTTCCGGCTTCCCGTTTGAAGTGACTACATCGGAAAATGTGCTGAACCACAGCGGTTCCTATGTTGTGCCTATTGATTTTTCATCTAATGTCAGCCGCCTGCATGAATATCTTTTTGGGGAGAAAGACTATACTCCATCAGAGACAGTACAGCAGATTGACAATGACATTGTCTATCTTACAGGAGTAGATGCGGGCACAGCGGCGGTCCAGTCGGATTTTACGGAGTCGGAAGATACAGGAGATGAGTAGATGCTATGAATGAAAAAGCAGTTCGTAATTTGATAGTGGAGACAGTGATCTGTGCGGCTTTTTATGTTGGCAGTTTCCTGGCCTCCAGGGGAGGAGTGCACGTGTTGAGTGCTCTCCTTCTCATTGTCTACGCTCTTGTCGTCTATATCTGCCGCTTCAGGGAGACAGGAAATCTTGTGGATATGAAAGGATTGTTTGTGCTGGCCTGGGTGGGCGGACAGGGGATTGCCTGCCTGCAGCTGAGCAATCTCCAGACAGACTGGAATGTCTGGACCTGGGTGAGCTTTTTTCTGGCTTACATTGGCTTTTGTGCCGGATACCTGCAGAAGAGGACTCCCTCTGGGGGCAGAGAGAGTTCGGGTGATGCGATAAGTGCAAACAGACTTCTGATCTGCGCCTGCGCGCTGGCAGTCGTATCCTGGATCTGTTTTTTGATCGAATTTTTGGCAGTGGGCTTTATCCCTCTCTTTTCGGAGGAACCTCACGCCTATTCTTATTTCCACGTGTCGGGTGTGCACTACTTTACTATCAGCTGCATACTGGTCCCGGCTATCACCGTTCTCTACTGGAAGGCAAAAGAAAAGAAAAGCACCAGAGACTGGGTGCTGCTTGGATTGGCAAATTTTACAGCTGTAGCGGTTCCGATCCTGTGTGTGTCCAGATTTCAGCTTTTGTTTGCCGTGGGGTTTGCTGTTGTGGTCTATATCCTGACTAATAAAAATCTGAACTGGAAAGTGCTGCTGCTTCTGCTGGCCATTATGGTTCCTGTTTATGTCGGGCTTACCGTGGCGAGAAACCATGATGTGGAATATCTGAACGGCATTTTTGATATGAAGAATCGTAATACGCCTATTTTTGTCACGCAGCCCTACATATATGTGGCAAATAATTTTGAGAATTTCAACTGTCTGGTAGAGCAGATCGCAGAACATACATATGGCCTGCGGATGTTGTTTCCGGTATTTGCCCTGACTGGGCTGAAGTTCGTTTTCCCAGAGCTGACAACAAGTCCGATCTATATAACTAAGCCGGAACTTACCACTTTAACCATGTTCTACGATGCGTATTATGATTTTGGAATAGTGGGAGTCATCCTCCTTGCGCTGGCTATCGGATTTGCAGCCAAGAAATTGACAGGCTGGATACACAGAAGCGGTAACCCGGTTGCCTGTCTCTTTTATGGTCAGATTGCCATTTATCTGGGATTGGCATTTTTTACCACCTGGTTCAGTAATCCTACTACCTGGTTCTGGCTCGCGCTTACTACAGTGATGTATCTTTTTGTTGGATATCGCAAAAAGGAAAGGAAAGTTGCTGATGACAGAGAAAATTGAAGTGATCATTCCGGTCTACAAGCCTGACAAAGAATTTGAGAAATTGATCTTCCGGCTGAAAAAGCAGACCCGTCTTCCGGACAGGATCCATGTGATCAATACTGTGTCTGATCGTTTTCCGGCAAAGTTCTGTGAAGAGCAGGGGATACATGTGACCCACATTGAGAAAGCAGATTTTGATCACGGAGGCACAAGAGATATGGGGATGCGCCAGTCAGATGCGGACATTGTTGTTTTTATGACCCAGGATGCTGTTCCGGCTGACCGCTTCCTTATCGAACATTTGACGGCCCCTTTTGAGAGAGAAGATGTGGGGGCGGCATATGCCCGCCAGCTTCCAAGGAAGGACTGCCATATCATTGAGCGGTATACCAGGTCTTTTAATTACCCGGAAAAGTCAAGGCTGAAGGGAAAAGCGGACATACCGGTCCTTGGGATCAAGACATTCTTCTGCTCGGATGTGTGCGCGGCCTACAGCAAAAAGGCTTACGAGGAAACCGGAGGTTTTGAGAAGAAGACGATCTTTAATGAGGATATGATCCTGGCAGGACACATGGTTGAAAAAGGATACATGATCGCTTATGCGGCTGATGCCCAGGTGATCCATTCCCACAATTATACAGGGCTCCAGCAGTTCCATCGGAATTTTGATCTGGCAGTCTCCCAGGCGGAGCACCCGGAAGTATTTGCGGGGATCGCCTCGGAGAGCGAAGGCATTCGTCTTGTGAAAAGTACGGCCAGGTATCTGCTGAGAGAGAAGAAAGGGTGGCTGATCCCCAAACTGGTATGGCACAGCGGCTGCAAATATTTGGGATACCGTCTTGGACGCAGTTACCGGAAATTGCCGCTCTGGCTTGTGAGAAAATGTACGATGAGCCAGAGTTATTGGGAAAAATAATTGCAGTTTTGGGAAAAATCATGTATAGTATAGAATGATATGTTCGGAAATCATGTAGTTTTTTAGCGAAAGGATTTTAGTAATGGCGAAAGAAAGAAAGCATTACCGGCGTGGACGCAGAAAGAAAAATCGGGGGTTTGCCTCCTGGTCTCTCGGGAAAAAGATCGCTTCTATTGCCGGAGGGACTTTTCTGGTTGTGGCAGCTGCCGGTGCAGTGCTGCTGGCCAGCAAGCTGGCAAAGATCGATACAGTGGAACTTGATGCAGACAAGCTGAATATTTCTGAGGAGGCCAGACAGAGGGGGACGGGATATCTCAATGTTGCCCTTTTTGGTGTGGATTCCAGGGAGAATGAACTGGGAGAGGGGACAAGAAGTGACACCATCATGATTGCCAGCCTAAACCGGGAGACATTGGAAGTAAAGATCTCTTCGGTATATCGTGATACGCTCTTGCAGCAGAGTGACGGGACACTGAACAAGGCCAATTCGGCCTACGCGTTTGGAGGTCCTGAAGCAGCCGTGGCGATGCTGAATGAAAACCTGGATATGGACATAGAACACTATGTGACAGTAAATTTCAATTCACTGATCGATGTGATCGATGCGGTGGGGGGGATTGAAATTGATGTCACGGAAGAAGAACTGCCCTATGTAAATGGTTATGCGGTAGAGATCATCAAAGCTACAGGAAAAGATTCGGGTGGGGTTAATGAGCCTGGGCTCCAGACGCTGAACGGTGTACAGGCGACAGCATATGCCCGCATCCGCTACACGGCCGGCGACGACTTTAAGCGTGCGGAGCGACAGAGGGACGTGCTCGCAAAAGTGATCGAGAAGCTTCAGGGGGCAAGTCTTTCACAGATCAATAAGATCATCGATAAAGTGTTCCCGGAAGTGTCCACCAACTTTACCCTCACAGAGATCATGGAATATGCTCTGGATGCATTTGATTATAAACTTGGTGAGACAACAGGATTTCCTTTCGACAAGTCTACAGATACATTAAATAATATAGGAAGTGTGGTTATCCCGGTTACGCTGGAGAGCAACGTGCAGCAGCTCCACGAGTTTTTCTTTGGGGCAGAAGCGGGATATACCCCCTCCTCTACTGTGTCCACGATCAGTGGAAACATAGTGGCCAAGGCCGGGGATCGTGTGGCTGATACAGATGAGGACAGCCAGGCGATCATGGTGCAGCCCGAAGATGACTCCTCCTACGATTACAGCGGCGGTTATGATGACGGCTACAGTGACGATTCAGGATGGACCGGCGGCAGCGGAACCGGAGGCTCGGGTACCGGCGGAAGTGGAGGCGCCGGCGGCGGTGGAACCGGAGATGGAAGTGGAACCGGCGGCAGCGGCGGAAGCGGAGATGGAAGCGGTACCGGCGGCAGCGGCGGAACCGGAGACGGAAGCGGCTCTGGCGGCGGAGATGTGGCATCCTGATACGAAGGAAAGAGCGCTGACAGAGATTGAAATATTACGAATAAAGAGGAAAATGAACAATGAAAAAATTGAGAAAAGCATTAATGGCATTGATGGCAGTATGCATACTGGTTTCAGGGTTTTCCTTTTCCGCATATGCATCTTCGGGACAGCTTCGCTTTTCAGACCCCTCCACAACGGTAGGGGCTGAGGTGGAAGTGACAGCCACGTTTACGGGAACTGTGGCAGTGCAGTCGGCGGAGGCGACCCTCACATACGATACATCCATGCTGCGTTTTGTGGAAGGCGGCCAGGTTACGGACAATAATGGCACGCTGACTCTGAGCGGTGCGGGAGACGGCACTTCCACACAGCTGAACTTTACGATGACATTCCAGGCCCTCCAGGAAGGGACGACAGTGATCGAGATCTCTTCCGCATCCGGCACAGATGTGGACGGAGATTCCATCGACGTGACAAGAGGGCAGTCTACAATCACCATCGGCCCCGGGGATCCGTCTCTTATTCAGAACACTTCAGCAGCCTCCGGCCCGTCGGTGGAGGTGAACGGTACATCCTACGTGATCTCCGGTGATTTCTCTGACGCGATCATCCCGGGAGGTTTTGAGCGGTCAGAGATGCAGTTCGAGGGACAGACATGCACGGTAGTTACCCAGGCTTCCAGCGGTGCGACAGCCATGTACCTTGTCCCGGCGGCAGGAGGAGAAGGGGACTTTTTCCTGTACAATACAGATGATGGAAGCTTCTCTCCTTTTGAGGAGGTAGAACTTTCTACAGACCGCTATCTGATCCTTCTTCAGAATGATGGGACAGTGAATATTCCCGGTGGTTACCAGGAGACAACTCTTACGCTGAACGGCAAAGAGTTCCCTGCCTGGCAGAATACGAACAATACAGAGTACTACCTGGTGTACGGCCTGAACAGCGATGGCAACAAAGTGCTCTATCAATACGATACAACAGACGGTACCTACCAGAGATATCTGCGCCCGCTGTCTATCTCCACAGATGAGTCCGGCGAAGCGGACGGTATACTGGGAACGATCCTCCAGTTTATACAGGACAACCTCCGCTGGGTGCTGGTTGCTGCCTGTGTGCTCTTTGCGCTGGTGGTGATCATTCTGATCGTGGCTCTTGTGAAGCTGCATCACCGCAATCTGGAGCTGGATGATCTCTATGATGAGTACGGCATTGATCTGGACGAGGAGCAGGATAAAGCAGCAGATAAGAAAGACAAGAAGGCAGACAAAAAGTCCAAAAAGAAAGACAAGCGGCAGGCCCAGGCTGAGGAGCCTGATCTCGATGAAGACTTTGAGGACTACGAGGACGATGACTTTGAGGATGGCATTGACTACGAGGACGATGATGAGTACGATCTGGACGGCGACGAGTACGACAGCTATGAGGAAGAGGACTACGATGCGGATTACGAGGAAGACTACGATTCCTTCGTAAGAGGGGGAAAGAGATCTTATGGAGATGTGTCCCGCCGCAGCCGCGTGGACGATGAGGAAGATATTGAGGATCTTGACGCTCTGCTGAATGCGCGGGTGAGAGAGCCGGCAAAGAGGCCGAAGAAAGCGCCTGAGAGACGCAGCCATGCGGAAGAAGACGACACCTTTAAGATGGACATCATTGATCTGGATTAACAGTTTAAGGAGAATGTGGGAAACTGCATTCTCCTTTTTCTTTACAAGAGACCGTATTTTTGATACAATACAGCTTGATAGTGCAAAAAAAATGGATATATGTACAAATATAATAAGGAGAAGTGGTTATGTGTGGAATCGTAGGATATATCGGAGACCAACAGGCAGCGCCTATTTTGCTGGATGGACTGGAGAAACTGGAGTACAGAGGATATGACTCCGCCGGCATTGCCGTCTATGACGGGGAGGAGATCCATGTGATGAAGGCACAGGGAAGGCTGAAAGTGTTGAATGAGCTGAGTCACGGCGGAGAGATGCTGCCGGGCACACTGGGGATCGGCCATACAAGGTGGGCCACCCACGGGGCGCCGTCAGACACCAACGCACACCCCCATTTTAATCAGGACAGGACCATTGCGGTCGTGCATAACGGCATCATCGAGAATTATCTGAAACTGAAGAAAAAGCTGGAGAAGAAAGGCTATACCTTTGTGTCAGAGACAGACACAGAGATCATCGCCCAGCTGCTGGATTATTACTACGATGGGAACCCGCTGCGGGCCATCACAAAGGTAATGCACCGCATGGAGGGATCTTATGCGCTGGGTATCATTTTCAGTGATCATCCGGATGAACTCTATGCGGTCCGCAAGGACAGTCCGTTGATCGTGGGGCACACAAAAGGAGGGAGCATCATTGCCTCTGACGTGCCGGCTGTGCTGAAGTACACAAGAGATGTGGTCTTTATAGAAAATGAAGAGATCGTGCGCATGACGGCAGAGCAGATGGAGTTCTTTAATGTGGATGAGGAGCCCATCAACAAGGAGGCCGTCCACATTGACTGGGATGTCAATGCGGCAGAAAAGGGCGGATATGAGCACTTCATGCTGAAGGAGATGTATGAGCAGCCCAAGGCCATCGCCGATACGTTTTCTCCCAGGTTGAAAGACGGGAAGATCGTGATCGAGGAGCTGGGCATGAGCGATGAGGATATCAAGGCTGTAAGGAAGATCATGATCGTTGCCTGCGGTTCAGCCTACCACACAGGCATGACAAGTAAGTATGTGTTTGAGGGCCTGGCTAGGATCCCGGTGGAGGTGGATCTGGCTTCTGAGTTCCGCTACAGGGATCCTATCCTTGAGGAGGGCACGCTTCTCATCGTGGTGAGCCAGTCCGGAGAGACGGCAGATACGCTGGCGGCTCTGCGGGAGGCTAAGTCCAAGGGCGTGAGAGTGCTTGGTATCGTAAACGTAGTGGGAAGCTCCATTGCCAGGGAGGCGGACAATGTCATGTACACGTGGGCTGGACCGGAGATCGCCGTGGCCACCACAAAGGCCTACTCCGCCCAGCTGATCGCTCTTTATCTCCTGGCTATGAAATTTGCCCATGTCAGGGGAGAACTGTCCGATGAGGGTCTTGCAGAGATGATCGAGGAGCTGAAGGAACTGCCGGCCCAGGTGGAAATGATGCTGAACAATCAGAACAAGATACAGAAATTCGCCAACCGCTATCTGGCGGCCCGCAGTATCTTCTTTATCGGAAGGGGCATTGATTATGCTATTTCCCTGGAAGGGTCCCTGAAGCTCAAGGAGGTCTCCTACATCCACTCTGAGGCCTACGCGGCCGGGGAGTTAAAGCACGGAACCATCTCGCTGATCGAGGAGGGAACTTTGGTGTGCTCTGTTCTGACCCAGGAGGAACTCTATAAAAAGACCATCAGCAATATGGTGGAGGTCAGGACAAGGGGAGCCTTTGTCATGGCTGTGACCAATGTGGACAATACAGAGGTGGAGAAGGCGGCGGACTACGTTGTCTATATTCCCAAGACCAACAAATACTTCACCAACTCCCTTGCCATTATCCCTCTGCAGCTCTTTGGCTACTACGTGGCTGTGGGCAGAGGCTGCGATGTGGATAAGCCGAGAAACCTTGCCAAATCTGTCACAGTAGAGTAAGATATCAGCAGTACGAAAGAAAGTAAAAGAGGAGTTTGCTGATGAAATACGATTACCTTATAGTTGGCGCAGGCCTTTTCGGCGCAGTGTTTGCCCGGGAGGCCATGAACAGAGGAAAGACCTGCCTTGTGCTGGACAGGAGAGACCACATTGGCGGGAATATTTATACCGAGAAAGTGGAGGATATCCAGGTGCACCGCTATGGGGCGCATATTTTCCACACGTCGGACAAAAAGGTGTGGGACTATATCAACCAGTACGCGGAGTTTAATAACTATATCAATTCGCCGGTGGCTGTGTACAAAAATGAGCTTTACAACCTGCCTTTTAACATGAATACCTTCAGCAGGATGTGGAATATCCGGACCCCCAAAGAGGCCAGAGAGATTATAGAGGGGCAGATTGCGGATCTTCATATTGAGGAGCCGAGGAACCTGGAAGAACAGGCTCTCTCCCTGGTGGGGCGGGACGTGTATGAGAAGCTGGTGAAGGGCTATACGGAGAAGCAATGGGGAAGAGACTGCAAAGATCTGCCCGCCTTTATTATCCGCAGGCTGCCGCTTCGCTTCACCTATGACAACAATTATTTTAATGACAGGTATCAGGGCATACCGATGGGAGGATATACACGCATTATAGAGAAGCTCCTTGAGGGGGCAGAAGTCAGGACCGGTGTGGACTATCTGAAAGAGCGGGAGACCTACGAGTGTGCCGCCGGGAAGATCGTTTTTACGGGTATGATCGACGAGTACTACGGCTACAGGCTGGGGGCTCTGGAATACAGGAGCGTCCGCTTTGAGACGGAAGTGCTGGACTGTGACAACTACCAGGGAAATGCAGTGGTCAACTATACAGACAGAGAAGTGCCCTACACCAGGGTCATTGAGCACAAACATTTTGAATTCGGTACCCAGAAAAAGACTGTGATCTCCAGAGAGTATTCCTCGGAGTGGAAGGTGGGGGATGAGCCCTACTATCCGGTAAATGATGAAAAGAATTCCGTCCTCTATGAGAAATATGCCAGCTTGGCAGTGGGAGAGGATAATGTCATATTTGGCGGAAGGCTGGGCGCTTATCGGTATTACGACATGGATAAGGTGATCGCCAGTGCGCTGGAACTTGCGGACAGGGAGTTCGCCGGGGAGATTTAACATTATTTAATCAATTCATCACAGTTTAAACACAATTATGAGCTAGACTACTGTCATAGAAAGCAAAAGATATGAAAGGAGTCTGTACTATGGATAATCAGTATAATTACTACAATCCGGGACCGGATGATCAGAATATATGGAGTGAACAGCCGACAGAGGAGCCGCCGAAGAAGAAAAAAGGCGGAAATTCAAAGAAGTGGCTGTCTATTGTCAGCGGAGGCCTGGTGTTTGGCATTGTGGCCTGCGCGGCGTTTCAGGCGGGAAACATCATTGTGGACCGTGTTACCGAGGGTGAGACCAAAGAGGTGCGCCAGACATCCACAACCACCCAGCTGAATCAGACGTCCAGCACAGTGACCTCCGATGTGTCCGGCATCGTGGAGCAGGCTATGCCGTCCATTGTATCCATCACAAATATGAGTATCCAGGAGGTCCAGAACTTTTTCGGGCAGACCCAGGAGCAGGAGAGCGAGAGCCTTGGCTCAGGGATCATTATCCAGCAGTCTGATACAGAGCTTCTGATCGCCACCAACAACCACGTGGTGGAAGGGGCAGATACGCTGACGGTTACATTTGTAGATGAAGAGAACGTGGAGGCCAATATCAAGGGGACGGATCCCTCCAAGGATCTGGCTATTGTGGCGGTTCCCCTGGAATCGATAAAGGATTCCACGATGGAGACCATTGCCATTGCCACACTGGGAGATTCCAATGAGGTGCAGGTGGGTGAGCCTGCCATTGCCATCGGAAATGCCCTCGGGTATGGGCAGTCTGTGACGACAGGTATCATCTCTGCCACAAATCGTCAGATCGATATGGATGGGTTTGACAGTGAGCTGATTCAGACAGATGCGGCCATTAATCCGGGCAACAGCGGCGGGGCCCTCCTCAATGCCAACGGTGCTGTCATAGGCATCAACACGGCCAAGATCAACTCCAGTGTGGCAGAGGGCATGGGCTATGCCATCCCCATCTCAGATGCCAGTGAAGTTCTGACCAACCTGATGAACAGGGAGACGAGGGAAAGGGTTTCCGACGAGGCCAGAGGATATCTGGGCATTACGGGCCAGGATGTCTCTTCTGATATCGGCGAGGCCTACAACATGCCCACAGGCGTCTATATTTCCGAGGTGACACAAGGAAGCGGCGCCGAGCAGGCAGGGCTTTCAAGAGGCAGCATCATCACGGGAATGGAAGGAGTCACAATAGACAGCATGGAGACGCTGCAGGATCAGCTTTCCTACTATGCAGTGGGAGAGACAGTGGAACTGACTGTCCAGGTTCCTGCAAGCGGCGGCGAGTATGAGGAGCAGACGGTATCTGTGACTCTGGGGGCAAATCCTAATTAGAAAACATATTTCCTGCTGAAAGGCAGAGGACAGGAGTGCGGCAAAAATTCGTGCCGTACTCCTTTTTTCACCAGATGATGTGTGATATAATATATGAATACTTGGCGAAAGATCCAGGGACAGCGGTAAGATGAGTATAAGGAGGAGACGAAATGTACAGTTTTGAGGAAATCCAAAAGACAGACAGCGAAGTGGCAGAGGCTATCCTGCATGAGATGGAGAGACAGAACTCCCATATTGAGCTGATCGCTTCTGAGAACTGGGTGAGCAAGGCAGTCATGGCTGCCATGGGAAGCCCTCTGACAAACAAATACGCGGAAGGATATCCGGGCAGACGGTACTACGGCGGCTGCGACTATGTGGACGTGGTGGAGAATCTGGCTCGGGACAGGGCAAAAGAACTGTTTGGCTGTGAGTATGCCAACGTGCAGCCCCATTCCGGCGCTCAGGCCAATATGGCGGTATTCTTCGCAATGCTGAAGCCTGGCGACAAGATCCTGGGCATGAATCTGGATCACGGCGGACATCTGACCCACGGCTCACCTGTGAATTTTTCCGGGAACTATTTCGTGACATCTTTTTACGGAGTGAATGATGACGGGGTTATCGACTATGATGAGGTGCGCCGGATCGCCCTGGAAGAAAAGCCGAAGATGATCATTGCGGGAGCCAGCGCCTATGCCAGAAAGATCGATTTCAAAAGATTCCGCCAGATCGCAGATGAAGTGGGCGCTTACCTTATGGTGGACATGGCTCACATTGCGGGCCTTGTGGCAGCGGGACTCCATGAAAGCCCGATTCCCTACGCGGATGTGGTGACAACAACTACACACAAGACACTGCGGGGACCCAGAGGCGGTATGATCCTCTCCAGCCAGGAGGCGGCAGAGAAATTTAAATTTAACAAAGCGGTGTTCCCGGGTATCCAGGGCGGTCCTCTGGAGCATGTGATCGCCGGAAAGGCCGTGTGCTTCAAGGAGGCGCTGCAGCCGGAGTTCAAGGAGTACCAGAAGCAGATCGTAAAGAATGCCAAAGCTCTGTCAGAGGCGCTGATGGCTAAGGGGATCAAGCTGGTGTCCGGCGGTACGGACAACCATCTGATGCTCATGGACCTGAGCGAAGAGGATGTGACTGGAAAAGAGCTGGAGAAGCGTCTTGACCAGGCAAATATCACATGCAACAAGAATACGATCCCCAATGATCCTCGGTCACCCATGGTTACAAGCGGTATCCGTCTCGGGACACCGGCTGTCACAACCCGGGGAATGAAGGAAGATGATATGGAGCAGATCGCAGAGGCGATCAGGCTGGTACTGACGGGTGAGGAGAATATTGGCAAGGCCAGAGAGATCGTGGCAGGTCTTACGAAAAAGTATCCTCTGATCTGACCCGGTCCGGACGTCTGGATTCTGAAGATACCGGAAGATGGCCGGGCAGCAGCAACGAAAGGAAAGACATACATGAAGAAAAAACACAGAGATGAAGAGGAACTCAGGAAACTGATGAACCGGCTGAACAGGATAGAGGGACAGGTGCGGGGTGTCAAGAAGATGCTGGAAGAAGAACAGTACTGCGTGGATATACTGACCCAGGTTTCGGCTATCCAGGCGGCGCTGAACGCATTTAACAAAGAGCTTTTGTCCAGCCATATCCACTCGTGTGTGGTGGAGGAGATCCAGAAAGGGAACACAGATGTGGTGGACGAGCTCTGCGAGTCCATCAAAAAGCTGATGAAATAATTTTCAAAGAGAATACGTTCAAAAAGAAGAAGGGGAGCCCTGATGGACAGACGAGATGTCCGGCAGGGTTCCCCTTCTGTCACCTTTTCCTGATCCTTCCATAAAATAATAGTGCAGATTGAAATGGAAGGAGTAATTTACATGCCGAATTACCGTTATCAGGCACAGGACTGCCAGAGGCGGCAGGGCCGGGGCTATCCGAATCAGGGGATGCAGCAGCGTGGAACCATGCAGCAGACGGCCATGCACCAGGCAAATATGCGGCATAGGGCTGCAGACCAGGCAGCAGGCCGCTGCCTGCCGGACTCACGGACGCTCTCTGACCTGCCCATTGCCATGGCCTATGTGCCGTGGCAGGAGTGGTGTGGAATATTGGAACTGGAAAAAGGATTTTGCTGCGGGACTATCTTTGAGGAGCTGAACAAACCATTTACAGGAGCAGGAGGGAGACGCTGATGGCAGAAAACAGACCATGCAGGAAGGACCTGCTTCACTGGATCAATGTGATCAGTTTTGCGATGAATGACACAACGCTTTTTCTTGATACACATCCGCACAACAGGGAGGCGTTGGAATTTTTTGAGGAGTGCCAGTCCAAGAGGAACCGCGCTTTGAAAGAATACGCCAAATACTACGGGCCTCTCACCATTGATACGGCGGACGTCTCCGAGACAGACAGGTGGAACTGGATCAATGAACCGTGGCCGTGGCAGGAAGGGGGATGCTGATTTATGTGGAATTATGAGAAGAGACTGCAGTACCCGGTGAAGATCACCCAGACCAACCCGAGACTGGCCCAGGTGATCATAAGCCAGTTCGGAGGCCCTGACGGTGAATTGGGGGCTTCCATGCGCTACCTCTCCCAGAGGTACACCATGCCCTACAAGGAAGTGACAGGTACACTGACAGATGTCGGAACAGAAGAGCTGGCTCACCTTGAAATCGTGTGCGCCATTGTCTACCAGCTCACGAAGAACCTGACGCCGGAGGAGATCGAGCGATCCGGCTTTGACAAATACTATGTGGATCACACGCTGGCTCTGTGGCCTCAGTCTGCCGGCGGCGTGCCCTGGAGCTCCACCACATTCCAGTCCAAGGGGGATCCCATCACGGACTTGCATGAAGATATGGCGGCAGAGCAGAAAGCCAGGACCACCTACGACAACATCCTGCGGCTTGTGAAAGATCCGGAGGTGGCAGACCCCATCCGGTTCCTGCGGGCCAGGGAGATCGTCCATTACCAGAGATTCGGCGAGAGCCTGCGCATTGTACAGGATCATCTGGACAGCCGCAACTTCTATGCATTCAACCCGGCATTTGATCTGGGAAAATAAAATGAGCACCAAGCCAGGCCCGGTCCGGCGGGAGGCGCATCTCCACGGCGCGCCCGCTCCGGGCTTGTTTTTATCTCCGGTTGCCGTTATAATATATGCGTCGATGTAGACTGACGCAATGATTGGAGTGTAAATAGAATGGACAACAGAAACAGCAAAGTCAGGCAGATGCCTGACCGCAGCAGGGGGAACGGAAGTCCGCGGGGAACCTATACGAGATCGGAGAAGGTGCGGGCGAGAGTGAAAAACAGTATACGGTACTTTGACTACAGTCTGGTGGCCTCCATGGTCTTCCTGATCTGCTTTGGCCTGGTCATGCTCTACAGTGCCAGTGCCTATGCGGCCCAGGTGGACTATAACGACAGTATGTACTATTTTAAGAGACAGATCTTTTTCTGCCTGGCGGGCGCGGCGGGAGCTTACATAGTCTCGCTGATCGACTACCATATCTGGGCCAAGCTGGCGAAGCGGATCTTTTTCTTTTCTCTGATCCTGATGGCGCTGGTGCAGACTCCTCTGGGAAAAGAAGTGAACGGCGCCAGGCGCTGGATCCGGCTTCCTTTTAATCAGCAGCTGCAGCCCTCCGAGCTTGCGAAGATCGCAGTCATCCTTTTCATCCCGGTGGTGATCTGCCAGGTTGGAAAACAGATCAATACCCTGGCAGGGGTTGTGCGGGTTCTCTGCTGGGGAGCGCTCTCGGCGGCCTGCGTCTTTTTCCTGACGGAAAATCTGAGCACCGCTATTATCGTGTTCGGCATTTCTTTTTTGATGGTCTTTATCGTCCACCCCAAGAAGGCTGTATTTATAGTGCCTGTGGTGGTGGGAGTTCTGGCGGTGCTCCTCATACCGATGATCCTGGGGCCCCTTGTGCAGGCGGGGGACTTTGAGGGAAATTTCCGCCTGGGAAGGCTTCTTGTGTGGCTGGATCCGGAGCGGTACTCCTCCGGCCTTGGCTATCAGGTGGTGCAGGGTCTCTACGCAGTGGGATCCGGCGGCTTTTTTGGAAAAGGGCTTGGAAACAGTGCCCAGAAGCAGTTCATCCCGGAGGTGCAGAACGACATGATCCTGTCCGTCATCTGTGAGGAGCTGGGCGTGTTCGGCGCCATTATGGTACTGCTTTTGTTCGGGCTTTTGCTGTACAGGCTCATGGTGATCGCACAGAATGCCCCGGATATGTATGGCGCTCTTGTGGCCAGCGGCATTTTCTCCCATATCGCTCTTCAGGTCATATTGAACGTAGCTGTGGTGATCAATCTGATCCCCAACACAGGAATCACACTTCCTTTTATCAGCTACGGAGGCACGTCGATCCTCTTTTTGATGGCGGAAATGGGACTTGCTCTGGGAATTTCCAGAAAGATTAAGATGGGATGATCGGATTTCCCCTTTTCAACTGCAGGTTATTGTGCTATGATATATAAAGTGGTTTTTGATACTATGTATAATAGCAACGGATAACGCGGAGGATTGATCGGAAATGAGTTATAAGATTATTGTGGACAGCTGCGGGGAACTTACAGAGGATATGAAGCGCTCTGGACATTTTGAGACAGCTTCACTGAGTATTGATATTGATGAGCATCACATTGTGGATGATGAGACATTTGATCAGAAGAGGTTTCTGGCACTGATCGCCCAGAGCCCCCATTCACCAAAGTCCTCCTGCCCCTCGCCTGAGGCGTACATGGAAGGGTATCACTGTGAGGCCAAGAGAGTCTATGCCGTGACTCTGTCTGCTGAGCTCAGTGGTTCCTACAACAGCGCCGTGCTGGGGAAAAACCTGTACCACGAAGAGTACGGAGACAAAGAGATCTATGTCTTTAATTCCCGCTCTGCATCCGTCGGTGAGACGCTGATCGCCCTGAAGATCGCGGAGTGCGAGGAGGCGGGCATGGACTTCGAGGAGGTAGTGCGCACAGTGGAGGGCTACATTGAGAGCCAGCATACCTACTTTGTCCTGGAGACCCTGGAGACCCTCCGCAAGAACGGGCGGCTGAAGGGAATTAAGTCTCTGATGGCCTCCGCTTTAAATATCAAGCCTGTCATGGGCTCCACGCCTCAGGGCACGATCTGCCAGTTAGGGCAGGCCAGAGGGATCAAGAAGGCTCTGGCAAAAATGATCGACGAGGTTGTGCAGGGCGTGAAGAAACCGGAGGAAAAGATACTGGCTATCAGCCACTGCAACTGTCCCGAGCGGGCGCAGAAAGTGAAGGAGATGCTCCTTGAGAGGATAAGCCCCAAGGATGTGATCCTGCTGGATACGGCGGGGATCAGCAGCATGTATGCCGCTGACGGGGGCATAATCGTGGTTGTATAATCCTCCTTTTTGTGATAGAATAGGCACTAGCTGATGATTGATAGAAGGAGTGCACACAGATGAGCCAGGAAAAAGTGGACAGATATAAAAAAGAAAAAGCGAACCGCAAGAAGACCATGAAAAAGGAGAAGATCCAGTATTACATCCGCCGTTGTGTTGTGGCCGTGCTGGCTGTGGCGCTGGTGGGATGGATCGGATATTCAGCCTTCAGGGTGTACGAGGACAGCAGGCCTGTGGAGACTGCTGAGGTGAATTACAACGCCATTACAGATTATGAGACCAGCCTGAACACGGGGGAATGATCCGGAGCGGATGAGCGTATATATATCATAGTGGAAGATAAGAGAAGACGGGAAAGTCCCGCCTTCTTTTTTTGTGCCCTTTATTTTGGATTTTTACGAAAAAAGGGGTTGAAATCACCTGTGAAGTGGTTTACAATGGTTTCAAGTGGTAGAAAGTGGTGAAAAGTGGTACAAAGTGGAGCAAAAGTGGCAGACCACTTTGAAAGAGGGTGAGTTCTGATGTTGAAAGGAGAGTACAGTCATAATATCGACCCGAAGGGGAGGGTGATCATTCCAGCCAAGTTCCGTGACGATCTGGGGGAGCATTTCGTCATAACAAAAGGCATGGAGAACTGCCTGTACGTGTATCCGGAAAACGAATGGACCGCTTTCGAAGAGAAACTTAACGCCTTACCAACGACCACAGACAAAAAAGCCCGTGCTTTTGCACATTTCTTTCAGGGAAGTGCGAATGACGGCGACCTTGACAAGCAAGGTAGAACACTGATCCCACCAGCCCTGCGCAGCTATGCAAAACTCGAGAAAGAGGTTGTGTTTATCGGTATGGGGAAGCGTGCCGAGATCTGGGACAAGGCCAGATGGGATGAAAAGAATGCTGAACTGGAACTCACGATTGAGGATATTGCATCTGATATGGAGGAGAGTGGATTCAGTATCTAGAGGGAGAAGATATGGAATTTAAACACAGGTCAGTATTGCTTGAAGAAACTGTCAATGGATTAAACATCAAGCCGGACGGCATTTACGTAGACGGAACGCTTGGTGGAGGCGGACATGCATACGAGATATGCAGACGCCTTGGCAACAAGGGGAGTATTGTAGGAATAGACCAGGATGAAGCGGCCATAGAGGCAGCAGGCATCCGCTTAAAGGACTTCGGGGAGAAAGTCACAATAGTCCGGAGCAACTATTGTGAAATGAAGTCCGTGCTCCAAGGATTAGGCATTGACAAAGTCGATGGGATCGTGCTCGATCTGGGCGTATCATCTTATCAGTTAGATACGGCAGAGCGGGGATTCTCCTATCGCGAAGATGCACCCCTGGATATGAGGATGGACAGGCGTCAGACGATGACGGCCAGGGACATTGTCAATGACTACAGTGAGAAGGACCTCTATCGCGTTATAAGAGATTACGGGGAGGATAAGTTTGCCAAGAATATTGCCAAACATATCGTGATCGAACGCGAAAAGAGGTCCATTGAAACTACCGGACAGCTGACGGAGATCATCAGGGGAGCCATCCCTATGAAATTCCAGAAAAAGTCCGGGCATCCGGCAAAGAGGACATTTCAGGCTATCCGGATCGAGCTGAACAGAGAGCTGGATGTGCTGAAAAATTCTCTGGATGAGATGATCGATCTGCTGAATCCGGGCGGAAGGCTGTGTATCATCACTTTCCATTCCCTGGAAGACCGGATCGTAAAAAGTGCATTTAAGAAAAATGAAGACCCCTGCACATGCCCGAAGGATTTTCCGGTGTGCGTGTGCGGAAAGGTGTCAAAAGGGAGTATTTTAACTAGAAAACCAATTCTGCCAAGCGAGGAGGAACTGGAGGAAAACAGCCGTTCCAAGAGCGCGAAACTTCGGATTTTCGAGAGAAAATAGGAGGGCAGACGGGGAGTATATAGAAAGGGGAAGATCAGATGGCGGCAAGAAGAGCATCATCGGGGAGAACAAATACATATAGAAGAAGCGGCGCTGACACCCGTTCTATGTACGTGTATGGAAATACAGTGACAAAGCCGGATTACGAGCCGCAGCGGCGCGGGGAGCCTCAGAGGGAGGAGCGCCGCAGGAAGAACAGCCGTCAGAGCCGGCAGGTCCGCCAGAACCAGAGAAGAGAACTGCGGGTGGGAAAAAGATATGTGATCTTTCTCTCAGTTGCTGCAGTGATGGCTCTTTTTATCTGTGTGAACTATGTGCGTCTCCAGTCGGAGATCAGCAGCCGCTCCAGCAATATCACCGCTTTGCAGGAAGAACTGGCTGACATGCGGGAAGAGAACACTACAAAATACAACTCCATTATCGACTCTGTTAATCTGGATCAGATCAAGCAGAAGGCGGAGACCGAGATGGGTATGGTGCCTGCACAGAGCAGCCAGATCGTGGAGTATGAAAACCCGGATGAAGGCTATGTAAAACAGTATGAGCAGATACCGGAGAGCGGCATCATCGCAAGCGCGGACAATGTACAGGACTAAGGTGTGAAGATGACCAAAAAAGTAAAAAAATTATTGCGGAAAAAATTTCCCAAATTTATGCAGAAAAAGCTAGTTATCCTCTATGTGGGGATCATACTAGCTTTTGCTGGTCTTGTGGTGAGGATCACTTACATCAATGCGGCCAGCGGAGAAGAATACACGAAGATCGTACTGGACCAGCAGCAGTACGACAGCAGAACGATCCCCTACAAGAGGGGAGATATTGTGGACCGGAACGGCACCAAGCTGGCAACCAGCGAGCGGGTGTACAATGTGGTGCTGGATGTAAAGGCCATGCTGGACGATGAGGACTATGTGGAGCCCACCAAGCAGGTGCTGAAAGACTGTTTTGGCATCGAGGAGGAGACGGTGGACAACCTGATAGAGAACAATCCGGACAGCAGGTACAGTGTCCTGATGAAGGGGATTGACTATGAGACTGCCCAAAAGTTCAATGCCATAGACGAGGATGATGAGAACTATCCCAATGTGCGGGGGATCTGGCTGGAAGACGATTACCAAAGAACCTACCCCTACAGTACACTGGCATCGGATGTGATCGGATTTACTGTAGATGGAAATGTGGGAAACGGTGGTATAGAAGGATACTACAATTCCACCCTCAACGGCACAGACGGCCGGGAGTACGGCTATCTGGACAGCGGTTCATCTGTGGAGCGGACCGTGAAGGAGCCGGTAAACGGAAAGACCGTGGTGTCCACCATAGATCTGCAGGTGCAGAGCGTGGTGGAAAAATACATCCAGCAGTTCAATGATGAGAGAAAAAACAATGCGACTCCGGGAGAGGGTAGTAAAAATACGGCTGTCATGGTCATGAATCCCCAGAATGGGGAGATCCTGGCAGAGGCCAGCTATCCAAACTACGACCTGAACAATCCCAGAGATCTGACAAAATACTACACCCAGGAACAGCTGGACGCCATGAGCGACCAGGAGAAGCTGGATGCGCTCAATAACCTTTGGAAAAATTTTTGT
>OGXL01000588.1_pt1 | contig 31996 bp, 20 predicted proteins | sample 1576311 | NCBI WGS metagenome assembly OGXL01 (sample SAMEA3541564, study PRJEB24748) | human gut metagenome | biome: human gut; feature: human-associated habitat; material: faeces | place: China | collected 2012 | reverse complement strand
AGCGTGTAGCCCGCAATGCCGGTCTTTTCGTGGTAGGCACGGCAGAAACCGCCGTCGATCACCACCAGCCGTCCGCCGCCCTTGATGGGGCTTTCGCCGTTCTTTTCCCGCACCGGCACATGGCCGTTGACGATGTGGCTGGCACCGGGCAGGCCAAACTCGGCCAGAATGCGGCGGCAGACGGCCTCATCGTTATACCATGTATAATAGGGGTCCTTCACCTCGGTGTGGGTGGAAGCGTCCTCTACATAGAGCCGCTCGAAAGTGGTCATGGCACTGCGGCCAAACAGCGGCGAAAGCTTGCCGCACCACAGATACCACAAAAAATCCTGTCCGCTCTGGCGGGCAGCGCTGCCTTCCGGCGCATAGTAGCCCCGGCGGGCGCGGGCATCACAGTAGTCCATCAATGCGCGGCCGGAGTAACGGTGGCCCTCAAAGCGCTCCATGGCAAAGGTGCCGCGGCTGGTCATGGGCACAGCGCCATGGTAGAGCAGGTTGCCGTTCTCAATGTGGTACACGCTGCCCTTTGCATAGAGAAATTCCACATGCTGCTGCAGTTTTTCGCTCTGGCGGAAGGATTGCACCAGCTTGCGCAGCACCAGCTGTTCATCCGGGTGCAGTGCGGCCGGGTCGGCAGGGTCCACCGTGGGGAACGAGGTATCCCGCAGAGGATACTCCTTTTCGCCGATCTTTACCGTGTGCTTTTCCCAGTCGATGCGGCGCAGATAATCTCGCTCCTGCATCTGGAAGTCCGGGTTGCGGTCGATGACATGGCACTCCAGCTTGAACATCAGAATGCTGATGGCCTTGTGCATCACGGCACAGCGGTGCAGCATTCCCCTGGTGTAGGGGCCGCGGGCCGCATCGGTATGAGGCATCCAGATGGAAAGATCATCATTGCTGTAGAACTGCTCGGCCATGCGCTGCAGATGGCGCAGGTTGATGCCGTAGCAGTCCTCCAGCATTCCGTGGTTATGATAAGCCAGCGTGGTCTTGAGTACCGTGCAGATGCAGATGGGGCTGCCCGCAGCGGCACCCATCCATACTACATCGTGGTTGCCCCACTGGATATCCACATTGTGGTGGCGCATGAGCAGATCGAGGATGATATCCGGGCGTGGGCCGCGGTCGAACAGGTCGCCCACGATGTGCAGCTTGTCCACGGCCAGATGCTTGATCAGCTCGCACAGCCGCACGATAAAGCGGTCGGCGCGGCCATTTTCAATGATGCTGCCCACGATCTGGCCGTAGTACAGGTCCTTGTCGTGATCCTCAAAATGGGCGTGGAGCAGCTCGTCCAGAATGTAGCCGCAGCTGGCAGGCAGGCATCTGCGCACATGGTCGCGGGTATGCTTGGAGGACACCAGACGGCAGATATCAATGAGCCTCAGCAGCGTTTCGGTGTACCACTGATCCAGTGCTTCCTCGCTGGTACAGCGTGCCTTGAGCTGGGGCAGCTTTTCGTTGGGGTAATAGATCAACGTTGCAAGCTCGGCGCGGGTATGCTTCGGCACGGTATCGCCCAGCACCTGATTCACTTTTTCGCGAATGACACCGGAAGCGGAATTCAGAATATGCACAAAAGCTTCATTCTCGCCGTGCAGGTCGCTCATAAAGTGCTCGGTGCCCTTGGGCAGCTTGAGCAGTGCCTGCGTGCTGATGATCTCGCTGGCTGCCGCCGCCTGCGAAGGATAATCCCGCGAGAGCAGGGTCAGGTACTTGAGATTATCGCGGATCTCATCGGTTTCGGTGCGCATGGTCTCCTCCATCACAACGTTCTCTCTGCCGCAGTCCGCCACACGGACCTTGCAAAGATGTTGCTTTCCATATGTATTATTTTTTCCTTATCTTATAGTATAGCACGACCGGGGCGAAAAGTGGTATACTGGGGCTGACAAACTTTCAGCAAAGGACTTTGGATATTATGCCGAAAAGCGATTTCGTCTCCGTTCCCTCTTCCTGCACCCTCTGCCCGCGCCGGTGCGGGGCCGACCGTGCTGCCGGACGCACCGGTTTCTGCGGCGCGGGCGGCACCTTAAAAGCAGCCCGCGCTGCCCTGCACTACTGGGAGGAGCCATGCATCAGCGGCACAAAGGGCAGCGGCACGGTGTTCTTTTCCGGCTGCACCCTCAAATGCTGCTTCTGCCAGAACTATCCCATCAGCGCCGAGGGCCTTGGCAAGGAGATCAGCGTGGAACATCTGGCAGAGATTTTCCTGAATCTGCAGGAACAGGGTGCCAACAACATCAATCTGGTCACGCCCGGCCAGTGGCGGCCCTGGATCATTGCCGCGCTGGATATTGCCCGGGCTAAGGGCCTGCATCTGCCCATCGTATGCAACACCGGCGGCTACGAAACGGTGGAAAGCGTGGAAGCATGGCGCGGATACATCGACATCTGGCTGGCCGACCTGAAATACGTCTCCTCCGCCCTCTCGGCAGAGCTTTCCTCTGCACCGGACTATTTTGCGCAGGCAAAGCCCGCCATTGAAGCCATGATGGCACAGGCCGGGCACCCGGTGTTCAATGCAGAGGACATCCTGCAAAAGGGGGTCATTCTGCGGCACCTTGCCCTGCCCGGCCATGTTGACGACAGCTTTGCGGTGCTTGACCAGATGGCCGCGTGGAACGATGCAGACCCCGGATGCTTCATCCCCAGCGTCATGAGCCAGTACACACCGTTTTACAAAGCCGCAGAGCACGGCATCGGACGGCGCATTACCACCTACGAATACCGCCGGGTGGTCAACTATGCCATGGACAAGGGGCTGGCGCAGGGCTACATGCAGCAGAAGAGCAGCGCAAAGGAAGAGTATACGCCTTCTTTCGATTTGACAGGGGTATGAATTCGTCAAATCTCCCAAAAAAGGCTGATTATTTTCTCTTGCATCTCCGCGGAAGTGCTTGCAATCCCATCCGGGCCGGATTATAATGGATACAACGATGTGTTAACAGAACTCTGATGAGCTGTAAATATCAGGAGGAGCGTTATGGAACATTTCAACCCGATCCTTGGCAACGATACCACCGGCCAGAAATTCATCACCTGCGGTGAGATCATGCTGCGCCTGACCCCGCCGAACTACGAGAAGATCCGTATGGCATCCGGCTTTGAGGCCAGCTACGGCGGCAGCGAGGCCAATATTGCACTGGCACTGGCTAACCTTGGTGTGGACAGTACCTTCTTCAGCGTGGTGCCCAACAACAGTCTGGGCAAGAGCGCCGTGCGCTGGCTGCGTTCCAACGACGTGCACTGCACCCCTATGATTCTGACCGAGCCGAACGAGACTCCTTCCAACCGTCTGGGTACTTATTATCTGGAGACCGGCTACGGCATCCGCCCGTCCAAGGTCATCTATGACCGCAAGCACAGTGCCATTACCGAGTACGATTTCTCGCAGGTGGATCTGGATGCTTTGCTGGACGGCTACGACTGGCTGCACCTGAGCGGCATCACCCCGGCACTGGCACCCAACTGCCGCACCCTCATTCTGGATATGCTCAAGGTCGCCAAAAAAAAGGGCCTGACCGTCAGCTTCGACGGCAATTTCCGCTCCACCCTGTGGAGCTGGGAAGAAGCCCGCGATTTCTGCACCGAGTGCCTGCCCTATGTGGATGTGCTGCTTGGCATTGAGCCGTACCACCTGTGGAAGGATGAGAGCGACCACTCCAAGGGCGACTGGAAGGACGGCGTGCCTCTGCAGCCCAGCTATGAGCAGCAGGACGAGATTTTCCAGCACTTCATCGAGCGGTATCCCAACCTCAAGTGCATTGCCCGCCATGTGCGTTATGCGCACAGCGGCAGCGAGAACAGCCTGAAGGCCTTCATGTGGTACGACGGCCACACCTTCGAGAGCAAGCTGTTCACCTTTAATATCCTTGACCGCGTGGGCGGCGGCGATGCCTTTGCCAGCGGCCTGATCTACGCCATGCTGCACAACTACAGAGCCATGGATATGATCAACTTTGCGGTGGCAAGCAGTGCCATCAAGCACACCATTCACGGCGATGCCAACATCACCGATGATGTGAGCACTATCCGCAACCTGATGAACATGAACTACGATATTAAGCGGTAATCGCTTTTTCCCGGTCTGGTTTCCTGCTTTTGTGCAGGAGACCAGATTTTTTTGTGGGCAAACACTTTTCCTGCCGGTTTTTTCTGTTATACTACAGGTATGTCATTTTGTACTTTATTTCAGGAGGTTTTTCATGCATTCGACCCGTTTCCAGCGCCTGCACCGGAGGTTCGGTGCCGCACTGATGCCATCCAGGATCGCCTTTCTGGCCGTTCTTCTCTATCTGATCTCATTGATCCCGATTTTCCTGTTTTCATCTTACTGTCACCCTCTGGCAGACGATTTTACATACGGACTGCTTGTGCATCGGGCGGTTGTTTCCGGCGGCGGGATCCCGGAGATTCTGTCCGCTGCAGCGGAAACGGTGCGCGACTACTATTTCACTTGGCAGGGGACGTTTTCAGCAATTTTTCTATTTGCATTACAGCCGGGGGCTTTTTCAGAGTCTGCCTATTTTCTCACCCCATTCATCATTATCGGCTGCCTGAGCCTTTCCACCTTCGTCCTGATGCATTTTGTCTATTGCAGGCTTCTGGGCGGAAAAAGCAGTCAGGCCGTGATCCTCTCCGCGCTGACGCTTCTGCTCTCAGTTCAGATGGTGACCAATCAGGCGCAGGCGTTTTACTGGTTCAACGGCGCTTCCTATTATGCGGTCTTTTATTCGTTTTCGCTTCTCTTTTTTGCCGGGATCGGTACCCTGCTGCTGGACGCCGGCAAAAAAGTGCATCCGGTGCTGACTGGGTGCTGTGCATTGCTTGCGGTTCTGATCGGCGGCGGAAATTACAGCACCGCCCTGACCACCAGCTTCATCGCCTCTGTTCTCTGCGCCGCATGGTTATTTTTCAAAAAGCCCGGCCGGTTCCGCCTTGCTGTGATTCTTCTGATCCTGCTGGTTTCCTTTGCAATCAGCGTTCTTGCGCCCGGAAACGCTGTCCGGGCTGCCCGCGAGGCATCCATTTCCCCCGTGCTGGCCATTCTTCTTTCTCTGTCCAACGCTGTTATCTGGGTGATGAGCTGGGTCAATCTACCTCAGATCGTCCTGTTTGCGATCGCCGGGGTGTTTTTCTACTGCCTGCCGGATCGCCGCATCCTTCCGTTCCAGCATCCGGTGCTGGCAAGTACTCTGATCTTTGGCCTTTACGCTTCGCAGTACACCCCGCCGCTGTATGCTATGGGCTACATCGGCTCCGGGCGTCAGATCAACATTTACTGCTACAGCTCCTACTGGTGCATTTTTGCAATCCTCTATTACTGGATCAACTGGTTCAAACACACCCGTTCCGAGCCATCAGGGCTGCCCGCTTTTCTTGCTGTACCATCCCACCGGGCAGCTTTCTTTCTGGCAGGCATCCTCATGCTGGCCGTCGGTCTGGTGGGACCGGAGGATCCTCTGCCCTCTCTCCAGCGGCTTACCTCCGGCAAGGCAATCACTGCCATTGTCGATGGCTCTGCAGACCGGCATGAACAGGCTTATCAGGAACGTCTGGAGCTTCTTCTGACACCTTTGATGTCTGTGTTCTTCCGGGGCTTCTGCCGCCCTGCCCGCCGTTTGAGGATGATCTTCTTGCCGCATCCGAAGATGACGGTGAATACTGGCAGAACGAAGCTCTGGCGGAATACTTCAATCATAAAAAGGTCGTTCTGGACGCTGCAGGCTGATGCCTGCTTTCTCACAGAGCAAAAAAGGGGCTGTTGCAAAATAAAAATGCGCTAGCATCGTGCAAAAGTAGGAACCCGGAACCTGTTCCGAGCCAAGCGGCTCAAGAAGGTTCCGGGTTCCTGTTTTTGTGCTATTTGCTTTTTTAGCGCTTCTTTTTTAAATAGTATCCAATGCCAATGGCATCTGCCAGCGCCCAGCCGATGGGCACGCTGAGCCAGATGCCGGTAACGCCCAGCGGCGTGGCCGAAAGCAGATAGGCCAGCGCCACACGACTGCCCAGCGATGCAATGGTGAGCACCACCGACATCTGCGGCTGGTTGACGGCGCGGTAATAGCCGTACAGCAAAAACAGAATGCCGATGCCAATGTAGCACGCGCCCTCAATGCGCAGGTAGTGCACACCGGCGGCAATAATAGCCCCTTCGCCCGGGTCGATGAAGATGCTCATGAGCGGCGAAGCAAAGGCGCACACCAGCACGCTGATGCACACGCAGAACATTGCGCTGCACAGGCCCGCACTGCGGATGCCCTTTTTGATGCGGTCGGTCTGGCCCGCGCCGTAGTTCTGGGCCACATAGGTGGAAAACGCATTGCCGAAGTCTTGCACCGGCATGTAGGCAAAGGAATCGATCTTGACCGCCGCCGCAAACGCCGCCATGATCACGGTGCCAAAGCTGTTCACAAGACCCTGCACCATCAGGATGCCAAAGTTCATGATGGACTGCTGGACACTGGTCATGACGGACAGATTGAGGATGATATCCAGATTCTTTTTGTCCCAGCGGCAGTCGGCCTTTTTGGGGCACAACTGCGGGAATTTTTTGAGAGTGTACAACCCGATGCCAATGCCGGACACGAACTGCGAGAACACTGTTGCGCCCGCCGCGCCCTTCACTCCCCAGTTCAGCACCAGCACGCACACAAGGTCCAGAATGACGTTCAGCACCGCCGAAACCGCCAGAAACAGCAGCGGCACCACCGAGTTGCCAATGGCGCGCAGCAGGTTTGCAAAGTAGTTATACAAAAAAGTAGCCGTAATGCCCAAAAAGATGATGAGCAGGTATTCCTTCATCAGGGGGCGCAGCTCCTCCGGCACCCGCAGCACCCACAGGATTCCGTCCAGTCCCAGATACACCAGCACGTTCAGCACCAGCGAGATGCCTGCAATGAGGACGAACGAAAGGAACACGCTCTGCCGCATCCGGTCCTGCTCGCCGCTGCCATACTGCATGGAAATGGCCGCACCGCTGCCCATGCACAGGCCCAGCAAAATAGAGGTGAGGAAGGTCATGAGGGTATAGGACGAGCCCACTGCCGCCAGCGCGTCTGCGCCGAGAAAGCGGCCCACTACCCATGTATCCGCAATGTTGTACATCTGCTGCAGCAGATTGCCCAGCATCATCGGCAGAGCAAACAGCAAAATGCTGCCGGTGATGGGGCCTTTGGTCAAACTACGCTGCATTGTTTCCGATTCTCCTTTTTATAACGCTGTTTCAGCCGGTGCACTGGATCTGCCGCCGTCCCGCCTTGAAAGAGACTGCTCTCTTCCTGCAAACTTCTGACGGTACTCTCTGGGCGTGCAGTGCTTGATCTCCCGGAAGGTCTTTGTAAAGTAGCTGGTATCCGAAAAGCCGCAGTCGGCACCGATCTCGCCGATCTTCATGCTGGTGGAAAGCAGCAGCTCGGCGGCCTTTTCAATGCGGTACTGCTTGACATACTGGATGGGTGTGATCCCCAGCAGCTGCCGGAAGCTGCGCAGGCAGGCGCTCTCACTCAGGGCCACACAGTCGGAAATGCGCTCCACGTTCAGTTCCTCAGCATAATGCTCTTCCACAAAACGCAGCATCTGTTTCATGCGCTGGGCCGCGATCTGCTCCTGCTGAGAGACCTTTGTTTTTCCACCCTCGCACTGCATTCCCAGCAGATGCACCGCCGCCGAAAGATGGTACCGCGCCTGATTCTCATAGTCAAAGACCTCTTGGGCCACTGCGTCCCAGACTTCCCGCAAATGGCAGAGCACGGCCTTCTGCCCGTCGTCTGCCTCGTCCAGCAGAAAGAACGCCGGTGCTCCCGGCTGAAGCAGCGGGTGTACGAGCTTTTGCCAGAAGATGGTATCCATACCGCCGATCAGGCGCGGATGGAATACCCCGGAATGCAGCAGGGCATCCCCGGTCTCAGCCTGCTCCACCGCATGGAACACTCCGGAATTGACAAACACGCCCTGCCCGGTCTGCAAAACCAGCCGGGCTTTGCTCACATCCACCGCCAGCGGGCCTTTTACGGCAAGGATGTATTCAAACTCTTCATGCCAATGCCATGCTACCGAGTAGCTTTTGAGGTCCTCTTCATAGCAGGCAATGGGAAACAGTGCGCTGCCGTGCTGCACCAGCTCCCTGCCCTCGCTATCCGCCACAATATCCGGCGGGCAGTTGAGCCCGCCCGCTGCTGCACAGCTGGTCTGAAAAGCCACGATCAGCCATCTCCTTTCGTTCAAGGTGCACATCCGCATCCGCGCCGGTTTTGTTGTATCAATCGGGCGTTTTTATCCTAATATTCCGCTCCGATGTGTGATATTATTACATCAGCAAAGCACAAGATGCATTGCAAGTATAACATGCTTCCCGGAGGAACTCAAGGTTTATGGTACAGCTTCTGCTTCCGATCATTTACATCTCGTTCATCAGTCTGGGCCTGCCGGATTCCCTGCTGGGGTCGGCGTGGCCCTCCATGTATCCGGCGCTCGGTGTGCCGGTGTCCTATGCGGGGCTGATCTCCATGATCATCTCCTTTGGCACCATCGTTTCCAGCCTGAACAGCGACCGGCTCACCCGTGCGCTGGGCACTGGAAAAGTGACCGTCCTCAGTGTGGCCATGACAGCTGCCGCGCTGTTCGGCTTTTCGATCTCCACACAGTTCTGGATGCTCTGCCTGTGGGCCGTGCCCTACGGGCTGGGCGCAGGCAGCGTAGACGCGGCCCTGAACAACTATGTTGCCTTACATTATAAAAGCCGCCACATGAGCTGGCTGCACTGCATGTGGGGCATCGGCACCATGATCAGCCCCATGGTCATGGGCCGGGTGCTGGCAGGCGGCGGGCCGTGGACATCCGGCTACCGGTACATTGCCCTGTTCCAGATCCTGCTGAGCGCAGTGCTCTTTTTCAGTTTGCCGCTATGGCAGGGCCGTACTGCAGGCACTGAAGCCGAAGCTGCTTCGCCGCAGGCGCTGAGCCTTGGACAGGTATTCTGCCTGCCGGGTGCCAAAGAGGTGATGCTGTGCTTCTTCTGCTACTGTGCATTGGAGACCACGGCCGGTCTATGGGCCAGCAGCTACCTCACGCTGACGAAAGGCGTTGCCGCCGGCACTGCCGCCAGCTTTGCCAGCCTGTTCTACATCGGCATCACTGTCGGGCGCGCCGCCTGCGGCTTTTTGACCCTGAAATTCAACGATACGCAGATGATCCGCATGGGTCAGTGCATTCTGGCCGCAGGAGTGCTGGCTCTGCTGCTGCCCGGGCCGCAGGTCCTTGCCCTGAGCGGTCTTGTTCTTGTGGGGCTTGGCTGTGCGCCCATCTATCCCAGCATCATCCACTCCACGCCGGAACACTTCGGTGCGGACAGATCGCAGGCGGTCATCGGCATCCAGATGGCAAGCGCCTATTTGGGCAATCTGGCCATGCCGCCGCTGTTCGGCCTGCTGGCAAACAACATCACTCCGGCACTGTTCCCTTTTTACCTGCTGGCACTGCTGGTGCTCATGGTATTCATGCACGAACAGCTGGTGCGCAAAACAAGCCGCTGCTAATTCTGCCATTCTCCTATTTCATATACAGCAAAAGGCTCCCTGTCCGGTCTCGGGCGGGGAGCCTGCTGTTTTAAAGGAGTTATTTACAGGATGCACCGGCTGATGGCGTTGGCGACCGCAAACAGTTCCTGCTGGCCGATAAAGCCAAACTTTGCCTCGTGTCCGTCCGCAAAGCAGACAGTCAGCTGCGATGCCTGCATCGGGTCGCCAAAGCCTGCCGTCTGGATCCCGAAGTGCAGCACCTTGCGGTACGGCAGCACAAAGATCTGCTGCCGGGTTCCGGTAACGCCCTGCATATCCACCATGATGATGCGGTGGGTGGTAAAGATCACCTGATCGCGCACCGTCTTGTAGGCACCCACGATGCTCTCACCGTCCAGCAGCAGCGCGCGGGCATTTTTGCAGATATCCTTTTCCTGAAGGCGGATGAGGTTTTCCATTGGCTTATCACGGAATTCCATGGTTTTTGTCCCCTTTCCTGCGTGGTTTTCTGCCCTTATTGTAGCATTCCTGCAGGCGGTTTACAAGATGTGCTCTCGCCTTTTGGGCCGGGCTGTGCTATACTGTATGCCAAAGAGATTCTTATAAAAACGAGGTAACTCCCATGGAGATCATCATTCATCAGGCCATTCTGCACGTGCTGGACACCACCATGGATGCGCCTGTACTCAGCGGCAGCGGCATGGAAATGACCGCCGAAAAGACCGCCTATTTCCAGTACCACATCGAAAAGCTGCTTGCCAGCGACGATATCCGCCAGTGCCGCCCGCTGCCGGATTCCGCCTTTAAAAACGAGCTGGAGCACAACCACGATTTTGTGGACCTCTCCTGCCGCATCGCGGGCGTTCTGTTCGACTACATGCACGCGCACACCACCATTCCGGGGGCAGACCTTGCCGTGGTGGATTTTACCCGCGATGGTGAGCCGTGGCTGGGCATCCTGAAGTTGAACTACAAAAACGGCTACACCCACTACACCGAGACCGTAGAGGGTGCCCCGGTGAACTCCATCATACAGCAGCGGGCCTGCCTGCCCAGCCAGAGCGGCAAGGTGGAGGAAGGTGCCCTTGTCAATCTGACCGACTACTCCATGAAGCTGCTGGAAAAAAAGTTCGACATCGACGGCCACAAGGATTTTTACCTTTCCACGGTAGTGTTCCAGTACACCACCGCCCAGCCGGAAAAGAAAAAGCTGCAGGCCATTCAGGAGGCCGCCGTGCAGGCCGTGCAGGAAAACTACACCGACCAGCCCCATGTGGAAGCACAGGTAGCCATGATGATCGCCAATCAGGCCGCCGACAACGACAATCAAGTGTCGGTGGAGCAGGTGCGCCGCCAGCTGGAAGAGGACTATCCGCTGGCCGCCGTGCCCTTTGACGACTATGTGGAGAAGAGTGATGTGCTGGACTACGCCCAGCAGCCGGTGACTGTGACCCCCGCCCGCATCCGCCGCATGGAGAGCCGCAGCATCCACACCGCCAACGGCATCGAAGTGAAGATCCCCACCGAGCTGCTGAACGAAGAATCCGAGGTGGAATTCCTGCACGACGCCGATGGCAGCGTGTCGCTGCTGATCAAAAATGTGATCCTGTAATCTTATCGGTCAGACCCCGTGTTCCCTCTTGCAGAACGCGGGTTTTTGTGCTACACCCGTGTTGTATTTATCGTTAGATGCAACGCAGAAGGAGGAACCCGCAATGGAACTCGCACAGATCACGGCCGGTCAGGTCGTTATGTTGTTTCTGCTCATGGGCACCGGCATCGCCGCTGTGAAAACCGGCGTGCTCAAACCGGAGGGCAAGCAGACCCTTTCCAACCTGCTGGTCTATCTGGTGGTGCCCGCCATGATCGTGAACTCCTACCGTATGGAGTTCAATATGGAAATTTTGCACAACCTGCTGGCCGCCTTTGGGATGAGCCTGCTGGCCCTGCTCATCGGTACCGGCATCACGCTGGCCCTCACCGCCCGCCGCAAGGACAGCCGTACCCCCATCTTCCGGTTCGCCTGCATTTTTTCCAATGCGGCGTACATGGGTTTTCCGCTCATCTCGGCGCTGTTCGGGTCCGAGGGTCTGCTCTATGCCAGCGCCTATGTGACCGTGTTCAACATTCTGCTGTGGACCATGGGCTACGGCTTTGTGAGCGGGAGTTCCGACCCCAAAGAGGTCCTGCACAGCCTGCTGCACACACCGGTTCTGTACGCCATGGTGATCGGCCTTTGCATCTACCTGCTGCAGATCCCGGTGCCGCAGCTCATCGCCCAGCCGCTGGAGCTGATGGCCAACATGACCACACCCCTTTCCATGGTCATCACCGGCATGCTCCTTGCCGCCGGGGACCTGGGCTGCATCGTGCGCAGCAAGCCGGTGTGGAAGCTGGCCGCCGTGCGCATGCTGCTGATCCCCGCCGTCTGCCTGGCGGTGTTCGGGCTGCTGGGCTTCCGCAGCATGACCGCACAGGTCGTTCTGCTGCTGGAGTGCTGTCCGTCGGCCGCCATCACCTCGGTGTTTGCGGTGCAGTTTGGCCACGACGAGAGCTTTGCCGCCGGCAGCGTGGTCCTGACCACCCTGCTCAGCATCGTGGCGCTGCCGCTGTGCGCACTGGTGGTCACTCTGCTGTAACGTTTTCACCTCCTGCATTTTTTATGGCCTGTTCCGGCAGACGCAAATCTCCATTTGCACGAATTTTGCCCGTTTTGCCGTCTTTCGGGCCATTTGTGGGCAGTTTTGCCAATCGTTTTTCATTTTACAATGAAATTTTATTTCATCCATGCGTTTCCATCCTGAATGCCGCCCGGCGGTCTCTGCAACTTTTTATCGAAATGCAACAATAACACATGGTTTTTTGCGTTTGGATTTACTATTATAGAAGCAGACAGGTGCCCCGCTTCGCTGCGGGCATGGCACCGCTTATCCCGTGACCATCGCAAGAGGAGGATTTCTCATGATGAAGCCCATTTCCATCTGGAAGCAGGAGCTGTCTGATGGCGTGCACACTGCGCGTCTGGCATCGCTCTACTGCTGTGCTCCTGAACAGACCCCCGCACAGGCTGCCCGCTATGAGGCAGTGCTGAACGGACTGGAAGCCACCTTTGGCACCCACGCTGAGGCTGGCTTATACAGTGCCCCCGGCCGCACCGAGATCGGCGGCAATCATACCGACCACCAGCACGGCCGCGTGCTGGCCGGCAGCGTGAACATTGACATGATCGCTGCTGCCGCCCCCAACAGCCTGAACCAGCTGCGGGTACAGAGCGAGGGCTATGATCTGTGCGTCATTGACCTGGCTGACCTTGCTGCCCGCAAGGAGGAAGAAAACACCACCATGTCCCTGCTGCGCGGCGAGTGTGAAGCGTTCCGCCAGCGGGGTGCAGCCCTCTCCGGTCTGGACGTATACGTTGCTTCCAACGTGCCCAAGGGCAGCGGCGTTTCGTCCTCGGCCGCCTTTGAGGTGCTGATCGGCGTGATCCTGAACGACTGCTTCATGACCAAAAAGGTCTCCCCCATTGAGATCGCACAGATCGGCCAGTGGGCGGAGAATGTCTACTTTGGCAAGCCCTGCGGTCTGATGGACCAGATGGCTTCCAGCGTGGGCAACATCATCACCATTGATTTTGCCGACCCCGCCCACCCGGATGTGGAACCGGTGCAGGTGGACTTTTCCAAGGCAGGCCTGGCCCTGTGCATCCTGGATTCCTGTGCCGACCATGCCGACCTGACCGACGAGTACGCCGCTGTGCCCGCCGAGTGCCGCGCCGTGGCTGCCGTGTGCGGCGGTGAAGTGCTGCGGGACGTGCCTTTTGATACCTTCCTCGCAAAGCTGCCGGAGTGCCGCAAGCAGTGCGGCGACCGCGCCGTGCTGCGCGCCTTCCACTTCTATGCCGACAACGACCGCGTGGCCCAGCAGGTGGCTGCCCTGCGCGGCGGTGACTTTGACGCCTTCCTGCAGCTGGTCACCGCTTCCGGCGACAGCAGCTGGGAGTACCTGCAGAACGTGATCCCCGCCGGGTACAAGGAGCATCAGGAAATGGGTGTGACCATTGCGGCCGCCAAGCATTACCTGCAGGGCAAGGGTGCCGTGCGTGTGCACGGCGGCGGCTTTGCCGGTACGGCACAGGCCTTTGTGCCGGTGGACATGCTGGCCGACTTCAAAGCACACATGGAAGCCATCCTCGGTGAGGGCCGCTGCCATGTGCTGAGCATCCGTCCGGAAGGAGGCGCTGTGCTGTGATCTCCACTGCCATTCAGCAGCTCGTCAACTATGGTCTGGACACCGGTCTGATCCTGCCCGATGACGAGATCTACATCCGCAACCAGCTGCTCATGACCATGCAGCTGGACGACTTTACCGCCCCCGAGGGGGAGGTGTGCTACACCGACCTGGAAAGCATCCTGAAAACGCTGGTGGACGATGCCGTGGCCCGCGGCGTGTGTGCCGACAACAGCACCGCACGCGACCTGTTCGACACCAAACTCATGGGCGTGCTGACGCCGCGTCCCAGCATCGTGCGTGCCAACTTTGAGGAGCGCTACGAGAACGAGGGCCCGCAGGCCGCCACCGACTGGTTCTATAAGTTCAGCCAGGACACGGATTATATCCGCCGCTACCGCATCAAGCGGGACCTGAAGTGGGTGACCAAGACGCCTTACGGTGATCTGGACATCACCATCAACCTTTCCAAGCCGGAAAAGGACCCCAAGGCCATTGCAGCCGCCAAGCTGGCCCCCCAGAGCGCCTACCCCAAGTGCCAGCTGTGCGCCGAGAACGAGGGCTATGCGGGCCGCATGAACCATCCCGCCCGCGAGAACCACCGCATCATCCCGCTGACCATCAACGACAGCGCCTGGAACCTGCAGTACAGCCCCTATGTGTACTACAACGAACACTGCATCGTGTTCAATAACCAGCATACACCCATGAAGATCGAGCGGGCCACCTTCCGCAAGCTGCTGGATTTTGTGGGCCTGTTCCCCCACTATTTCGTGGGCAGCAACGCTGACCTGCCCATCGTGGGCGGCAGCATCCTGAGCCACGACCACTTCCAGGGCGGCCACTATGAATTTGCCATGGCCAAGGCCCCCATCGAAAAGGCATGGGCGTTCCCCGGCTTTGAGGACGTGGAGGCCGGCATCGTACACTGGCCCATGAGCTGCATCCGCCTGACCTGTGAGGATGATGAGCGTCTGGTGGAGCTGGCCGACAAGATCCTGACCGCCTGGCGCGGCTACACGGATGAGAGCTGCTTCCTCTTTGCTGAGACCGACGGCGAGCCCCACAACACCATTACCCCCATTGCCCGCATGCGGGATGGCAAATACCAGCTGGATCTGGTGCTGCGCAACAACATCACCACGCCGGAACACCCACTGGGCGTGTTCCACCCCCATGCCAAGCTGCACCACATCAAAAAGGAGAACATCGGCCTTATCGAGGTCATGGGTCTGGCCGTGCTGCCCAGCCGCCTGAAGCAGGAACTGTTTGATCTGGCAGACGTACTGGTGGCCCGCACCCCCGTCAGCGAGTACCCCGAGACACTGCAGAAGCACGCGGAATGGGCGCAGGGCATTCTGGCCCGTCACCCGGAGCTGAACGGCGACACCGTGCACCTCATCCTGCAGGATGAGGTGGGCCAGGTGTTCGCACAGGTGCTGGCCGATGCCGGTGTGTACAAGCTGGACGAAGCCGGTCGTGCCGGGTTCGTGCGGTTCCTTGCCAGCGTAAAATAACCTCAAACTATCACAGGCCCCGCCGCAGATCTCATCGGCGGGGCCTTGCCATACAAGGAGGAAACGTTTATGCCTTATACTCTGGAAGTCTGCGTGGACAGCACGGCCAGTGCACTGGCCGCCAAGCGCGGCGGAGCCGACCGACTGGAACTGTGTGCCGACCTGGTGATCGGCGGCACCACCCCCAGCCTTGCCCTGCTGCGGCAGGTCAAAGCCGAGACCGGACTGCCGGTGCGGGCACTGCTGCGCCCCCGCTTTGGTGATTTCTGCTACGACCGCTACGAGCTGGCCCAGATGGAGCAGTCGGCCGCAGAGCTGGTGGAAGCCGGGGCGGACGGCATCGTCACCGGCGTGCTCACCCCGGACGGCGTACTGGATGTGGACGCCCTGCGTCCCATCTACGCTGCTGCCCGCCGGGCGGCAGCAGCTGCAGGCCGTCCCGTTGCCTGCACCCTGCACCGTGCCTTTGACGTCTGCCGGGACCCCTTTGCCGCGCTGGCCGCCGCAAAGGAACTGGGCCTTGCCACCATCCTTACCAGCGGGCAGGCCGCCAGTGCGCCGCAGGGAGCTGAGCTGCTGCGCCAGCTGGTGGAAGCCGCCGGGAGCGATGTGGAAATTCTGGTGGGTGCCGGCGTCTCCGCGGGCAATCTCCCGGCGCTGGCCGCCCAGACCGGTGCCCGGGCGTTCCACCTCTCCGGCAAGCAGGTGCTGGACAGCCGCATGACCTTCCGCCGGGAAGGCGTGCCTATGGGCCTGCCGGGCTTTTCGGAGTTTGACCTGTGGCAGACCAGCGAAACCAATATCCGTGCCGCACGCACAGCGCTGGATGCCCTGTAAAAATCGCCCTCACGCAAAAACGGCCTCTCCTTTCGGAGAGGCCGTTTCTCGTTACAATGCCGGTGCTTCGTTGTCCTCATAACCGACCATCAGGCCGCCCAATTCGGCATAGTAGCTGCACAGGCCGCCGCAGGGGCTCACATCCACCTGCGCCCCCGGGAACACCGCGTGCAGCATCTTTTTCAGCCGGTCGGCGGCGTCAGGGTTGCCGCAGTGGGCAATGTGTACCCGGCCGGAGACAAAACCGCGGCCCTTCATTTCCAGCACGATGCGTTCCAGTGCGCCGTGTTCGCCGCGAGTCTTGCACAGTACCTCCAGCTCCCCTGCCTCACTGGCCTGCCCGATGACCCGGATGCCCAGCATCCGCGCCACAGCAGCTACCGCCGGTTTTACGCGGCCGTTGCGGGCGAGGTTGGCCAGCGATTCCAGCGAGAACAACAGGTGCGTGTGCCGGTGATAGGCCAGAATCTTCTCGGCGGCATCATCAAAGGCACAGCCCGCCTGCACCAGCGCCGCCAGACGCTCGGCCAACAGGCGGCATTCCGGCCCGGCCGACAGGCTGTCCAGTACGAACACGCGGGCACCTTCGTGCTCCTGCCGGTATTCCTCGGCGGCCAGCTGGGCCGCGTTATAGCTGCCGGACAGCGTGCCCGTGATGGTGACCACGAACACTTCCTCCGCGCCCTCGTAGGCCGCCAGCCAGTCGGCCACATTGGGGCAGGATGTGCCGGTCTTTCCCTTATAGCTGCGCAGGGTCTGGGCCATACCGACCGCATCCAGTTCTGCCGTGTCCAGATATTCCCCATCGTCGGTCACGATTTTCAGCGGCACACAGGCAAAGTCCACCCCGCTGAGGGTATACAGGTTGGAGGAAGAGTCCACAACGATCTTGGTTTTCATACAGTACATCTCCAGTTTTATCGTTCAGCGGCGGACAGCCCGCCGGGCTTATTCGGTTTCTTGTGGACATCTTATCAGTTTTTTTAAAACCTGTCAAGCCGTTTTCATCATTTGATAAAAAGTTTTCATATTCCCGTTGACCGCTTCCATTTTTTGCGTTATACTGAAAACCAAAAGCCCCCCTCACCCGCTGAACAGAAAGCATGATCCACTATGAATGATGAAACCAAGCGCCGCGTTGCGGCCTGCGCCGCCGGGTTTGCCCTGCCCCGGTACCGCGACCTCCCTGCCGTAGGGCTGTATCTGGACCAGACCGTGCAATATGTCAACGCCTGCTTCCGCACCTTTTGCGGGGTAGAGCTCACCCCGTCCATGGTGAGCAACTACGTCAAAAAAGGCATTCTGAGCCACCCGGTCAAAAAGAAATACACCCGTGACCAGATCGCTTCCCTGCTGTACATCGTGGTTTCCAAAACAGTCCTCTCGATGGAAAACATCGACACCCTGTTCAAAATGCAGAAGGCCTATTGTTCCGCCGGGGCCGCCTACGATACCTTCTGTGAGGAGCTGGAGCGCTGCCTGCCGTTCGTGTTCGGCTGTACCCGTGCCCTGCCTGACCCGGACCCGGATGCCGCTGACGAAAAGCTGCTACTGCGCAGCACCATTCTGGCCGCTGCCAACAAGATGTATCTGGACTGCTGCTTTGACGCTTTGCGGCAAGAGCAGGCCCTGTGGGAGGATATTTTGCCGGACCTGGCATAACAAAAACGGGAGACAGCATCAACGCTGTCTCCCGTTTTTGTTATTTTGCGATTCGTCCTTCTGCCTTGCCGGACGAGATGTAATGCTCGTAGTATTTCACGTTATCGTCGCCAAATGCGGCCACGAGATCGGGGTTGTTTGCCTTGTATGTGTTCAAATTGAACTCGCTGCTTCCCTGCCGACCTTCTTTCATGCCGTTGGTCACAAAGTGTTCAAACAGTGCTTTCTGGTTTGCACCGAATGCATCTGCAAGATCCGGGTTAAGTTTCAGGTAATCCTGATAATTGTAGACGGCCTGATACTGGGCAAGTTGCTGGGCAAACGGCGGGTTCTGGAAACTCATCGTACGGTATTTAGAACCTACGTTTGAGAGCGTTTCTGTGCTTCCGTCCATGTAAATCAGTTCCACTTTGTCTACTGCGAGATAATCAATCGACCAGTCTCTCCACCATATATCTGGGAATTCAGAATCATCATAATTATACATCGCATTCTGAACTTCATCTTCACTTAAATATATGTAACTTTCAGGATTGCTTTCGTCCGGTTTCACAAAGAAATTCCCGTATACGTCTTGATATACCCACTGAGCATTATCGCCGATGGCAACTTTATATGGAGCCATTCGGTAATACTTAAACGGGCTATCCTCCGCTGCATTATCCTGCGCTTTCAGCTCATAATTATTATTTCGTTCCACATAAAACGGCTCCAATGGTCCTACCATCGTCAGGATTTTTGTCGGCGACATTGATGTTTTATCGTCCACACGATTGTATGCCGTCACATACCATCTCGCATACTTAATTGTTTTGTTACCATTCACACGGAAGCATATAACCGGGTTTGTCACCATAGCGCCATTCCATGCGGCATCTAAGCTCATCAATTCTATGCTTGGCTTCTTTGCTGCAAACGCTGTTCCGCAAAGACATGCACATAATATTGCCACTGTGCAAAAGAATGCTACAATTTTTCGTTTCATAACAATTCCTCCTTTACTCAACACAAGACAACCCTTCTAATTGCAGTATAGCGTTTCTTTTTCTATGTTTCAAGTAAAAATTCAGCAAAAAAGCCTGTGCACCGCACCGAAAATCAGATTGATGCACAGGCTTTTCATACAGTTTAAACTGTCAGGGATCAGGTGTCCTGCAGCTCGCCGCGGCTGGCGGCCTTGAGGTAGGCAAAGATGAAGCCATCCAGGTCGCCGTCCCACCAGGTACATTCCCGCATAGTCCCTTATGGCCGCTTCGGTTATAGCCACTGCTACCCCGTTGTCGAACTCGAATGTGGCGGGCATCTCTATCAGCCTTTTCCTTGCCACCTTGTCATATCTTACATGGCTGTATACCCCTTCGTGTGTATTCACATACCCAGGCAGGTACATGAGCAACGCCATCGGGTTTCCTTGCAAGTTGAACTGTGTCCTTTCATCATACATCACGTATGAATCCCATGCTTTCTGTTCCGGAAATTCATATCTGAATGCTATCCCGTCATCGAATGCCCTTACAACCAGGTTTATCAGACGGCCGGAATCTGACCGTTCCTGCATGGGAACGGTCATTTCATTGCAACGGCTACGTACACTACTTGTCTTGCCGACAATGAGCTTGTATGTCTCATCAATCTTTTTACGCTGCACCTTTCCTGCTTTAAGATTCCTTCCGAACTCTCCGCTATCAAAGCTGAAACCAAGCAAAGAATTTGCTATAAGAGACTGCTTCCTATAGTCGATGTCATATGAAACACTCTCCGGCGTTACTTTCAGAGAAAATCTAAGTTTTCCGTCAGGAGACGATACAGACATTCTCTGCTGTGCAGAAACAGCTATAAAACAAAATAGTGCAACACACAAAACAAGAAGTTTCTTCTTCTCTGTCATCTTAATCTGTCTTTGATTGTACATCCCTATCCTAATTGACCTCAATCCACAATCTTGCCTGAAACATTATAGCGTTTCACATCAATGTTGCCATAAACCACGTTCAACACAGGCTTTCCTGCTTTCCATTCAATAGTTCCGAAACCGGTATCAGTACTGATGAAACTTTTGAAATCACCAATCTTAGAATTGATGTACATGGTTTTGTCAACAGCATCATACCGCACTCCTGTAAGCCCCTGCAACATTCCATAGCTCGCCATGGCACGTGCATACCAGTGGCCGCACTCTATCTCATTGAATGGGTTTCTTACTCTTCCATCATATCTCTCACGGCATTCACAGACAATATCCAAGCCCTTTTCCACCTCACCTTTCATCATCAAATGACTGGCAACCTGATATTCGATACCGGTCCAGACTTCATTGCTGTATACAAAAGGCAGTGACAGCATACCACCCTTCGGCCATGTGCAAAGCAATAATCCGCCATCCTTACCACAAGCATACACCGGTCTTTGAGGATTGAAATGGTCTACCAAGTCATGTTTCAGATTGTATTTGTGTACGGCCACCAGATGGCTCCTGACCTTTTCATTGTCCAGCACTTCATCCAGTCCGCATACGGAAGCCATCCACATCCCTAAAATTCCATCGGACAGACAACCGGTACCGTATTGGTATTTTGGCCCTTCTTCCTTCAGCAATTTCAGGGCCTCATCGGAATAACTTCCCCCGAAAGACATTACATCAACCGGATTGGGAGCCTGAAGCCCTTCCCACTGAATCTTCTGTATGAAATATTCTCCATCGAAGAGTGCAGTTTCCATATATTTCTTGCCCTTTGACAGCAGGGCCGTATATTCCTTAACGGGTTGCTTCAGCTCCTTGCCCATCTCTATAAACGCAGTCAAAGCTCCCAAATAGAAACTTGTACACATGCCGTCCGGTCCCCAGAACTCGATGTCATAAGTATTGTGGTGCGGCTCTTCAAGATAGCCCTTATGCAAGGGGTCCCATGTACGGATGCAATAGTCAAGACTCTTTTTCACTGCCGGGAAAAGGTCTTTCATCCACTGTGTATCCCCGCTGATACGCCATTCACGGTAAACTTTCATAATCCCGCCCAACTGTCCGTCGGCAGCAGCATGGAAGTTGTGAGGCGGTGCCGAAATAGGCAAGTTGACTCTAAAATTCTGGTGTCCTTCCGTATTCTGGCTTACCCTGAATTCCGTTTCACGCAAGGTTCTTTCCAAAGACGGGAACAAATGGGGCAAAGCCTGTGCATAGTTCCACACATGCGTACAACTTCCGTGACAAGAGCCAAAAGAATCCTGACATCCTTCCCAAGCCCAAAATCTTCCATCCCATTGACGTAATACCGTAGGAGATTTCAATATAGTTAAATTAGCAGCAACAGCCTCCAGTACTTCTGCCGGCAAAGAGGAACTATAGAATGCATCACTGAACAGCCGGCTGTTCTTTTCCAGCATCGCCTGGTTTGCATCCCAATAGCCGATAACCTCATTCAAACTCTTGAAGCGCTCCGAGTACCAAGGTCTGTAGGTAGCTTCGACATCTCCTTCATCTGCCAGGAATTGTTTTTCTTCTTCAGAAGAATCCACAACCTGCCAGTCTCCCCAACTGTTACTTTCAAAATCGGCAAGTAAGGTGGATGTAGAAGACAAGTTGTAAATATCTTCATTCCTATTGTCTGTCAACACAAACTGGTCGGCCAGAATATGTCCCCACGGGTAAACATCCAAATCAATGACTTTCACAAAAGCCTTCTTTCCTTGATAAGGTTTCAAATCCCATACGGTTTCACTCAGAGTCTCCGTCTGATTTCCGACCGCCGTCTCTACAATCTTTCCGTCTACTACAAGATTTACAGAAGTACGGTCAGCCTGACTGCCTCCACCTACCAGAAACTTCAGATATCTTTTCCCAATATTGAACTCAGGAGACTGAATAATACCCGTCAGTCCATCTCCACCCTTATCGAACGAGTTCAGCAACTGCTTGCCGACAAAGCCGCTCACAGGTTGCTGACCGGAAGCCGTTCCCTTGCAGGGCATCCCCGTAAATGCCTGTCCTACCTTTCTGGCACCACCGATAGAAAGGTTTGAATCGGGCAGATACCAGCAGAAGTTTACCTTGACTGTTTTTGTCTCTCCCGGCTGCAACGTCAGCGGAACATAAACAGACGCTCCCGGAGCAACACCCTTAACCGGCTGCTTATCAGCGATCCGCCCATAGCGAATATTATCCCAAACCACAGTCTGCGGATCGAACCAGGCACCACGGAACCAACAATGGTCTACAACAGCAGCAGCATTGTCCACATAAATAGCTAGCCCACTGTTGTTCTGATCGGATTCTAAAACAAACCCGTTCTTTACTCCTCGGATAGTACCCTGACCATCAATGAAATTTTTGGTATTATAAGAAAACACGGTTTCGATAGCCTTATCGGAAGTGTTTGTAAACTGATATTCCAGTACTCCAACCGGTAAGCTGGAATTGTCCGCATCCGTCGGAATGAAAGGACTCCAACCCGTAATCTTTGCAGCCAAAGGCATATCCTTGTCTTTCAAATCTACAGTTGCAAAAGGGAAACGTGCCTGGAATACCGCTTCTTCAAAGCGTGGAAGACCGTACGTCTTGTCTCCCCTACCTAAACCACTCTGTGCAGGACCAAATAACTTCCAAGTCGGAACCTGCCCTTCCAATACCTTTGCTCCGTTCTCAACCCCCTTTACATAAATCGCAGCAAAGGTATACGGCTCATTCATCACATCAGGATGGTGTCTGAGAGACACATGCGAAATGGCACCGGTTCCCTCCAAACAGAACATTCCGGCGCCGATTCCCCCTATAGGAAATGCAATCTTATCCAGATATTCCTTTTGATACTTACCGTTAAACTCCCGCCCTTCACTGTTCTGGGACATTGCTTTACCCGGAAACAGTATAGCCACATTAAATAGGGCCAATAAAGTTAAAGTTGATTTTACCATAGTTGAATTATTAATGTTAACGAATCATTATTCTATTTTTCCAAATTTATCAAGGATGCGGTTGTACGCTTCAGCCGCTGCTCCATTTCCCCAATCATAGATTGTAAACTCACCCATACCTTCACCTGCCGGATTTGTACGGCCGCCATGCCCGTAATTTTCCATCATGAATCCATAATCCTCTGAAGCAAAGAACGAATGAACTTTTTCCCATTGCTGTTTGGTTTGAGGATTTTCAGTACAATACATCATTACAAAAGATGCCTTAAGTGCAGCATATCCCCGTTCTATATACTCTGGCTTACCAAGAAGTTTTCCATATTGAATAATGAGTTCGGAAAAAAGACTTTCGCGTGAATCATTCCATTCACCATCGGCATTCAACACACCAAAACCACCCAATACATTTACATACATGTATGGCGGCTGCCACGATGCTTGGGTCATCAGCAATTCATCAAGTGTACGCTGTCCATAATCAAGATATTCTTTATTTGAGGTAAGACGATAGCACTCCAGTAAGGCTTCAGCTGTCCAGAACATTGAAAAATTATTCTGTTTATGCATATTGTTCCGCAAAACTTTTTTACCTACCAAGTTATCCGAACCGTAACGAGAACAAGACCAATAGGTTTCAAAGTCTTCCCACTTCCCAACCGGGATAATTTCATGGATAACTGCATTCATGGCTTTAAATGCTGCCCGTTTATACTCTTCCTTATGTGTAAGCTCATACAGTTTAAGTAAAAAAGTAACTGATAAAGATGTTTCAGGAGAAGCATTCAAATGGTTCATCGGCTGCATTGTCTTTAAGTCAAGCCAGCCAGGGAAAAAACCATTTTCATACTGTATTCCAAGTAAAGCCATCGCATAATCTTCTGCATAAGCCAAAAGACGGGCATCTTTTTCTAATTCATCATACCACCGAAGCATCAACAATGCTGTCCAACTCATATCAAGAATATGATACGGAGATTCTTTCGGATTCCAGGTATAAGGATTTCTGTTGGAATTTCCCCAATAATAGGTATTCCACCCCTTGCTCCGATTATACTTTTTACCATCAATCTCTACTTCATGCATTTCCGTACCGATAAGTCCATAGAAAAAACCATTCCTCTGCGGAAATGACAGAGCCAGTTCTTTTGTCAAATTTGCTTTTGCAAGAAGCTCCCTATTACCGGTTCTTCTTGCATATCGATACAATCCACTTGCAGAACGTAATGAACTGAACCATGCCTGATTCCAAATAGAACGAAATTCACGCTCATTGATTTCTCCCGGATAATTGGGACTTTGTGTAACATTCACAATGAATACGGGAGCACCCACTTTGTTTCCATCTAACTCAAATTGCTGCCACACATTTTCTGACCATGAATTAAAAGCCCAATTATAAGTATGTTGCACATACTTTTCCAGGCTCTCCTTCACCGGATTACCTTTCACATATGCAGTATGCCCCCATCGACTCCACATAAATTCTAACGGCTTCTTGAAAGGATTCCGCAATACTTCCTTGCTATCAGAATACATCAAATAAAAGCCTATTTCAATATCTCCTTTTGGATAAGTAGTTTCTTGATCACGCTCAAACAGAACGTGTTCGGATACATGGTTATTGCACATTCCGAGAATAAGTGTATTAGAGGATGCGTCCATATCCATATACCATCGTACAGGAGTCCCCTTCTGCATAATATCCAAATCGGGGATAAGAATAAGAGTTTGATGATCGTCTGCTACAATAAGGGCAGGAGAACGGAATACATGTTGATCGATGACATTTCTATCAGTAGGGGTAAGATGTGGCGCCCAATGGAATGAAGGTAAAAAATCCGGCTTTACCGCTATACGCCAATCACCTTGTTGAACAGAGTTTTTAAGCGAAAAAGAAAGGTTTATGTACAAAGTGTTGTTATCTATCACTTTCACATGGCTTTTTCCTCTCTCAATTCCTAATAAATCATACTGTATAGCATCAATAGCTTTACTAAAATTCTTCGGAAAAACACCCTTATTCAACTCAATTCTCTCTTGTGCATCCCAATGCTCTTGAGCACAGATGCCTATGTTGGACATTATCATCCAAACAAAAGTTATAATTAATGTGCGTGTGTTCATGATATTATATTTATCAATATAATTAAAACTCTCCCATATCAGCCAATTCAGCCTTCATTAAAAAAACATTATAAGGCATCCACATTGACATCGTAAAATATAAATTATCACCAGTTACCGACAACGGATGAATGTAAGAACCATACAATTGGGCATACTCTCTACCATTAGCAAGCTCATAGGGTTCACTCCATGGGCCAGTTATGTCTTCTGCCGTACGCATAGTTATATTATATCTATCTGCATTGAAATAAGCAATTATCCATTTCTTATGTGTCTCGTTATATATAAAAGAAAGTTCACCAACCTTATCTTCTATTAATACTGTTGCCTCATTTTCATTGCCTTTTATCCATTGATTAGTAGAAGCATTCCAATATTCATAAGCTGTCTTATTCTCAATATCTGTTTCATGAAATCGTGCTAATTTAGCATTGCTATCCCTCCCCGTTTGAGTACCTATCATATAAACATATCCATCTTTCTTAAAGTACCCTACCTGACCAAAAAAACTATAAGATGAGAAGGTTATATCTTTACATTTAGCCCATGTCAAACCATTATCAGCCGACTTATATATTCCCGAATAATTTGTAATCCATCCCGTCCAATTTCTCATATTAAAATAATGCACATAATCTATTCCATTAGCACGAATAGCAGCTGTTGGGATAGAAGTCCAATCACCATTACCTGACGAATCTTTTCCCCCATATACTATCTCGCGGGCATACCCTTTATCATCAGTAGCCATATTGCTGAATGACAATCCATCTTCTAAATTATTATCCTCCGAGAAAGCCAGCACATTACTACGCCAACTCCCTCCGTTAGGTCCAGGATTAGCTGGATTAGGCTTAAAGTCATACCCAAAAGTATCACCAAAGAAAATTCCATATTTTCCGGGCTGCATCTCCCAAATAATGCCAAGATCTGTTCCTCCTACATTCCATTTTGTCGCAGTATTATTAGGACTTGGAAAGTTTTCTCCATTTATTATACTCCCTGTAACACGAGCTATACGAGTAACATTACGAATAAAAAAACCCCAACGGTTATCCACATTCAAAGAGAGCTCTTTCGACATATTACCATCTTTGTAAAAGGCAGCCAATACTAGCCGAAAATTCTGTGGATCTGTTTTTTGGATGGTATAATTGAAAATATAATCAGACGTAAGTTCGCTTTGACTTATCTTAGCTGAATAGCTGTCACCTACACTCTTTCTAACCAGCAAATAATCTATGGCATCAATATCCTTAAAATTCAATGTTGTTGATACAATTTTTGTATCCTTATTTGGAATCAAATGAGTATCCAAAGGTATAATTTCATCAATAGGAATATAAGTTTCAGTTTCTTGTTCAGAAGTACAAGAAACAAATAAAAATATTAACGAAGAGAATGCTATAAATAATATGTTTTTCATGTCTATTGATTCATTTTTCAATTTATCGTAACCAGATAACCCATTCGCCTTATATCAAATATTAAAATAGAGAGTGAGCTGACTCAGAAAAATACCAGTAAAAGCCCACTCTCTATCATTAACTACAAAAATCCTTCTCGAAACTATTCGACATTAACTATTACACCCTCAGAAGTAACAGTAGATGTACGCCCTGTTTCTTGATTTTCCTCAGTAAAAGTACCTACCAATTTAACGATATAGCGATACTTCTTAGCAGGATCAATAGTGAAAGTATGAGAGGTTTCCTCATTTACCAAGGTTATTCTATCTCTATAAATATTATTTTCCACTATTTGAATCTGTACTGAAATAGGACGTCTGAAGTCTTCTGGAATTACTGAAGGAATACTCCAAGTCAATGTCACTGTAGTAGCATTATCTTGAATATACTGCACATTCTCAGGCGTAGGCATGAAATAATTCAAGCCCTTGTCATCAAGCACATCTCTGTCATAGCAGCTGGACAGTAATAACACTACCAACAACATTGTAAAAATGGTTACTATCTTTTTCATAATTTTCTTCTTAATACTTAATAGTTAAACATTAATATCCCGGATTCTGCGTATAGTTACCCTTTGAATAATTCATTTGTGGTTGGGAAATCGGAAAGTACTCATCACGACCGGCAGTAAAACGAGCATCATTGAACCAATCGAAGCGAGTTCTTTCAATAGCAAAATATTCGTTCATTGTCTTTTCCAACAATCCCCAACGCTGCAAATCAAAGAAACGATGACCTTCGCAAGCAAATTCAAGACGATTTTCCCACATTAAGGCTTTCCATGCAAAGTCCTTAGTCCAATTACAGTTAATACCCGGCTGATAAGTAGCAATATGATAATTCATTGTATATGAACCGTCAGCTTGAGTCAAACGAACCAAACTATTGGCAGCACGAGTACGAATCTGGTTAATATATGGCAGGGCTTCCATTTCTCTATCCAATTGAATCAAAATCTCAGCTTTCCACAGCAACACGTCATCGTAACGAATCATCTTCTTATTCATAGAATTAAATTGCCATCCATCATAAGCAATACAACCACAATCAGGATGTGGCATATCTTTGATGGGTTTCAAGAAACTATAAGTAATCGGATCACGAGTAGCAGTTGAATGGAATAATAAATCAGGATCATACTTCCAAGGCTGTCCAGGAGCTACGATAGTATGGCTAAATCGGGGATCCCATGTATACTTATCAAAGTAAGGCTTAGCGCCAGAATTAACGATATCCAAATTATAAGAACCATCTGAATTTTTAATATATTGACCATAATCATCCTCATTATAATCCTCGAAACGGGGTAAACCGTTTTCATCTGTCTTAAACGCATTAGTCAACGTATAGCTAGCATGGTTAAAGTCACAACACTTAAATACAAAATTACCAGGTTGTGTTTCGGGCCACATCCATGGATGATTCAAACCTTCAGCGCGATTAAATCGACCTGCTGTATGAAAATTATTATCAAGAGCAAATTGTAATTCCCAAATGGATTCTTTAGTAGCATTATCATACTCTACCAAAAAGTTATTACCAAAATCAGATTCCAAACCTACACGACCACCTTCTTGATCAATAATTTTATCAATATAAGGCAAAGCTTCTGCAAGTAATTCCTTATTGATATTTATCACCTGATGACGGTCATCCTGTTCGTAAGCCATATTTAATATTGTCCTAGCAACCATAGCAGTAGCAGCATTACGGCTTACACGACCTTTATCCATCTGATCCAAAGGCAATAATTCCTCGGCCTTTTTAAAATCATCAAGAATACGTTGCCATAAGTAAAGATCATTCCCCTTATCCAATTCACGGTTAGGTACTGCTTCAAAAGCATCTGACATACCTACTACATTCTCATCAATATAGGGTACATATTTCCAAAGTTTTTTCAAACGATACAACGTAAATGAACGGATAAAGAGCATCTCACCCATAAAACTATTCTTATTAGGTAACTCTTCTTCCGTAAAATTTGCCATTCTTTGAATTGCTGTATTACATCTTTGGATAACTTGATAAGAATTATACCAAGTACCATCCAATGCACCGGTATTAGGATTTACATAAGTAAAAAGTGATATGTTACCAAAAGAACCTACAGCATCAGCAACACCACCACCACCTTTGTAGCAGTCATCCGAACGCATAGAACCACTCCACCAATACATATAAGGAGAGGAATCCAATGACCCCATCTCACACATACGGGCATAGGCTGCTGTGACAAAACCTTCTATATCGCTAGGTTTGTTAAGTATATTTTGGTCCAGAACTTGTTTAGGATTGATATCCAAATATGAATCACAACTGCTGACTCCCAATATAGAGCATAGAGCAATTGATAAAGTTATATATTTGCTTTTCATAATAATTTATTAATTAAGTTTAAAAAGAAACATTGATACCGAAATTGAAAGTAAATGGTGTCAGATAATGATAAGAAGGTCTTTCTGGATCGAAACTTGTATATTTGTCATCTCCCCAAAACTTCTTCAAAGTAAATACATTATATGCAGCAGCATACAAACGCAGATTACTCATATGCATTTTTTTGATAAGCTTAGTCGGAAATGTATAACCCAATTCAATATTTCTCAACTTAATATATGAACCATCTTCTATGAACCAAGAAGAGAATCTTTGTTCTTGATTGGCAGTATTATTCGAGATAGCCGGAATATCAGAATTCGGATTGTCAGGTGACCAACCGCCCAACATACGAGTTGCATGATTTTTCCATGCAGGATTGGTGAAAAGCCAAATATCACTCTCTTTCTTCCAGTCGCTATTTACATCATTACCGAACATACCCTCAAAAAATAAGTTCAAGTCAAAGCCCTTATAAGCGAAATCAAAATTAAGACCTCCAAAGAAATCCGGGTCATAGCAACCTATCCAAGTTCTATCATATGTTTCATTGATTACACCATCACCATCTAAGTCCTTGTAGCGAATACGTCCAACTGCTTTACCTGGCTGGTCTGCATGAGCATCAACTTCCTCTTGAGTTTTGAAAATACCATCAGCTACCAAACCATAAGCAGAATTTGGAGAACGTCCTAAAATCAAATCGTGTACACCATCACCAGCATACTTATTGATTACATTGGAAGGAAGGTCAGTCAATTCAGTTTTGTATGTACCAATATTGGCACTAACAGCCCACTGGAATTCACTGGAGGGGTCACTCTTGAAAGATACTGTAAATTCTACACCTTGGTTATTCATACTAGCACCATTAACCCAAGGTTCACCACCTTCACCCATTGCTGCGATATATGGAGTCTGGACCAAGATATCATTTGTTTTCTTATAGTAATAGTCAAAAGAACCAGTCAAACGTTGATTGAAAAATCCAAAGTCAACGCCGAAGTCTGTTTGTTTGGTTGTTTCCCATTTCAAATCAGGGTTACCAATCCAAGTTCTTCTATAGCCAGACTGCAAAGCGCCGGTTGCTTGTCCCTTAATAGGATATGCAGTATCAAAATAATTAGTAGTAAATGGAGTAGTTGTGTAACCACGAGGTAATCCTTGTACACTACCATTCGTACCCCAACTGAAACGAATTTTCAGATCAGACAACCAGTCCGCATCTTCCATAAAAGCTTCATCCTTAATTCTCCAACCAGCAGAAAATGCAGGAAATACACCATAACGATTATTGACACCAAACAAAGAAGAACCATCACGACGTACAGTTGCAGACAACAAATATTTACCAGCATATGAATAATTGGCCTTAGCAAAAAGAGAGAAATAAGTATATTCATCAGCAGAACTACTTACATCAATTTCATCACCGGTAGCAACACTAAGACCGGCAAAATCACGATCTTCCAAATAAAGTCCTTCTCTACTTGCATAAAAACCTTCTTGTACATAACGGGTAAACTCACTACCAAATACAGCATCAATATGGTGTTTTCCAAAACTTTTATTATAGGACAAAGTATTAGTCCATACATAATTTAACGGATGGGACTGGTTATTTCTTACATAATTTTTATCATTGCCTCTAAAACCAGTCTCTACATAAGCCCCATCTACTGTTCTACTATAAGAGTTACCATAATTTATACCAAACTGAGTTCTAGCAGATATACCATTCCAAATATTCAGGTCTGCAAAAACATTACCAATAATTTTCACATAATTATTGATATTATCTTTACCCATAGTCATTTTACGTACCGGATTATCAAAATCATCAAGTCCTGCAGGTCCTGCCCAGTTACCATTTACATCATAAACAGGAACCATAGGTGGCATAATCATAGCCAAAAAGGTTTCCCATTGACTTTTATACTGCAAATAAGAAATAGCTAAATTTTCTCCTACTTTCAAACGATCTTTAATCAAACTATATTCCGTGTTAGCACGTACAGAATATTGTTTGAAAAAAGAATGAATTTGTGTACCTTGGTTGTTAGTATACCCTAATGAAAACAAACTTTTAGCTTTATCCGAACCATTAGAAATAGTCAACTGATGATTTGTAGAAACTGCTGTACGGAAAATCTCATCCATCCAATTTGTATCAGTTGCTTTTACCAATTGATTATTATCCAAATATTCTTTCATTTTCATATTATCCAATACCAGCATTCCATTATCACCTCTATGATACTCATACTCAAAGCCATTGGGTAATAATAGGCCTGAACCATAAGCCCACTCATCATAAGCAGCAGCGCGGAAGGCAGCAGTACCCCATTCTGTGGCGTTCATCATTTCCGGTCTATTTATTATAGAACTTACAGAAACACTACCATTATAGTCAATGGTAGTCTTACCAGCTTTACCTTTTTTAGTTTGGACTAAAATCACACCACCAGAAGCACGTGCACCATAAATTGAGGCAGAAGCAGCATCTTTCAATACCTGAATAGATTCAATATCTCCTGAATTTATGTCACGTAGATTCAGACCTTCAGCTGGCATACCATCCAATACAATTAATGGAGTAACAGCTCCAGACAAAGAAGAAAGACCACGAATTTGAATGCCTATATCTTCTGCAGGATTACCGCCATTGTTGCTAATTTTCACACCGGCCATCTTACCCTGCATAGCTTTCATAACGTTAGCGGAAGTCTTCTTGATGTCTTTTGAATCCGCCAATGCAACCGATCCGGTTAAGTCAGCTTTTTTCTGAGTCATATAACCAGTGTATACAACGACTTCAGACAACATCGTAGCATCACTTTTCATAATAACATCCAAAGATTTCAAGCCTTTAACAGAATATTCTTCTGTTTTTTGACCAATATAAGAAAAGACTAACACAGCATTATCAGAAGGTATTCTTATCGAATATTTTCCCTCCACATCAGTAGTTGTACCTATAGTAGTTCCTTTAACGACAACATTTACCCCAATAAGAGGTTCATTAGTCCCTTCTTCCAGAACTGTTCCTTGTATTACTCTCGCTTGTTGAATCTCATTAGAAGTATCTACGCCATGCTCAGATACTTGAATAGATCCATTTGTCCCCGATGCAGCGGTTGCAAGGGGCAAATTATCCCCTGCATACACTGCAAATGATAGCATTGATGCCAATGCTATGAAACCATTCCTTTTAAAAGAAATCCTCATAATACTTTGATTTAATAGTTAATAAAAAAACAACGTAATTTTAAATATCGGGTATACCCAATTTTACCATCTTGGAATTTCCAAATCGTCCTTACTCGGCAAAGCCGGGAATTTG
>OGXL01000579.1_pt1 | contig 32133 bp, 30 predicted proteins | sample 1576311 | NCBI WGS metagenome assembly OGXL01 (sample SAMEA3541564, study PRJEB24748) | human gut metagenome | biome: human gut; feature: human-associated habitat; material: faeces | place: China | collected 2012 | reverse complement strand
AGGTAGGAGTCCAAAGAGGAAGGGAAACCGCAGGTGTCCCTTCCTTTTTGCCCCCCGCGGCGGGTGCCGCACTCCCACGCCGTGGGTACGGCGTCGTCCCCACCGCAAAAACAAAAACACCGCAGACCCCCAGTCCGCGGTGTTTCACATTATTCCATTTCGTCAAGGACGGAAAACGCGGCAAGCTGCTCGGTATTGTCCTCGTTATACTCAATCTCGCGCGAGTACGCCTTGCAGATGCAGATCTGCGCCCAGTGCGTGACCTCGCCCTTGGCGAGCCACTCGTACACATCGAGCAGCTGAATGACCGCCGTGCTCACGAGCGCCAGCTGCACCTTGTCCTGCACGGCGTCGTCCCCGAGCGCTTTCATAAAGTGCCGGTACAGGAAGTACGTCAGCAGGTTATCGTATTCATGGCGTTTGCCCTGATACGCCTGCAAAAAGTCATTCCTGCGGGCGATAATCTCCGGCAGGCGCACCTTTGCGCCGGTCAGCAGCGTGCGCCAGTCGTCCTTGTTGATCTCAAAGCCGAGCAGCAGCTCGAGCAGGCTCGTGAGCGTGCTCTCCCGCCAGAACGCCTGCGACCACGAAGCCGTGTCCTCGTCCGTCTCGCCTGCATCCTCATCCTCGGGAAACGGGAACAGCAGGTCGTCGTACTGCTCCTGCTGCGCCTTTGCCGTGCGGTAGAGCCTGTCGGCCTTGTCATCGAACGGCGCGTCCTCGCACGCCAGCCGGAACAGCGTATCGCGCATGGAAAACAGCACGTTCTCCAGTTCGGTTTCGGCCTCCGTGCCGGTTTCGGATACGCCGTCCGCCTCGGTCACGTCAAACGCCGGTGCGCCGGTCTGCGCGAGTATCAATTCGGCGGCAGCCTCACAGCACAAGCCGAGACCGTCCTCACGGCCGTCCGAAAACCACTCGTAATACCGCGGGTGGTCGGTGCAGATCTGCGCCATTTTGTCCTCGCCTAAGTGAAGCAGCACTTCGCACAGGTTGCAGTCGTTCAGCAGCGGACACCGCTCCTCGGCGTCCAGACGAAAGTGCGCCGGCTCTCCGGTCTGCGCGTCCGCAGGCGCAATGCTCGCGCGCAAACGCTCGCCAAAATCGCCGGGAACGGTCTCGTAGTACGCAAGGGAATCCTCGTCTACGTCGATCTCCCAGCCGATACAGCAGTTTTCCGTGCAGTCCGAGCCGATGCACCGGAATGCCTTGTAATACGCAGGACGGCGAATGTAGCCCATCCTAATCACCTCTCTTGTCTGTCTCATTATAGCAGACACGGGCGCGGTTGAAAAGGGTTATGACGGCACCGCCTTCTCCCTTGTGTACCGCTTGACCCGCTCGTACCATTCCTGATCGAACGCGGACAGCTGTTCGCTCGACGGCCCGATTGCGGGCTGCGCCGGTGCAGGCTTTGCCCGTTTCTGCATATCCTCAGCGGTGAGAATGCCGTCACGCTCGCAGTTCTGCAGCAGCGTGCGGAAATATCCTGCCGGATTGCGCGGTGCATTCTCAGCCGTCTGTCGGGCGGTATCTAAAAACACCTCACGGTGCATCCCCTTGTTCTGCAGCCTGCGCAGCTCCAGACAGAAATTATGGTCAAACTTACAATTCAGTTTTTCTTCCAGTTCGGTCGTCAGACCAGAATCAGCCGTAACTGCTTTCTCTTCTCTGGTCTGCTCTGCTCTACTGTCCTCTACTGTTCTCTGCTCTACTGTTCTCTGCTCTTCTCTGCTCTGTGGATTTTCGATACAATAAATCGCATTTTCCGTACGATAAATCGCATTTTCCGTGCGGGAAATAAATGCACGCAGCACAAAAGACTTGCCACTCGGATTCTTCTCCCGCATTTCCTGCTCGGTGAGAAGCCAAATGTCAAAATCGATGGGCACTGCATTGCGCGTCACGGTCGCTAGAAAATACCCCATCTGTATTCTTTTGGATGTGAGAAAGCCGCGTTCATATAACGCAGCATGGAACAGGCCGCTTGCCACCAGCTGATCGACTACCGCGGCCAGTGTTTCGATCGTCACGTTTTCCAGTCCGGCGGTGTACTCGCGGAGCTGCCACAGCGTGTCCTCGCGGCCCTCGCCGCTGTAGGCGATGTAGTAGCCCTTGTCGCCGTAGGCAATGTCGAGCAGGCATTCGTACACATACGGCCCGAGCACGCCGAATTTCTGCCGTGCGGCGCGCAGCTTCGGGTCACGGTACAGGCCGATGTCGCGCGGCCACCAGTCCAATCCAACTTTTCTGTTTCTGCCCATGTGAGCACCTCCCTTTACCCTACCGCCGGAACGGATAAAAAATTGACCACAAATGGTCAACTCCGAAAAAATATTTTTCGGGAAATAAAAAAAAACATCCCCTGTTCACAGTCAGAGGATGTTAAAATCTGTTCGCAGCCCGCGCGTAAGCGCGTATTCAATAGGATTGCTCTGCAGTCCGAAAAAAACGGGAGCATGTATCTCGGTTTTTTCACTTCCGGAGGGAGAAAGTTTCTGCATAGGAACTTTCGGACGACTTTGGAACGGCCTACGGTCCGTTCCTCCTTGTCGGAGAAACTGTAGTTTCGTGACAGGTAATGCAAAAAGAGCTGAAACTAAAGTTTCAGCTCTTTATGGCGGAGAGTTAGGGATTTGAACCCTAGAGACGCTCATCACGCCTACACGATTTCCAATCGTGCGCCTTCGACCACTCAGCCAACTCTCCATCTTGTTAAGTTGTTGTCGTTTTTGATGACTCATCGCTGACGACTTGTTTAGTATATAACAGAATCCCCGTTTCGTCAACCCTTTTTTCAAATTTTTTTGAAAAAGTTTTTTCAGGTCGAATTGGGGCGGATTGCAGGCGTAGGATTTGGCGTTGCGCAGACCATACAACGGCATACATTCCACCAAAGGGTTCGACCTGTAAATCATAACGATTATGGGATACCGTAGGGTAAATCCTTTCAACCGCCAAACGCAAAAAAGAAAACCGCCTGCTCTCACAGACGGCTCTCCCCTATTTACTTCTGAAACTGCTCGCGCACTTCCATATACTTGATGATCTCTTCAACCGTGCCGTCAAAGCCGAGCACGCCGCTGTTGAGCGACAGATCATAATTCCGCGCGTCATACCAGTCGTGGCCGGTGTGGTGCTTGTAGTAGCGGGCGCGGTACTCGTCGATCTCGGCGATCTTCTTTGCCACCTCGTTCTCGGGCAGCGAGTCCACCTTCATGGCCTGCTCAAGACAGAAAGCCTTGTCCGCATGGACGAACACGCGCACAACATCCGGTCGGCCTGCCAGAATATAGTCGGCGCAGCGGCCGATCATAACGCACGGACCCTGATCCGCCAAACGGCGGATGATCTTCACCTGATAGGCGAACAGCGCCTCATCCTTGAGGTAGGATTTGGACGAGTCGTTCGGCACGGGCGTGTTGCCGTGATAATGCGCGCGCAGGCGCGTCAGGAAATCGCCCTTGAGACGCTCGTCCGAGAACAGCATGGCATTTACACCGCTGTCCTCACTCGCCATGGTGATGATCTCGCGGTTGTAGAACGGAATGCCCAGCTTGTCCGCCAGCATCTTGCCGACCGTCTTGCCGCCCGAACCGTACTGGCGCGCGATGGTGATAACGTATGGTTTCATTGTTTTTACCCCCTTTTATCAATGGGTCACGTTTTCCGCAGGGCGGGGTGCGGTCATCCCGCCCTGCGATGCAAGGATTACCTTTATTCTCCCAGATAAGCCTTCTTAATAGAGTCATCATTCAGCAGATCGGACGCCTTGCCGGTCTTGACGATTTTGCCGGTTTCGAGGACGTAGCCTCTGTCCGCGATGGACAGCGCCTTCTTTGCGTTCTGCTCTACCAGCAGGACGGTGGTGCCTGCCTTGGACACTTCCTCGATGATCTTGAAGATTTCGCCTACGAACAGCGGCGACAGACCCATCGACGGCTCATCGAGCAGCAGGATGCGCGGCTTGCTCATCAGCGCACGGCCCATTGCGAGCATCTGCTGCTCGCCGCCGGACAGTGTGCCCGCTGCCTGATTTTTACGCTCCTCCAGACGCGGAAAACGCTCGTAGACCATTTTCAGCGACTCCGGGATCTCATTCTTCGGACGGGTATACGCGCCCATACGCAGGTTCTCCGCAACCGTCAGACCCGCGAACACGCGGCGGCCCTCCGGAACGTGGCTCATGCCCAGCTTTACGATGGCGTGACCCGGCTTGTGCGTAATATCCTTGCCCTCAAACGTCACCATGCCGCCCTTGCTCGGCAGCAGACCCGTGACCGTGTGCAGCGTGGTGGTCTTACCGGCGCCGTTTGCACCGATAAGCGCTACGACCTCGCCCTCGTTTACCTCGAAGGAAACATCGCGCAGTGCATGAATCAGGCCGTAATACACGTTGATGTCCTTTACTTCCAACATTGCCATACTTGTTTCCTCCTTTCTTATTCGCCCAGATACGCCTTAACGACTTCCGGATTGCTCAGCACTTCCTTGGGCGTGCCCTCAGCCAGCAGACGGCCGAAGTTGAGCACATACAGGTACTCGCAGATGCCGGAGACCAGCTTCATGTCATGCTCGATGAGCAGAACGGTTACGCCGAACCTCTTGCGGACGATTTCGATCGTCTCCATCAGCTCCTCGGTCTCGTTCGGGTTCATGCCCGCGGCAGGCTCGTCGAGCAGCAGCAGCTTGGGGTTGGTAGCCAGTGCACGCGCGATCTCGAGCTTGCGCTGCTTGCCGTACGGCAGGTTTGCCGCCTTGTAGTCGGCTACGCCGTCCAGATCGAACACGCGCAGCAGCTCGAGCGCCCTTTCGTCCATCTGCTTCTCCTTTTTGCGGTAGGAGCCGAGGTGGAACATGCTCTCTGCGAACGAGTAGGTGATCTGATTGTGCAGACCGGTCTTTACGTTATCCAGCACGCTCAGCTGCGAGAACAGGCGGATGTTCTGGAACGTACGGGCAACGCCCAGTTTACAAATTTCATGCGGCTTTTTGCCGATGAGGTTCTGACCGTCCAGACGGATGCCGCCGTCGGTCGGGCGGTACACGCCGGTCAGCATATTGAACGCGGTGGTCTTGCCTGCGCCGTTCGGGCCGATGAGGCCGACCAGACCGCCCTTTTCGATTTTCATGCTCAGCTCGTCAACGGCACGCAGACCGCCGAACGAAATGCCGAGCGAAGTAACTTCCAGCATTGCCATGGCTTACGCACCCTCCTTTTTGCCGCCGGCCTTTTCGGCCTTTTCCATCTGACGCATTGCGCGCTTCTCCAGCAGGCGAACCTTGAAGGAGGAGTTGTTGAACAGCATCATTGCAATCAGCAGGATTGCGTAGATGAGCATACGGTAGTTGCTCAGACCGCGCAGCAGCTCAGGCAGCAGCGTCAGCAGAGTTGCGGCGATGATAGAGCCCCAGATGTTGCCCAGACCGCCGAGAACGACGAATACGAGCACCAGAATGGAGGTGTTGAAGTCAAACTTGGCAGCGGTTACGGTGGAGAAGTTCATCGCGTACAGCGTGCCCGCCATGCCTGCGAACGCCGCAGAGACCACGAACGCGAGCAGCTTGTAGTGCGAGGTGGAGATGCCGATGGAGTCAGCGGCGATCTTGTTGTCGCGCACCGCCATGACAGCACGTCCCGTGCGGCTGTTTACAAAGTTCAGCACGAAGAACAGCGTAACGAGGATGAGCACAACGCCCGAGGTGAAGGTGGAGAGCTTGGTGACGCCGGATACGCCGATCGGGCCGTTGATGATCATCTTGCCGCCGTCGCCCAGCTGGAAATTCTGGTTGACCAGGCTGAAATGCAGACCGGCATCATCCAGACCGAGATACATAACGTTTACAATGTTTTTGATGATCTCACCGAAGGCGAGGGTTACGATAGCGAGGTAGTCGCCCTTGAGGCGCAGCACCGGCACGCCGACGATGACACCCGCAATCGCCGCAAACAGTCCGGCAACGACCATGGCGACAGCCAGACGCAGCGGTGCAAGCGGAATCGCATCCGCCAGACAGGTGGTGGTGACAATGCCCGCAAACGCGCCGACCGACATAAAGCCCGCATGGCCGAGCGACAGCTCACCGAGGATGCCGACGGTCAGGTTGAGCGAGATCGCCATGACAACATACGCGCAGATCGGCACGAGCAGACCCTTGATCTGGCTGGAGATGCCGCCGCCCGCGATGGCTGCCTGCACGATGATGTACGCAATAATGACAATGCCGAAGCACAGCAGCGTGTCACGTCCGCGCTTGGACGCAGCATAGGATTTTAACTTGTTCATATGACTGCCCCCTTAAACCTTTTCGCTCACATGCTTGCCGAGCAGGCCGTCCGGCTTGACCAGCAGCACCACGATGAGCACTGCGAACACGATCGCGTCCGACAGCTGCGTGGAAATGTACGCCTTGGCGAAAATCTCGATGATGCCGAGCAGAATGCCGCCGATGAACGCGCCCGGAATCGAGCCGATGCCGCCGAATACGGCAGCGGTGAATGCCTTGATGCCCGGCAGAGAGCCGGTGGTCGGCATCAAGGTCGGGTACGCGGAGCACAGCAGCACGCCCGCGATAGCGGCAAGACCCGAGCCGATCGCAAAGGTGATGGAAATGGTCGTGTTGACGTTGATGCCCATCAGCTGGGCCGCGCCCTTGTCCTCGGAAACGGCACGCATCGCCGTACCGACCTTGCTCTTGCCGGTGAACAGCATCAGAGCGACCATGATGACAAGGCAGGCCGCAATGGCAACGAGCGTCACCTTGGAGATCTGCAGCTGACCGCCGAACAGGCTGAGCGCCTCGCCGGTAACGACCGAGGTAAAGGTCTTCGGGTTGGAGGACCAGATCAGCAGCGCCGCATTCTGCAGGAAGTACGAAACGCCGATGGCCGTGATCAGCACCGCCAGCGACGGCGCCATACGCAGCGGCTTGTAGGCGAGTCTCTCAATAACAACACCGAGCGCGGTGCAGACAATAACAGCCAGCACAACGCCCATCCACGCCGGCCAGCCGAGATAGGTGGTAGCGCAGAAGCACATATAACCGCCTACCATGATAACATCGCCGTGTGCGAAGTTCAGCATTTTGGCAATGCCGTAAACCATCGTGTAGCCGAGTGCGATGATGGCGTAGATGCTGCCCAGACTGATGCCGCTGATCAAATGATTCAAAAAGCTCATGGTTTGGAACACCCCATTCTTTCTTTTAAGGTAGGAGTTAGGAGGGAGGAGGTAGGAGTTTATCCGATGATTTACCCGTACCGTAGGGCGCGACGACCCCGGCGCGCCGTTCGTAACGATGTGCATACGGTTTATACGGCGCGCCGAGTCGTCGCGCCCTACGGGAAACGTTTATCGTCGTCCACTCCTACCTCCTATCTCCTACCTCCTATCTTCTTTATAATAGCGGTAAAGGAGGACTGCTGCCAGACCTCCTTTACTCGCCCTTGCGTTTATGCTGTTGGAACCCTACGGTTCTGTCTTACATACCAACGTAAGCGCCGTTCTCGATAACCATGCCCTTCGGGGACTTGGATACGGCACCGGTCTCATCCCAGGTCATGCCCTCGCCGGTCAGACCGTCAAAGGTCATGGAGGTGAACTGCTCGATCATCTTGTCGCACAGGTCCTCAGCGGACATATCCGGCGTAGCGCCTGCATTCTCGAGTGCCTGCTTGTAAGCGTAAACACAGTCGTAAGCGTCGGCTGCGAACTGGTTCGGGGTCTCGCCGAACTGCTCCTTGTACTTCTTAACGAAGGAAGCGGTCTTGTCGTCGGTTGCGTCTGCGTTGAACGGGGTCAGCAGCATTACGCCCTCGGCCAGCTTGGGATCAAAGCCTTCCATGGTCAGAATGCCGTCCATGCCGTCTACACCGAAGAACTTCGGTGCGTAGCCCATTGCGTTTGCCTGGGTCAGGATCAGGGATGCCGGCTGATAGTATATCGGCAGGAATACCAGGTCAGCGCCCTTGCTCTTTGCTTCGTTCAGCTGAACGGAGAAGTCGTTCGCGGAAGCATCGGTGAAGGTCTTGTCGGAAACGACCTCGAGGCCCTTGGTCTTTGCCTCTTCTACGAACTTGTCGTGAATGCCGGTGGAGTAAACGTCATCGTTCTTCCAGATGATCGCAACCTTGGTGCCGAGCTTCTGCTCTGCGATGTACTGTGCGGATGCGGTGCCCTGGTTCGGGTCCATAAAGCACATCTGGAATACGTTGTCCTTGCCCTCGGTTACTGCAACGGAGGATGCGGACGGGGTCAGAGCGAAAATGCGGTCGCTGTAGTTCTCAGCGGCGGTAGCCTCGCACGGCTTGGAGGTTACGGAGCCGAGGGACAGCTGCATGCCCCAGTCCTTCAGGGTGTTGTAGGCGTTTACCGCCTTCTCTGCGTCGCTCTCGTCGTCCTGATAGTTCAGCTCAAACTGAATATCGCCGCCCTCAGCGTTGATCTCGTCAACCGCGATCTGTGCGCCGTTCTTGCAGGCATTGCCGTAAATAGCATTCGCGCCGGTCAGCGGGCCGGTGCCGCCAATCTTGAAGGCAGTGCCGGAAGCGGTGCTGTCGGAGTTGCCGCTGTTCTGCGAATCGGAGCTGCTCGAAGCGGAACCGCCGCAGCCGGTCAGCGCCGTAGCCAGCATAGCGCCGGCAAGAAGCATACTGAGTGTTTTCTTCATGGTGAAATCTTCTCCTTTGTTTCCCCCGAATCGGCATATCCTATCGGGTGTCTTGGATTATGCTTCACATTATACTACCATTTCCGCATTTCGGCTCACTTTTTTTGTGCTGAGAATACAATTTCAGATAATCTACTGATTATCTTTTGAGTAACTTTACGTTTTTTGTATCTTCTCACAAGAACACTTGTCCGCCCTGCAAGGATTCCTGCAAATTACTTCCATCCTGCCGCCGTTTTTGCAGGGAGAGTCTGCAAAATTTTTCTCACGCTGAGAACATCATAGACCTTCTTCGCCATTCATAAGATATTCGTAGGGCGGGGTGCCCTCGCCCTGCGGTGTTCATTCAATCTGTGCAACATTTCAAGGAGGTACCCCATGACCGAAAAACGCCACGGAAAAGGACTGTTATTCATCGTAACGCTGGTTCTCGCTGCCGGTGTGATAAAGTACGCCGATATCCCCTTCGCGCAGACCGTGCGCGAAAAGGCGGCTTCCGCCCTGTCCGGCGCGGCAAACGCGGACCATGTTCTCGCGGTATTCGGCGGCTCTGCCATGCCCGCAGATACCGTTCCTGCGGAATCCTCCGGCGGTGCGGACGATATTTTAGACCGCGACCAGACCCTGTTCCCCGACACGGTTGACCAGACCGTCTATCCGCTGGAGTTCGAGCACACCACGCCGACTTCCGGCACGCTGACGTCCTCTTTCGGCAGCAGGCTCAGTCCCATCACCGGCCAGCCGGGCTTTCACTATGGGCTTGACCTTGCCGCGGACGAGGGCACGCCCATCACCGCCTTCGCGGACGGCACGGTGCGCGAGACCGGCGAATCCGGCTACGGCCTGTATGTCATTGTCGATCACGCGGACGGTTTTGCAACCCTATACGCGCACTGCAGCAGCATTTCCGCCAAAGTCGGTGATAAAGTGACCTGCGGCGAGCAGATCGCCAAGGTCGGCCAGACCGGCAACGCCACCGGTCCGCACCTGCACCTCGAGCTGTGGCACAACGGCGCAGCGCTCGATCCCGCCGACTATCTCGCACTGTGAGCCGGATTCAGGTCCGCGACGGTTTTCTTGTGCTCATGGCTGCGCTCTGGTGCGCGGATGAGAGCGGCGTACTGCCCATTTTCCTGCTTGCGGCGGCTGTACACGAGTGCGGACACCTTTTCGTCATTCGTCTGTCCGGCGGCACGGTGCACGCCCTGTGCCTGACCGCCTGCGGCGCTGTCCTGCGGTGCAGCCTGCCGCCATCGCCGTTTTCGCGCGCCGCCATCTGCCTCGCCGGACCGGCGGCCAGCTTTGCGCTCACCGCACTGGCGAACCCGCTCGGCGCGTACCGGCTTGCCGGCGCGAGTGCCCTGCTCGGGCTGTTCAACCTGCTGCCCGTGCCCCCGCTCGACGGCGGCATGGCGCTCCGGCACCTCGCGGACGGGCGATGCGCTTTCCTGTTAGACGGGATCGCGGGCGTGTCCGTTCTCGTTCTCCTTGCGGGCGGTGTCCTCCTGTGGAAGTCGGGATTTGGCGGGTGGCTGTTTCTCGCTGGATTGATGGTCGCCGTTTCCTTTGGACGCGCATAACCGCAGGGGCGAACATTGTTCGCCCGCAAACCGTTCGATTTTACGCTGTTCGGGCGCACACTGTGCTCCTCTGCGGGATAATCGTTGCAGATGAAGCCGCTCCGGAGTGCCCCGCCCTACGATAAATTTTCACAAGCCTTGTAAATTTTGCCGAAATCGTGTAAAATAACGGTACAAAGATTTATCCAAACGAACCAAAAGGCTCACAAAGCCTTTTGATAGAAAGGACCGAACAATTATGCTGGGAAAACGCAGAAAAAAAACTGATCTCCCCGCCGTATGCGCTGTTATCGTAGCGGCAGGCTCCTCCCGCCGCATGGGCGGCGAAAACAAGCTGCTGCTCGAGATTGACGGCGTACCCGTCCTCGCACGCACGCTTTCCGCCTTCCAGAAATGCGCCGCCATCCGCGATATCGTGCTCGTCTGCCGCGAACAGGACATCATGCCCTATACCGAGCTGGCGAAGGCCTTCTCCATTGACAAGCTGTGCACGGTAACGCGCGGCGGCGAGACCCGCACGGAATCCGTTCTCGCGGGCATCACGGCCGCACCGGAAAACGCCGTGCTCGTTGCCGTACACGACGGCGCCCGCCCGCTCGTCTCCGAGGCCGTTATCACCGAGGCGGTTACCACCGCCGCCGCGTGCGGTGCTGCCGCGCCGGTCGTTCCGGTCAAGGACAGCATCAAGCGCATCAAGGATGGAAATATCGCCGCCGATGTCGCCCGCGACACGCTTGCCGCGGTGCAGACCCCGCAGGTATTCCGCAAGGACCTGCTCCGCCGTGCGCTCACCTCGGCTGCCGAGCGCGGCTACAGCTTCACCGATGACTGCGCGGCTGTCGAGTCGCTCGGCACCATCGTCAAGGCGACCCACGGCAGCTACCAGAACATTAAGATCACCACGCCGGAGGACATTCTCGTTGCGGAAGCGCTCCTCACAAGGGAGGACAAGTAATATGCGCATCGGACACGGTTACGACGTACACAGACTGGTCTCCGGCAGGCCGTGCATCATCGGCGGTGTGAACATTCCGTTTGAGCTTGGTCTGGACGGTCACTCGGACGCGGATGTGCTCACGCACGCCGTCATGGATTCCCTGCTCGGCGCGCTCGCGCTCGGTGATATCGGCAAGCATTTTCCGGATACCGACCCGCGCTACAAGGGCGCGGACAGCATCGCGCTGCTGCGTCACGTTGCCGCGCTCGTGCGCGAAAGCGGCTGGCAGCTCGGCAATTTGGATGCGACCGTGCTCGCACAGGTGCCCAAGCTCGCGCCGCACATTCTGCAGATGCGCGAGAACCTTGCCGCCGCCATCGGCTGCGCGGTCGAGCAGGTTTCGGTCAAGGCGACCACCGAGGAGGGACTGGGCTTTACCGGCTCCAAACAAGGCATTGCCGCGCACTGCGTGTGCCTTTTAGAGCGGATTTAACAATCCCAATCCCCTGTTTAGATAGAAAAAGGTAGAGGAAGTGATTCCAATGGATATACAGGTAAACGACATTCTTACCATGAAAAAACAGCACCCGTGCGGCAGCAAGCAGTGGCAGGTGCTGCGTATCGGTATGGATTTCAAGCTGAAATGCCTCGGCTGCGGGCATGAGGTCATGCTGCCGCGCAGCAAGGCGGAGAAAAACATCAGAACCGTAGAACGGGAGGGTGAAATCGTATGTTGATAGACGGCAGACAGATGCACATTCAGATCACCAAGGGCGATATCGGGCGGTACGTCATTCTGCCCGGCGATCCGGCGCGGTGCGAGAAGATCGCGCAGTATTTCGACGACCCGAAGCAGATCGCCCACAACCGCGAGTACACGCTGTGGACAGGCTCTCTGGACGGTGTTCCGGTTGCGGTCTGCTCGACCGGCATCGGCGGTCCGTCGGCTGCCATTGCCATGGAGGAGCTGGTCGAGTGCGGCGCGGACACGTTCATCCGTGTCGGCACGTCCGGCGGCATTGTGGACAAGGTAAAGGGCGGCGATATCGTCATTGCCACCGGCGCCATCCGGCAGGAGGGCACGAGCCGCGAGTACCTCCCCATCGAGTTCCCGGCAGTCGCGGATTTTTCCGTTGTTTCCGCGCTGCACGAGGCGGCGCAGGCGCTCGGCTTCCCGTATCACACAGGCGTTATCCAGTCCAAGGACAGCTTTTACGGCGAGATCCGTCCCGCTCAAATGCCCATCGCGGACGAGCTGACCGCCAAGTGGAAAGCATGGAAGGCGGCAGGCGCGCTCACCAGCGAGATGGAGACAGCCGCGCTCATGATCGTCGCGCAGGTGCTGCACGTTCGGTGCGGCGCGGTGCTCAACGTGCTGTGGAACGCGGACAACGATGATGCTCCCGCCATCCCGCCTGACGCCACCGAGCGCGGCGTAAAGGCCGCCGTGGAGGCCATCCGCGTGCTCATCCGTGAGGACAGCAAAGCATGAGTGAACAACAGAATCAGCAGACAGCGGCCCTCGGCACAGCACCCGTAGGGCCGCTGCTGTTTCGGCTGGCGCTGCCGACCATCACGGCGCAGGTTGTCAACCTGCTGTACAGCATCGTGGACCGCATTTACATCGGACGCATCCCGCTCGAGGGCAAGCTGGCGCTGACCGGCATGGGCGTCACCTTCCCTGTCATCACGCTCATTTCCGCGTTCGCGGCACTGATCGGCATGGGCGGCGCACCGCGGGCGTCCATCGCGCTCGGCGCAAGGGAGCACGACCGCGCGGAACGCATTCTCGGAACGTGTACGGCGGCGCTCTGGGCGCTTGCACTCGTGCTGACAGCACTTTTCCTGCTGTTTCAGGCACCGCTGCTCCGCCTGTTCGGCGCATCTGCCGACACCCTGCCCTACGCGATGCAGTACCTCAACCTCTACGTTCTCGGCACGGTTTTCGTGATGACATCGCTCGGTCTGAACGGCTTCATCACCGCGCAGGGCCGCTCCTCGGTTGCGATGAAAACGGTCGTTATCGGCGCGGTGCTCAATACCGCGCTCGACCCGCTGTTCATCTTCGTGCTGAAAATGGGCGTGCGCGGCGCGGCTGTAGCGACGATTATTTCGCAGGCGGTGTCTGCGGCATGGGTTCTGCGGTTTCTGACCGGAAAACAGACCGTTCTGCGCTTAAAACGCGCGTATTTCCGTATTGACCGACCGGTTCTGGCGTCCGCAGTCGGTCTGGGCGCGTCCCCGTTTGTCATGCAGTCCACAGAAAGTCTGCTCACCATTGCGTTCAACGTATCGCTGCAGAAGTACGGCGGCGACGCAGCCGTCGGCGCAATGACCATCCTGACCTCGGTGGCACAGATGGTGCAGCTGCCGCTGACCGGACTCGCGCAGGGCGCGCAGCCCATCCTCAGCTACGCCTGCGGCGCGAAGCGGCCCGACCGCATGAAGCGCGTCGTGCAGCTGAATCTCGCGGCGGCGTTCGTGTTCGCGTTTTCGATCTGGGCAGCTGTGCAGCTGTTCCCGCATACGGTCGTGCATCTGTTCACCTCGGATGAGGAGCTGGTCGAACGCACCGTCTGGGCACTGCGCGTATACTTTGCCCTCGGATTTACCAATGCGTTCCAGACGGGCTTCCAACAGTCGTTTGTGGCGCTCGGCGAGGCGCGTATCTCGCTTTTTCTCGCGCTCGAGCGCAAGGTTTTCCTGCTGATACCGTTTATTTTAATCCTGCCGCACTTTTTCGCGGATAGGCTGTTCGCCGTGTTCCTCGCGGAGCCGGTCGCGGATTTATTAGCCGCGGCTACAACGACAACGCTGTTTTTGATTCGATTCAAGCAGATCACGCGAGATATGTGAGCCGTTCTCCGGTGCATGCGGCAGCAGAGATGCAAAAAGGCTTCGGAACCAAGTTCCGAAGCCTTTTCTTTCTCTTTACGCCTGTACTGCTGCTTTAAGCGCCTCAACCTTATCGGTATTCTCCCACTTGACGCCAAGCTCCTCGCGGCCCATGTGGCCGTAGGCTGCCAGCTGCTTGTAGATCGGCTTGCGCAGGTCAAGCTGCTCGATGATCGCCGCCGGACGCAGGTCGAACACCTTCTCTACGGCCTTCTCAAGCACATCGTCGCCAACAACGCCGGTGCCGAAGGTCTCTACCATGATGGAAACCGGCTCGGCAACGCCGATGGCATACGCCAGCTGAATCTCGCAGCGCTTTGCCAGACCTGCCGCAACGATGTTCTTCGCAACCCAGCGAGCCGCATACGCGCCCGAGCGGTCCACCTTGGTCGGGTCCTTGCCAGAGAACGCGCCGCCGCCGTGACGGCCGATGCCGCCGTAGGTGTCCACGATGATCTTACGGCCGGTCAGACCGGAGTCGCCGTGCGGGCCGCCGATGACGAAACGGCCGGTCGGGTTGATGAAATACTTGGTATTCTCATCCAGCAGATGGGACGGAATGACCTTCTTTACCACCTGCTCGATCATGTCCTTGCGGATCTGTGCGAGGGACACCTCCGGGCTGTGCTGGGTGGAAATGACAACGGTATCCACGCGGACAGGCTGATTGTCCTCGTCATACTCTACGGTAACCTGACTCTTGCCGTCCGGACGCAGATAGTCGAACGTGCCGTCCTTGCGAACGTCGGTCAGGCGCTTTGCCAGCTTGTGCGCCAGAGAGATCGGCATCGGCATAAGCTCCTTGGTCTCATCGCACGCATAGCCGAACATCATGCCCTGATCGCCTGCGCCGATGGCGAGGTCGGCCTCAGCGGCGCCCTCCTTGCGCTCGAGGGAGTTGTCAACGCCGAGTGCAATGTCGGCGGACTGCTCGTCGATCGCGGTCAGGACAGCGCAGGTGTCGCAGTCAAAGCCGTACTTCGCGCGGTCGTAGCCGATCTCACGAACCGTGTCGCGGACAACCTTCGGGATGTCCACATAGCAGGAAGTGGAAATCTCGCCCATTACCTGAACCATACCGGTGGTGCAGGTGGTCTCGCAGGCTACGCGGGCATACGGATCCTGCGTTAAAATCTCGTTAAGGATCGCGTCCGAGATCTGGTCGCAGATTTTATCGGGATGGCCTTCCGTAACCGATTCCGAGGTGAAAAAATGATGTGCCATTAAGTATCAGTTCCTTTCTCCAGTTCATTTTCAGAGCATTAAAAAACGCTCCTCAGCGGGAGCGAAAAGTTCGTTTTGCTCCCTCATCTTTCGTATTCTTACGCCGGATTTGGCACCTTACGTTGCAAAACAACGCAGGTTGCCGGGTTTCACAGGGCCGTTCCCTCCACCGCTCTCGATAAGGATATGTATTCACTTACGCCGTATATTTTATATAAAAATTCCGGCTTTGTCAAGGGGTATTTTCGGCATCCAAGGAGAAAATCGCCGCATTGACATTTTCCGCTTGCACCGTTATAGTAATAGAGGTAAGAATTTGCCCTGCATATTTATCACATCATATGGCCTTCTCAGGCTGACGCACGGCAGCACTTACCCGCATTCACTTTGCGCCAGGGCGATACCTTATTATTGCCTGAACGGCGCTCTGTTTTGTTATGGGAGAGATCAAGGGTATTATGAATGTAAATGTTGGAATCGACATCGGCTCAACGACCGTCAAGATCGTCGTTGTCCGCGATGGAGAGATTATCCACAAGCACTACGAACGGCATTTTTCCAAGGTGCGTGAAAAGGCGGTCGAGCTGGTGCGCGCGGCGCGCGAGCTCATCGGCACGGACACGCCCCTCCGCTGTTCCATCACCGGCTCGGCCGGTTTAGGCGTGGCGAAAGCCGCAGATATTGATTTTGTACAGGAGGTGTTCGCCACCCGCAAGGCGGTAGGCGTGCACGTTCCGCAGGCCGATGTTGTTATCGAACTGGGCGGCGAGGACGCGAAGATCGTATTTCTCACCGGTCAGCTGGAGGAGCGCATGAACGGCTCCTGCGCGGGCGGCACCGGCGCTTTCATCGACCAGATGGCGGTCCTGCTGGATGTTACGCCGTCCGAGCTCGATGAACTCGCACAGGGCGCGGAGCGCATCTACACCATCGCGTCCCGCTGCGGCGTATTCGCCAAGTCGGATATTCAGCCGCTGCTCAACGAGGGCGCGCGCAAGGAGGACGTTGCCGCGTCCATCTTCCAGGCGGTCGTCAACCAGACCATTGCCGGTCTGGCGCAGGGCCGTGAGGTCAAGGGCGATGTGCTGTTCCTCGGCGGCCCGCTGTTCTTCTTCAAGGGGCTGCAGAAGCGCTTTCAGGAGACGCTGAAGCTGGATGACGCGCACGCGCACTTCCCGGCTCTCGCGCCATATGCCATCGCAGCGGGCGCGGCGGAGTACGCAGGCGGCACGCAAAAGACCTACACGGTCGATTCGCTGCTCGCGGCACTCGAAAAGGCGGCGGACGCTCCGGTCGTTGCCAACTACCTGCCGCCGCTGTTCGAGGATGAGCAGCAGTACGAGGAATTCAAGCACCGTCACGCCATGCACGATGTCATGACACAGAACGTCACCATGTACGAGGGCGACGCATATCTCGGCATCGACTGCGGCTCGACCACCACCAAGCTGGTGCTCATCGGTGAGGACGACCAGATTCTGTTCCACCACTACCAGTCCAACAAGGGCAATCCGGCGGACGTTATCCGCGAGCAGCTCACCCGCCTGTACGAGCTGTGCGGCGACCGCGTACATATCGTGTCCTCGGCGGTCACCGGCTACGGCGAAGCGCTCATCCAGAATGCCTTCGGCGTGGATTTCGGTCTGGTCGAGACGGTCGCGCACTTCCGCGCGGCGCGCCATTTCTGCCCGGATGTTGATTTCATCATCGACATCGGCGGTCAGGACATCAAGTGCTTCAAAATCCGCAACAAGTGCATCGACAATATTTCGCTCAATGAGGCGTGCTCGTCCGGCTGCGGCTCGTTCATCGAGACGTTCGCCCGCTCAATGGGCTACTCCATCGAGGAATTCTGCAAGCTGGGTCTGTTTGCACAGCACCCGATTGATTTGGGTTCGCGCTGCACGGTGTTCATGAACTCCTCGGTCAAGCAGGCGCAGAAGGACGGCGCGGGCATTGACGCGATTTCCGCCGGTCTGTCGGTATCCGTCGTCAAGAACGCGCTGTACAAGGTTATCCGCGCCCACTCGCCGGACGACCTCGGTCAGCACATCGTTGTACAGGGCGGCACGTTCCTCAATGATGCCATCCTGCGCTCGTTCGAGCAGGAAATCGGCCGCGACGTGACCCGCCCGGCAATCTCCGGCCTCATGGGCGCTTATGGCGCGGCGCTGCACGCCAAGGACAACCGCAGGGACACCACCACGCTCATCGGCACGGATATCCTCGCAGGCTTCGAGCACAACGTGCGCTCCACGCGCTGCGGTCTGTGCGAAAATCACTGCAATCTGACGATTAACGACTTCGGCGGCGGCCGCCGCTTCATTTCGGGCAACCGCTGCGAGCGTCCGCTCGGCGGCACGAAAAAGGCCGACCTGCCCAACCTTTATAAATGGAAGCTGGAAAAGCTGAAAAGCTACGGTAAGCCGTCCGGCATTGCAAACCCGATTGCAAAAATCGGTCTGCCGTTCGGTCTGAATAACTTCGAGCTGCTGCCGTTCTGGACGGCATTCCTGCGTAAACTCGGCTTCGAGACCGTCCTCAGCGACGTTTCCACCCGCGATATGTACATGCAGGGTCAGCATTCCATCCCGTCCGACACGGTTTGCTATCCGGCAAAGCTGATGCACGGCCACATCGAGAACCTGCTTGAAAAGGGCGTGGACGCGATCTTCTATCCGTGCATGACCTACAACCTCGATGAGGAACGCGCGACCAACCACTATAACTGTCCGGTCGTTGCCTACTATCCGGAGCTTTTGAAGGCGAACGTCTCCGCACTCGCGGACTTCGACTTTATGATGCCGTACTTTGAACTCGCGGACAAAAAGCGCTTCACGAAGCACGCCGTTAAGTATTTCTGCGGCAAGTACCCGCAGATTAAGAAAAAACAGGTCATCGCCGCTGTCGAGGACGCATACATGGCGCAGGACGAATACTACATTGACGTTCGCATCGAGGGTCAGCGCGCCATCCGCTACGCGGACGAGCACGACCTTGACGTTGCCGTTATTGCAGGCCGTCCGTACCACGTTGACCCGGAGATCAACCACGGCATCGACCAGCTGATCGCATCGTTCGGTCTGGTCATCGTGTCCGAGGATGCGGTCTGGCAGCTGACCGATGCACCCGAGGTGCATGTGCTCAACCAGTGGACGTACCACTCGCGCATGTACGGCGCGGCGAAGTACGTCACCCAGAAGGAGAACGCCCAGCTTATCCAGCTGGTGTCCTTCGGCTGCGGCATTGACGCCATCACGACCGACGAGATGCGCGCCATCTGCGAAAACGGCGGCAAAATTTACACACAGCTGAAAATCGACGAGATCAGCAACCTCGGTGCGGCGAAAATCCGTATCCGCAGCATGCTGGCCGCCGTAGAGGAGGGACGCAAGCTTGCAGAACAGCAAAACGCCTGAGGCAACGCCCGCATATTCCTACCCGCAGTTCACGGAGGAAATGCGAAAAACCTATAAGATCCTGGTGCCGAACATGCTGCCCGTGCAGCTCGGACTCATCTGCCGCCTGATGAAAAACTACGGCTACGACATGGAGCTGCTGCACACCGAGGGTCCGAACATCGCGGAGCAGGGTCTGCGCAACGTGCATAACGACACCTGCTACCCCGCCCTGCTGGTCATCGGTCAGCTGATGGACGCCATCGAGTCCGGTAAATACGACATCCACAAGATCGCGCTCATCCTGCCGCAGACCGGCGGCGGCTGCCGTGCCTCCAACTATATCCACCTGCTCCGCAAGGCGCTGGAAAAGAACGGCTACGGCTTTATTCCGGTCATTTCGCTGAACTTTTCCGGTCTGGAGAGCAACCCCGGCTTCAAGCTGACCAAGACCATGCTCGTGCAGGTGGCGTATGCACTTCTGATTGGTGATCTGATTATGATGGTCGCCAACCAGTGCCGTCCCTACGAGATCGTGCCCGGCTCGACCGACAAGGCGATCGACATCTGCATGGACGCGGTCATCAAGCGCTTCACCGGCGAGCGCATGGTGCGCTACGGCGAGGTAAAGCACCTGTTCCGGTTCGTGCTGACCGTGTTCGGCAAGCTGAAGCTGGATAAAACGCAGAAGAAAAAGCTGGTCGGCATTGTCGGTGAGATCTACGTCAAGTTCTCGCCGCTCGGCAACAACCGTCTGGAAGAATTCCTGCTCAGCGAAGGCTGCGAGCCGGTGCTGCCCGGTCTGATGGACTTCTGCCTGTACTGCATCTACAACTCGGTCATCGACCACGAGCTGTACAGCCGCAACGGCAAAACCGCCGCCGTCTACAAGATGGTGTACCAGTTTGTGCTCGGCAAGCAGGCCGATATCATCAAAATGATGAAGAAAGACGGTCATTTCCGTCCGCCGATGCCGTTTGACGAGGTGCGCAAAAAGTCGCACGCCATTATCGGTCAGGGTGTCAAGATGGGCGAAGGCTGGCTGCTCCCCGCCGAAATGGTCGAGCTGATCAGCGAAGGCGTGACCAACATCGTCTGCACCCAGCCGTTCGGCTGCCTGCCGAACCACATCGCAGGCAAGGGCATGATACGAAAGATACGCGAGGTGTACCCGCAGGCGAATATCGTCGCGGTGGATTACGACCCGGGCGCATCCAAGATCAATCAGGAAAACCGAATCAAACTCATGCTTTCGAGCGCAGAGTAAAGCAAAGAGGACTGCAAACGCAGTCCTCTTTTTTATCCACAGACGGTGGATAACTTATTCATCGATGATGGTGGTGAACGTCAGGGTTTCGCTTTCGTTCGGATGCAATTTGCGGATACCCTGCTTGTGCTCGATGGCATGGTCAAGGTGATTGCCGTCCGGCAGGGTGCTCCACGGCTCGAGGCAGACGAACGGCACCTCGAAATCCTTGTACGGGCTCCACACCGCGAAATAGTCGAAGTCGGTGAAGTCCATCGTCACGCGGCGGCGGTTCTTCGTGCTGGCAATGGTTGCCGTGCGGAACGGCAGACCCTCGGTCATGACTGCATCGTTTGCAAACAGCTCGCGGGAAATCGGCAGTCTGCCGTCGGTCAGCGGAACGGAAATGCGGTCGGCGGTCAGCATGACGTTCTCGTCGGTTGCAATGCGGCTGAGCGCGTCCGTGCCCTCAAACTCCACATAGTAGTCGGTTATCTTCTCGCCGTCCTCCCAGCAGAGCGTGTAGGCGTCATGACCGCCAACCTCATAATACATCACGGAATCGCTCGTATTCTTGACGATATGCTCCTTTTTCAGCGCATTTCCGTCCAGTGTATAGCGCACGGTGCAGATAAAATCCCACGGATACATCTTCTTCGTGTACTCGCTCGGCGTGAGCGTGAATTCCGCACAGGTGCCGCTGATTTTCTGTGCCTGCCACTCCAGATCGCGCCCGAAGCCGTGCTGCGTGATCTCATACGGCCTGCCGTCCACCGTATAGGTCTTATCCTTGAGCCGTCCCACGATTGGGAACAGAATGGGCGCATGGCGTTTCCATGCCGCCGGATCGCCCTTCCAGATGTACTCCGTGCCGTCCTTTTTGCTCGTAAAGCGGGTCAGCTCGGCACCGAATTCGTTAATTTCCACGCGAAAGCGTTCGTTTTCCAATACCTGCATGGGTTTTTCCTCCTTTACTTGAGGCAATACCACATAATTAAAGCTGCGGCTCCTTGCGCAGGCTCCGGTCGCGCTGCCGCGGCGCTTTACGGAAATTTTGTGTCCTGACTTTGGTTTCGGTTCCTTGCGCGAGTTCCGTCCGCGCTGCCGAGATTTCACGGTAATACATCAAGTATTACCGCAAAACCGCGTCTTGTCAGTACGCAAAATTTACTCGTAAATCGCTCTTGTTCAATTATGTGGTATTACCTTAAGTTCAGGATACCCACTTTATCCGGTAAAGTCAAGAAAAAAGGACGAACCAAACGGTTCGTCCTTTGCTTTTACTCCAGCTCCGAAATCGCTCTGCGGATTGCGGCATCCTGCTGCTCTACGGCGTCGAGCAGGCTCCTGTCCTCGAGCGGCTTATTGCCTCTCATGGCCTCGGTCAGCACAGCGCTGACCTGATACAGCCGCTCAAAGCCAAGGTTCTGCGCTACGCCCTTGAGGGTATGCGCACCGCGGAAGGCAGCCTCCCAGTCCTGCTGCAGGGCCGCGTTGTGCAGGTCGGCGCAGGTCGGGTCGTCCTGATACATCTTCACGAACTTTTTCACCATGTTCTCATTGCACAGGCGCTGCAGCGTGTCCGCATAATCGCCGCCGATCTGTGCGTAAAACTCTTCCAGATTCATGTATGTACTCCTCCTCAGGTCTGTACGTCGTTGCGCTTTTGCTTTGCCCAATACATCAGCTTGTCCGCCCGGCGGATGGCCTCGATCAGCGGATGCGCCTGATACACACCGCCGATGCTGACGGTCGGGTGGATATTCTTGTACTGCGGGATTTCAGTTGTGTACACGGCTCCCCGAATGCGCTCGAGTATCGAACGGAATTTCTCCGCCGGGATATGCGACAGCAGCAGCACAAATTCATCACCGCCGTAGCGGACGAGTGTGTCCGCTGTGTTGACGCGCGCGAGAATGACATTCGCAACGTGCCGCAGCACCGCGTCGCCCGCAAGGTGGCCGTATTCGTCGTTGATCTCCTTAAAGTTGTCAATGTCGATCACCGCCAGTGCCTCCGCCTTTTCCAGCTCGGGCTGCTGGTCCTCGAGGTAGCGGCGCCCGTACGCGCCTGTCACCGGATCCAGATAAAAATCCTCTCCGTGCGCGGCATCCAGCCGGAACTGCCGCCCTCCGCTCGTCACCCAAACGCTGTCGCTGAGCCTGCTGCCCAGCTCGAGCACGCACTCGCGTCCGTCCACGACCAGATAGCGCGAAATCAGCTGATACGCGCACTCGTCGGTAAGCTCCAGCTTGCTCATGCGCGTCTTGTCCTCCATGCAGCAGCAGGAAATGCATCTGCTGCATCGCTTTCCGTGATTCCACACCGGAGAGCACGGCAGGACGCGGTCCGAGAACGTGCCGTCCGCATTCAGCTGCAGGATTTCGCCCCTTTTCGGATCAACCAGCCGCACCACATCAAAAATACGGCTCATGCCCTCCATTGAAGCCGCAAGCTGTCTGCCGGTGACAGTGCCGGAATCCGGCAGCGCCATTTCCGGCAGCATGATATCGGTCTGCATCTCGCGGAACTGACCGACAGCGCCGAGATACCGCGGCTTGGCGTCACTCGACCAGAGCGCACGAGCCGCGAGCATGTACTCGTGTTCCCAGCCGTTCTCCGGAAACCGCAGGGTGATCGGCATGCTGACATCCGGAGCATCCCGCGTGGTAACATACAGCGCATTTTCCAGGCGGTGAAGGTCATCCTTGCTGAAGATCGTGAATTTTTCCGTATCCGCCGCATCATACAGACGGCTGGTAAACGGCAGCGTGTCCGTGTGGTCCGTCACAGAGATGGTGCGCGTTGCCGCATCATAGTCGAACTGAATGCCGCAGGACTGCTTGGCAAAGAAGTCGGTCTTGATACGCTCGGTCTCGAGCGCCTGAATCGAGCGCCCGACCTGCGGCGTCGCCTGCTTGAGCATCATTTCGGTCGAAAGCTGCTGCGTGTGCACCGTGCTGTGCATATACCCCTCGTTCGCCTCGCGCAGACGCTCCCTGATCTGCAGCGACGCATCGAGCAGGCACTCAAGCAGCAGCGGATTGAACGTGCCGCACTCGCCGTTTACGATCATCCGCAGGGCTGTCTCGTGGTCATACGCGGACTTGTAGCAGCGCACACTTGTCAGCGCGTCGTACACATCGGCAACCGAAACGACCTGCGCCGCAATCGGGATCTCCTCGCCGGTCAGGCCGTCCGGATAGCCGCGGCCGTCGTAGCGCTCGTGATGCCAGCGCGCGATCTCATACGCGGTCTTGAGCAGCGGCTCCTCATTCGAGAACGGCAAATCGTGCAGGATATCCGCGCCGACCGTCGTGTGCGACTTCATGATCTCAAACTCTTCCTTTGTCAGCTTGCCGGGCTTGTTGATGATCTCATCCGGAATACTGACCTTGCCGATATCGTGCAGCGCGGACGCACTCGAGATCAGCTGAATGTCCTCCTGCGTCAGCGAATAGCGGTCGGTCTTCTGCACCAGACGGCTCAGCAGCACCTCGGTGATGGTGCGGATGTGCAGCACATGCGGGCCGCTCTCGCCGTTGCGGAACTCGACAATATGGCTGAAGATATTGATCATCAGGTCGCTGATCTTTTCTTTTTCGTAAATCTGCTCGGCAGCAAGCCGCATCAGCCGCTTCTGCTTGGCGGCCAGTATCAGCGCGTTGACCACGCGGCGGTGCACGACCATGCGGTCGAACGGGCGGCTGATATAGTCGGTAACGCCGAGGTCATACGCGCGCTCGATGTGCTCGATGCCGTTCTCTGCCGAGATCATCACCACCGGGATATCCTCGATCTGGCGGTTGTTGTTCATCGCGGTCAGCACGTCAAAGCCGTTCATCTCCGGCATGACCATATCCAGCAGGATAAGGTCGATATCGGTGTGCGTCCGCAGCAGCTCGATCGCGCGTGCGCCGTTTTCCGCCTCGATAAAATTGTATTCATCACCAAGAATATCGGCTAAGATCGTGCGATTCAGCTCGGAATCATCTACGATCAGAATCGTGCTTTTCTCTTTCATTCGTGCTAAAACCTCCTGCCGGTCAAGCAATAGATACCGTGATTGATTGATCACAGGCCGCATAAAACAAATCGTGTTCCTGCATGCATCTGCATGCATAAAAGCCGAGGTCTGCAGAGCAGAAAACCGGCAGGGATAACGCTAAAATAATCCATTAGTATGATAACATTCTTTACAGGTTTATGCAAGCTATTTTGTTTTGAAAATGCAGATTTTTTAACATTTCACACGTTTTACCCTAAAAAAAAAAAAAAAAACGCACTTTTTTCCTGCTTTTCAGCCTGCCGAAGCAAGCATGCAGTGTATCAATATGCAAAAGGCAAGCCCGACTCCCGCAGGAATCAGCACCGCCGCCAGTGTCCACTTTGCGCTGCGCGTCTCCTGCAGGATGGTAAGGCAGGTTGTCGAGCACGGCGCGTGCGCCACGGTGAGCACCAGTGTGCAGAGCGCGGTCTGCACCGTCCAGCCGTTCTGCAGCAGCAGCGCGCGGAAGGAGGCAAAGTCCACGCCGGAGACGATCGTGCCGGACGAGAGGTAGCCCATCACGATGAGCGGCATGACCAGCTCGTTCGCCGGAAAGCCGAGGATAAACGCAAGCAGTATCACGCCGTCTATCCCGAACACCCGCGCTGCCGGGTCTAAAAATGCCGTGATGTGTGACAGGATAGCTGCATTCCCTATCTGCACATTGGCAAGAATCCAGATGAGCACACCCGCCGGAGCCGCCACGGCGGCGGCTCTCGCAAGGACGAACAGCGTCCGGTCGCGCACGCTGCGCACGATAACGCGCCCGATCTGCGGCATGCGGTACGGCGGCAGCTCGAGCGCAAACGATACCGCCTCTCCGCGCAAAACCGTTGCCGAGAGAATGCGCGACACGAGCAGCGTCAAGCCCACGCTTGCCGCGATAACGCCGGTCAGCAGCAGCGCGCCGCCTGCCGCGCTGCCCGCGAAAAACACCGAGCACAGGAAAATAAGCAGCGGAAACCGTCCGTTGCACGGCGCAAAGCTGTTGGTTAGGATGGCGATCAGCCGCTCCCGCGGCGAGTCGATGATGCGGCAGCCTGTCACGCCGCAGGCGTTGCACCCGAAGCCCATGCACATGGTCAGGCTCTGCTTGCCGCTCGCTCTCGCGCACTGGAAGGCGTGGTCAAGCTGAAATGCCACGCGCGGCAGGTAGCCTGCGTCCTCGAGCAGCGTGAACAGCGGGAAAAAGATCGCCATCGGCGGCAGCATGACCGAGACCACGGTTGCCAGTACGCGCCACAGCCCGTCGGTCAGCATCGAGACGAAAAACGGCGGCAGTCCCAGCTTCGCAAGCGCACCCGCAAACGGCGTGCCGAGTGCCAGAAGATGCGTGCTCAGCCACTCGCTCGGCACGTTTGCGCCGAATAGAGTGATGTAAAACACGCCTGCGAGCAGCAAAAGCATGAGCGGCACGCCGAACCTCCGGCTGAGGATCACATCGTCCGCTCGGTCATCCCGCGCGCAGGCGCATTCCGGCTGTCTGACGCACGTCAGCGCGATCTCCTCCGCGCGGAGTGCCGCCGCTGCGGTTGCAATATCATCCCTCTGTTCCTCCGTCAAATCCTCGTCCATCGCCGGATAGCGGATGGCGGTCGGGTGCGTTTCATTTTCGCCTGCCGCCGCTCGGCGTATCGCGGCTTCGAGCTCGTGCAGACCCTTTCCCTGCCGCGCGGCGCACGGTATCACCGGTATGCCAAGCTCCCGCTCGAGCGCGTCAACATCAATCTCAATGCCCTTTTTCGCGGCTTCATCCATGAGATTCAGGCACAGAATGGCGTTTTTCTGTACCTCCAGTACCTGCAAAGCGAGGATGAGGCTGCGCTCCAGACAGCCCGCGTCCGCCACGAGCACCACCGCACACGCCTGACCCGAAACCAGAAATTCCCGCGCGGCACGCTCCTCCTCCGAGTGCGCCCGCAGCGAGTAAGTACCCGGCAGGTCGGTCAGCGTCAGACCGCCGCCGCGCAGCCTGCCCTCGGCGCACGCGACTGTTTTTCCGCTCCAGTTGCCGGTGTGCTGACGGCTGCCGGTCAGGGCGTTGAACACGGTCGATTTGCCGACGTTCGGGTTGCCCGCCAGCGCCACGGTGCGCCTCATGGCTGCACCTCGATTTGAGCGGCATCGCATTTACGCAGGGCAACCACCGCGCCGCGTATCCGGTACGCGATCGGGTCGCCCGAGAGCGCACGCCGCACACAGGTTACGCGCGTGCCCGGCACTAACCCTAAATCCTGCACGCGCCGCCGCATGCCGCCGCTGAGGTGCAGCGCCGCGACCCGCGCCTGCTGTCCGTCCCGCAGCGCCGACAGCGAAATATTCGCCGAATTCGCCATTCCAATCAGCCCCTTATCCATAGATTCTGGTTACAATCTATGCCGATATGGACAATTCGGTGCTAATCCGTCACCGCACCTCATATAGTAAGGCAGACCCCAAAGGAGGCTCGGCTGCATATGAAAACAAGCGAATCCTATCTGCCCGAGGGCAGCTACATGGTACAGCCTGCGGTCCGGCAGGCATTTTCAACGCTCGGCGCGCTGCGGCAGGCGCAGGACGAGGGACGCATTCTGGAAGCTGTCGCACAGCGGTGCACCGCCGCGCACGACCTGCTGTTCGACCTCGGCATCGCACAGGGCATCCTGCCGCGCGTGTCCTGCGCGCTCGGCGTGGCGGAGGGCGACACGCGCGAGATTGCCATTCTGTCGCGTGTGGGCAAGCCCACCTGCTTCATCGTCACCGATATCGACGAGAGCACAGACCCGCCCACAGCGTGGCTGTCGCGCACCATCGTCCAGCAGAAGGCGCAGGACCGGATGCTTGATTCCCTCCGTCCGGGTGACGTGATTCCGGCGCGTGTGACGCATCTGGAGCCGTTCGGCGCATTCGTTGACGCAGGCTGCGGCGTGCCGTCGCTCATCGGCATCGAAAATCTGTCCGTGTCGCGCATCTGCCACCCGGGCGACCGATTGACCGTCGGGCAGTCCATTCTGGCGGCTGTCCGCACCGTGGAGCCGGAAAACCGGCGAATTTCACTCACCCACCGTGAGCTGCTCGGCACCTGGGCGCAGAACGCGGCGCTGTTCTCCGTCGGTGAGACCGTGCGCGGCGTTGTCCGGTCGATCGAGCCGTACGGCGTGTTCATCGAGCTTACGCCCAACCTGTCCGGCCTTGCGGAGCCGCGCGCGGACCTGCGGCCCGGCATGGCGGTATCCGTGTACATCAAGTCCATCCTGCCGCAGCGGATGAAGGTAAAGCTGACCGTCATCGACGTTCTCGCGCCGTATGACGCACCGACACCGCCACGGTATTTCATCACGGGCGGACATATTGATGCGTGGACCTATACGCCGGTTGGGTGCGATAAAAAGCCGGTTAAAACCGTTTTCGAGTGAACAGCAAAAAAATGGAGAATGAAACCGTCACGTTCATTCTCCATTTTCCATTTTCAATTATTTCTGATTTTTCACTCTATCCCAGTACGCTTTCGCAGCCTGTTCGGTCTTATTCTGGCCGTATTCGTAGTATTGTGCGCCGCGCAGCTCCTCAGGCAGATACTCCTGCTGCACCCAATGGTTGGGGTACATATGCGGATACTGATACGTCAGTCCGCGGCCTAATTTCTTTGCACCGCCGTAATGCGCATCCTTAAGGTGCGCCGGAATATCGCCTGCCCTGCCCGCCCGAATGTCGGCAATGGCGGCATCAATGCCGTTGATGGCACTGTTGGACTTGGGCGCGGTCGCCATCAAAATGATCGCTTCCGCAAGCGGAATCCGCGCCTCGGGCAATCCCAGCTGGAACGCGCTGTCCACGCACGCCTTGACGATGGCGGCGCACTGCGGGTACGCCAAACCGATATCCTCGCTCGCAATGACAAGCATGCGCCGCGCCGCGGAGATCATATCGCCTGCCTCGAGCAGCCGCGCAAGATAATGCAGGGCGGCATCCGGATCCGAGCCGCGCACGGACTTCTGCAGCGCCGAGAGAATGTCGTAATGGCTGTCGCCGTCGCGGTCGTAGCGCATATTCGAGCGCTGCGCCGCCTGCTGTGCGTCCGCGAGCGTAATGCCGTCCGCCCCCGCACCGGAGACGAGCAGCTCGACCGCGCCGAGCGCCTTGCGCACGTCGCCGCCGACCGCCTGCGCGATGTAATCCGCCACGCCGTCCTCGACCGGTTTTGCGTCCTCGTCCATCGCAAGTTTCAACGCACGTTCCACCGCCCGGCGCATATCGGCAGCCTCGACCGGCTTGAACTCGAATACCGTGCAGCGGCTTAAAATCGCGTTGTAGATGTAAAAATACGGGTTTTCCGTTGTGGATGCGATGAGCGTGATCTTGCCGGTTTCGATGAATTCAAGCAGGCTCTGCTGCTGCTTTTTGTTGAAATACTGGATCTCATCGAGGTACACGAGCGCACCGTTCGGCGCAAGGAAGGTGTCCAGCTCGTCAATGATCGCCTTGATGTCGGCAATGCCCGCTGTGGTGGCGTTTAAGTGGTACAGCTTGCGGTCGGTCTGCTGCGCGATGATGGACGCGACCGTGGTCTTGCCTACACCGGACGGCCCGTAAAATATCAGGTTCGGGATGCTGCCGCTTTCAATGACGCGGCGCAAAAGACCGTTTTCGCCCAGTAAATGCCGCTGCCCGACCACATCGTCCAAAGTCTTCGGACGGATTTTGTCTGCTAAAGGTTGGTACATAGTTTCACCTTAACCATTTTTTTCGTAGGGCGTGACAAGGTGAATTGCCCTGCAGGGCAAGAGATGGTCCTCTGGAGGACGACCTCGGCACGCCGTTGTAAACCATCTGCATACCGTTCAATGCGGCGCGCCGAGTCGTCGCGCCCTACGATTATCGTTCATATGTTATGAATTATATCATAAATTTTCGTTATCGACAAACCCTCTTGACTTTATCGCTTTATTATGATAAACTATCCCCATCAAAGAAAACGAACACAGGAGGTCTCCCTATGGACAAGCCTTTTCTCGATAAGCTGCGCAAGATCGACCCGTATGTGCCGGGCGAGCAGCCGAAAACCGCCGATATCATCAAGCTGAACGCCAACGAGAACCCGTACCCGCCTGCTCCGGGCGTGACCGAGGTTCTGCGCACGTTTGACACCGCAAAACTCGCGATTTATCCGGATGCGAACGCAAAAGCACTCAAAACCGCTATCGCAGAGCGGTTTGACCTGCAGCCGTCGCAGGTATTCCTCGGCAACGGCTCGGATGATGTGCTCGCGCTGGCGTTCCAGTCGTTCTTCTGCTCGGACAAGCCTATTCTCTATCCGGATATCACCTACTCGTTCTATCCGGTCTGGTGCGATCTGTTCCGCATTCCGTACGAAAACATGCCGCTTGACGAGAATTTCTGCGTCAATGTGCGTGATTACGACAAGCCGAACGGCGGTATCGTCCTGCCGAACCCGAACGCGCCGACCGGCCGCGGCGTGTCGCTCGAGTTCCTCGAGGACCTGCTGCAGCACAATCAGGACTGCGTTGTCATCATCGACGAGGCGTATGTGGACTTCGGCGCGCAGAGCGCGGTTCCGCTGCTCGGCAAGTACGAAAACCTGCTCATCGTGCAGACGACCAGCAAGTCGCGCTCGCTCGCGGGCATGCGCATCGGCTACGCGCTCGGCTCGGAGACGCTGATTTCCACGCTCGAGGCGGTTAAAAACTCGTACAACTCGTACACGATGGACGCCATCGCACTTGCTGTCGGTGAGGCATCCATCCGTGACGAGGATTACTTCCAGCAGACCTGCCGTAAGGTCAGCACCACCCGCGACCGCTCGGCGGAGGCGCTGCGCGCGCTCGGCTTTACCGTGCTGCCGTCGCTGACAAACTTCCTGTTTGTCACCCATCCGAACAAGAAAGCGCCGGATATCTTCGCCGCCCTGCGCGAAAAGGGTATCTTTATCCGCTATTTCAAGCTGCCGCGCATTGATAATTACCTGCGTATCACCGTCGGCACGGATGAGCAGATGGATAAGCTTATCGCCGCGCTGAAAGAGATTCTGTAAGAAAAACCCTCTCATAGAGCAATGCCAGCAAGTTAAGCTGACATTGCTCTATGAGAGGGGTTTTTTCTGTTTACTTCTGCGGAATGGTATACTGCCTTGCCCGTTCGCTGTCCGCGACACCCTTAGTTGTCGGGTCATTGACGGCGTTCCACACGCTCGACAGCACAAGGAACAGGCAATACGGATTGCGCACCGCATTGCAGAGCAGCGCGCCGACACTCTCCCAGGTGGTGAGGTCAGCGGCGGTCAGACCGGCATACGCCAGCACCGCGGCGAACGCGCTCACGACGATCTGCACCCAGAACACCGGATTCCTAAACCGCACCTTCCAGTTCACTCGACTTCCTCCTTTTCCAAATCACTGATGCGGTGGTTAGCCACGCGGACACGCTCGTCCAGCAGCGCGACCTGCTGCTCCAGCCTGAAGGTTCGGGTGATGAGGTTATTGTGCTTTTCGACCTTTTTTTCAAGCTGTTCGATGCGGTAATTGACCAGCTTGCCGGAGACGATAATGCCGCCGGCCGTGCCCGCCAGCGTCCCCAGCAGGCTCAGTCCCGCAATGATGATCTCAGCTGACACGTTTTCACCTCCTTGCTTTGCATAAGTGCCTGCACCCATACGCTGTTCAGAGGGGAAAATTGACCACGAATGGTCAACTCGGTCGAAAATTCTTCTTATTTTTCTTTGAGCGCACCCTTTTTGATGTTCGCCTGCAGAATGTTATCCGTCAGCTTATACAGGTACGCCGAGCCTTTCTCCGTGCGGCTCTGGCGGCCGTAGACCTGCTTGGCGGTCACATCGTGGTCGGCCCAGTCGCTGCCGCCGTTGCTGTTGTTGAGCAGGAGCGGCTGCAGATTGTCCATCGCGTGGGCAAAGTGCGCCTCGGCGGTCTCGTCGGCCTCAAATTCGTCAAAAACAGCCATCAGCCCGCGTTTCTGGTCGTCCGGCAGGAGCGAATAAATGCGTTGCTTTGCCGCGTCTTCGCGCGCCTTCTGCGTCTGCAGACCGTCGGCGTCGTAGGCGTAGGTGTCACCTGCGTCAATCTCCACCACATCGTGCAGCAGGCACATGAGCATGACGCGCGCCACATCCACCGGCTCGTTGGAATATTCCTGCAGCAGATACGCCATGATGGCCATGTGCCATGCGTGCTCGGCGTCGTTCTCGCGGCGGCCGTGGCCGGAGAGATGCGTCTGCCGGAAAATGTTCTTCTCCTTGTCGATCTCAAGAATAAAATTCAGCTGTTTCTGCAGCCGTTCGTCCATAAATCCATCTTCCTTTCGATATGAAAAAACGGGTACAGCCTGCGCCATACCCGCCGAATTATTTATCTTTGAGGAGCGTATTCAGCTCTTCCATAAAGGTGTTGATGTCCTTAAACTGGCGGTAGACCGAGGCAAACCGCACATACGCGACCTCATCAACCTTACGCAGCTGCTCCATGACAAGCTCACCGATGACCTTGCTGGAAACCTCGCTTTCGAGCGAGCTGAACAGCTTCTGCTCGACGTAATCGACGATCTGTTCCAGCTGCATCAGCGAAACCGGGCGTTTCTCGCAAGCCTTCACCAGACCATTGAGCAGCTTCTGGCGGTCGTACGCCTGCCGCGTGCCATCGCGCTTGATCAGCATAAGCGGCATGCGCTCCACCGTCTCGTAGGTGGTAAAGCGTTTTCCGCAGTGGAGACATTCACGCCGGCGGCGGATGCTGGTACCCTCGTCCGTCGGACGGGAGTCTACGACCTTGCTGTCTTCAAAGCTGCAAAATGGGCACTTCATCGTACTTCCCCCTTGTGAACACCGCTTCACGCGCGTGGTTTGTTATCTGTCTGCTGTTATTATACTACGCGGAGTGCTGTTAAGTCAATTTTTTATTGCGATAAAGCGGCACCTTTTCCTGCACTGCCCTATCCGGTCGGCTCCTTTTCTGCACCGGCTAAGCGGGGTACACGAACTGCCGCAGGCGGGTTCGCCCCTGACGGGCGGCAGCTTTTTTCAGCACCGGCTGAGCGGGGCGCGCGAACTGCCGCAGGCGGGTTCGCCCCTTCCGGGCGGGGAGTTTTTTGCTGAACCTCAGCGGGGGGATTCGCCGTCTGCGGACGGC
>OGXL01000575.1_pt1 | contig 32233 bp, 40 predicted proteins | sample 1576311 | NCBI WGS metagenome assembly OGXL01 (sample SAMEA3541564, study PRJEB24748) | human gut metagenome | biome: human gut; feature: human-associated habitat; material: faeces | place: China | collected 2012 | reverse complement strand
CCGGTTGGATGAAAAGCCGGATGGCCGGGAAAGAGAACAGTGTGAAGGGCTGGCAGGGAGTCCTCAAGAAGTTGGGATATTGGATCATGATTATGGTGGCGTTTGGGGCCAGCGCAGTATTTATAGAGATTGGCAAGGCGATAGGGGTTGACCTGGGGATTACAACGCTCCTCGGATGGTTTGTGCTGGCATCATTGATAATCAATGAAATCCGTTCCATCCTGGAAAACTTTGTGGAGGCTGGCTATAATGTGCCGACCATCCTAGTCAAGGGCCTGGAGGTTGCGGACAAGGTAGTGAATAGCGATAACACGGAAGGCGGTGATAAATAATGGCAATGAAGCGAGTGACGATAAAGGCCTATGGACAGACCTTCCAGCTGACCCATGACACAGGAAACCAGTGGAGGGTGTCAGCCGTCATGCCGGATACATCGTCCTACAACGAGGATGGGCATTATTATCCTGTCACAGTAGAGGCGGAGGATGAGGCCGGCAATGTTACCACAAAGACTGTGGACGACCCGACATTAGGAGAAAAACTGAAACTGTACGTAAAGGAGATCACGGCTCCTGTGATCACAATATCAAGCCCGACACAGGGGACGAAGACATCAAATAAGCGTCCGCCAGTCGTGTTCACGGTCACGGATAATGACTCCGGGGTGAACGAGTCAACTGTCAAGCTGGTGCTTGGTGGGCAGACCTATACGACAGCGAACTTCACGAAAGAGGCTGTGTCTGGCGGATATAAGTATACTTATACCCCGACCTCAGACCTTGCGGATGATGAGTACACCGCAACAGTCAGCGCAAGCGATAATGACGGTAATGCGGCCACTCCGAAGAGTGTGACGTTTGAGGTGTACGCAGCTGCTCCGACACTGTCAGTTACAAGTCCTGCAGAAGATGGCGTGACCAACAAGAACACACTGCAGTATGCTGCGACAACAAACGGGGCAGAGCTGGTGGTAACGGTTAACGGTGAACCTCAGACAGTTAATCTGTCAGGAGGTACTGCAACGGGTACATTGACCCTGACAGAGGGTGTCAATACGATCGTATCCACGGCAAAGTCTGAGACGGGTGTTGAGACCGCGGTAACCCGTGTGATCACCTTGGATACCCAGCCGCCCACGATCTCGGACATTGAATTCAGTGATCCTAACCCGACTGTAGGGGAGACAGTGGTTATCACTGTGACAGTGGAGGATTAAGCCATGAAACTGACCGGAAAGATAGAAGGGGTGCCGGTCACATTCACACTGATTAGCCAGGAGGGCAGAACCGCTAAATTTCGGGCGGAAGTGCCCTCCACTCTGGATGGCGAGTACGTAGTGGAGCTGACGGCGACAGACGATGCGGGAAATGTGGCGTTTGTGTGTAAGTATATCGTAACGATAGACATGTCCGGCCTGTGCGTCCACATCGTACCGCTGCCGGATTACTGGCTGGAGCCAATGCAGACGGAGTATTCCCTAAGTCCGGTATGCGATGTGTACCGGCTGGATCCCGTGAAGGATGACTACGACATCATAGCAATGACAAACGAATTCTGGTTGGAGCCGATATATCCAGACTGCAAGCTGGATCTCGGATATAAGATATGACGGGAGGCAGGATATGAGGAATGACTATATATTGGGAGAAGTGTTCCCAGTAAAATTTCTGGTGCACTCATCAAAAGGAGAACCTTTCCGGGTGCTGTCGGCTTCCTGGGAGCTGATCAGGGCCAAAGTCACAGAGAGCGCCGGAACGTGCGATATCACCCAGGATGATGATGGAAATACATATCTGGATATGACGCTTGAGCCCCAAAATACTGGACGCTATACGCTCCTCATCACGTTTAAGATAGGTGAGGCCACGGTTAAGAGGGACGTTCAGTTTGGTGTAAGGGATGTGTGATTATGATCAGCATTGAAGACGTACAGATAACGCCGAACCCGGCGATAGTGGGACAGACGGTAGAGATGGTTGTCACGATACGGGAGATACTGGATTATCCCTATGATTATCCGTATGATTACCCGATCCGATATGACAGCATGAGGAATAAAAAATAATAGCCGGCGCAACGGCCGGCAGGAAGGAGAATTATTATGGCACATATTTTTGTAATCGCAGGACACGGAGCTGGAGACCCCGGCGCATGTGGAAATGGATACCAGGAGGCGGAGAGGGTCCGGACCCTGGCGTCTCGGATTGCTGCCTATGGTGGCAGCAACGTCACCGTGGGGGATACCAATCGTAACTGGTACGCAGACAACGGGATCAGTTCTCTCAGTATCCCGAAGGACTGGCAGATCATTGAGCTGCACATGGACAGCGCTGCAGCGTCTGCCAGAGGAGGGCATGTCATCATCAAGAGCGGATTTACGGCTGATGCGTATGACAACGCCCTGGCCAATCTGGTAGGAAGCATCCTCCCCGGCCGGTCTAATCTGATCGTTGGCCGTTCCGATCTGGCCAACCCGAAAAGAGCAGCGGCCAAGGGCTACGGATACAGGCTGGTAGAGTTTGGCTTCATTTCCAACGCAACAGACGTATCTATTTTTAATAGCCGGATGGACGATCTGGCCAAGGGCATTGTGGAGGCCTTCCAGAATACGGCTTCTAGCGCGCCGAGTGTGCCGGTGGCAAGTACACCGAGCGGCTCAGAAGTTCTGGAGGAGGACGGCTCTTTCGGGCCTGCATCGGTACGCAGGTCACAACAGTATTACGGGACAGTGGTGGATGCAGTGGTGAGCTATCAGCCGGCATCAAATCAGAAGTATCTGTGTGCGGTCTATACAGGATGTTGGCGGTTCATGGAGTCAGGATATGGCCAGGGTTCAGACATGATCCGGGCCATGCAGACAGACCTGAAGGGCCGTGGATATTATACGGGCAACGTAGATGGCTGGTGTGGAAAGCAGACGGTCATCGCCCTGCAGAAGTTCCTGCGTGATCAGGGATACTACACTGGGGCCATTGACGGAAGCATGGGCCCCCAGACAGTTACTGCTTGGCAGAAATTCCTCAACAATCACTAATGTTAATCCCTGGAGCCGTCAGAAGCTTCGGGGAGATTTCTCCTTTTTAATAAAGTAGAAAGGTGCCCGGATCATCCCGGACGCCTAAAATATTGTATCATATTTGTGTTGCATTTCGTGTTGCATAGATCTGTTTTTCGTCATAAATTTAAAGATTATATCAGAGTATTACTTCTTTATAAAACATGATAAAAGCCTGTATTTACGCGTGTTCTATGGAAAAGCCCGAAAAATCAATGAAGTATAAAAATGATTTTAATCCGGTTCGATTCCGGTCTGCGGCATTTGTATGAAGTGCTTCAAACCCTTGTAAGTAAAGGGGTTGAAGCATTTTTCGTTTTGCGCAGAAGTTGTACAAGTTTGTTCGGATTCTTCTTTGCAAATTTTCCAGAAACACTGACAGGTTGACATTTGCCGGTAGACAGATTAAAATGTCAGTTGATTTTGAAAAGGAAAAAGCTGGTGTGAAGTGAATATGCAGACATTGACACAGAAAGAACTGAATCAACTGCTTAAGCGGTATGATGAATGGCTTCGGAATGACGCGGCCGGGAAGAGTCCTGTTTTTGCTGGGATGGATCTGTCCGGACTGGAATTGAAAAAGGTAAATCTCTACCATGCAGACTTTAGGGGATGCAATCTGAAGGGCTGCTCTTTCCGGTATTCAGATCTCGGGTATGCGAACCTGGAGGGAGCGGATCTGACAGGAGCGGATTTTAGAAATGTCAACCTGTTCCGGGCAAATTTACGACACGCTGTCCTTTCCGATATCTGTGTCAATGAGTGTACTATGTTCTATTTTTCGGTCTGTCCCAGTGAGGGCAGCTTTATCGGGTATAAGAAGGCGGTGGCGGGCCAGCGGTGTGCTATTGTCAAGCTCTATATACCGGAAGATGCAAAGCGCAATTCTGCCACCTCCTACCGCTGCAGGGCGGACCGGGCCAGAGTGCTTGAGATCGTGGATGAGACTGGAAAGGTTCTGGACCGGGCCTGGTCCGGAAGGGATGAGACATTTGTCTATGAGGCCGGAAAATGGCTGGAAGTCGCGGACTTTGATCCGGACAGGTGGAATGAAAAAACAAGAGGAATTCATTTCTATCTGTCAAAAGAAATTGCCATGCTTTACTGATGCACAGAAATGGTGCCTGTGTAGTAAAGATTGAAAAAAAGGCCGCAAAATGCTATTCTCTTCAAGAGGTGTATGAATATGGAATTACGAGTACTCAGATATTTTCTGATGGCAGCAAGGGAAGAGAATATCACAAAAGCGGCAGAACTGCTGCATATTACCCAGCCCACACTGTCCAGACAGCTTATCCAGCTTGAGGAGGAGCTGGGGACAAAATTGTTTACACGAAGCAGCCACCGTATCCAGCTCACCGAGGACGGGATGCTCCTCAGACACAAAGCCCAGGAACTGATCCAGCTTGCGGATAAGCTGGAGAAGGAATTCCAGCAGGGCCAGGAGGAGATATCGGGAAATATAGCCATCGGCAGCGGAGAGACCAACGGGGTGCAGTTCCTTGCGGACATCATCCGGCAGTTCCAGGAGACATATCCCCTGGTCCAGTATGACCTGTACACCGCCAGCGCGGACGACATCAAGGAAAAACTGGACCAGGGACTTCTGGATATAGGACTTCTGACAGAACCGGTGGACATTTCAAAATATAATTTTATCCGTCTGAAGGAGAAAGAAAGATGGGGCATCCTTGTGCGGGAGGATGACGCCCTGGCGGAAAAAGAGGTGATCCGTCCGGAGGACCTTCTGGACGTGCCCGTCTTTCTGGCCCGGAGGACGCTTGTCAGAAATGAGCTGGAAGGCTGGTTCGGAGACATTTACGACCAGATCCGCGTGGCCGGAACCTACAATCTGATCAACAACGCCGCGGTCATGGCGGAGAAGAAGGTGGGAGTGGTGTTCTGCTTCCAGCTTCAGAACAGATTTGACGGGCTGAAGTACATTCCCCTGTACCCGCCGGTGGAGACGGGGGCTGTACTGGTCTGGAAAAAATCCCAGATCGCATCCAGGGCCGTACGTCAGTTTCTGCGGTTTGTCAAAGAATACAGGGACATCACCCCGGAAGCATCTATGTAGTTGTGCTTCCGGGGTGATGCTTTTTGCGTATGAAGGAGCATTCAGAAGAGGTATTTGCCTTTGGGCTGACTCCGTGTCAGAATAAAAATGTAAATGTACTGACACAATGTCGGAACGAAGGGAGAGTATTGACATGAAGAGAAATATTGGTTCATTATTAGCATTATATCCTATGCCGGTGACTGTGATCGGAGCCATGAACGGGGAAAAGCCAACCTGGACGCTGGTGGCTCATGTGGGGATCATCGGGCATGACCGTATTCTGGTAAGCCTTGCATCCTCTCATTTTATCAATGGCATGATCCGCAAAGACAGGAAGCTGTCCGTCAGCCTTGTCAGTGAAGAGATGCTTCCCAAGGTGGATGTGTCCGGATCTGTCAGCGGTGCCAGGGAGGATAAATCAGAACTGTTCGCCTGGGAACCGGGAGAAAATGGAACGCCTGTCATAACGGACGCGCCGCTGACCATGGAGTGTACGGTTGTGGATACCTATGTGACAGAAGGATTTGAGAGCTTTATCTGTACGATTGACAGCACGTATGTGGAGGAGGACTGTATTGACAGCAACGGAAAACCCGATTACCATAGCATGAAGCCGGTGCTCTTCCAGTTCCCCACTTACGAATATCTGAAGACCGGGGATGTGCTGGGAAAATGTCTTTCTTTCAAAGAGAAGGACCAGTAGAACGGAGGATGAAGGGATCATGCCAAGGGGATCGGAAGAACGGACAAACGCCCGACGGGAGGAAATCATTCTGGCGCTTCTGCAGCGGCCTGCTCGCTGGAGAGAAGAGAGACTCTTCTGAAGCTTATGTCCATGAACCACTATGACATGGAAGTAAAAAAATCATTAAATGCATGACAGGGAGGATTATATATGCAGTATACAAAATTAGGAAATGCAGATCTTACGGTTTCACGCATCTGTATGGGATGCATGGGCTTCGGGGAGGCCGGAAACGGACAGCACTCCTGGACCATTGATGAGGAGCACACAAGGGAGATCATAAAGAGCGGTCTGGAGACCGGCATCAATTTTTACGACACGGCCATCGGCTACCAGAGCGGTACAAGCGAGCAGTATCTTGGAAGAGCCCTTAAGGATTTTGCAAAAAGGGAGGACGTCGTGGTGGCTACCAAGTTCCTGCCCCGGACGCCGGAGGAGATCGAGGCAGGCGTCTCTGCCCAGGCACATATTGAGAGGATGATCAACAAGAGCCTGGAAAATCTGGGGATGGACTATGTAGATCTGTATATTTACCATATGTGGGATTACGCCACACCGCTCTATGACATCATGGAGGGGCTGAACAATGTGGTGAAGGCCGGAAAGGCGCGGTACATCGGCATCTCCAACTGCTATGCCTACCAGCTTGCCAAGGCGAATGCCCTGGCGGAGAGAGAAGGATTCGCAAAATTCGTCTCCATCCAGGGACACTACAATCTGATCTTCCGGGAGGAGGAGCGGGAGATGGCGAAGCTCTGCCGGGAGGACAACATTGCCATGACGCCCTACAGCGCTCTGGCAGGAGGCAGGCTCTCCAAAAAACCGGGAGAGACGTCAAAGAGACTGGAAGAAGACAGTTACGCAAAGCTGAAATATGACGGTACGGCCAAAGAAGACGGGGAGATCATAGCCCGTGTGGCAGAGCTTGCCCAGAAGAGAGGCGTGTCCATGACAGAGATCGCTCTGGCCTGGCTGCTGACAAGAGTGACAGCGCCGGTGGTTGGAGCCACGAAGCTGTCCCATGTGGAAGGCATGGCAAAGGCGGCGCAGATCTGTCTGACAAAAGAAGAAAGAGACTATCTGGAAGAGCCGTACGTTCCCCACAGACTTGTGGGAGTCATGGCCCAGAATACGGCAGAGCAGGCAAAGGAGAAGCACGTCTGGTCTACTGGAAGCCAGAAACTATAATATTTCTTAAAAGCCTTTTTAATTTCTTATATGGAAGAGAGGAGCTGTATCGCATGAAGATCGTTATTTTACAGGGAAGCCCCAATAAAGAGGGTTCCACCAGCATATTGGCAGAAGCATTTGCCCAGGGAGCGAAGGATGCAGGACATGAGGCAGTCCGGTTTGATCTGACAGATCTAAATATACGGCCATGTACAGGCTGCGTGGCCTGCGGGTATGAGGGGCCCTGCGTGCAGAAGGATGACAACCAAAAGATACGAAACGCCATACTTGACGCGGATATGGTGGTCTTTGCCACGCCCCTCTACTACTACGGCATGTCGGCCCAGCTCAAGACCGTGGTGGACAGGTTCTGCGCCTACAACAGCAGTATTACGCAGAAACATATGAAATCCGCGCTCCTTGCAGTGGCCTGGAACAGCGACGACTGGACCTTCGATGCGCTGGAAAGCCATTATCAGACACTGGTGCGGTATCTGGATCTTGATGACTGCGGTATGATACTGGGGAGAGGCTGTGGAAGCCCGTCCATGACCAGGCACAGCCGTTACCCGGAGATGGCCCGCGCGCTTGGACGGGGCTTGTAATCGTCTGACAGCTATGTGAAGGAGTGATGCATGTGAATGTCATAAAGCTCAATAATTATGTGGAAGTTCCGCAGCTTGGCTTCGGGGTGTTCCAGATTACAGATGAGGAAGAATGCAGGAAAAGTGTTCTGACAGCACTTCAGACAGGGTATCGTCTCATTGACACGGCGGCCTGCTATGGAAATGAGCGGGCTGTGGGCCAGGCGGTAAAGGAGAGCGGTATAGACAGAAAGGACATATTCCTCACCTCCAAGGTCTGGATCCAGGATGCGGGATATGAAAAGACAAAATGTTCTTTCGAGAAAACGCTGGAAAATCTGCAGACAGATTACCTGGATCTGTATCTGATCCATATGCCTTACGGGGACTATTACGGAAGCTGGCGTGCCATGGAGGAACTGTACAATGCGGGAAAGATCCGCGCTATAGGCGTATGTAATTTTGAGGCGGACCGGCTGGTGGATCTGATACTGAATAGCCAGGTTGTGCCTGCAGTGAACCAGGTGGAGCTGCATCCCTTCTGTCAGCAGAAGCAGCTCCGGGAGGTGATGTACCACTACGAAATCACGCCTATGGCCTGGGCGCCTTTTGCAGAGGGAAGAAACGGCATTTTTACCAATGAGACTCTGACAGATATCGGAAGACAATACGGGAAAAAGCCATCCCAGGTGATCCTCAGATGGCTGCGCCAGAGCGGTATCATCGCGATCCCGAAGTCCGTTCACAGGGAGCGGATCGAGGAAAATTCCGATATTGATTTCTTCCGGCTGACGGAGGAAGATCTGATACGGATCAGTCAGATGGATACAGGCAAAAGCCAGATACTGGATATCCGCAGCCTTCTTGAAGTGTACCGGCTTTTTAACATCCGGTTTGAGCAGTAGGTGTGATACACAGCAGTGTACGGGAGGATGAACTTGTACCGTTTCACATCAGAGCAGATCACCATGCCCGGGACGGAAAGCCCCTACCTTTACATTGTAGCGGACGGATCCATGCGGCTTTACACGCCGGCGGTATCGGTGTGGGAGGCGGCACCGAGGAGCAGGACTGCCAGATCGCCGAGTATGTGGTGTCTGTGTTTGAGCAGGAGACAAAAACAATACCGGGTAAGTAAAAAATTACATAAAAAGAAGACATATGATTGCCTGACAGGCTATATGTATGATAATATGTTTACAAGGACAACCGTGTGGCAGGGTGGCTGACCTCTATTCTACATAGAATGGGGGTGGCGCTGATGGACAAGAAACCATTTGATTTTAAAGATCTGATGGCCTTTGGAATGTTCATCTTCGCATTGCTGACATTCGTTTTTATGTTTGTCAGATAATGATTTAAGGCGTAGAAAAACCACCCCGAAGACTTTGGCGAGTACTGAGGTGGCATTTCTATGTTCATCCTTTAAGCCGGTCAACCACTTTATGGCGGCTGTCCTTTTATAATGTTAATATAACATACCTGACAGTAAGGCGCAAGATGTATCCGGTATAAGATATAAAGCATTTGACAAGGATGGGACATCTTTTAATAATTCAGAAACAAAACATAAACATTTTGGTAGTATACTGTAGTCATACTGAGAGCATGAAAAAAACGGAGGGCTGAGAAGATGATACACATTCTTGTGGTGGAGGATGACGAGAGGCTGAACCGGATCGTCTGCACCTATTTAAAAGACAGCGGATTTGAAGCGAAAGGATGCCTGGGGGCGGAGGAGGCGTACGAGGAGATGTACAGCCAGCTCTACGATCTGATCGTCTCGGACATCATGATGCCTGGCATTGACGGGTTTGAGTTTGCCCGGACCGTGCGCAGGGTGAATAAAAGGATCCCCATTCTCTTTATGTCCGCTAGGGATGATCTGCCCTCCAAACAGAAAGGGTTTCAGCTGGGGATCGATGACTACATGGTAAAGCCTGTGGACCTGGACGAACTTGTGCTGCGGGTCCGGGCGCTTCTGCGTCGGGCCAATATTGAGATGGAGAGGAAGATCACGGTAGGAAACCTTACGCTGGATGCGGACGGCATGAGCGCCGAGGTGGACGGGGAGGAGATTTCCCTTACGACCCGGGAGTTCAACATCATCTACAAACTTTTATCTTATCCGAAGAAGACATTTTCCCGTGCCCAGCTTATGGATGAATTCTGGGACGTGGACAGCGATACAAGTCTCCGGGCCGTGGATGTGTACATGACAAAGCTCAGAGCCAAGCTTTCCGACTGCGATGGTTTCAAGATCGTCACGGTGCGGGGGCTGGGATATAAGGCGGTGCTGCAATGAGTATGGAGAGGGAGAAAAGAACAGGCAGACGGGATGGAAGAGACGGAGAGCGCATGATAAAAGACAGTCTTTTTCCCATCTCGCTTTTTGGTATATTTCTGGGAGTGCTTTTTCTCATGTCCGGGATCCATGTAGGGCTGGTGGTGCTGATGAACCGGCTGAACTGGAGCGAACTGGTTCAGACGCTTGTCCCTATGGCCTACTGGAGCGTTGTGGCGGGCGGCTTGACCCTGTTTACGAGAAAAAAGATCCGGAATACATACGAGGAGCCGCTTCACCGGCTGGCCAGGGCTACGGAGCAGGTGGCGGGAGGAGATTTCTCCGTCTATGTGCCCACAGTTCACACGTCCGCCCGGCTGGATTATCTGGATGTGATGATCATAGACTTCAATAAGATGGTGGAGGAGCTGGGGAGCGTGGAGACACTGAAGACGGATTTTGTGTCCAATGTCTCCCACGAGATGAAGACGCCCATTGCTGTCATTAAAAATTATGCGGAACTTCTGCAGACAGGAAAAGGTACCAGGGAAGAACAGATGGAGTATGCCCGGGGGATCGAGGAGGCGGCCGGGAGGCTGTCGGATCTGATCAGCAATATTCTCCGTCTGAACAAGCTGGAGAACCAGAGGATCGACCCGGAGATAGAACAGTATGACCTTTGCGCCCAGCTTGAGGACTGTATCCTTCAGTATGAGGAGATGTGGGATGAAAAGGAGCTGGATCTGGAAGTGGACATGGAAGAGCGGGCGCCGGTGCAGGCAGACAGAAGTCTGATGGAGCTTGTGTGGAACAACCTGCTCTCTAATGCAGTGAAATTCACAGAACCAGGCGGCAGTGTGAAAGTGCGCCAGAGAACGACAGAAGAGTATGTGGAGGTGTCAGTGACGGATACTGGCTGCGGTATGAGCAGTGAGAGTGTCCGGCACATTTTTGATAAGTTTTACAAGGGGGATACTTCCCATTCCGGGGAGGGAAACGGCCTGGGCCTTGCCCTTGTGAAGAGAGTCCTTGTTCTCATGAACGGAGATATCCATGTGGAGAGCAGACAAGGGGAGGGGAGTACTTTTACTGTGCGGCTTCCCCTGCCCGGTGACAAAGAAGACAGACCGGAGGTGACAGAGCTTTGAGTGAGGGAAAAAGAAGAGGCTTTATAGGGTATGAGTATAAAGAGGTGACAGCGGATCAGGGACAGCTATCCTTTCTCATGGACGGGTATGGGAACTTCGGCTGGGAGCCGGACGAAAATGTTATGCCCTGCACACTGGAAAAATATCCTGAGAGGGCAGGAAAAGGAGGGCACAGGAAAGTGCTGCTCCGGCTGAAGAGAGACAGAAAGATCATCAACAAGACAGAGCTGACCAGGCTCCAGCGGAACTTTGAGGCCTGCGTGGCGGAGATCGCCCACCTGGAGAAGGAAAAGACTGCCGGACCTTCCGCCATCGCGGTGACGACAGGGATCATCGGAACTGCGTTTATGGCGGGAGCGACATTTGCGGTGACAGCGCCTGTGCCTCAAGTCATTCTTACCATCATACTGGCCATCCCCGGCTTTGCCGGCTGGATCGCGCCCTGGTTTCTGTACAGGAGAGGTGTGAGAAAGCAGACGGAGAAGATTACGCCTCTGATTGAAGAAAAATACGATGAGATCTACGAGATCTGCGAGAAAGGAAGCAAACTGCTGAATTGACAGGGTTTAAGGTTTCTGGAAGAAAGAAGGGGTAAAGATGTGGCTTTTATATGCGGCGGGCTCCGCGTTCTTTGCCGGGGTTACATCCGTTCTGGCAAAGTGCGGGATACGGAAAACAAATTCCACCGTGGCTACGGCTGTGCGCACGATGGTCATACTGGTCTTCTCGTGGGTTATCGTCCTGGCTGCCGGATCGGCAGATCAGATGCGGGACGTCAGCGGGAGGACTTTTGTCTTTCTCATCCTCTCGGGAGCAGCAACAGGAGCCTCCTGGCTCTGCTATTACCGTGCTCTCCAGGAGGGGCCGGCCAGCATCGTGGCGCCCATAGACAAGCTGAGTGTGCTTGTCACGGCAGCATTTTCCTATTTTGTCTTTGGGGAAAAGTTAAGCCGCCGGGCGCTGGCGGGACTGCTCCTTCTGACGGCCGGAACCGTGGCCATGGCATTCATGTAAAGAGCAAAACTATAAAAAGAAGATCACTCTTCCACCGGGATCAGGTTGCTGACGTAAGGGCGCTTTCCGGAGAGCACATCGTCATAGAACTCCTGCTTCCAGTCAATGTAGTCCACACAGCCCTTCAGCTCCTCGATGGAGGAGAGGAGGGCTTTTCTTTTCTGCACAAGCAAGAGCTGGAAAAATGGAAAAGATATAGACAGCAGACGGATTTTTAGAGAAGCCGAAAGCGGGGAAACAGGGACGCCCCTATGTGATCTGCCATATTCTGAGCGCCCTGGACGGTAAAATCACAGGCACGTTTATGAGGACTGAGTCAGCGGCAGAGGCCTCGGAACAGTATGCGGATATCAGAAGCGGACTTCACGCCCAAGCCTGGCTGTACGGAACCTCCACCACCAGAGAGTTCATCGGAGGCAGAAAAGCTGTACTGAAGGAGCGTGCAGGAAATGTCCCGGATGGCGATTTCATAGCGGAGGCGCCGGAAAAATTCTACTTTGTATCCGTAGATACAGAAGGGATTATCGGCTGGCAAGACGGAACATTCCGAAAGGAGGGGCGTCCGGACGCACATGTCATTGAAGTGCTGACAGAAAAGACACCCCTGCAGTACCGCTCTTATTTGCGAGAGCGGGGCGTGTCCTACATCCTTGCCGGAAAGGACAGCCTGGACTGCCGGGAGGCAGTGCGGAAGCTGGGAGAATACTGGGGCATTGAGGCGATCCTTGTCTGTGGCGGCGGGACTATCAACTGGACTTTTGTACAGCAGGGGGCGGCAGATGAGCTGAGCCTTGTGTTGGCTCCGGCTGCAGACGGGGAGAGTGAGACTGTGACTGTGTTTGAGCGGTCGCCGCTCCTTACTGCGTCAGTGCCCGTGGAGTTTGCACTGAAGCAGGTCCAGGTGTTGGAAAAGGGCGCACTGTGGATGCGGTATGGAATCAAACAGTAAAAAGCAGAAATCCTTCCCGTATGAGAGAGAATACAAAAAGAAGCTGCATATCACAGCAGCTTCTTTTTGTATTCCGTCCCCCACTCTTCCATGGCATCCAGGATAGGTTTCATGGACTGCCCCAGGGGAGATAGGGCATATTCTACTCTGGGTGGCACCTCCGGGTAGACGGTGCGGGTGATGATCCCGTCCTCCTCCAGGGCCCGGAGGCTGTCGGTCAGCACCTTCTGACTAATACCCTCCAGATCCTTTCGCAGCTCATTGAAGCGCCAGGGGCGCATAAAGAGATTTCTGAGGATCAACAGCTTCCATTTGCTCCCGATGAGCTGGACTGTGGTAGCTACCGGGCAGGCCGGCATTTCTTCTTTTGTCTTCATGCAGATCACCTCAACTGTCTTCAATAGTTTAAAATCGAATATTACATCTAAATTATAGTGTAATATGCTGGATCGCGCAACAGGAAAGAAGGAACGTCCTAAGTCACTTTCAGGTAACCATGTAACAAAAAAGTGCGCACTTTTTTCATGTAATCACTTGTGTTACAATCAGGATATCATATGAGTGCGTTTGTTTCCTCCCGGAACGGGAGAACGCAGCGGAAAGAGGAGGCAGATGTTTGTGTTTGCAGGAAAATGGACACAGAAACCAGAGGAGACCCGCCAGCAGAAGATCCGGCGGCTGTGGGAAGCCCTTGACAGGGCGGATGCAGTAGTCATCGGCGCAGGGGCTGGACTCTCCGCCTCCGCTGGTTTTACCTACAGCGGAGAACGGTTTGAGAAATATTTTCGTGACTTTGAAAAGAAATATGGTTTCCATGACATGTATTCCGGTGGGTTTTATCCCTACGATACACTGGAAGAGTACTGGGCCTACTGGAGCCGCTACATCTGGATCAACCGGTATACAGACGTCCCCAGACCGGTGTATGAGGAGCTGCTGGATCTTGTGAGGGAGAAGGAGTATTTTGTCCTCACTACTAATGTGGATCATTGCTTTCAGAAGGCGGGATTTGACAAAAAGAGGCTGTTCTACACCCAGGGAGATTACGGGCTCTTCCAGTGCATGGAGCCTTGCTGCCAAAAGACCTGGGACAATGAGAGCGTGATCCGGGAGATGATGGAGCGCCAGAAAGACATGCGTATTCCCTCGGAACTGGTTCCCCGCTGTCCGCACTGCGGTAAGCCTATGACTATGAACCTGCGTGCAGATGACAGCTTTGTACAGGATGAAGGCTGGTACCGGGCGGCAGAAAGATACAGTCAGTTCCAGAAAGACCACAGGGGGATGCGCATCCTCTATCTGGAGCTGGGGGTGGGGTACAATACTCCGGTCATCATCAAGTATCCTTTCTGGAAGATGACCCGCCAGAACCCGGAGGCTGTATATGCCTGCATTAACTGCGGGGAAGCAGCGGCGCCCGCAGAGATCGCGGAGCAGTCTGTCTGCATCGACGGAGATATCGGGGAGGTGCTGGGGCAGATCAAGATGGCAGATGCGGCGGAAGCACCATCTCTCTGACTTTTTCGAGGAAAAGCCCTGCCGGGCGGGAGAAGACCTGGTGCTTTTTCCACACCAGACAAAGCCCGGCCTCCATGGTGGGATACAGGGGACGGAAGCACAGCTGGCTGTCTCCGGAGGTATTGATCAGCCGGTCCAGAGTGATAGCGTACCCCACACCCGCCTTTACAAAGTGGGAGGCATTGTAGATCAGCTCGTAGGCGGTGGTGATCTTTAGCCTGGAAAAATCTTTTTTAAACCAGGCGGACAGCTCGCTGCTGCCGCGGATCTGGTGGGAGACGATCAGTGGAAGGTCCCACAGATCCTCAGCAGTTACATACTCTTTGGCCGCAAGTGGGCAGTCTTTGCGCATGAGTACACCCCAGGTGTCTTTGACAGGGAGCCGTATATAATCATATTTGGAGATGTCTACAGGCTCTATGAGCAGGCCAAAGTCGATGAGACCGTTATCCAGTTTCTCGGTGACATGGGCGGCGTCTCCGCTGTAGATGGAGTAGGAGATATCTGGCCATCTCTGCTGCAGATCCCTGGCAGCCCGGGCCAGAAGGGAGATGGCGTCTGTCTCTCCGCTTCCAATACAGACCGTTCCGTTTACGTGTTCATCAGACAAGGAGATCTCATTCTTTGTTTTCTCCATCAATTCTATCAGTTCTTCTGCACGTTTCCTCAGAAGTATGCCCTCCTCCGTGAGGGTGATTTTTTTGCTCCCCCGGATGAGAAGCTGCTTGCCAAGCTCCCTTTCCAGGTCTTTCAGCTGCCGGGAGAGCGGCGGCTGGGTCATGCAGAGGGACTCCGCAGCCTTTGATATGCTGCCCTCCCGGGCAACTGCCAGAAAATATTCCAACACGCGAATATCCAAAACGCTCTCCTCCTGTCTTTTGTAATACAGATATTTTTATCATTATAAATGGAATACATATACTTTTCAAGTATGGAAAAACATTCTTTATATATATTTGATATAAAAAACGGGCGGCCCTATAATCAAAAGGGAAAAAGAATATAACTCATAAGGAGAAAAAGAGATGGAGAGAGAACTTTTTTTAGAGAATCTGCGAAATGGAGAGCCTGTGACAGGACAGTCTGACGGGCACAGGATGATGCATGAGCTGGCTCAGGAGGCCATGCGGCTGACAGCGAAACTCAATGCCTCTTACCATGATCCGGAGGAGATCAGGGAAATTTTCTCGGAGATCATCGGAAAACCGGTAGATGAGACGTTTGCCCTGTTCCCTCCTTTCTATACAGACTGCGGGAAAAATATTTTCGTGGGGAGTCATGTCTTTATTAATTGTGGATGCCACTTTCAGGACCAGGGAGGGATCTACATAGGGGATCACGCTTTGATCGGCTCCCAGGTCGTGCTTGCCACCATTAATCACGGCATGGAGCCGGAGAAGAGAGGAGACAATATCCCCGCACCAATCCGGATCGAGAAAAATGTGTGGATCGGCTCCCACGCTACCGTCCTTGCCGGCGTCACCATAGGAAAAAATGCCGTTGTAGCTGCCGGGGCAGTGGTGACAAAGGATGTACCCGCCAATACAGTGGTGGCAGGTGTGCCTGCCAGGCAGATCCGAAAGTTGAATTCATAATTCGGAAACATTTCAAAAACATTTCTTAAACAAAAGGAAGATAAGATAGAGTAGAAAATACGGTGTGGCATGCTGTCTGAGGAGGGATCATGTGAGAAAATTGCATCTGCCGGATCTGAAGCCGGTGTGGAGAGCTCTTTTATATCTGGCCACCACGGTTTTGGCTGCTCTGTCTATTGTGGGCGCGGCCTGTGAGGGCGTATTTCCCCGGTGGGCCGTCTATCTGTTTTACGGGACGGCGGCCGCAGCGCTCTGCTTTTCCTGCCTTTATCTGGTACGGGACCTTGTGCGCCTACTATCTGATCCTCGGGATCATGAGAGCTTACTGGATCGCCCAGCACCTGGAGGAGACCGGGCTAGCCCCAGGACGGCGGTTTCGGATCAAGAAGACTCCAGAGCGGAAGATTCGAAGGCGTTACGGCATTCTGTTTATTACCATGGCCTTTGTGATGGGAGGTGCTGTCATCCTCCTGATTCATCTGGAGGGAGGAAAATCCTATCCGGGATATACCATCTATGTGGCCGCTGCTTATGCTTTTACGAAGAGTATCCTGGCAGTCTGGAACACAGTGTCAGCTGGAAGGAAAAAAGAACAGTCCTGGATCATCATCCGAAGCATTGGGCTGGCCGATGCCGCGGTGTCCATTTTGTCTCTTCAGACGGCAATGTTCTCCTCTTTCTCCAGCGGGGACGAAGCCTTTCGTTCTCTGATGAATGGCATCACCGGGGCAGTGGTCAGCCTGATCACCCTGCTGATTGGTGTGTTTTATCTGGCTGCCTCCCGAAGAAAGGTGGAAAGCTGAGAGCGTGTGATGTGAGCGCAAGGGCAGGACTGTCAGCTCTCCATAGAAGGACGCACGGCCAGGTCTGACACGTCTACATTGTCTGGCTGGGAGACTGCGTAGAGAACTGCGTTGGCAATGGCGTCCCGGAAGGCGATTTGTTTTGAAGATCTGAAGGAAATCCCCATTCTGGCTCACGGTGGGTCCGGATTCTGGATCGATATATGCCGGGCGAATATGAAGGGAGGGAGCTTCTTATGAAAGTAGGAAAGTGGGTGGAGGAGCAGCTACTCTGAAAACATACAATAGATCGGGAAAAACAGAAAAAGTTTTGATGTAACTATTGACATTACAATGAACGCGTGTTATTTTGGGGTTGTAGATGTAATAATAATAGTTACAACAAGAAAGGAGATTTTATGATGGAAAAAGTAGTAGAGTTTTTACAGGCTAATCCGGTACAGTATCTGGCTACAGTAGGAAGGGACAACAAGGCAAAAGTGCGGCCCTTTATGTTCCTTTTTGAGCAGGGCGGAAAGCTCTGGTTCTGTACCAACAACACAAAAGATGTGTACAAGGACATGCAGGCAAACCCGGAGATCGAGGTCTCTGTGTCTGATCCGACATACGCATGGATCCGTCTTCACGGTACGGCAGTATTTGAAAACAATATGGCGGTAAAAGAGGGAGCTATGAACAATCCCATCGTGAAGAGCCAGTACGAGACGGCGGACAATCCGATCTTTGAAGTGTTCTACATCAGAAATGCCCACGGCATTATCGCCGACTTCTCGGGAAATCCGCCTTACGAGTTCTAGGGCAGGCACGCACGAACGCTGTATGAAAGAAAGGTGTGGGGGGTTGTGAAGACAAAAGAGTATCTGAGGATATTAAAGGAAGACATTCATTCCGCAGTTATCGCTACTGTGGACGGGAGCGGGCGGCCCGTCACCCGGGTCATCGACATCATGCTGGCGGATGAGGACAGCCTGTATTTTCTCACCGCAAAAGGGAAAGCCTTCTATGAACAGCTTATGAAAGATCCCTGTATTGCCATCAGCGGCATGTGCGGTGGAGAGGGAACAATGAGCAGAAAGGCGGTTTCCATCCGGGGCAGAGCTGAATGCATCGGATCAGAGAAACTGGATGAAATCTTTGAGGAAAACCCCTACATGGCGCAGATCTATCCCCAGGAGGAGAGCCGCGGGGCACTGCAGGTGTTCCGGGTATCGGAAGGGCCCGGCGAATTTTTTGACCTGTCTGTGAAGCCCATCTTCCGGGACTCTTTTGTCCTGGGGGATGGGGCAAAGGCGGAAGAGAAGGATTCAAGGCCCGGGGAGGGTGGATATTTTATCACAGACCGGTGCCGGGGCTGTCGCATCTGCTACAGCAGGTGTCCCCAGAAATGTATTGATCTGTCCGCAAAACCTCTTGTCATCCAGCAGGAACACTGCCTCCACTGCGGGAACTGTATGGAGGTGTGTCCCTTTGGGGCAGTAGAAAAGCGTTAGAAGGAGGGAAAGAAGATGTCTCATGGAAGCAGACAGGAGCAGGAAGAGAGACTTGATCTGCTCCTCCGTGCATTTAAAGAGGACTCGGTCCGGTACAGGGATCTGGATCCGGGAGAAGATTACCGGGAAAAAAGGATGCTCCTGCGGTCCCTTATGAATATCCGGATGCCCGGGGAAATGGCCGAGGATGTGACAGAGGTGCAGGACGCGTTCCTTGCAGAGGAAGCCAGAGAAAAGGGAATCGTGACGCTGGAGGACATTCCCACGGCGGCGCGGCAGTACAAAAGCCCACATCCCTTTGCGGACAGGCTGTCCATCTGGCAGGGCGATATCACAAGGCTGCAGGTGGGAGCCATCGTGAATGCAGCCAACTCGCAGATGCAGGGCTGTTTCGTGCCCTGTCACGGGTGTATTGACAATGCGATCCACAGCGCGGCAGGTATCCAGCTCAGGAATGCCTGCAGCCATTACATGAACAGCCGGAAGATGCAGTACGGTCCCCGGTACCAGGAGCCCACAGGCAGGGCCGTCCTGACAGAAGGATACAATCTGCCTGCCCGTTATGTGATCCACACGGTAGGCCCTGTGGTGAGAGGACCCCTGACGAAGGAACTGAAAGAGGATTTAAGGAACTGTTACCGGAATGTGCTGCAGTGCTGCCGGGAACACCAGATCCGCTCCGTGGCATTCTGCTGTATCAGCACAGGAGAATTTCATTTTCCAAATAACCAGGCAGCCAGGATCGCGGTGGAGACAGTGACAGAATTTCTGGAGGAACACGGCAGGGATTTTGACCGGATCATATTCAATGTATTTAAAGATACAGATCGGTATATATACGAGGATCTCCTTGGGAATTCAGGCAGCGGGGACGGAAAATTGTAATCGTTGACATTACAATGAGTCCCGGCTAAAATGGAAGTCGAAAAGGAGTTGAGAATGATATGCAGATTTCAAGCAGATTTACCATCGCCATCCATATGCTGACGTGTATAGAGACGTTTAAAGAAGATTATAAGGTTACCAGCGACTTTCTGGCTTCCAGCATCAACGTGAATCCGGTGGTCATCCGCCGGATCCTCTCACAGCTGCGGGATGCGGGGATCATCGAGGTAAAGCGGGGCACCGGAGGCGCTTCTGTTCTGAAGCCTCTGGGTGAGATCACGTTTCTGGATGTGTACCGGGCAGTGGAATGCATCGAGGAAAATACCCTCTTTCACTTCCATGAAAATCCCAATCCCGCTTGCCCGGTTGGAAAAAACATCCACAATATACTGGACGACAAGCTGCTCCGGGTCCAGCAGGCCATGGAGAGAGAACTTGCGTCCATCACTCTGGCCGATGTGCTGGAAGATCTGAAAAAATATAGGTAGGTTCTGAGATTCATATAGCTGTTTTGCTTCAGCCCCCAGGTCCGGATACTGTCCGGGACGGGGGCTGATTTTAATATTTCACAAACAAAACCGCAACATTACTCCAATATTCCGGCGCTATCCTTATATCGTCAACAGGAAAGAAAAAGGAAAGGAGATAGAATATGGCAAAATCAAAGCTTGTGAAAGCAAATGAAAAGATTGCTGAAAAAGTAGTCGGTGGCTACAGGAAGATCGAGGATGGCGTGGTCGGCGGTTACAAAAAAATTGAAGAAGGAGCGGTCGGCGGTTTCACAAAGATGTCCGACTCCTTTGTGGATCAGTTCCTCACAAAGGACGGGGAGTCAGTGGAAGATGCGAAAAAGAGACTTGCGGCTGAGAAGAAGATGAGAGAAGAAAAAAGAGGAGGAACAAAATAATGAAGAAAAGTACATTTACTGCAATGATCCTGGGAACGATAGGAGGAGTTCTCTTTGCGCTTGGCATGTGCATGGCTCTGATACCGGAGTGGAATGCTTTCCGGCCCGGTGTGGTAATGGGAGCGGCAGGCGCTGTTGTCCTTTTGATCATGGTGTTTGTGTGGAGAAAAATGGAGAATAAAGAGCCGGTCCACGTGTCTGGAAAGACGATCGGGATCGTACTGTTTGGGATTGTGGGAGCCCTGCTCTTTGGTGTGGGCATGTGTCTGACAATGGTGTGGAGCCACATGATCGCAGGGATTGTGATCGGTCTGGTGGGGATCGTGGCGCTTTTGTGCCTCATTCCTATGACAAAGGGGCTGAAGTAGAAGTTTTCGAGGCGATGTAAGTGATCCGCCGGACATACTGTTTTAGGGGACGCCGGGCAGGCGTCCTCTATCTGCTTATATAAGGACAAATATCTATGCGTCCGGAGCCGGGAAAGCCTGCCTCATCAATGTGAGAAAGCGCTTCAGTACAGGGTGGTCGTTTTTCTGCTGATAGTAGACGCCAAAGGTGACGGACGGCAGACCGGTGACGGGGATATAGCACAGGCCCTCCTTCCTGGCACCGGGAATATCCGGGTACAGCGTATAGCCAAGCCCTGCGCTCACAAGTGTCAGGGCACTCTCGATACTTCCTGCCAGATACCGCTGTTCCGGCGGCAGATTTACCAGCAGGCTGTTCTGTACCGCAAAGATGGTGTCGTGGATCTGACGGGGCGAGCAGGCAATGAAACTTCCGGACAGTTCTCTTTTGGACACGGCCCCATATTTTGCCAGGGGATGGCGGGGCGAGCAGATACAGGACAGAGGGGCGCTGCAGAGTTTATGGAAAATGAGAGAGGCGTGCTTCTGTTCCTGCTTGATCCCCAGGGCGGCGTGGACCTGGTCGTTTTCCACCAGGCTTAGAAGAGAGGGGAAAGGAACCAGGCTGATGTTAGGGCGCAGAAGAGGAAACTCTTCTGCAAGAGTGCAGAGGACTGGAGGAAAAAGGCCGGCCTCCATGCTGTTGTGGCACCCCAGCTCCAGAGGGATAAAGTGTTCATGTCGCCCCAGCCTTTCCCTGGCTGACAGGGCTGTCTTCAGGATGAGCTGCGCGTCCGGGACGAAGAGGATCCCCTCCTGGGTCAGGGTGACGCTCTTGCTTGTGCGGATGAACAGTTTTACGCCCAGCTCTTCCTCGAGGGCATGGATCTGATGACTGACTGCAGGCTGGGTGATCTTCAGCTCCCTGGATGCTTTGGAGAAATTCAGGTGCTCTGCCACGGCCATGAAACATTCCAGCTGTACTGTATTCATAAAAGATTCCTTTCTTATGCAATAAATATCTTTTATAGATTATAACATTTTTGAATTTCACATTTCCAGTATTCGGAGATAAAATCTTGTATGGGAAAAAGATAAGGCTGTGAACTGTTTCTGTCCGAACAGTTCCGCCCGGGAGCATACAGGAGGTGTTGGACAAAAATGACAGAAGATATCAGGACAGAAGAGCTGCTCTTTATGGCAAAAAAGATCGGCCTGGATCTGACATCGCAGCTGGAATTTTATTTGGGAGATCAGGAGATGAGCGGGGTACAGGCGTATTTCATGGTGTATATCCTTCGGCATCACCCGGAGGGTACATATCTCACAGAGCTGTGCCGCGAGATCGGCCTTTCTAAATCCACCCTCTCCGCGATGCTCAAAAAGGTGAGAAAAGCGGGCTATATCCTCTTTCGGGAAGAACCGGAAGACATCAGAAAGAAAAAAATCCTCCCTACAGACAAACTCAGGGCTGAGGATGAACAACTTCTTCGGGAAGCGGACAGGATGGAATCAGAGCTGTTCAGTGTGCTGGATCAGCAGGAGAAGGCACTGCTGTGGAAGCTGGAGCGCAAGCTTTTGCTTCATCTGACAGACATGGAACACAGCCAATCAAACAAAGACAGGAGGTTATCTTACAGTGAGAAAAGTTATACAGCAGCTGGGACAGTATAAGCGGGACACCTTTCTATGTATAGGCCTCACCGCCCTTGAAGTGATCATGGAAATACTGATGCCCTTTGTTACCGCCATTATCATAGACAGAGGTCTGGAGGCAGGTAATATGGGAGTTGTCTACCGCTATGGAGGGCTTATGGTCCTCATGGCGTTTCTGAGCCTGTTTTTCGGCGCTATGGCGGGAAAGAATGCGGCAAGCGCTGCCTCAGGCCTGTCGGCCAATCTGCGTGAGGCGATCTACGCCAACATTCAGACCTTTTCCTTTTCAAACATTGATAAATTCAGCGTGCCGGGCCTTGTGACCCGCATGACGACAGACATCACCAATGTGCAGAACGCCTTTATGATGGTGATCCGTGTGGCGGTCCGGGCGCCTCTGAACCTGATTTTCAGTTTTGCCATGTGCCTGATCATCAGTCCTTCCTTAAGCGCTATGTTCCTGATCGCAGTGGTCTTCCTTCTGGTTGTCATCGGGTCTATCATGGCAGTCACCCTGAAGATCTTCAGACAGGTGTTCAGACGGTACGATGACTTAAATGCCAGCGTCCAGGAGAATGTGACGGCCATCCGTGTTGTCAAGGCGTTTGTCAGGGAGGAGTACGAGAATGTGAAATTCTCCAGGGCATCCAAGATGCTCTATGATCTCTCCGTCAAGGCAGAGGGACTTCTGGCCTTCAATAACCCGGCCATGATGGTGGCAGTCTACTTCTGCATCATCTCCGTATCCTGGTTCGGGGCAAAATATATTGTCGGCGGCTCTATGACTACAGGCGATCTGACCAGTTTGTTCAGCTACATTATGTCTCTTCTGATGAGCCTTATGATGCTCTCTATGGTGGTGGTCATGATCAGTATGTCCATGGCCAGCATCCGCCGTATCAGCGAGGTGCTGAGCGAGGAGGCAGACCTTCGTGATCCTGATGACCCGGTGACAGAAGTGGCTGACGGGCGCATTGATTTTAATCATGTGAATTTTTCTTATAAACACGGAAGCGGGAAAAATGCCCTCTCAGACATAGACCTCCATATCAGGAGCGGCGAGACCATCGGCGTCATCGGCGGCACCGGATCAGGCAAGAGCAGTCTGGTGAACCTGATCTGCCGCCTCTACGATGTGGACGAGGGCTCTGTCTGTGTAGGCGGGGTGGATGTCCGCAAATACGACACAGAGGTCCTCAGGAACCAGGTGTCTGTGGTGCTCCAGAAAAACACGTTGTTTTCCGGAACGATCCTGGACAATCTGCGCTGGGGCAATCCGGAGGCGACAGAGGAAGAATGTATCGAAGCCTGCAGGGCGGCCTGTGCGGATGAGTTTATTGACAGGATGCCCCAGGGATATCACACAAGGATCGAGAGGGGAGGCTCCAATGTGTCCGGCGGACAGAAGCAGAGGCTGTGTATTGCCCGTGCCCTTCTGAAAAAGCCCAAGATTCTGATCCTGGACGACTCCACAAGCGCTGTGGACACGGCGACGGACGCAAGCATCCGGGAAGCTTTTGCAAGACAGATCCCCGGGACGACGAAGATTATCATTGCCCAGCGGGTCTCCAGCGTGCAGTCTGCTGACCGGATCCTTGTGCTGGACGACGGACGGATCGATGCCTTTGACAACCATGAAAATCTGCTGAAGAACAACGCCATCTACCAGGAAATCTACAACTCGCAGATCGAGGGCGGCGGCGATTTCGATCAGCCGGCTTAAACAGGGAAGGAGGAAATGCTCTATGTCTATAAATGATAAGAAGAACGAGAAACAACAGACGGACAGGACAGCGACGGCAACGAAGCTGATCAGCAGAGTGATCCGATATATGCTTCACTACTACAAGTATCCGTTCCTGCTGGTGGTTGCCTGTATCATGATCACAGCTGTAGCCACTGTCATAGGGGCGACTTTTCCCCAGACATTGGTGGATGATTACATCACACCTATGCTGGCAAACGGGACAGATGACTTCAGCGGACTTGCTTCCGACCTGGTCCGTCTGGCTTGTGTGATGGGAGTGGGCGTGGTCACTGCCTTCACTTACAACCGTATCATGGTCAATGTGAGCCAGGGAACTATGCGCCATCTCAGGGACGATTTATTCCGCAGGATGGAATCCCTGCCTATCAAATACTTTGACACCCACGCTCACGGGGATATCATGTCCGTTTACACAAACGATGTGGATACGCTGCGGCAGATGCTCAGCCAGAGTGTTCCCCAGATCATCAACTCTGTGATCACCATGGCGGCGACCCTTGTCACTATGATCATCCTGAATCCGGTGCTGACAGTGATCTCCATACTCACCGCAGCAGTCATGCTTTTTGTGACATCCAGATTTTCCCGTCTGTCCGGGAAATACTATGTACGCCAGCAGATCGATCTGGGAGCTGTGGACGGTTTTATAGAGGAGATGCTGGACGGACAGAAGGTAGTCAAGGTGTTCTGCCACGAGGAGGAGGCCATGGCCGACTTCCACAAAGTGAATGAAAAGCTCAGGAACAGCACAGACAAGGCCAACCGCTACGCCAACCTGCTGATGCCTGTCAATGCCAACATCGGCTGGATCAGCTACGCTCTGGTTGCCATCGTGGGAGCCATCCTGGGCATCAATGGCCTGGCCGGTGTCACTATTGGTACGGTGATCACCTTTGTTGGGCTGAACAAGAGCTTTACCAACCCCATCACCCAGGTCAGCCAGCAGCTCAACTTTGTTGTCAACGCTGCGGCCGGCGCTCAGCGTGTGTTTGATCTGATGGATCAGGAGCCGGAGATCGATGAGGGATATGTGGAGCTGGTCAATGCGAAAGAGGACGAGAACGGCCAGCTCACAGAGTCCGATGTGCGCACGAACCTGTGGGCCTGGAAACATCCCCACAAGGCAGAGGGCACTGTCACCTACACAAAGCAGGAGGGCGGCGTTGTGTTTGACGATGTAGATTTCGGCTATACGGATGAGAAGATCGTTCTCCACAATATCAGCCTCTACGCGAAGCCGGGGCAGAAGATCGCTTTTGTGGGCGCCACGGGAGCGGGAAAAACTACTATTACGAACCTGATCAACCGGTTTTATGATATCGCAGACGGCAAGATCCGCTACGATGGCATCAACATCAATAAGATCAAGAAGCCGGATCTCAGACGATCCCTTGGCATCGTGCTCCAGGATACCCATCTCTTTACCGGCACAGTTATGGACAATATCCGCTACGGAAAGCTGGATGCCACGGATGAAGAGTGTATCCGGGCCGCGAAACTGGCTAACGCGGACGGATTTATCCGCAGGCTTCCCGACGGCTACGACACCATGCTCACAGGCGATGGCGCCAACTTAAGCCAGGGCCAGAGGCAGCTTCTTGCCATTGCGAGAGCCGCTGTGGCGGATCCCCCGGCGCTGATCCTGGATGAGGCAACCTCCTCCATCGATACCCGGACGGAGAAGCTGGTGCAGGCCGGCATGGACGCCCTGATGAAGGGCCGTACCACCTTTGTCATCGCCCACCGTTTGTCTACAGTTAAGAACTCTGACTGTATCATGGTCATGGAACAGGGCCGCATCATCGAGAGAGGCACGCACGACGAGCTCATCGAGAAGAAAGGAAAATACTACCAGCTGTACACAGGAAACTTTGCGGCGCAGGGGTAGCAATGTATCAGAGCATATAAAAACAATAGGGCCTGCGTGCCCTATTGTTTTTTGCCGGTTATTTTGTTCTGACCTTATTCATCCCATCCTTCATAAAACCGGATATTGACGGAAATATTGCGGACGATATCGCCTTCTTCCACCGAAATGTCCTCTATGTCGGAGACGCAGGGCAGATCCGGTTCCTCTTCTTCCAATTCTACTGAGATCCAATTGCGGGCCGCATCGTTGGCGTTGTCGATGGCATCATCCAGGGTGTCTCCGGATGCCTCGCAGCATGCAAGATCCGGAAAGACGGCGTGATACGTTCCGTCTTCTTTTTTGTGGAAGACTGCAGGGTATATAAAATTCATGGGAATGATCTCCTTTCCATTCTGGTTTTCAACACCATTAAGTATAAGATAAATCCGGACATAAGGCAATCACCAAGTTTTCCTTGAATTAACAAAACAGGAACATTATTAAAAGCAGTGGCAGGTGTATCAGTTATCGGAATGGCGGCACTGGGGATCAAGGTGATTTGGAACAGTTACAGGCGTGAAAAAAGGCGTCCGCACATCTGCTGTACGGACGCCTTTGCTGTTTCAATTCTATATGGTTCCTATTGCTCTGCAGCCTTGTTGATGCAGGCCACTGCGTTGAGGCTTCTCGGGTAGCCGATGTAAGGCAGGCACTGGGATACGACCCGGATCAGAAAGTCCTTGTCGTTGCCCAGGTTCATATTTCCCTTGGCGTGGGAAGTAAGCTGGGGCTCACATCCGCCCTGGGCGGCCAGGAAGCAGAAGGTGATCATCTCGCGCTGCTTTAAGTCAAGGCCGGTGCGGGTGTAGTAGTCGCCGAAGCAGTTGTCCGCCAGCCAGCGGTTGATATGCCCGGCTTTCCATGCTTCTTTCATATGGTCGCCGAAGATATCGGCCTGGGCCTGGACTCCTTTTTCCAGACGGTCCTCCATGGTGGTGGTGGCCTGGCCCTCCAGCGGGAGTTTTACGCCCCTGGAAGTAAGGATCTCATTTGCCGCGTCAAGGAAGGGGCGCACCCGGCCGATACCAAGGTAATCCACGGCCTGGTAAATAACTTCCTTTAGCATGACGGGGGAAAGGCCGGCATCCAGGGCTCTGGGAACTTCCAGACGGAACTCGTCTATACCCTGGCAGCCCAGCAGCGTGGCGGTGATGGCCATGTGGCGGGTGATATCGTCAAGCTGCTGCCCTTCTTCATTGACAACTTCGTCAAAAGCAAAATGTTCAAAACGCTCCATAAATTCGGGATCTGTCTCATAATAACTGCTCACTGTGCGTCACCTCTGTTTCTGTTTAGTTCAGTTTAGAATATGCTTCGTCGTCCACAGCTTCCAGCCACTCGTTGCTGGTCTCTGTTCCCGGAGCCTCAAATGCAATGTGGGAGAACCAGCTGTCAGCCTTGGCGCCGTGCCAGTGTTTTACTTCCGGCGGAATGACGATGACAGTCCCCGGCTCCAGGCTTACAGGATCCTTGCCCTCCTCCTGGTACCAGCCGCTTCCTGCCGTGCAGATCAGGATCTGTCCGCCGCCAGTCTTTGCGTGGTGGATGTGCCAGTTGTTGCGGCAGCCTGGCTCAAATGTGACGTTGGCCAGAGCCAGCCCGCAGGCGGCCGGGTCTGTCAGAGGATTTAAATAGGAATTTCCGATAAAATACTGAGCAAAAGCGGTATTTTCCTGTCCCTGTCCAAATACGTTTGCCTTGTCAAATGTTTCTTTGTCCTGAATTTTCATAAAAAATGCCTCCTTAAACAGTTTGTTTTTTGTCCTGGTTTTTGCGGATATTGTAGCGGAGATAGTCCAGATGACTCAGCCGTTTTTCGCAGGAATGGATCTCGCCAAGAAGGATACGCCTTTTCTGATCAAGTATCCGGAGGCGCTGATCTTCACTCCCCTCTTTTTCCAGCAGCAGTTTCATGTAGGTCTCTATCTCGGAGCTAGCAAAGCCAATATCGTGCAGGGTCATGATAAGCCCCAGACGTTCCAGATCCGTGTCGTCATACTGCCAGGATCCCATTACCTTTTTTACTGCCTTGCACAGTCCCCAGCGCTCATACTCCCGGAGCATTTCCAGCGGGATGTTGTAGCGCCTGCTTGCTTCGTCTATGGTCATTTGACTCCTCCTTTCCGGATATCTTTATTGTAGTCCCGGGATGAAAAAGTGTCTAATGCTTATATTCAATTGTCATATATGCCTTGAAGGTATTCATTGCCAGACAATAAAAGCATTGGACACTGAGGAAAAACGGGGTTTACAATATAAGAAGAAACAGAAGACATACAGTTCATAAGGAGGGAAATATAATATGAAGGCAAAAGTATATTTTACACGGGAGATCACTCCGGAGAAAGTTGTTGAGATGTACGATGCGATGGGAGTGGAGCTTCCGGGGAAGGTGGCTGTGAAGGTCCATTCCGGGGAGAAAGGAAACCAGAATTTCCTGAGACCGGAATTCTGGCGGCCCATGGTGGACAAAGTGCAGGGAACCATTGTGGAGTGCAACACGGCCTACGGCGATGCCACCACCGGCGTGCGTGACAATACGCCCGAACATCTTAAGCTGATCGAGGAACACGGATGGACGAAGTATTTTGCTGTGGACCTTATGGACGCGGAAGGACCGGACGTGACCTGGCCCATCCCGGATGGAAAGATCCTGAAGGAGAACAAGTTGGGAAAACATATTGAAAACTACGACTCCATGCTGGTGCTGGCTCACTTTAAAGGCCATCCCATGGGCGGGTACGGCGGAGCTCTCAAGCAGCTTGCCATTGGCTGCGCATCCAGGGCAGGCAAGGCGCTGATCCACTCTGCGGGAAAGACAGATGACAGGTTTGAGACATGGCAGCAGCACGCGGACAGCGTGGCCTTCCCGGAGGCCATGGCGGACGCGGCTTCCAGTGTGACGGAGCATTTTAAAGGAAAGATCGCCTTCATCAATGTCATGAAGAACCTTTCCGTGGACTGCGACTGCTGTGCGGTGGCGGAGGATCCGTGTATGAAGGACATCGGTATTCTGGCATCCACAGACCCGGTGGCTATTGACCAGGCCTGCATGGATCTTGTTATGAACTCGGATGATCCGGGAAAAGATCATTTTATGGAGAGGGTGAACAGCCGGAACGGGATCCACACCATCGAGGCGGCTGCGGATCTGGGTGTAGGCTCACGGGAGTATGAGCTGATCGAGATTTAAACAGCAATTCTGCCTTTTTTCTGCTTAAAGAGCCGGTGCGGCAGTAAAGAGCCCCTACCGCCGGGTTGGGACTGGATAACTGACAGGAACTTCTTATTTAAGCGCAGTACATTTATAATCAGAATAAAAAGATGTACAGGAGCTGAATGATTTATGAAGAAAGTATGGACTTCTCTCCTTCTGATCCTGTCGGCCGCCTTTCTTCTGACAGCCTGCGCAGACGGCTGGCCGCCTCCAGGGATCACCGGGCTTTCTGCGGGTTTTCCATGGGTTCGGTGACCACCTGGCACACCTTTGAGTACTGTCTGGATTACTTCAGATATTTTATGCCTTCCAGCGGCAGCCTTACGACTGACGGGGACTATATGGCTTCCATTGTCCGGGAGTCCGGGCATGACTGGGATGATTTCTTCATCTTTGCCGCATCGGGGACAGAGGATTTTGCCTATTCTTCTTTCCGAAGGCAGATACAGGCCATGGAGGATGTGGAGGACGTGTTCCACACTGCAGACAACGAGACGGAGGGAAACCTCTGGTTTCTTGTGCAGGAGGGCGGCACCCACAGCGGGGAGTATGCGCTTCAGTACTTCTACAACGGCATGTGCTGGATTTGGAAGTAAAAATGTGGAGGAGATGGAAATTGCATCCCTGCCCGGGCTTTTCCGTATGTTCCTTAGAATATGTGGTAATTTACCACAAGGGCTGCAAACACGATGGAAACCATGGATAGCAGCTTGATGAGGATGTTGATGGAAGGACCGGATGTATCCTTGAAAGGATCACCTACGGTATCCCCCACCACAGCGGCCTTGTGCTGCTCGCTTCCCTTGCCGCCGTGCTTTCCGCTTTCAATGTATTTCTTGGCATTGTCCCACGCGCCGCCTGCGTTTGCCATGAAGATGGCCATGAGGAAACCGGTGGCAGTGGAGCCGGTGAGAAGGCCGATGACGCCGTTGTAGCCCAGGATCAGTCCGGTCACAACAGGAGTCACGATAGCCAGCAGAGTGGGAAGAATCATCTCATGCAGGCTGGCCTTTGTGCAGATGTCCACGCATCTTGCGTAATCTGCCTCGGCTTTCCCTTCCATAAGGCCTTTGATCTCCCTGAACTGGCGGCGCACTTCCACCACGATGCTCTGGGCTGCCCGGCCCACAGAGGACATGGTCAGGGCTGCAAAGACAAAGGGCAGGCAGGCGCCGATGAAGATGCCCACAAGGACGGTGGGGTTCATGACGCTCATGTCCAGAACCACGTCACTGCCGCCCACTTCCTGGACTTTCTCCACGTAGGAGGCGATCAGGGCCAGAGCGGTGAGGGCTGCACTGCCGATGGCAAATCCCTTGCCTGTGGCAGCTGTGGTGTTGCCAAGGGAGTCCAGGGCATCCGTGCGCTGGCGCACCGTCTCTTCCAGACCCGCCATCTCCGCGATACCGCCGGCGTTGTCGGCGATGGGACCGTAGGCGTCAGTGGCCAGGGTGATGCCCAGAGTGGAGAGCATGCCCACAGCCGCCAGAGCGATGCCGTAGAGACCTCTGGTGGACTCGATGAAGCCGCCGGAGAAGGCGTAGGCAGCCATGACGCACACGGCGATGATGATGATGGGAACGGCTGTGGACAGCATGCCCAGGCTCAAGCCCCCGATGATGGTGGTGGCGGAGCCGGTCTCGGATTTGTCTGCCAGGTTCTGGGTCGGTTTATATGTATCCGATGTGAAGTATTCCGTAAAAAAGCCGATCAGCACTCCTGCCAGCAGACCGCCCAGGATGGCAAAGTAAAATCCGATAAAGTCTTTTCCCAGAATGAACCATACAAGGGGGAAGGAGACAACGGCTATGATGAGAGCGCTTGTGTTGGTTCCCCGGCGGAGAGCCTTCAGAAGAGTGCTCTGGTCTGTGTTTTCACCTGTCTTTACAAGCATGGAGCCGATGATGGATGCCAGCACGCCGATGGCGGCCAGGATCATGGGGATCACCACCGCGTTGACTCGGTCCACGGACTCGATCTTATTGAAGGCAATGACGCCCAGGGAGCAGGCAGAGAGGATGGAGCCCACGTAGGACTCGTAGAGATCGGCGCCCATACCGGCCACGTCGCCTACATTGTCCCCCACATTGTCTGCAATGACAGCCGGATTTCTGGGATCGTCCTCGGGGATGCCGGCCTCCACTTTTCCTACAAGGTCAGCTCCCACATCGGCAGCTTTCGTGTAGATGCCGCCGCCCACACGGGCGAAGAGAGCCATGGAGGAAGCGCCCATACCGAAGGTCAGCATGGTGCTTGTGATATCTTCCAGCGGAAGCTTAAAGACTAACCGGAGAAGGAGGTACCAGATGGAGATATCCAGAAGTCCCAGCCCCACCACTGTGAAGCCCATGACTGATCCGGCCGAAAATGCCACGTTCAGCCCTTTGTTCAGGCTGTTCTGGCAGGCTGCTGCCGTGCGGGCATTTGCCTTTGTGGCGATCTGCATGCCCACAAATCCGGAGAGGCCGGAAAAAAATCCTCCTGTCACAAACGCAAAGGGGACGAACCATGTCAGAAGCCCCAGAAGTGCCATGACGAAGAGGATGACGAACATGACCACGAAAAAGCTCACCAGGATCTTGTACTGGCGCCTTAAGTAGGCCATAGCCCCGTTGTGGATGGACGCGGAGATCTTTTTCATCTGCTCAGTGCCGCCGGGAAAGCTGAGGACTTTTTTTGCCCGGCTTGCCGCAAAGAGAAGAGCAATGACAGATCCGCAGAGTGTCAGTAGTGCCAATTGATTGTCCATATAATCTTTCCTCCATTCCTTAATGTGTTGAAAAAATAACGATTTGAGACTAATTATAGCACTTGTGTTGAGAAATACTACTATTTTTCAGTAAATAAATTGTGAACTTTTTGAATGATTTGTTAATATGAAAAAATGCCTGGAAAAACCAGGCATTTTTTTACTTTATATCATAGGATCCGTCGCCCTTACAGTGGATGCGGCACCGGAAAAATTCCTCCATGGCTCGTATCATATAGTCTGTATCTGCAGCGCCCGCAGTCTCGAAAGGAGAGTGCATGGCAAGCTGGGGCAGACCGATGTCCACTGTGTTTACCGGCACCTGGGAAGCGGAGATGTTCCCCAGGGTGGAGCCTCCCGCCATGTCGGACCGATTCAGAA
>OGXL01000569.1_pt1 | contig 32429 bp, 46 predicted proteins | sample 1576311 | NCBI WGS metagenome assembly OGXL01 (sample SAMEA3541564, study PRJEB24748) | human gut metagenome | biome: human gut; feature: human-associated habitat; material: faeces | place: China | collected 2012 | reverse complement strand
AACGGCTGGAACTAGTATCCCAAGTAATGTCCGGAAAATCCTGTGTGTCAGTGGCTGTGAACAGACAAGATAACTGAGAAAGGCGGGATAAGGCGGGACAGGACGGGAGGACGTGGGAAAACCCAGGAATATCAAGGGATAGCGGGCACGGACGGCGGGACGACGGGCAGCTATTCTCACATATCTTGACCGGAAACGGGCGTCGAGGTGATCGGCGCTCTTTTTTCATGCCCAGGGGGCCCAGGTGGAGCATGGCGGGCAGCGGCGCGTCAGGGCGCGAAAAACCCCGGAGGCCGCATGAATCAACGGCTCCGGGGTGTATGAGTATGGGCGGGGCCGCAACCATCCGCTCCCTGGAAGCAGTCACGGGAGGACTGATGAGCGGGCGGCGCGGCCCTTGAGGATAGTATAGCACGGCGGGGCCAGGAGCGCAAGGGGGCGAGGCGTGCGCAATCGGCGTTAGACCGTGCAAAAAACGTGCGAAAAGTGAGGCATCCCGGCCAGATCAGCGCGGCCGCGACCTGTTTCGGGCGTGCGACGGCGTGCGCGGGGCGTGCAGGTCATAGGCTGGAAAGACGTAAAAATACCCGCTTGCAATTGGACATTTTTGAAAAAAATGAGCTTTTGCTGTCCAAATGCTACTCCCCCAAGGCTTTCCGGGCACAGTGACGGCGATTTTTCACCTGTTAGCAATTGGACAAGAAAATGATTTAGAACTAAATCAAAAAGGGACTAAAAAAATCAGGCAGTCCCGCCCTGCGTTTCATCTCTTTCGGATGCCTCTTTTTCTTCCCTGTCGGCGGCATACGTCCAGTAGATAGAAGCCCTTTTTCGTTCGGCGTATTTCTGATACAGGCAGTGGATCTGGTCGAAGAGGTCCTCTTGTGCATATATGGGGAGGAGACGGTACATAGCGACCAGATCGGCTTCCTCTGGTGCTAGAGGGCTCCCATCGCAGGTGAGCCCCTGCTCCTCTTTGTATCCTGCTAGTCTGTCGTCACTCGTTTCTTCGTGTAGCTCTCCTAATTCGAGAAGATAGTCAGCAGAGACCTCGAAAATCCGGGATAGTGCCGCCAAAGCGTTATAGCCTGGTTTGCTCTTTCCGGTCTCCCAATCGCCTACATTTCCAGGAGATACTCCTGCCGCTTTTGCGAGTTGTACCTGTGTAATCCCCTTTTTTGCACGCAAATCTTTTAGTAATACGTTGAACATAATTCCCTCCACTCGATTTTGCGATAAAATACCCGCATAACTATTGACATTCACGAATATGCGAGATATACTAAAGATGCGATTTAACTATAAATCAAGCAAAGCATATCACAACCGAGAGAAAAGTCAAACGAAAAAAGGAGGTCGCGGTAGAGTAAAAGCGAGCGGCGAGGGCTTTCACCCCCTCTCAAATATTTAATTTAGCAGTCAAGCGACCGGCTCTATGAGGCCGCGATCGGCCTGCGGTCCCCATTCCCAACGAAGGCGGAACACAACGCCCGCATCCGTGGGCCGGGAAAGAAACTCAGCCCGGGAGATCACCCCCTCGACCGAGGCGGAAACAAATTCCCATGTCAGGCCCATCTTCGGCACCAGGACATCTCGCACATGATCTTTGAGCCGACTGGTGGCACAGTCGCTCATAAGTTTGTCCAGGGAATTGAAATACTTCTTTTCTTTCATTTAGGCAGCCCTCGCCGCCCGCTTTTACTCTACCACAACTTCCAACAAATGAAAAGGAGGCAGCCATGCGCCAGGGAAAGAAGCCGACGCGCAAGCAGAAGGTCCGTCTCGGGCAGGCGGGGCTTGCGCCTGAGAACTGGCTTGTCGTGCGGGAGAAGCCCACGGGCGAGCTCATCATCCTCCACAAGCACACCGACCGCATCCGGATCGTCCCGGCCCTGCTGGGCTGAACGGCGGAAGGGAGGCTATACCATGACCCGTGAGGAACGGGAGCGCCGGTTCGCAGCACGGACAGATACCGTCCATGCCCGGCGCAGAGAGACCGCAAAAAAAGTGGCCGCACTCTTAGCGGAGAGCGCGGCCACCCTGCCCGAGGTAGACCGTATCCTGGAGCAAGCCAGGGACTACCTCACCGTCCAACTCATTCACACTGATGATCCAGTGAGTCCCTAAGTTCCAGCAGCTCAGGCTCATGTAAGAGCAGACCGGACAGGACACTCACATCGCACACGCCCGCCGTGGGATTGTACCAAGCACAATTCTTCTGGCAGGCGCAGGGCTTCCCCAAGCCAGCAGTTAAGAGAGGACAAAAGGCATCATTAAAATCTGATAAGTTCAACCGTATCACCTCCCTTCCAGCTTTATTTTACCTGAAGCGGGAAGGAGGCGCAACATCAGGAAGGAGAGAACACCATGCGCAAGATGAGGAAGATCAACGGCTATCTGGTCGTCCGGTTCAACGACCGGGAGCGCCGGGACTATGAGACGCTGGGAGCCTACGGCGTCATCGACGCGGAGCTCTACACCGGCCATCTGGAGGTAGACCGGGGCGCGCTGGAGTATGACGACGCGGAGACCATGGAACAGGCCATCGAGCAGGCCCGGGGTCTGGAGAGCGAGCTGGATGTGGAGGAGCCGGAGGCGGCGGTGACAGTGATCGTGGAGACCGAGTTGGGCACCACGGAGCTGGAGACCACGCCGGAGGAGCTGCTCCAGGGTGAGAAGCGTTTCTTAGAGACGCGCCGCCCGGCCCTGAGCCAGGAGGCGGCAGATTGGCAGCTCTGCGGGTACGTCCGGGCGCTGACCGATCTGGGTATCGTGGACAGCGCGGACGAGCGTTTCCAGGTGACCTCCCCGCCCACTATTAGCGAACCCCCGGAGGGCTTCCGGCACCTTCCGCCCGGAATGAGAGGTCACTCCTTCACGCGGGCACTGTACCAACTGGGGCAGAAGATGGAGGCGGAGTGCCCCGATAACGACTGCATTGTCTACCGCAACACCTTCCGCATGGCGCGTGAGCTGGACGGAGCTATAGACGGGATGGACCCGGACAGCTATCCGGCCCTCACCCTTCGGAGTGAGCTGCGGAAGCTGTTGGCGGATCTGCAAGAGATGTACTCGGAGAACTACGCGGTCTGCAAGTATCGCGGAGTGTGCTCTCCAGACCAGGCCGTGCGGAAACAGCGCCAGCACCTGGGCGATACCCGTGAGAAGGTAGAGCGAACAGTCAACTCCGGTGCGGAAGGAGGCGGGGCGTCATGACCGGCTTGGAGCTGCTACGGGCCGCCGACACCACGGCGGACGAGATTGCGGACATCGTCTCCGAGCACTGTCCGCCCGTCGTTCCCAATGGCTGCGACCGCCTCTCATGCCGGACCTGCTGGCTGGCATGGCTGACCACGGGCGAGCCGCCAAAAGAGAAGGGGCCGTCCGACGAACGGACGGCCCCGGGCGAGGAAGGGCTGCATCCCAACCTCGCCGAGATGTACGCCAGAGAGCACAGAAAGGCATACCTCAGCCTTCACGCCCATGCGGCTTGCAGTTCGGCCCCTACTGAGCACCCTTCTTCTGAGCAGTACGCTCCGCGACCTCTATCTGAGCCTTGAAATGCTCGCCCAGATATTTCGCAAACTCCTCTTCCTTGAGAATGCCCTTGTCGACCAGATAATCAATCAGTGCCAAGAATTCGGGCTGCATGGAAAGCCTGACCATGTTGAGATGGTCAACCCCGGCGCTTCCGGTGGACATCTCGCGGGAGCACTCGAACAGGAAATCTTTCATCACCATCACCCCCTCTCTGGGCCGGGCGGCCCTACCCCATTATACCGGCCCGGAGGGGATTTGAAAAGGAGCAGACATGGACAAGAAAATTGAGAAACCGGAGGCAGCAGCCACGGTATGGAAGCGCCGGGCATGAAACACCCACCAGAAGGGAGTGAGAGGCATGGCAAGACAACGAAACAAGAGGCCCACCCCCTTCGGGCGGTTGGTAAGCAAGGCGCTGATCGACCAGGACATGACCCGGGCCGCGCTGGCGGCGGAGGTGGGGATCTCCCCGCAGTATCTGAGCTACATCCTGAACGGGACACGATCGGGCAAGCGGTACATTGAGGCCATCGCCCAGGTGCTGGCCCTGGACCGGAAGAAGGTCTGGAAGGCCACGGCGGCCTGACGGGAAAGGAGGGAGACAAGTGCAAGAGACCTATATCACGCTGGAGGAGGCCGCCCGCTTTGAGGGAATTGACTACTTCACTCTCCACAAGCGTATCTCGCGGAGCCCCGCCCAGTACAAGACGCGGACGGAGGCCCGGGAGGGCGGCGGGAAGGAGCTTGTCCTCCTGTCCACGGCAAGCCTGAGCCAGAAGGGGCGGCGGGCCTACCGGGCCCACATCCGGGCCATGGCGGAGCCGGAGGAGGGCGAGGCCGCGCCCCCCTGGTATGTGGGGGCGGATCTGAACGGCTACATCGAGGAGCACCGGAAGCAATACCACAGGGCGGTGGAGCTGGCGCGGGAGGTGCAGGGCTTCCTCAACTACGCCGGGGAGGACCGGACGGCCTACGCCGAGGCGCTGGCGGCCCGGCTGGGGATCAGCCTGGGGACGCTTTACCGCCACGGCCAGAGCGTCATGGAGGCGAACGCCTGGGCCCTCCGGCTGGAGCAGGCGGACGGCCACGCCCGGGACTACTTCCGCACCCTGGCCCTGTGCCGCAAGCCCCGGGAGCGGGCCACGTTCCCAAGCCTGACGCCGGAGCAGCGGGCGCTCATTGAAAACATCTGGTTTGACCCGGGCTTCGCGGCCAACCTGCACACGACGGAGGCGCTCTACACGGCGCTGCTGGCGCAGAGCGCGGAACGGGGATGGGAGAGCATCCCCTCCCTCAAGACGGTACAGCGGTACGTCAAGCACCTCATGAGCCAGCCGGGCGTGGAGTCGGCCCACTACCTCGCGGCCAACGGCGTCCGGGAGTGGAAAAATGCCAAGATGCTCAAGGGCAGGCGGGACACCTCCAAGCTCCAGGTCATGGAGATTGTGGTGGGCGACGAGCACACCTTCGATTGCTGGGTCCAGTGGACGGCCCCCAACGGGAAGGTCAAAGCAGTCCGCCCGGTGCTGGTGGCGTGGCAGGAGCAGCGGAGCCGGAGCATCATCGGGGATGTGGTCTGCGTGAAGGCCAACGGCCAGACGCTGAAGGAGAGCCTCGTGAAGATGCTCTATACGGCGGGCGTCCCCCACGCGCTGCTCATCGACAACGGCAAGGACTACACCAGTGAGGACATGACCGGCCAGAGCCGGAAGGAGCGGGCCATTGATTTCAGCTTTGACCCGGAGACGGAGGGCTTTTATCAGTCAATCGGCATCGAGGACGTGCGGCGGGCCCTCCCCTATCAACCCTGGGTGAAGTCCATCGAACGGTTTTTCGGAACGGTGTGCGACCAGTTCAGCAAATGGTTTGCCAGCTATACGGGCACCCTGACCGGGTCCAAGACCTACGCCAAGCGGCGCAAGGACGTTCAGGGGATGCTGGAGCGGGGCGAGCTGCTGACGCTGGAGGAGTTCTTTGAGCGGTGGACATGGTGGAAGGAGAACGTCTACCACGCCAAGCGGCACAGCGGGCTTGCCAAGCTGCGGGAGAAGTGGACCACCCCGGCAAGCCTGTTTGAGAACGGGGACCGTTATGAGAAGGCGGTCCCGCCCAGGGAATATGCGGCCATGCTCCTCATGAAATCGGAGCGGGCCAAGGTCTACTCCACAGGCATCCAGAAGCATAAACGCCTCTATACGGACGAGGCGCTGGGCCTCCATGAAGGCCAGTGGGTCAATGTGAAGTGGGACATCGACACCCCCACGAAGCTCTATGTCTACGCCCTGGACGGCTCCAAGATATGCGAGGCCCACGAGGCGGAGCTGCTGGGCATGGGCCGGGCCGCCGACGATGACCAGATCTCGGCGCACGCGGCCAAGCAGCAGCGGCAGTACCGGACCGTCCGGGAGAAGCTGGCGGAGCTCTGTACCCCCTATGAGGAACGGGAGACCCTCCAGGGGACGCGGCCCTCGGCGGCGGTGGGCGGCCTGGACCTGTCCATCAAGGCGGATCACCCTGAGAAGGTGGTGGCCCTTCCGGCATCCCGAACCTTCCGGGCCGAGGCGGAAGACCAGCGGAAGAAAAAGCAGCAGAAGGACAACAAGTTTCTCAATGAGAAGGCCGGGGACGCCCTGGCCCGCTTGAGAGCGATGGGAGAATAAGGAGGACACACCATGGAAGCAGTCACGGAGCGCACTACATACACCAGCGGCGAGAGTATCGCTAATCGGATCAACCGGCACATCCAGAGCAACAGGAAAGTGACCATTGCCTCGGTCGCGGCTGGGATTGGGTACAGCCGGTGCACCGTGTCCCGGTATCTGGCGGGCAAGTACGACGCGGACCCGACCGAGCTGGAGGCGAAGCTGACGGCCTACCTGGGCACTCTGGGCGACGTACCGGAGGCGGAGGCCGCCGCCCCGTCCATGGACAAGGGCAGCGGGAAGCGCGGCTTCTACGAGAGCCAGGACGCCCGGAACATCCTGGGCGTGTGCCAGAGCAGCCAGGAGTTCCTCGGCATGGGGATCGTGGTGGGCCGGTCGGGCTATGGCAAGACCCACACCCTCAAGCAGTACGCCCGCCTCCCCCGGGTGGCCTACGTGGAGTGTGACGACACCATGAGCGCCCGGGATCTTGTGGAGGCCATCGAGCGGACGCTGGGCCTGCCCAGCGGCTACGGCACCATCTGGAAGCGGGTCAACGGCATCCGGGACTTTTTCAATACCAACCGGGGCTATCTCCTCATCATCGACGAGGCCGACAAGCTGGTGAGCAAGTACACCCAGAAGAAGATGGAGATCCTCCGGGCGATCTTCGACCAGAGCGACGTGGGGCTCGTCATCGCCGGGGAGCCGAAGCTGGAGGCGGCGATCAAGACCTACCTCGTCCGCATGGCGAACCGGGTGGACTTCTACGCCTCCCTGCACGGTCTGAGCGAGCAGGAGGTGGCGGACTACCTACAGGGCTATGACATCACACCGGACGCGCTGGAGGAGCTCCAGGCCCGGGCCCGCAACCGGCAGACCGGGTGCTTTCGCCTGCTGGACCGGACGCTCTCCAACGTGCGGCGCATCCTGGCGGCCAGCGGCGGGGAGACCATCACCCTCAAAATCATCCAGCAGGCGTCCGGTATGATGATGCTCTGAGCGGGGGCGCGGACAATGAAAATGAGAAAGCAGCGGTGCATGGGCGTCGCTCTGCTGGTGGTTTCGGCGGTTATCTGGCTGCTGGCCTCCACGGGCGAGACCGTGGAGGAGCGGGACGGGACGGCGCTGCTCCTCACCTTCCCACTGGGGATCTACCTGCTGGTGAGCAAGACCTATCTCCTCAACGACCGCGAGGAGGACAACGAGAGAAAGGATAACGTATATGGCAAGGAAACGAGTGATCGAGGCCCCAAGCCTCAAGAGCTGGGAGGATGTGAACGACGCGCTGCGGCAGGTCGCCGAGGCGCAGATCGCCCTCAACGATATCGAGAGCGACATGCAGAAGCAGATCGTCGGGGCCAAAAAGGTGGCCGAGGAACAGAGCAAGCCCTACAAGGACGCGATCGCGCGGCTGGAGCATGAGCTGAAGGACTTCGTCTCTGAGCACCGCTCGGATATGGGCAAGAACAAGAGCATAACCCTCACCTTCGGAGAGGTGGGCTTCCGGCTCTCCACCTCCGTCAGTCTGCCCAAGGCGAAGGAGAAGCTGGCAGACATCATCCGGCGGCTGAAGGCCCGGCAGATGATGGACTGCATCATCACCGAGGAGAAGGTCAGCAAGGAGGCCCTGAAGAAGTACGGCGAGGACACAGTGACCGCCGTGGGGGCCATCTGGAAGCAAAAGGACGAGTTTGGCTATGAGGTCAACCTGGAGAAGCTGGAGCAGATCAGGGCGGGCCTGTGAGAAAGGAGGAGGAAGCATGGCGGCAGCCAGAACAGCGCCCAGACGGCCAGGGCCGACCATCAAGATGCTGTGGGCGATTGCCAAGTCGCCGGAGCTGGGCATGACGGACGAGGATCTGCACGCCCTGGTCTACCGGGAGACGGGCAAGGAGAGCCTGCGCAAGCTGACGGCCCGGGAGCTGGGTACGGTGGCCCGGATCCTCCAGGCTATGAAGGACGGTGTCCGACGGGACACCCGGAGCAAGCGGACGGACGAGGGCGGCAACCCGGCCACGGTACAGCAGCGCCGGAAGATCTGGCACCTGTGCGACGCGCTGGGATGGAACGACGACTTCCGGCGCATCCAGGGCTTCGTCCGCAGGCTGACCGGGACGGACCGGCTGGAATGGCTGACCCCGGCCCAGTGTGAGAAGGTCATTGAGGCACTCAAAGCAATGCTGGACCGGGAACGGCGGAAGGAGGCCCAGGCATGAGCAAGGCCCCTCAAGAGGACGAGAAGGCGGTCCTCGCCGCGCTGGACGGCATTATCCGTATGCAGCAGATCATCCGGGGCGGCCTGGACCTGTGCGTGGACACGGGGCTGGTCTTCCTGCGCACTTACTACAATAACCTCCCTGGGCAGGTTGCCCGCCGCCTGACAGAGCTCAAACCGGTCGCCCTGGCAGCCATCCCCGGAGCAACCGGGCCGCACGGCTCCAGGAAGGCCCGGGAACGCATCGCCGCCCATGTGGCCGGGGACAAAGCCTTCGCTCAGGTCATCCGGGCGGCCAACGTCTACCGGGCGCGGCTGGGCTATAAGCTGCTGGGGCCGGAGGGCGAACCAGAAGAGGAGGCCGGGACATGACGGGAAAGAGGGCCGGGCTTCTGGCTGAGCCATTCGAGTACATGACGCGCTGTTTTGCCGTAACGGAGATCCTCCGCGCCCACCGCTATCTTACGGGGGGCAACCTGACCAACGAGGAGGCGAAGCGCCTGGGAGCTCTGACAGGTGAGCAGCTCATGGCAGAGGCCCGGATGATTGGGACCGCCGTGGCGCTCCGCCAGCAGGTAGAGACAGCGGAAGCGGTCCGGGCTGCTCTGGCGGCTGAGAAGGCCGCGAGATGTCCGGAGACAGTCCTGAAGAGTTAGGAGGGGGCCGGGATATGGCAAGCAAGACAAAGCGGCTCACACAGCGGGAGAAGGCCGCCAGAGCGGCGGCCAAAAAGCGGCTCCAGGCAGACGGCATCCTCCCGCCCGACAAGCCCCGGCTCAACCGCAAACGGTTCGCTCAGGAGACCTGGGCGGAGTGGACGGCCCTGGTGGCCGAGGACGGCCTGCGGGCGGCGATGGCCCTGTGCCGGGCAGTGGGCTTCACCACTGGGCCGGAGCTTCTGGAGGTCACGCCGGAGCAGGTGGGCATCCTGAAGGCGATGAAGATCGCGGTGGAGTATGAGAAGTTCCTCCACAGGCTGGAAGTGGAGGGCCGAAGCGACTACACCCTCGGGGAACTGGCCGACGAGGTTATCGTCCCCGTGTGGAAACTGTAAGGAGGTATTTTACACCATGGCAAAGAACAGCAAGAGCAAGGACACGGCCCCGGCGCTGGAGCCGGGCCAGGAGATCAACGAAGTCGACGGGGAGCCCATCTTCCACGCTGACGAGGAGGAGGGCGACGACGATGAGTAGCGTGAGGGTCTGTTTGGACGCTGGACACGTCGGCAGCCACTACAATCAGAGTCCGGTGGTCAAGACCTACTACGAGAGCGCGATGGTCTGGTCACTCCATCTGAAGCTCAAGGCGGCGCTGGAGGCGCGAGGCTTCGAGGTCATGACCACGCGGGTGACCATCGACACAGATATGGGCGTCTACGCCCGGGGCGCGGCGTCCAAGGGGTGCGACGTGTTCCTGAGCCTGCACTCCAACGCCTGCGGGACGGAGAGCGTGGACTACCCTGTGGTCTACCGGGCCCACGACAACCTGAACGACGCGGACACCATCGCCCTGAAGATTGCCAAGAGGATCGGGGAGCTCATGGGCACGAAGCAGGCGGGGCGGACGGCCACCCGGAAGAACAGCTCCGGGGGCGAATACTACGGGGTTCTGCGCGGGGCCCGGGCGGTGGGGACGCCGCTGTACCTGCTCATTGAGCACAGCTTCCACACCAACACCGCCGCGACGAAGTGGCTCTCCGAGGACGCCAACCTGGAGAAGCTGGCCCAGGCGGAGGCGGAGCTGCTGGCAGACTACTACGGCCTGTCGGCTGGAGTGGAGGGTAGGACGGCCATCATGGGCGAGGCCCAGGCCACGGCTCAGCAGATGGCCCTCTTTTGCCGGAGCAAGAACGCCGAGCCGAAGCTGACGGCCTGCTCCCTGGAGGAGCTGGCGGAGCTGTTCCTGGAGGAAGGCAAGGCCGAGGGCGTGCGGGGCGACGTGGCCTTCGCCCAGAGCCTGCACGAGACGGGTTACTTCAAGTTCGGGGGTATCGTACAGCCCAGTCAAAACAACTACGGCGGCATCGGGGCCCTGAACGGCAACAGCGCGGGGCAGGCAGCCAGCTTCCCGAACCCGCGCACCGGCGTTCGGGCGCAGATCCAGCACCTCAAGGCATACGCATCCACCGAAGCCCTCGTAAACGCTTGCGTGGACCCCCGCTTCTCCCTGGTGGCCCGTGGCGTGGCCCCCTATGTGGAATGGCTGGGCGCGGCGGACAACCCCAGCGGCAAGGGCTGGGCGGTCCCCGGCGCGGGGTACGGCGGAAAGGTTGTGTCTCTGCTGGAGCAGATTCTGGCCCAGGAGGTCCCCCAGGCACCTCAGACGCCGGAGGAGGGGGACGGCGTCCCCCAGTGGCAGAAGGAGGCCCTGGACAAGCTGGCCGGGGCAGGCGTCATCAACAAGCCGGACTACTGGCGGGGCCGTATGTCTGAGGTGGTTACCGTGGGCGAGGTAATGGCGATCGTGGCGGGCACCATTCAGGAGTAATTGAGAGGAGGGGCGGGTCATGGACTGTTTCGCAAAGGAGCTGACGCCGGAGCACATACCGGAGGGACTCTGGCGGGAGGTCGCAGAGACAATCGGAGCGGAAAACCTGTATAAGCTGGCTGAGCTGATTGGCGGGGCGACACTCTATATACCCAAGCCGGAGAGCCTGACCCGCCCTATCCGGGACGCGCACATCAAGGCGGAGTTCAATGGCTGGAACCACCTGGAGCTCGCGAAGAAGTACAACGTCACGGACCGTCTGGTCCGGCAGGTGTGCGGCCCCGGCTGCACAGAGGGACAACTCAACCTGTTTGAAGCCGGGGAGGAAAATACGCTTTCTTAGAAATAATTCTCTGAAATGCTTCATGCGGACATTTCACAAATAATCGTTTACCCTAAGACTACAAGCTCTGCTTGTAGTCTTATTTTTTGTGCAAAGAGGAGGACGCACACATGAACATGGATGTCATCTTGAGCGCGGCAAGCGACACGCTGGTGAACATTCTGCTGGCCGTGATCACCCTGGGCGGAGCCTATGCACTCTACTACCTGAAGCTGGGGGCGGCCAAGGTGAAGGCACAGACGGCCCAGATCGAGGACCAGCAGGCCCGGCAGCTCCTGGACGACGCGCTGGACGATGTGCTCAATCTCGTCAGCGTAGGCGTGGGCGCGATGGAGCAGACCACAGCCAAGGCGCTCCGGCAGGCGGTAAAGGACGGCAAGGCAGACCGTGAGGAGCTGCTGGCCCTGGGCAAGCAAGTTCTGGAGGAAGTCAAGGCAGCCGTCGCCCCAGAGACACAGGAGATCATTACGAAGCACCTGGGCAACTTTGAGGACTACGTCATGAAGTGTATCGAGGACGCGGTTCTGAAGGTGAAGCAGGCCGACCCGATGGCGCTGGCCGAGGGTATCGTGGTGGACACTGTGCAGACCGAGTAAGGAGGGGCCGCCGTGGAAATGGCACAGATCACCGCGCTCATCGGCGCGGCGGCCTCGCTGCTCTGTACGCTGGTCGTGGGTGCGCTGACCTACTTCGTCAAGCAGACACTCAACGACTTCCGCAAGGCGGACGAGCGCAACGCCCAGAAGCTGGCGGAGGTGGACAAAAGGCACGCCGCCAACTATAAAGAGCTGACCCAGCAGATCAGCGACCTCAAGAGCGACCTGCCCCTGGTGTACGTGCTGCGGGAGGACTTCATCCGCAGCATGAACAACGTGGACGGGAAGCTGGATAAGATCATCGGCAGTCTGGCCGACAAGAAGGGAGGGTAAAGCATGGCAATCCTGGACGACATCACCGAGCAGGAGGTCGCCAAGAACAAGGCGATCCGGGGCTATATCATCCGGGCCCTGGCGCGTGGCAATCAAAACGCGCTCCTGGTACGGCAGCTCACCAACGCCCTCGTCGCGGACGGGATGATCTTCTCGCCGGACATCTCCAAGTATCTGGATTATCTGGCGGACGGCGGCTACATCGAGTTCAGCGGCAAGAAGGTCAACGCCTACAATGTCTACCGGAAGGACGGCGTCGTCCAACTGACGAAGCGGGGCGTCGATCTGGTCGAGGGCACCATCGAGGACCCTGGCGTCGATGTCTAAGACCGAGCGCCGCCGGACACGGGTGAGCTCCACCATTGACCGCCTCCCGGATGATATCAGGGGGCAGCTCGACCTCAAGCTCACCGATACGGCCAACACCTACGAGGAGCTGGCGGCCTGGCTCAAGGGTGAGGGCTACGACATCAGCAAGAGCGCGATCGGGCGCTACGCGATCCGCAGCACCCAGGCGGCGCAGCGGGTGGCGGAGACCTTGCAGCGCACTCAGGCGATTGCCCGGGCGGTGGAGGCCCACCCCGATCTGGACTACACCAAGGCGGCCAGCATGGTCCTCATGGACGGGCTCATGCAGCGGGTCAGCACCGCCGAGGAGGAGTTTGACGAGCTCCCGCTTGACAAGGCGGGGCGGCTCATCGCCTCCCTGAGCCGGAACGCGACCTATGAGAAACGGGTCCGGCAGGACATGAAGCGCAAGGCAGAGTTGGCCTTCGAGCAGATGGAGGCGGAGCTGCTGGAGAAAGTGAAGCAGTACCCGGATCTCGCCGCCCAGCTTCGGGACGTTCTGGCAAAGGCCCGGGAGAGGGTGGTGGCAGATGGCGACGATTAACTTCGGCGACCTCATCGACAAGCTGGACGACGAAAGCGACCGCGCCGCGCTGGCTGACCTGGAGCAGCAGCGGGCCCTCTTTCTTAAATATGTTGTCCGGGAAGGCAACTTCCCGGACAAGCGCAAGCAGCTTCTAGAGGACTACAAGGCAGGGGCGTCCCTGACCGGCCCCAAGGGCCTGCGGCGAAAGCTGGGAGCTATCGACCTGGAGTATTTTGGGCGGGCCTACCTGGGCCATTACTTCACACGTCCAGCCCCTGCCTTTCACGCGGAGCTGGACGACATCTGGTTTCAGGGCGTTATGAAGGGAATGAGCCCCACAGAGCACGCCAAGGAGATCAGCCGGGCCAAGGGGTGCAGGCGGGCGATCGAGGCCCCGCGCGGACACGCCAAGTCCACGACGTTCACCTTCAAGGACGACCTGCACGCGGCCCTCTATGGTTACAAGCACTATATCATCATCCTGTCCGACTCCTCGGAGCAGGCCGAGGGTTTCCTCACTGATATCAAGAACGAGCTGGAGGAGAACGCTGCTCTGCGGGAGGACTTCGGCGAGCTGGTGGGCGGCGTCTGGAAATCCTCTGTTGCGTTGCTTGCCAATGGAACGAAGATTGAGGCCATCGGCAGCGGCAAGAAAATCCGTGGCCGGAGACATAAGCAGTGGAGGCCCGACCTCATCGTCTGCGACGACCTGGAGAACGACGAGAACGTCGCCACCAAGGAGCAGCGGACGAAGCTGCTCAACTGGTACGACAAGGCGGTGAGCGAGTGCGGCGACACCTATACCGACATTGTCTACATCGGGACCCTGCTGCACTTTGATTCTCTGCTTGCCAATGTGTGCCGGAAAGCAGAGTACAAGAGCGTCAAGTATCAGGGCGTCCTCTCCTGGGCCATCCATACGGATCTCTGGGACGCATGGGAACAGCTCTACACCAACATGGCCGACCCGGATCACGACCAGACCGCCCGGGCCTTCTTTGAGGCCAACCGGGCGGAGATGCTGGAAGGGACGGCGGTGCTCTGGGATGAGAAGAACGACTACTACTCCCTCATGTGCAAGCGAATCAATATCGGCCCCGCCGCCTTTAACTCAGAAATCCAGAACAATCCCATCGACCCGGCGAGCTGCACCTTTCAGGAGGAATGGTTTGACTACTGGGACGACGAGGGCAAGGTCCCGCCCAACTTCGCCGACCCCCGTTTTCTGTTTGTGGGGGCCAACGACCCCTCGCTGGGCAAGAACAAGCGGGCGGACACCAGCAGCATCTTCGCTCTGGCGAAGGACCGCCACAACGGCATCGTCTACGTCCTCATCGCGGATGTGGCCCAGCGGCACCCGGACCAGATCATCGAGGACGTGCTGGAGGCCAACCGCAAGCTCAAGCGGGAATACAACAAGCCCTACTACCGTTTCGGCGTGGAGACGGTGCAGTTTCAGGCATACTTTGCGGAAGTCATGCGGCAGAAGGCAGCCAAGGCCGGGGAATACCTCCCCATCGTGGAGATCAACTCCACCCAGAATAAGGACGCCCGCATCCGCTCGCTCCAGCCGTTTGTCAAGAACGGCTACATCAAATTCAGCAAAAAGCACAAGGCCCTGCTCCAGCAGATGAAGGAGTACCCCATGGCCCGGAACGATGACGCACCGGACGGTCTCCAGATGTCTCTCCAACTGGCCCTGGATATCCAGGGCGGCGGCGAGGTGGAATACACCACCGTGCTCCATCGGGAGGCGGACTTCAAAGCGGGGGCCTATTAGGAGGACTCTTTATTCAGTACGAGAACAAGCTCATCCATGGCGACAGCCTCACGGTGCTCCGGCAGATGGAGCCGGAGAGCGTGGACGCAATCATCACGGACCCGCCCTATGGCATTAACTATGTTTCACCTACCGGGGCACGTATCCAGAATGACACAGCCCCCTTTATCTGGTTCCTCTATGATGCTTTCCGTGTCCTGAAGCCCGGCAGCTCCGGGCGGGGAACGCTGGTCTGCTTCACCCGCTGGGATGTGCAGCAGGTCTTTATAGACGCGATTCGGCTGGCGGGCTTCATTGTTAAAAGCGAGGTTATCTGGGACAAGATGCAGCATGGTATGGGTGACCTGAAAAGCCAGTTCGCCCCATCTCACGAGAACATCATTTTTGCGGTGAAGGGAAAGTTCAGTTTCCCGGGACACCGCCCCAAGGATCTTATCACCCATCGGAAGCTCCCTGGAAGCCAGATGATACACCCCACCGAGAAGCCGGTCCCGCTGCTAGCGGATCTCATTACCGCCGTTACCAAGCCCGGAGACCTCATTCTGGACCCCTTCGCCGGGTCCGGCTCCACGCTGGTCGCGGCGAAAAAGACGGGCCGCCGTTTTACCGGGATAGAACTTGACGACGTCCACTACGCCAAGGCGCAGCGGCGTATCGAGGAGACAGTCACATGAGTAGTAAGAACAAGCGCAAACGCCGGTCGCTGGCACAAGCCCTACCCATCCCAAGACCGGAGACGCGGGAGCTGGCGGTTGCCCGTATTCAGGACAAATACAGCGACTACCCCTCTAACGGCCTGACCCCGACCCGGCTGGCGGCGATCTTCCGGGAGGCCGACACCGGCGACATCATGCGGCAGATGGAGCTCTTTGAGGAGATGGAGGAACACGATCCCCACCTGTTCAGCCAGCTTCAGACCCGGAAGAACGCGGTCACCGGCCTGGACTTTGAGATTGCGGCCTTCGGCGACGAGCCGAGGGACAAGGAGATCGCGGAGTTCGTGGAGGAACAACTTAACAGTATCGAGGGCATGGAGGACATCGAGACGGATCTGCTGGACGCCATCGGCAAGGGCATCGCCGTCTCGGAAATCATGTGGGGCTATGACGGGGACCGGGTGGTGGTTCAGGACATCAGGAGCCGCCACCAGAAACGGTTTTTCTGGAACGGTGTGGACGACTCTTTCCGGTGCTGGACGGACGAAACGCCCTCCGGCATCCTGCTCCCGAAGAACAAGTTCATCATCCACAAGTATAAAGCACGGTCGGGGCATCCCGCCCGGGCCGGTATCCTTCGGGTGGTGGCCTGGATGTACCTGTTCAAGAACTATGATATCAAGGACTGGATCAGCTTCGCCGAAGTGTACGGCCTGCCCTTCCGGCTGGGCAAGTATGCCCCCGGCAGCAGCGACGAGGAGAAGCGGGCGCTCATGCGGGCTCTGGTCCAGCTCGGCGCGGACGCGGCGGGCATCATCCCGGAAGGGGCCTCCATTGACTTCATCACCACAGAGAAGACATCCAGCACCGACCTCTATGAGCGGCTGGCCCGCTACTGCGACGAGCAGATCAGCAAGGCAGTCCTGGGCCAGACCCTGACCTCGGATTCAGGCAGCGGCAGCTATGCTCAGAGCAAGACCCACAACGAGGTCCGGCACGACCTGACCGTCGCGGACTGCAAGGCCCTGGCGGCCACACTACGGCGGGATCTCATCCGCCCCCTGGTGCTGTTCAACTTCGGCGAGGCCAAACGTATCCCCCGCATCCGCTTTGACTGCGAGGAGAGCGAGGATCTCGTGCAGACGGCGAATGTAGTGGGGACGCTGGTGGAGAAGACCGGTCTTCCGGTCCCCCTCTCCTATCTCTATAAGAAGTTCAGCATCCCGGAGCCGGAGGACGGCGAGGCCATCGCCGCCCCGAGCTATTCCCAGCAGGCCGCCGCGCCGATGCTCCCCTTCAAGGCACTGCCCCGGCGCTATGTGGCTCTCAAGGGCAAGAGCGAGCTGGGCACCCAGGCACACATCGACCGGGTGACGGCAGCAGCTCTCAAGCGCGGAGCCAGGAGCTGGCGCAAGGCGTTTGCGCCGGTGTTGGCGCTGCTGGAACAGGCGGACAGCCTGGAACAGCTCCGGGAGACGCTGGAGGACGAGGAGGCCGTGGCGGAACTCTATGCCTCCATGGATGTGTCCGAGGTGGAGGATCTGCTGCAAAAGGTCATGACTTTGGCGGATCTGGAGGGGAGGTCGCTGGAGTATGGACGAGATTGACGCCGTCCTTACCGGCGGCGATATGACCTTTAAGGAAGCCGAGACGTATTTTCGCCAGCGCGTACCAGTGACGGCGTCGGTGTTCTATTCCATCGCCTACGAATATCGGGCCCTGGCCTTTACTGTGAGCGGGTATTCCAAGCTCCAGATCCTGCGCAGGTTTTACGAGGAGCTGCTGGCAGCCATTGAGGACGGGAACACCCTGACGGAGTTCCGGGCCAATATGAACGACTTCCTGGAGCGGGAGGGCTACGATGGGGTTACGCCCTATCAGGCGGAGAACATCTTCCGCACCAATATCCAGACAGCCTACAATGTGGGCCACTACAAGCAGATGACCGACCCGGACGTGGTGGAGCTTCGGCCATACTGGCAGTATGACGCAGTCAACGACTCCCGGACGCGCCCCTCCCACCTCGCTATGGATGGCCGGGTATTCCCGGCGGACTCCCCGGTCTGGGACACCTGGTTTCCGCCCAACGGCTTCAAGTGCCGGTGTACGGTGCGAACCCTGAGCAAGCGGCAGGTGGAGCGCCTGGGCCTTCAGGTGGAGACACAGCTTCCCAAGTCGGGCGTCCTGGAGGACGGACGCTTTGTGAACCTCATGCCGGACCCGCACTTCGCCGCCAACCCGGCCAAGACCCCGTGGAGACCGGACCTGGAGGGCTACCCTGAGCCCCTAGCCAAGGCGTTCCGGGCGCGCGAAAAGGGTAATCCCACGAAAAAGCCCCAGGAAGGCCCCTGACGGCCTCGACAGGCGGGGGAAGGTAAATTCACGGGGCGGCCAAGAAGTGGGCGTTTGCACGCGTGCGCACGCCGTTAGAGGCGGCCCACCGCGCCACCCTGGAAAGGAGACACGCAAAACATGGAGATCATCACCCTAAAAGGGGGCGAAGTAGAGGTCCGGGGCGTCCCGGAGGTCATCCGCATCCTGCCACTGGGACACGTCACCAGTCAGAAGGGCGAGTTCGACGTGGACGAGGAGAGCCTCCGGCTGATGAAGGCGGAGATCGCCCGGCACGGCGTGGATGTGGTAGTGGACTACGAGCACCAGACGCTGGACGGCGTCCAGGCCCCCGCCGCCGGGTGGGTCAAGGAGCTCTCCATTCAGGACGGCCACATCGTGGCAAAGGTGGAATGGACGGACCGGGCGGCGGAGTACCTGAAAAACCGGGAATACCGCTACCTCTCCCCTGTTATCACCGTCCGCAAGTCGGATGGGAAGGCAACGGGCCTGCACTCGCTGGCCCTCACCAATACCCCTGCGATCGACCACATGGACCCTATCGTCAATTCCAGCACCTACAACGACAAAGGAGGACAACACACTATGGACCCGAAAGAACTGGCAAAGCTCCTGGGACTCCCCGAGGACGCCACCCCGGAGCAGGTCACAGAGGCGCTGGCCGCCGCCCTGGCAGAGCTGAAGCAGCTCAAGGAGGACGGCAAGAAGGCCCCGCCTCCCGGCGGCGAGGAAACCGTAGCCAACAAGGCCGTCTGTGAGCTGCTGGGCCTGAAGTCCGGGGCGGCCACCAGCGATGTCACCGCCAAGATCATGGAACTGAAGGGCGGCATCATCGACGGCGTGAACGTCATGGCGGAGCTCAAGGCTCTCAAGGACACGATGGCCCGGCGGGATGCTGACGAGGCCGTCACCCAGGCCCTGAAGGCAGGCAAGATTACCCCGGCACAGAAGGAGTGGGCCACCAGCTACGCCCTGAGCGATCCCAGGGGCTTCTCGGACTTCGCAGAGAAGGCCCCCCAGGTGGTTCCCATGGGCCAGCTCATCCAGGAGGGCCCGGGTCAGCCTGCGGGCGGCATCGACGAGGCGACCCGCCTTGTGTGCAAGCAGCTCGGCATCAGCGAGGACGATATCAAAAAGTACGGCATGGGTATGAAGGAGGAGTAAGACATGGCAGCACTCACCGCAGCGAGGGACACCGTTGAGATCAGCAACGGGGCGCGCCGCCTCGTCCTCCCTGTGAAAGGGAGCACCACTATCTACCAGGGCGCGCTGGTCGCCCTGGACGCCAGCGGCTACGCCGTCCCCGGCTCCAAGGCGGCCACCCTGACCGCCGCAGGCCGGGCCGAGGAGACGGTGGCAAACACCGGCGCGGACGGCGCGGCCACGATCCGGGTCTCCCGGGGCGTGTTCGTCTTTGACAACGTCACGGATGCCGGGAAGCTCACCGCCGCCCACGTCCTGAAGCCCTGCTACATTGCGGACGACCAGACAGTCACCGCCACCGCCACCGGCGCGAGCGTGGCCGGTCTGGTGGTCCGGGTGGATGACGCGGGCGTCGCCGTGGAGCTGGGCTATGGCCTGACGGCTCCGGCAAGCGAGTAAAGGAGGAACTTATATCATGATTATCAACGGCCCCAACCTGCGCGGCATTTATGTCGGCTACAACACCATCTTCAACAAGGCATTTGCTGAACACACCCCGCTCTATAAAGAGATCGCCATGGAGACCCCGTCCACCACGGACGCGGAGACCTACGCATGGCTGGGGGATCTCCCCGGTATGCGGGAGTGGATCGGCGACCGCGAGGTGCAGAACCTGAGCGGCTCGGACTACACCATTAAGAACAAGTCCTGGGAGCTGACCTTCGGCATCCCCCGGGAGGCGGTGGAGGACGACAAGATCGGGCTCTACAACCCCGGCGTCGAGTCCCTGGGCCGGGAGGCGGCGACCCATCCTGATGAGCTGGTATTCAAGCTCCTAAAGGACGGCTTCACCGCCCTCTGCTATGACGGCAAGCCCTTCTTCAGCGACGCCCATCCTGTGGGCGTCGGCACCGTCTCCAACCTGGGCCACGCCGAGCTGAGCGTGGACGCCTATATCGCCGCGCGTGCGGCTATCATGTCCCTGACCAACAGCAAGGGCCGCCCCCTCAACCTCATCCCTGACAAGCTGGTGGTCCCGCCCGCCCTGGAGTCCAAAGCCCGGGACATCCTGATCGCCGACTACATCAACGGCACCAAGAACACCATGCAGGGCACCGCCAAGCCCCTCGTCGCGCCGTGGCTGGCCGGGGCGGATAAGGCGTGGTATCTGCTCTGCACCAACCGGCCCGTCAAGCCTGTGATCCACCAGACCCGCAAGCCCGCCAAGTTCGTCAGCAAGACCAACGAGACCGACGACAACGTCTTTTTCGCCAAGACCTTCCTCTATGGCGTGGACAGCCGGGAGAACGTGGGCTTCGGCTTCTGGCAGATGGCCTATGGCAGCGACGGGACGGGTGACTGACCCGGAGGTATGTCATGAGCTATTGCAGCCGCGACGAGGTCCGCGCCCTCTTAAAGCTCGACGCGGTGAGTCAGATCATCACCGACAACGACGGGGTTGAGGACCCAGAGGAGCGAGAGGCCATCCTGGCACCACTCATTGACGAGGCCATCGCGGACGCGGACGGCGAGATTGACGGCTATCTCGCCAAGCGGTACGCCGTCCCTCTCGCCCCGGTTCCCAAGGTCATCAACAAGTTTTCCAAGGATATCGCCCTCTATAATCTGTTTTCCCGGGCAGGCCTTGACCCTGACGGACGGGAGGGGAATTACCTGACCCGCTACAACGCAGCGGTCAAGTTTCTTACCCTGGTCGCGGAGGGCAAGGTCAGTATCGGCAGCGATACCAGCGACCCCAAGGCCGCCGCCGCGACGGGCTTTGCCCTCCACTCCAACGACCGCATTTTCAGCCGGGAAACCATGAAGGGGATGTGACCCATGGTAAATATCCGACTGGAGGGTGACATCAGGGGGCTGCTGCGTAAGACCCGCGCCCTGGCCGAGCTGGACAAAAAGAAGCTCAACGCTGCGCTCGGCCAGGGCGTGCGGGCGTCCACCCTGGACCGTTTCAAGACGGGCAAGGGGCCGGATGGCCGGAGGTGGCCTCCTTCCCAACGGGCAATCGCTGAGGGCGGCAAGACCCTCGTGGACTCCGCCCAGCTCCGCAACAGCATCCAGGTCAAATCCGACGACACCGGCTTTGCGGTGGGCACCAACGCCAAGCACGCCTCCACCCACCAGCTCGGAGCAAAGAACCGGCTCATCAAAGCCAAGCGCAAGAAATACCTGCGGTTCAAGGTGAACGGGCGCTGGGTGATGAAAAAGAAGGTCAAGGTCACCATTCCGGCCCGCCCCTTTCTGGGGCTTTCAGACGATGACATGCAGGAAATCCAGGAAACAACGGAGGACTTCCTTCGGAGATCAGGAGAGTAACCCATGCTTTACACAGAGGCAACAGCCTACCTTTTGCAGAAGCTCAAGGACGCAGGGCTCAAAACAAAGCCCCATACTACAATGAAATCACTGTCCAGAACCATGGATAGCCATGTGGGGGCGGTGCTTCCCGGTACGGAGGCCATCACGCGAAACGGCTCCAAAACCATCTATACAGACCAAGAGGGAGCGCTGCACAAGCGTCGGAAGCTCTTTGACCGGGCCGTAACCCTTCAGGTGATTCTCGGTGACTACAACGCCGAAAAGGTGGAGGCTATGCTGGACTCGTTTCTGGCGTCCCTGGATCGTGGGCTTGAGGTGGACGGGAACTTTGTGCCTCTGGTGGTGGACGGCGTGGAATGGGACACGGAGGAGGATCACCCACTGAAAGCAGAGGTCGCGGTTCGGGTGAGCATCACCTTCCAGGGGGGCGTCTATCGGGACACGGACTTCCACCGGGTCAAGGGCTTTGTGGTGGAAGACGTTCAGAGAATCAACGGAAAGGAGTAAACCAATGGCAACAAAGGACAGCAAGGATGAGAGCACCGCCACTGGGCCGGAGCTGCTGGAGGACATTGACGCGCTGCGGCTCCGCCAGGGCGTTAGCCGACCTGTATTTGCGGGCCTCTGCGCATCCAATGGCTGGAAACCGGGACGGATGATGACCGGCACCGACTTTGCGGCGGCAGTCAAGGCATACCAGAAGGCCCCCATGGGCGGGAGGAAAGGAGGGGCAGGCCGTGTCCATTCTTAGGGATGTAAAAGAGACCGTACTGGACGGACAGCTCGGTTTCTCCGGCAGCAGCGGCGACGGCGTCAGTATCCGCATCGGCGTGTCCCCCATCAGCAGCGACAAGCTCATTACCATCAGCGGAGATATGACCGCCGACACCATTAAGGAACGGCTGGGGCTGTCTCCTTTGGCGGATTCTGTGATGGATTCCGTGCAGTTCGGCGCGGCCCGGGTGTACTGTCTCCCGGTGGCCGCCTCTACGGCGGGCACCGTGGGCGAGGTTACCAAGGAGGCCAAGGGCGGCGGTACGGTTACAGCCGCAGGCAGCCCGAACAATGCTTTTGCGGTGGTTGTTAAGATTACCGCCCAAGGCACGCTCAATACCGCCGCCTTTGCGTACTCGATTGACGGCGGCAACACCTACAGCGACGAGCTCACGGTTCCTGTGGCGGGCAAGTATGAGCTTCCTGGCACCGGGGTGACCGTGACATTCGCGGCGGCCTCTGACTCTCCCGAGACCTCCTTCCAGGTAGGGGATCTCTGGAGCTTCAGCACCACGGCCCCCACCCTCTCCAAAGGGGATGTACTGGCGGCGGCCCGCAAGGTCAAGGACTTCCCGGAGGAGTTTGAGTGGCTCCATGTGGTCGGGGACAGCGACTTGGATATGTGGACCGCAATGGGGAAACTCCGGGACGAGCTGGCTGCGGATTACCACAAGCCTCTGTTTGTGCTCATGGAGGCGGCCTATCCCGAGGATGAGGAGGACCTGACAGACTGGGCGCGGGAGCTGGCAAAGGCCCGGGGGCAGGTCAGGAATACCGACGTTCAGGTCTGTACCTCCTGGGGCCGCCTTGTGCGGCTGGACGGCAGCACCCAGATTGTCAATCTCGCAGGTGTGGCCTCCGGCCTGTACGCCAGGGCGGGCGTAGCCGAGAGCATCGGCAAGACCCGGCCCGAGGCGGGCTTTGGCATCAAAAAAAGCAAGCTGATGGAGCTGCTCCCCGCCGCCATGGATGACACCATCATCAAGGCGCTGGACGAAGCGGGGTTCCTGACCTTCCGTGGTTACTCCGGCCTGGAGGATTTCTACGTGTATCACACGAAGATGCTCAGCCCGGAAACCAGCGATTTCCGATACGCTGAGGACATACGGGTCAAGAACAAAGTCATCCGTGAGGTCCGTAAGGAGGCCCTGCTCCTGCTCAACGACGACATTGACATGTCCGACTTTGATGGTGAGATGCAGGCCCGGGCCAAGTTCCTGGCCGTACCCCTGGACAAGATGATCGCCGCCAAGGAGATCAGCCGGGCCGAGGTTACGATCCCTGAAGGCCAGGAGGAGACGTTCCTGGAGACGGAGCTGCTCCGCGTGCGCATCTTGTATCTGTCCCGGGGCTATATCCGGGAGATTGAGATTGAGGTTGGGCGCACCAACGTCAGCGAGTAGAAGGGAGGTAAAGCGGCATGAAAGTCAACGGCAAGGTCTACGACTGGGCCGATGTGGACTTCAAGTTCCCGGGCCTGGACATCGAGGTTCAGGAAATCAGCTACGACGATGAGCTGGATCAGGAGGCCGTCTACGGCAAGGGCAACAAACCCCGGGGCTTCGGCACCGGCAACTACTCCGGTTCGGGCAAGATCTCCCTGCTCCGCGATGACTACCACAAGATGCTCGCCTACTGCAAGGCCAAGGGCGTCAGCTTCTTCAAGCTCCAGTTCCCGTCCGTGGTAGTCAGCTACGGCATGGAGGGCGAGAAAACCGTGGTCGATGAGCTAAAGCTCGTGCAGATCTCCAAGCGGTCCAACAGCGTCACTCAGGGCGACAAGAGCGTCAAGGTAAGCCTGGATCTCGCAATCTACGGCGGCATCGTCCAGGACGGCGTAGAGCCAATCTAAGCGTACAAGACAAGATATTTGAGAAATATGGAGGGATTCCGTCATGGAAGACATCAAGAAAAACGATGCAGCGGCCATCTTGCCCCAGAGCGAAAAGGAGGCCCTCAAGGCCAAGTACAGGAAGGTCTACCGCGTATCCTGCTCTGTTCGGGAGGACGAGGACAGCGAGGCGTTGGAGTTCGGCTACTATTTCAAGAGGCCCAGCGTGCCCTCTTATGACCGCTACCTGAAGGGCGTGCAGCAGTCCGGCATGACCCGTGCCAGCAAGACCTTCCTGCTGGACTGTGTGGTCGACGAGGACAGAGACCGCTTGACCTCTGAGCTGGAGGAATACCCCGGCGTCGCCCTGACCATCGCGGGCAAGCTCACGGAGATCCTGGGCCTGACGAACGCGGTAAATTTGAAAAAGCTCTAAGAGAGCGGGCCGAGGAGGTTAGAAGCAGTCTGGTGGAAGCCGGGCTTTTGGAGATCTACCGCTTCTTGCCTCCTCCTCTCTTAGAGGGATTTGACCCGGAAAAGGTGGAGATCGGCGAGTTCCTGAGTTACATAGCGAAGGCCCGCTATGTGCAGGAGCTGGAGAAGAACATCGTTGCCCGGGCGATCTCCGAAGTGTTCGGCAGCGAATGACCGGGAGGTGAACAGCACTTGAGAGCAAGAGAGCGAGGGCCGGGACATCCCCGGGCGTCCCCCTGGGGTGGGGGTGAGCACAGCCCATGAGCCTGGAGAGCGTGTTCAAGCTGTCCCTCATCATGAACATGGTGGACAACATCACCGGCCCCATGGCGAAGATCAACAGCAGCGTTAACGGCGGCGTCTCCAGGCTCCAGAAGCTGGAGGGCACGCTCGGCGGCATGGTCAAGACTGGCGCGGTAATGACGGAGCTGGGCTCCTCCATCGCGGGGGCCGCCCTGGCCCCTGTGGAGGCCACCTTCGAGACGCGCCGGGCTCTGGGCGAGCTGGCCTCCCTGGGCGTCAAGGATCTGGAGGCCGTGGAAGACGCGGCCCGCAGCTTCTCCGACCAGTGGGCCGGAACCTCCAAGGCGGATTTTATCTCCGCTTCCTACGACATCAAGAGCGGCATCGCCTCCCTCAGTGACGAGGGCGTAGCAGAGTTCACCACTCTGGCCGCTCTGACCGGCAAGGCCACCAAGTCAACCGTGGCCGAAATGACCAGTCTGTTCGCCACCGGATACGGCATTTACAAGGGGTATTATGAGGATCTCACCGACCTGGAGTTCGGCGAGGTTTTCTCGGCGGGAATTGCGCGCAGCGTTCAACAGTTCAAGACGACCGGCTCGGAGATGGCCGCGTCAATCGAGAGCCTGGGCGCAGCGGCCACAAATGCCAATGTCCCGCTGGAGGAGCAGCTCTCCGTCCTGGGAATGCTTCAGGCCACCATGAGCGGCTCGGAGGCAGGCACCCAGTATTCCGCGTTTCTGCGGTCTGCGGCGAAGGCCGGTGAGGAGCTGGGGCTTTCCTTCCTCGATACGAATAACCAGCTCAGGAGCTTGCCAGAAATCCTGGAACAACTGCGAAGCAAGTACGGCGACACCATCGACGCCATTGAAAAGCAGGAAATCTCCACAGCGTTTGGCACGGTCGAAGCCGTGGACTTTATTGACCTGCTCTACAACAAGACCGGAGAGCTTCAGGACAATATCCTGAATCTGTACGACGCCATGGGCCAGGGCACAGCGGTCGCCACGGAAATGGCCTCGGCCATGAACGAGACAGAGCCGGAACGGTTTGAGCGACTCCGGCAGCAGCTACACAACGTCGCAGAGGCGGCGGGGAATACGCTGCTTCCGGTGGTCAACGACCTCATGGAAGGGGCCGCAGGAGTCATCCAAAAGGGCGCGGAGTGGGTCGACAACCACCAGGAGCTGGTGCGCGTCCTGCTACTGGTAGTCCTTGCTATAGGTGGCTTCCTGACTGTGGGAGGCACCCTCATCGCCGTCATGGGCGGCGTGGGCCTCGTATTTACCAAAACGGCGGGGCTGGTTAGCGGCTTCATCGGCGTCATCCGACGATTGCCGGATATATTTGAGACAATTCAAATATACGGTCTATATGCGGGCGACGCCATAAAAAAGGGCTTCAGCCTCATTCGGACAGCAGGCTCCGGCGCGGTGGGGGCAATCAAGAACGTAGCCCTCCAGATTGCCAGCATGGCAAAGACCGCCGCTGTATCCGCTGTGACCGCCCTGAAGAACATGGCCCTCGGGCTGGTGAGCATGGCGAAGCAGGCCATCGTGACCGCAGCAACCGCCATGCCTGGGCTCATAGCCTCGGTGTGGTCCTTCACGGCCGCCTTGCTGGCAAACCCCATTACCTGGATCATCCTGGCGATTGTGGCGCTTATAGCGGCCCTGGTGCTGCTCTGGCAGAACTGGGACACCGTGACCGCGTTCATACAGAATGTATGGAACGCGGCCTGCTCGGCAATCTCAGCGGGCATTGACTGGCTGAAGCAGGGCTTCCAGTCCTTCCTCGCCTTCTTCCAGTCGATCGGCGCGGCGATCGGCCAGGGCATCGAAACCATCAAGGGCTTTTTCTCCGATGTGATTGGCTGGATCGGTGAGAAAATAGCCTGGTTTGGTGAGGCGGGAAAGCGGCTCATTACCACTTTTGTCGACGGCATCCTGTCCGTGGCAATGGCCCCTATTAACGCAGTTAAGGGGATCTTCTCCAAGATCGGCAATCTGTTCCCCCACTCCGACGCCAAGGAGGGGCCCTTGAGCACCCTGACCTTGAGCGGCAAAAAGACCATGACCACCTTCGCCGAGGGCGTGGCCCTGGCGGAAGACGCCCCGGCTAACGCTATCACGAAGGGGCTGGACGGCGCGAAGGTCAGCCTTCAGCAGGAGGCTCCTAAACCGGTCCGGCTGGGCGGAGGCCCGGACGAGGATCAAAACACCGAGGGCGGGGGCACCCCCGGCTCCAACGGTGGAAAGGTCTACATCGTCAAGAAGCTGGTGCTTCAGGTGGATATCAAGAAGATCAAGCAGCTCCAGGATCTGCTCGAAATCCTGGACGAGCTGGAGGACAAGGTTAACAGCAGTGAGGACCCGGATGATGACACGGAGACCGACTATGTGCTGGCATAAGGAAGGAGGGCGGCTCTCATGATATTTGTGGAAGATGGAACCATAAAGCTCAACGGGGTCGTCCTCCCTGGCCTTGTCAAGAGTATCGAGGTCAAGGAGTCGGCCCAGATCGACGAGCAGGAGGTGGAGGGCAGCTCCACCAAGCCCAAGCAGGCCACCGGCTACGAGGACGCCAAGGTCAACATCGAGCTCGTGGTAGACGATACAGAGACACAGACCAAATACCAGCGGCTGGAGACCCTCCGAGCCATATTCCGAAAGGCGGGTCAGAGTGTCCCTCAACCTATCCCCATCGTGTGTGAGGACACAGCGGCCCATGGCATTGACAAGGTGCTGTTTAAATCCCTGAATCACAAGGCCGAGAACAAGAAGGGGTATTTCTCCGTCACGCTGGAACTGTGGGAGTATATCCCCCAGACTATCCAGGCCGTCAAGTCATCCTCCAGCTCTACCAACTCCTCGTCCGCTAAAAAGGGTGGCGGTTCCACCAGTACCTCGGGCAGCCTGAAGACGGACTACACGAGCTATCTGGATTCCGGTCGGGGCAGTTCTCCTACAGCATCCGGCAGCTCCGGCGGCGGATATGCCAATGTAACCAAAAGCAAGAAGGCCCTGGCAAACAAAAAGGACCGCTCTCCCGCCGTAGATGACGCGGACACCTCCAAGGTGCGGTCAAAGCTGAAAACCAAGCAGAGGAGTACGTGACCATGGAGACAATCGAGTTGTTTTATCCACAGATTACGGTGCAAGCTGGTGGATATATGTTTAACCAGGGTATTGAAATAGAAGTATCCTCTGCCAAGGACGCCCGCTATGACTGGGCGAAAATTCGGTTTACAGGCCACTACATGCCGGAGGTCAGCCTTGCCCGGCTGGCCCCCGGTGCGGTGCTGCTGGGTTATGGCGGCGCGTTCGACGAGGTGTTTACTGGCTATGTCGCCAAGCCATACAACGCTGGCAGCCGTGCCAACGAGATCGTCCTGAAAGACGCGATGCTGCTGCTGGAGGGCCTGACAGTGAACGAGACCTTTCTGGAGACAACGCCCCAGGAGGTTATCCGGTATATTCTGGCCCAGGCGGGCCTCACGGAGCTGAAGCTGGCCTCCACGGTCTACCCGGCCCGGAAGCAGTTCTCTATCCGCAAGCAGAGCGGCGTGCAGGCCCTGGACGCCGTGGCGGCGGCCTGGGGCATCCAGGTCCCCTACTTCTTTTCCGGCGGTGTCTTTTACTGGGGAGAGAAGCCGGAGCAGGCCATGCTCTACAGCTTCGAGGCCGGACGGAACATCCTGAGCCTCGTCCGCCGGGGGAGTCTCTGGGATCTGGAAACCGTGTCAGCCCCCTTTGTACGCCATTCGCACCACATCCAGGTCGCCCACCCCGATGTGAAGGGCGAGGTGGAGGTGGCGCGAGTCCGGCACCTGACCAGCGATCAGGGCTTCATCCGTACACATATTTACTTTTGAGGAGGGACGTCATGGGCAAGCAGCTAGAACAGTTTGTCAAAAAAGTCGTTGAAGACGTGCTGAAGCAGAGCTATACGCATCTGGTGACGCCCGCCGTCCTTCTGGCCCGCGTGTCCAGTGTGAAGGAACTTACAGACACGTATGAGGTCGAGAAGCTGGACATCCACAACGACGAGAGCGGCGGGAGCTACCGGGGCCACATCGTGGGCCGCTGGCAGGAATGCACCCTGACAGTGGTGGACCGCTTCGGCAACAAGGACAGCAGCTTCCCGCCCCTGCCCAATGTCCGATCCAGGATACAGCTCCAGGCCGGGGCGCTGGCCGCCATCGCGCTCCCCTTCGGCGACCTCACGCCAGTCATCATCGGGGAGGTGGTTCTGTGACTGGGCTGCACGACACGGACATCCGGCTGGATGAGGAGGGCCAGCTCACCCGGGCGACAGACGGCGACGCCCCCCTCTGTACGGAGCTGGAGTGCTTTTATCAGTCCATTATCCTTGAGGCCCAGACCCAGCGGGGCGAGCTCTTTTATGATGAGGATTTCGGCTGGAGCTTGTATGATTTCCTGCAATCTGAGGACAGCGACCTCGTCCGGCTTGAGATCGCGCAGCGGGTACGGTCCGGGCTGCAAAAGAGGGAGGTCGTCCTCTCTGAGAGCATACAAGTTCAGGTAGATGCTGTGGATGATACCTTTCACGTTTACTGCTCGTTCCAGACAACGGAGGAGGATCGCACGCAGACACTGAATATTATCATTGACCCGGTCAGCCTGGAGGTGCGTGTAGTTGATTGACAACGAGATTTTAGACCAAGTCATCCCGGTTCCTGACCTGATGGAGCTGAAGGATCAGAAAATACAGGAGCTGGCCGATGAGGGCTTCTCCATTACCAACTTCCACAGCGGCGGCGTCTTCTATACCCTGATGCTTATTTTGCTCCGTATTCAGATTGAACTTCTGGAGCTGGGACGTACCATCCTGAATCAGATGTTTGTGAGCCATGCCACCGGGGTATGGCTGGATCTGAAGATGGCGGACTACTCCAAGAGCCGCAAGCAGGCGCAGAAGGCCCAGGGGACGGTCACCGTCTCCAGGACGGAGATGGACGGCGAGGCCATCAAGATTCCCAAGGGGCATATCTTCAAAAGCATCAAGGACATCAATGGCGACGAACTGCGTTTCATCGTTCTGGAGGAGACCACGCTCCAAAAAGGGGCGGCCTCCGTAGAGGTGCCGGTGGAAGCTGAGATTGAGGGAAGCCGCTACAACGTCCCCGCGGCCCAAATTACCAGGACGCTCACCTATCTGGGCGAGGTGACCATTACGAACGAAAGGGACTGGCTCACCCGGGAGGGCAGCGACACGGAAGACGATGAGAGCGCCAGAGAGCGGACACTCCGCTCCTGGTCCGAGCTGGCCCTTGTCCCGCTGCGGGACACTTATATCAACGTATGCTCGGCCATCGCCGGGGTGCTGTATGTGACAGTCAAGGATCAACATCCCAGAGGCCAGGGCACGGTGGACATTATCATCACCTCAGAGGCCGGGACAGCAACCGAGGAGCTGCTGGAGCTGTGCCGGACAGCCTGTGAGGAGATCCGGGAACCGGACACCGACATCCAGGTCAAAAGCGCGGAGGTTGTCACCCAGGACATCGCAGTCACGGTGACCGTCTCCAGCTCTCTCAGCCAGGATGGACTTGTGGCCCGCGTGGAAACTGCGGTCAACGATTTACTGACACTCCGCAACCGTAACGTCGCCCTGAATGAGCTGACCCATGCAGATATCATTCACAAGATAAAGAGCGATGTCTCCGTTGTGCGTAATGTGACCGTAACCACCCCGGCAGCAGACGTGACGCTGGATGTGGAGAAGGTCATCATGGCCGGGAAGATCACCGTTACCGTGAAGGGGGTGTGACCATGTTTCAGTCCTTTGGCGAGTATATGTTCTACCTGCTGTTTAGCCCCCTGAAGCGTGGTAAACAGGCCCTGAACCAGTTCTACATCTTTTTCAAGGTCATGGGCCGCTCCTTTGACGAGTGCAAGCAGAAACTGTTCCGTATCCGGGAGGAGGCGTCTGTGCTCACCTGCTCGGATGTGATGCTCTCCGTCCATGGCGAGGACAGGGATATGCTCCGTCTAGAAGGGGAGGCACTGGAAAACTACCGGAACCGGCTCGCCATGAAAGGGGCCATCTCGTCCATGGCCGGGCTGAACAGTGGTATTCGGTATCTGGCTCAAGCCTTCGGTTATGATAATGTCCTGATCGAACCGGGTGAGAAACCCGACCACTGGGCCGAGGCTACCGTCTGGTTTATCGGCGGCGATATTGTGCTGGATGACCGGGAGCTGCTCCTGAAGGAGCTGAACAAGATAAAACCAGCGCGGACTTTACTGCACCTATCCAAGGAACAGCGGTATGAGGCCCCACTCTATATCGCGGCAGCGGTGGAGCGCGGCAGGCAAATGACGATAAGACAGGAGTAAGAATATGGCTTTCACGAAACTGAAACTTACCACCTTCGGCCAAACCATAGAGGCCAAGCGCCACCAGGGGAAAGGCATCAAGTTCACCCGTGTTGCAATCGGCGACGGTCTGCTGGGTAACGGTTCTATGATTAACCGCACAGAGCTGGTCAGCGAACGGCACTCGATGAAGATCGACGGTATTCTGACTACGGACGACGGAAAGCAGAGCGTAGTGGTGGTTACGCTGGATAACAGCCAGTTTGACGAGGGATTTTCCTACCGGGAACTGGGTCTCCTGGCCCAAGATCCAGACACCCAGGAGGAGGGAGTCTATCTCTACGACAACGCAGGCGCTGAGTGCGAATATCTGGACACCAAGGACAACGGCGTGGTGATTTATGAGCGGCTCAAGCTCCAGATCCGGGTGGAGCAGACAGAGAACATCTCCTTTGAGGCATCCGGGAATCCGCTGTATTTGAGCACGGAGGACGTGGAGGCCATGATTCAGCAACACAACACCTCCGAAGATGCTCACCCCAACAAGGCAGACCTGGGCGATGACGGAAAGGTTCCCAGCGACCAGCTCCCAAAGATGGATTATGTCCCTACCTCCGAGAAGGGGCAGTCGGGCGGCGTGGCCACGCTGGGGCAGGACGGGAAGGTGCCCGCCGGGCAGCTTCCAAAGATGGACTATGACCCGGCGGGCAGCGCGGCAGCGGTGCAGCAGGCCCTGACCGCCCACACCGGGAACAAGAACAATCCCCATGCCGTCACGGCGAAGCAGGTGGGGGCTCTTGCAAGTTCCGGTGGAGCCATGTCCGGGGCTATCAGCATGAGTGGGCACAAAATAGCCAATCTGGCCGCTCCAGCGGCCCCCACAGACGCCGCCAACAAGCAGTATGTGGACGAGCATACTGGAGCGAAGGTAGTCACGGGCAGTTATGTTGGGACAGGGAAAACAGGTAAAAATAACCCTACAGAAATATCTCTACCCAAGCCTTTTAAAGTGCTCTGTATTTATGGTATGCAATACCCGGATTCTTATTACGATATATATCCCACCGATTCGACTAGTACTGGTCAGACTTGCAATATTATTTCAGGCAGCAGTATACCGACTGAGTACACAAGATACTTTGGTTTTTTCTATTCTAGTAAGCCGAGCGATTCTTATGGCAAAAAATCAGCGGACGGGAAAACTTTTAGTTGGTATTATGACCTTACCCCGTCTAGTGCGGCAAGTGTGCAGCTTAATAAATCTGGAACTATATATCACTACTACGCCATATTGTAAAGATAAGGGGTGAATTTAATATGACTATTATCCAAATAAAACCTCTGGAGACCGGACAGCATCCCATCCAGAGCCAGAGCGGGCGGCGCGCCTGCTGGCTGGATGGCTACATAGAGGTGCCCGCCCACCTCCATGACGCGGTGTGGGCGACCTATGGCTGGTGTGACC
>OGXL01000557.1_pt1 | contig 32810 bp, 28 predicted proteins | sample 1576311 | NCBI WGS metagenome assembly OGXL01 (sample SAMEA3541564, study PRJEB24748) | human gut metagenome | biome: human gut; feature: human-associated habitat; material: faeces | place: China | collected 2012 | reverse complement strand
AATCACCGTCTTTTTACGTATCCCCCTCAAAGAATATCTGTAAGTGTTTCGCTTGCGGAGAAGGTGGAACCGCCGTTCACTTCATCATGAAACATGAGCAACTCAGCTATTTCGACGCTTTACGCTTTCTGGCGAAAAAATACAATATAGAGATACAGGAACGGGAACTTACCGAGAAAGAGAAACAAATCCGTAGCGACCGGGAAAGTATGCTTATCGTCAATAGTTGGGCGGGGCAATACTTCTCTACTTTATTACATGAGCATGTTGAAGGGAAAAGCGTAGGTATGCGCTACTTCGCCGAGCGAGGATTGAGGGAAGATATCATCCGTAAATTCCAGCTCGGGTATAGCTTGGACCAGCGGGATGCTTTATACAAAACCGCTATAAAAGCAGGTTATAAAAAGGAATTCCTCGAGAAAACCGGTTTAGTTATCACTTATGATAACGGAAACGTGAATGATCGTTTTCGAGGACGTGTTATCTTTCCCATCCATACGTTAAGCGGAAAGGTCGTGGCATTCGGCGGACGTGTATTGAAAAAGGACGAGAAGACCGCAAAGTATGTAAACTCCCCCGAAAGCGAGATTTATCATAAAAGCAACGAGCTTTACGGCATCTATTTCGCCAAGCAAGCAATCATGAAACAGGATCGCTGTTTCTTGGTGGAAGGATATATGGACGTGATCGGTATGCACCAAGTGGGCGTAGAAAACGTGGTTGCCTCCTCGGGTACGGCGCTCACGCAAGGGCAAATCCGGCTCATACATCGTTTCACGAATAATATCACGGTATTATACGATGGAGACGCCGCCGGAATCAAAGCGGCCCTCCGGGGTATCGATATGTTATTGGAAGAAGGGATGAACGTCAAGGTCGTGCTTCTTCCGGCGGGAGAAGATCCGGACTCGTTTGCCCGTAGCCATAGCGCGAGCGAGTTCGCAGAGTTTATCAGCCAGAACGAGACGGATTTCATCCGTTTCAAGACAAAGTTACTATTGGCGGAAGCGGGGGGTGATCCGATCAAACGTTCCGCCCTGATCTCGGATATTATCCGTACGGTAGCGATTATACCTGATAATATCGCTCGCTCCGTGTATATCCGGGAATGTAGTACGACCATGGAGATAGACGAGCAAGTCTTACTCAACGAGGTCAATAAGATCCGTCTCAACAAGGAAGAGAACCAAGCGGCTAAATCCGTAAGGAATACACCGCCCGTTCAACCTCCAGCCAATACGATCCCTGAGTATCCGGATTTCCCCGGCTACCAACCGTATACACCGGAAGAGGCGAATACCCTTCCTCCGGAAAATATTCCGCCTCCACTGCCCGAGGACTATATTCCGGAAGAGGAAGCGGGTCCGCCCCCTACTCCTCCCTACGAGGTTCCGACGGCTCCCAACATACAGGTCCAACCGAAACGTTCTCCTTTTGAGGCTTATGAGTTGGCTCTTCTGCGCTATATCGTACGATATGGCGAACGTGTCCTCTATGACTACGTAGATGAGGAGACCAACGAGCATGTCATCATGAGGGTCGCCGATTATATCCGTTTCGATCTGGAACGTGATGACCTTACGTTTTATACGCCAGCCTTCAAACAAATGCTGGACGAAGCTGCTGAACATTGTCAAAACGAGGGCTTTATGGCCAGTCGTTATTTCCTTGCCCATCCGGACCCGAACATCAGCCGGCTTGCCGCCAACCTTATTAGCGATAAGTACCAGCTTAGTAAATATCATACGAAGTTCAGGGAACTAGAGCAAGAAGAAGATAAATTGGATTACTTGGTACCCCGGGAAATCTATTCCATGAAAGATGCCTATATCCTCTATAAGATAAAGGATATCCAAGCGAAAATCAAAGAGGCTCAAAACAAGGGAGACATGGAGCTGATCTTTGATTTAATGAAACAGAATGCCCACCTCAACGAGATCAAGAACGTGCTCTGCAAAGAGCTGGGTGAGCGTATCGTATTAAAAATGTAATAAAAAACATCTATGAATTTCCTTGAGACAGAAAACGTGGTAAAACAGTACGCCGGACATCTGGCACTAAACAAGGTGAGTATCCAAGTTCCTCAAGGAACTATCTTTGGATTACTGGGGCCTAACGGGGCGGGCAAGACGACCTTGATCCGGATCATCAACCGGATTACGGCACCGGATAGCGGAATCGTTCGCTTCAACGGCCATGAATCCAGCCCGGAAGACATCTACCAGATCGGTTACTTGCCGGAAGAGAGAGGGTTGTATAAAAAGATGAAAGTCGGGGAGCAGGTTCTTATTTTGTCCCGAATATTGTGTATTATTCGGGACATTTTAAGCACTCGGCAGGTAGATCCAGTCGTGCATCAGGCACACGCTAGGTTCGTCCTCCCTTGGAACCAGACGGTAGGTACATTCCCCATAGACCGTGCGTTTGTCCTCGATCTCCATGCCATAGGCTTTATAAAAGCGGTATTCCAGATTGGAGATGATACAGCGCAGGGTTTGCAGAGCCTCCCTCTGAGCTGATACGATCAGGTCACGGTCAATGCTGCGCTTCAAAAACAGCAGCGATTTGTAAAGCTGTACCTCTGTGCGGTAAGGGCGGCAGTCTTTCGTTTCCAGCCATCCGCAAAAAGCGACCGGTCCGCTCTGGATCACACTGCGGTCCGGGTGATAATACTCGTAGCAGTCCAGGTTTGCCGTATTCAGAAGATAGAGCATTTCCCGGACTTCATTTTCCGGCATGTCGTAAAACCGCAAAAGTGAGCGGTAAAGATGGACATAGCCGGGAATGGAAATAATGGTATTTACCATAAAATAAAATCCTCCTTGTAAACAGCAGGTGCGGGAGCTTTTGCCCCCGCACCGTCTAAAATCTATATTTCGTTATCTACTTTCACGAGTTTTCCCATGACAAGGAAGCGTCCTGTGCCGCCCGGCGTACAGGTAGAAAGGGTCAGTACCTTATCGCTGCAGGTCACAGTCACATCACTTTCCACCGCAGAACGTTCCTTCATAGCTGTAAGCCAGGTAGTATAAGCACCGTCATCCTTCCAGGAAAGCTGCCAGGGAGAAGTTTCACTGCCGGATTCTTCCGGCTTTGCTGCAAAAGCCGCAAAGATCTCCATGACATAACCACCCTTCGGAGTAACGAGATACATCTGCCTGTGAGCATCAAAGTAACTTTGTTCATCGTACCGGTTCAGCAGCGCAAACATGGAACCATCCCGCATATTATGACCATAAATGATCGTATTGCGATCTGAAAAATCTGCCCGGTTTTCATAATCGGCAAACAGGCAGCCAACCTTGTTATAGGTTCCGTCATAAAGATGGTTCAGGTAATATTCGTTGTTGTCGGTCTGCGTTACCGGATAATTGAGCACCGTATCAGGAAGGGAAAGCCATCCGATGATGTCCGGTCCATTTTCACGGAGCGTTTCAAAGTCTACCGAAGGCAGGACAATATCGGCATCGTCCCGTTTTGGTTCTGTCGGATCGGGTGCCGACTCCGGGGAAGCTGTCTGCTCCGGTACTTCCACATATCCGGCAAGATCTCGATAGGCATCTTTACTCTCAGCATACTGGTTCAAGTCACGGAACACCAAAAAACCGCTGCCAAGAGCCACCAGAACGCAGAGTGAAAGGACAGAAACCCCGACAGCCGTTCTTTTCGGGGAAGTCCTGCTGTATTTTCCCTTTTTGAAATAATACACGGCAAATACGCTGCCGCCGATCAGTACGGCTGCCAGCAGTCCGCCATACAGGAAAATATACGGATCATCCCCGGTCTGCGGTACCGGCTTTTGAGGGGTGGAAGGATTGGAGGGAACAGAAGGCTTTTCCGGGTTCTTTGGGTTATCCGGCTTTTCCGGTTTTTCATTAAAGAACTGGACTGTAGATGTCTGATCTGCCTTAATCTCCACCGTAGCGGCATCAGGAATGATGTAATCCTTGCTTGCCCGGTTTGCAACTTCTGTTACGGTATAAATACCGACACGAAGGCCCTTAACTTCAATCACGCCGGATTTTGGAGTGGTGAATGTCTCGCAGTAGGAGCCGTCCGCACTCTTAACCTCGATGGCAAAACCATCTTTGCGCCCGTCGCTGGAATCCTTTGTGATCTTTAAGTTGCCGCGGTAAGCCTCATTGGTAAATCCGTGCCCGGCTTCTCCATTCTCCACAACTGCAATCTGTCCATCTTCTGTGATGGAGAAATAGTAAGCGTTTGGATCAGGCTGATAGCCCTCCGGCGCTTTGCTTTCTTTGATAAAGTAGCCGCCAGCCAGAAGGTTTTCCGCCGTATGATAGCCTGCATCGGTTTCTTTCAGCGTACCGATCTTTTGATCGTCAGGATCATATTCCTGGTTGGCGTTGGAATCCGCATACAGGTCAAACACTGCACCGGACAGGAAGCGCAGGAAAGAATTCTTGTCTTTCTTATCCTCCTTTTCCACAGGGGAAGGTTCCTCCACAGCTTCGGTTTTGGTTACCTGAACACTGCCGCGGATCAGGGTGTTTTCCACACGGATCTCGATATGCTGTCCGTCTGCACCGATATATACATGGTGCTGCTGCGGGCTTACCGTATAAAGGTCAGAGGCAGAGATCTCCTTGACGATCCAGTGTCCGTAAGGAATGTTCTCAAAGGAAAAACTGCCGTCTTTTCCGGTAATAGCAGTAAGCAGCGCATTTTCTTCAGTAAATTCTTCGGTATCAGGTCTAAACAGACCCATGAGCGCACCGGCAAGCGTGACATCCTCGCCGCCTTCCGGGTTTTCCCCGACTTTTACACCGTCTACACGCCCACGGAGAAGTTCATTGGAAACAGCCTCGCCTTCATTGACAAGGATCTGTACCAGGGCGGTTTCCTGACCAGCATACTCAAAGACAACCGGATATTCCTGATCCGAAAGGATATAGGCGCCGTTGGTTGTGCGTTCCTTGACATAATAGCTGCCAAAAGGCAGGTCGGAAGCGAAGGAAGCGCTGTAACCGCCGGATTCCTCAGACGAAACAGAGACCACTTCCAGAAGTCCACCTGCCGGGATCACGCTGCCATCTGCCGCTGTCAGGTCTGCGGAAGCATAAAGTCCAAAGGAAATATCCTTATATTCCTCGTTCATGCCAAGACCGAACAGGTCATCGGTCTCCATTGCCTTGAAAAGTGTGACATCCACTTTCTGGCGTTCGTCATAAAGACCGGCTGCTGTCTGTGTAACCTCTACGGTCTCACCCGCATAGGTCAGTTCCACATATTCCGGTTGAGGATTCAGCACACAGCCGGAAGGAGCCTGACGTTCCTCCAGCCGGTAACGGCCGAGATAAAGGAGCCCGCTTTTTGCTGAACCGTCCTCGCCGGTCGTAAGTGTTTCCACAACCGTATCTTTTGCTGCCCGCAAGGTACCGTCACCGGTATAAATATCTTCATCTGCGATCACGTCATAGACCGCTCCGGGAAGTCCGGCAACCTCATATACCGGTTGGTACAGTCCGTCGTTTTCCTGGACAGAAGCAAATACTTCTCCGGTCTTTGTGATGGTAAGCTGGCCTTTCTGCGGCATATTGTACTGCGTGACCGTCACAACCGCCTCGCTGCCGTCAATGGTAAACGGTACCGGCTGATCGGAAAGCACATAGCCATAAGGGGCAGCCACCTCATAAAGTTCATAATCCCCGGCGGCCAAAGGCTCCGGCAGCATCAGCCAGCCCTCGTCAGAAACATAGAAGGTATCCAGTGTTTCCGGGTTCGGATAGTAGACGGTCTGGGTGATAAATTCCCCGGTGGAAAGATCCTTGATCTGAAAACCGGTTCCGGTCACAGGGATAATCTTTCCGGTCTCTGCGTCACATTTTTCAACTTTCAGACGGGCTGTGATGGTGCGGTTGTTCAGGATATAGCTGTAAGTCTTTCCGTCAGAGGAAATGAATACCGTAAAGTCCGGGACAAAGGCTTTGCCTTCCTCGCCTGCGATTTGATGGACCGTATAATGCCCATACGGAAGCGGTTTACTGGAAGCAAAACCATCCGCATCCGTGGTAAGAAGGTCGCGTTCACTTTCCTTTGCCGCGTCATAGCTTCCGGCTGCCTTTAAGTAAATTTCAAAGACTGCGCCTGCTTCCGGGCGTTCGATGATACCGGCATTGGGATCGTCGGTATTTTCGCCCTCAGGCACATCCGGGTCCAGGTCATCGGTGTGCTTGACAAGCTGGATATTTCCGTAAATAACCGTTTCCGTCACCTGATTTTCTGTGGTATTGAGTTCCACTTCATACAGGGAAGGGGATGCACCCACTTCATAAACGGTTTCATTCAGAAGATACCCGGTGCTCGGTTCGATCTCCCGGATCGTCCAGCTATCCCCGCACACATAATAGCGAGTCATAAAGCTGCCATCCGGCCCGGTAGTATAAGTGTCGATCAGTTCGCCATCACGGAAGATCCCATAGGTCGCCCCTGCAAGCGTGGCGTCCCCCTGGGCATTTCCAGTATCAGCGTCGCTCTTTACCACATGGACGCGGAACTTCTTCAGGATATTGCTGAAATGTACCGAAGAAGTTTGCCCGCTTTCAATGGTCACGTACTGTGCGGAAGGGGTCACATAGCGGTCCACCGGCAGCTCTTTTACCAGATAGGTTCCCGGCAGGAGCTTCTTTTCAATCTGGCCGTTTTCTCCGGTCGTGACTTCCTCATTGACTTCATTTCCCAAAATGTCCGTACCGGAAATATGGAAGGTGATACCGGAAACAATGCCGTCCTCACTGGTCTTGACAAGTTTTGCAGTACCGTAAGTTTCCGTTTTGATCTTTACAAAGAAGGAAACCGGATCGCTGGCGCCGGTCATCATGGTCTGGTAGCCTGGTCTGCCCCAGATCAGCATGTCATTTGCCACCGGGATATTCTTTCGGAATTCAAACAGCACCGGGTCCATCATCATCTGCCTGCTGGTAAAGGTGTATTCATTTCCGTTTCTTGTCACAGAAACGCCGCTGCCTTTCAAAGCCTCCAGGTCGATCTTCAAGTTGTTGGTATCTGTGACCGTCAGGGTATAGACCTTTTTTTCTACATCCCATTTCAGTTCCAGTTCCGGTGCTTCGCTTTTCTTAGAAGAAGTAAAGGAAGGGACTGTGGAATGGGAAGCGACCTGTGCCAGAATCCAGTCATAGGCTTTTTCAGCCGGTCGTCCGGCGATCACGCTGAAATACTGGTCGGCGTCTGCGTGGCCGTTTCCGTGGCGGCTGTACGGATCGCTTCTAAGTTGCTGCTGGTATTCCCAAAGGATGATCTGGGTTGCCATCTTATAGTCATCCTCGTTGATTCCGGAAACAGGGAGCGCCGCACCGGGTTTCCAGCCATAGATCGCAGTCAGGGTGATCCCCCTCCTTGCCTCGGCAGGAAGCAGGTTCAGGTATTGGCTGTTGGTCCCGCTTTCCGAAACATAGGTATTTTCCGAAGTATGGTAAGGAATCCCGCTCTCCACACAGTAAACCTGGTGGCTGATCCCGTCAGAATCCGTCAGCATATAGTGCCGGTAAGCATTGCCCCCGGAACTGGTGTGTACATCGATGGTTCCGTCTGCATGGTAGGCAAGATAGGTGTAAGGCGCCGGGGCACGGTAGTGGTTCCCATCAGAGCCCACATACTGGTCGCCCAGCCAGGAGCTTGCCGTCTGTCCGACAGACATGGCAAAAGCCTGAGCCGGAAGAAGCCCCAAAATGCTTGCCATACAAAGCAAAAACGCCAACAGCTTGCGAAAGCCGCGGCGTCTGGTTATGATATGTTCCATGAAAAAATCCTCACTTTCATAAAATCTAAAAGGACAGCCTTATTTGCTGTCCTTGTCGTCAAAATCATCCTCGGAAAGATATTCCGGTTCCCCGTATGCCTCATCCGGGTCAAAGCCTTCGCCATAACCGTCATCCTCAAATTCCGCATCGTCCTCGGCCTGCTGTTTCGGACGCACGATTTTTACATAGTAACCGATCCCGCCGACCGCAAGTAAGGCAGCAAGGATAAACAGGATCGTGCCGACGCTGCCGGTTTCTTTCTTCGGCTTTTCCGGTTCTGCCGGTTTTTCAGTTTCCGCCGGCTTTTCTTTTCCTTTGCAGCCATTTAAGTCATTTTTGCAGACCGGACAGCCGGTATTAACCTTTCCTGCCTCACATTTTTCGGTGCAGTTACAGCTTTCTTCCTGGGGGATCATGCTCATGCTGCCATTGTTCTTTTCTGCAAGTGCCATCAGGTCGGACTCTGTGACGCCGTTTAAGAAGTAGACATTGTTATCTTCCCGTTTCCCGTCGATCACCAGATAAAAGACATTGCCCGCGTCCGTAGTGATGGTGTAAAACTGTTTTTCCCCATCCGTACCGCTGATGTTGTCCTGTACCGTTCCGGTGCCTTCCGGGGTAAATGCACCTTCCGGGATCGCAGAAGTATTTTCCTGCTGTCCGGTACTGTTATCTGAACCGGAAGAATTTCCGCCGCCGGAAGGGGTTGCAGCGTTTGAGCCGGAAGGTTTTTCTTCCTTAGGCGGTTTTGTCTGTGTACCGGACGGACTCTGGGGTGCTGTCGTAGCAGGTTTCTTTTCAGGAGCCGGTTCTTTGTAATACGGATTATCCAGCTTTACCACATCAGAACGGTTGCCGGCATAATCTTTTGCGTATATGCTTACCTGTTTTTCTGTTCCGGCATAATCTTTCAGTGCGACCGACGCTTTCCCGTCGGTGAGGGAGTTGATACGGTTTTCATCAACAAAGACCGCCTCCACGCCGGATAGATCGTCACTGCTTTCTATTTTCAGGGCATCGCCCTCCATGGAAGCAGTCAGCGTTGGCGGTGTGGTGTCTTTGGAACCGCCGGCATGAGCCGTTACAGGTAATGCGCTGACACTTACAAGAAGCGTAAGCGCCAGCAGCAGGGAAAGTTTTTTAAGCCTCATGCACATCCTCCTTCTCCTGCGGTAAAACAGTTTCCGAAGGGGCTGCCTGCTGTGATTTCAAAAAATCCGCAAGCTGCTGGGGCGTCAGTTTGAAACTGCGCGCCACCGCTACATAATCGGTATTTTCCAGCTCTGTTTTCTGTTCCTCCAGCTTATGGAGCTTTGCCTGCATTTCCGCAATCTTTGTTTTGGTCTTTTCAATTTCCTTTTCCAGTTTTTCAATTTTAGGATTCAATTTATTACCTCCAATCTGTTAAGGCAGACGCCCAAATGTATAAAAATGCTGCTGCCAGTAGCTTGTATTGATGTTTGCATAAGAAATCGGGTCTCCACAGTGGATCATCATTCCATTTCCCACATAGATCCCTACATGGCTTGCGCCGCTGGTGTTGTAGGTCCCCTGGAAGAAGATCAGGTCGCCCGGTTTTGCATCCGCACTTGATACCGGCGTACATACACCTAAAAGACCATCCGCGGTCAGCCTTCCGAAATTCCAGCCAACGCCGCAGTTGTTGATCACCCAGGACACATAGCCGGAACAGTCAAAGGAAGTGGAAGGGCTTGCGCCTCCCCATACATACGGATAGCCAAGATATTTTTCCGCCTCGGCCATCATTGCGGCAAACTGTTCATCCGCAAGGGCTTCCGGTGGAATGTCATAATCGAAGTAGTTTCCTGTGCCGCCTGAACCAACTTCCGGCAGGTGCCGTTCGCTGGTATCTCCGGTATCGGCAAAATACAGGGGATTCAAATACTGGCCGTCAACCAGGACTTCTAAGTGCAGGTGGGCCCCGGTAGAATTTCCGGTATTCCCGACCTTTGCAATCACATCCCCGGCTTTGACCTCCTGCCCGGCAGAAACAAGGATCTGGGAACAGTGCCCGTATTTGGTCGTCAGGGTATGTCCTTCGTATGCCTCGCCTTCAATAGCGACACACAAGCCATAACCGCCGGCATTTCCCGCAAGGGTGACCGTTCCGTCATGCCCGGCAAGGATCTCTGTGCCCTCCGGCATCCCGATGTCCACACCGGTGTGATAGTTCTTTTCCCCACTGATGGGATGTACCCGGTAGCCGTAATAACTGGTCACATAAGGGAGCCAGTTGGTGCCAAAGACATTTTTGACATACTGGCGGTTTCCTTTTGTCTGCAGCAGGATCTCGCAGATCTCTTTCTGGTCTGCGTTCATCCGGGAAACGACCAGGTTTTCTAGAGGTGTGACTGTGAGCTTGACATTTAAGATGCGCCATTCATAAGGCACTTCCTCCTGGGTTTCTTCCCCGGTTTCCGGATCAACGGAAGTTTCGGTGCGGTAACGGATCTCGGTTTCTTCTGAAAAGGACAGGGTATATTGTTCCTGGAAAAGCTGCCGCAGCACGCTTTCCACTTCATCGTAAGTAAATCCCTGATAAGCAGAAGTCAGATACCCCATCAGCACATACGGGTCATGCTCGATTGCGCCCAGGTTATACCGGTATTCGTCATAGCCGGGGCGGTCTGATTCCACCCGGTCTATTTCCATTTGCAGATCCGTTTCCCATTCGGTATAGGTAAGCTCCGCCTGGTTGATGTCCTGATCATCTGCAAGATAGGTAGAAGCAGCCAGACTTCCCAAACCGCCGGTCCCGATATTGGAGAACGTGGAAAACAGGGATGTGATCAGGAAAATTACCAAAAGGAGAAGCAGGAGGACAAGGCAGATTACAGGGTGCCGTTTGACCGCATGGACAATACCGACGCTGACCCTCTCTGTTGCGACTGCGGCATTTTTTGCCTGTTTCCCGGCTTCACGGGCAGCCTTGGCATACTGCCTTTTCAGTTTTTGTTTCTGCCATATCCGGGCAATCGCATGTTTCTTCAGCTCCGGGTGGTCGCTAAGAGCCTGCCGGTAAGCAAGTCTTGCGTTTGCTTTTGCTGATTTTTGCTGTAATTTCGCTGCCTTTCGGTAGGGGGCAGTTTTATGCCGGTGATATGCCGTGCGAAGCCCTGCCTCGCCCACAAGTTCAGAGCGGTGGGCTGCCTTGATGCCCACATTTTCATCCTCTGCCTCATAAATCTTTTTATGAGCGTAACCAATGGCAGTATTGGCGCCCGCCTTGACCGGACGCAGGGGTACAGGTCCTTTTACATGGACCTTTTGGGATTTGACCTCCTTTTCAAATTTTAAGTGTTTTTTGGCTTTTCCGGTCTCCGGGTCGGAAACCGTCTCCATGCGCAGTTTCTTCCGGGCAGGTAGACGATTTTGCGCCTGCTCTGCTTTTTGTGCAGTCCGTTCCGCCTTCCGTCTTGCATGGGTGAACTTTTTATCCTTTGTCTCCGGCGGTAGTTCATCCGCAGTAAATTCCAGCTTGGATGTTTTCGGCGGTTCGCTATCCATACCCTTTTCCTTCTGCGCTGCCTGTTCCTCCGCCTGTGCCGCTTCCTGAAAACGCTGCTGATATTTGTTCCCATGCTGGTGTGTTCGGTAACGGTGTTCCTGACCGGATCTGTCTGTGCCGTTCGGTGGGGCTGAGCCTTCGGAAGAAGGAGCATATTTTCCGATATCATGGTCTGTCACATCCTCTGTTACAAAAGAACACCTGGAAGCCTCCTGCCGGAAATTGCTTCGCCCGTTTTCCTGTGTCGGGGACTCTGTTCCGGCAGCATCCGGTATCTCAAAGCGATCCGAAAAAACATCCAAAGCGGCTGCATAAGCCTCGCCCTGTTCCAGCAAGGACACCAGTGTTTCCGGTGACAGATGGGAAAATTCCGTCTGTACAGGGATGTCCTGCCTGTGTGTCTTGCCGTTGACAGAAGAAGGGGTGTCCCGTGCCCTGCGCAGGTCAAAATCCTGTTCGGTCTGCCTGGCTGCCGGTTGATCTTCCCCGTGGGAATCACGCACCGGCATCCGGGTATCTTTGCGCTTCCTTTGAAATTCCCTGTCGTGTGCCATTGTTCTCACCTCCGATCCATTTTAATTTTTGTCTCACGCTTTGGTCCCCGCTACTTCATCCGGTCTTGTGGTAAGCACGCTGTACAAGAGTGTGTCCTTCGGGAAGTGGTCCACAAAGGGGATGATCACATTTCCAAAGAACAAAAGCCCCTCGCCGGGACCAGAATGGGTCACATAGGAAAGCTGGTGCGGGGAGATCCCCAACTGCTTTGCCAAAATCTGACGGTCTCCCTGGGCCTGGTTGAGCATATAGATAAAGTCTGAGTTCTCAAAAATGTTCTCGATCTCACGGGAAGCCAGAAGGTCCTTGACGTTCTGCGTTAAACCTGATGGGATTCCGCCCCATTTACGGAAGCGTTTCCAGATCTCCACGCTGAAACTTCCTGTCTGCCCTTTCAAAAGAAGGTGGAATTCGTCGATATAGAACCAGGTTGTTTTATGTTTGGAACGATTGGCCGTGACACGATTCCACACCGCATCCTGCATGATCAAAAGCCCGATTTCCTTTAAGGCTTTTCCCAGTGATTTAAGCTGGAAACACAGTACACGGTGTTGATCCATCTGGATATTGGAACGGTGGTTGAACACGTTAAGGGAACCATTGACATAGATTTCCAGCGCCGTTGCGATATTCTGTGCCTCCGGTTCAGACTGTTTCAAAAGCAGCTCGTAAAGATCGCCTAAGATCGGCATATTTTCCGGGCATGGGTTCTGCAGGTATTCCCGGTACACCAGTCTGGTACAACGGTCGATGATCGTCCTTTCAATAGGGGAAAGCCCTTCTTTGCCGCCGATGATAAGGTCACACAGCGACAGGATAAAATCACTTTTCAAAGTGATCGGGTTTTCATCATCGGAATAGTCCAAGTTGATGTCCATCGGGTTGATGTAGTTCGTGGAAGTAGGGGAAATATCAATGACCTGCCCCTGGGAACCGAACTGCTGTACCAGCGGCCCATATTCATTTTCCGGGTCAGCGATAATGATGTCGTCCTCCGTCAGAAGGAACACATTGACGATCTCACGCTTGGCAGAGAAAGATTTACCGCTTCCTGGGGTACCGAGAAACAGCCCATTGGGGTTTTTCAGCGTTTTTCTGTTCGCCATGATCAGGTTATTGGAAAGGGCGTTCAGGCCGTAATACAACGCCTCGCCCTCCTGGAACAGTTCACAGGTCGTAAACGGTACAAAAATCGCTGTGCTGCTGGTCGTAAGCCCGCGCTCAATTTCAATCTGGTTCGTACCAAGAGCAAGCGAGGACATAAGCCCCTGTTCCTGCTGGTAATCCAGCCGTTTTAAGGCACAGTTGTATTTCTGTGCCACACCCGAAGCGGCAAAAATATCATTGAACAGCTTCTGGCGTTTGGCAGCGATATTTTCCACCAGTACCGTCACAAGGAACATGCGCTCATTGCGGCTCTGCAAATCCTGCAAAAGATTTTTGGCTTCCTCTCCATAGGTGGCAAGGTCGGTGGGAATGATGTCCATGTCATACCCGGATCGGACCGCTTTCTTTTGTTCCTCAATGGTCATTTTCTGCAGGTCCGACATTTTGCGCTTGATGTTTCGGATCGCCTGCGCCTGGTCGATAGACTGGATATGCAGGTTGACGGTCACGGCGTCGTTTAAGTCAAGAAGATCCGCTAAAAGCCGGTCAGTAAGCTCCGGCGCTAGAATCTGCAAAAAGGAGACAGCACCGGAATGGTCGCCTACCCGAAATGTCTTTCCATCCTTTGAAAAAGACAGCCCGGATGGGGAAACGAAGTCTTTGGTAGAAAGACCGGTCTTAGGCAGATCCGACCACTGGAAATGAAACTTTTCCTGGCCGTCCGGGTGAAGCTGGCTGTGAAGAAGTTCCAGACGTTCCAGTCCGTTTAAGGATCTCGCCTGAACTCCCAGAGTCTTGAAATTTGCCAGCACATCCGTTTCAATGCGTTCCAGACGCATTTTCGCAGTACGCAGGTCATCTGCCTCGATCCCAAAGGTAATGTATTTGCGTTTGGTGAGACCGTTATTTCCTTTCTGCAACTGGTTCTTTAACATATCCCCGTATTCCTTGCGGATTCCGTCATACTCGTCGCCGCGGGGAGGGATGTCAATGCTTTTGGTAAAATCCTGCATATTGGCTCGCTGGTTGATAAAGGTAAGCTGCACATGGATCGAGGCGTCGAAGTAATTTAAGAAATCGCAGTAACCCTCGAAGATCTGTGCTTTATCATCTGCCTGTGCAAGCTGATAGTTAATATCAAAAAACTGCACCGTTTTGGTGTAAAGGGTATCGGTCAGCCGGCAGATCCCATCCCGGTACATTTCACGGTAGGGAATGCTCTGCTGGACCGTCTGCGGTGCATCTGCTTTCAGCCCGGCAAAAAAGCCGCCTTTTTTAGACGGCTTGGAACGGGCAGACTTAGTTTTGCCCTGCTTTGCATCGGCTCCGGTCTTTTTGGCCTGCCTGATGTTTTTTTGCAGACGCTTTTCCTGAGCTTCCTGCTGCTTGTTTTTTGGCAATCTTTGTAACCTCCTTCTTTGACATAGATTTATACAGGTTATCCGTCCTGTATGGACGGTCCTTCGGCCAGAGCTTATAACGGAGCCGGTTCTTCAAGATCTTTTCTGCCGGCTGCCCGTCACGCTCATACATGGCGAAGAAGAAAAAGGGCATCATCAGCCCGATCATCAAAAGTACAGCCGCCGAGTTCCCGATCGCCCCGCGGGTAAAGAAATACACCGGAAGGCCGACAAGTCCGGCAAGGCTGAAACAAATAAGCTGGCGCTTCGTCAGATTGAAGGCCAGCTTAGTCTTAACTTTGGTTAAATCCTTTGGTACAGGTACATAAGGCATCTATACACCTCCCATCGTAATATAATTTCCGGCCCATTACCGTGCACCGAAATCGCGTACCGGTTTCTCCACAGCCGGACATTCCCGCACTTCCTGAGCCGCATTTTGCAGCCGTGCCAGGACAGAAACAGCCGGCTCTCTCTGACACAGGTATTCCTGGCTGTCTCGGATTCCGGCAATATTTTCCCGAATATCCATATCCACGTCGAACACATCTGAAACCGGCATAAGCCAACGGTCTGCAAAGTATTTCAAAGGATTCTCAAGCGCCAGCACATCATCCAGCATTTCATCCCTGAACTCAAACTTTGTTGTCAGATAGGAATACGCCTCCTGCATGGCTGTAATTTCAGCAGCTTTTTCAATTAAGGATTCCTTATCTCTTGACATAAGGCTTTCCCTGTAAGCAAAGTAATTCTGTCCCAGCCGTTTCATCAGGAGCGTATATTTGTCCTGTGCGGAAGGTTCGCTTGTGAAATGTTCAAATTTTTGCTCTGCATCAATTTCTTTGAGAAGATCACAGATCGGGAAACTGTGTTCATGGTTATTTTCTTCCCAGCACCATCGGGCTACATCCAACGGGTCCTGAAAAGAAAGAAGCGACTCTACTTCCGCCGGAGTAAATACATGCTCAACCTTCAGATAATAGTGGAGTTCCGAAAGTCCCTGTAACTCGTAAATACTGCCGATGTTCTGTGCATCCAGCATATCCGCATGAACCTTCAAACACTCGTCCAGCCGTTCCATAAGCAGCCGCTTTGCATCTTGTTCTATCAAAATCACCCCTTTCGCTCCGGCATAGTCAGCGTACAGTTCACTTCATTGCCCCATACATCCCAGCCGGGTGTCTTTTGTCTTGCAAACAGTTCCACTCTGGGCTGATCGCCCATGAGTTTTACGATCTTATCCCGCACCTCGTCCGGTTTCTTGCTGTGCTGCTCAATATGGGAGATCACAAACTGATGGATTCCCGCACATTGGCGTTTCGGACGGCCTCTGGTTGCCAGCAGGCAGACCTCCGCGTTTGAGCGGGTCCAAAAGCCCATGCCATAAAACCAGCTATCCGCTTTCCGGTTCTGTTTGAGCCATAGAAAAGCCAGCGTTTTATATTTGAATCCCCAGGCATCGATCACCCGGAAGGCTTCATTGAGCTGCGGGAAGGTCGCCCACAGAAAAAGGGCACTGTCTTTTGCGGCAAGTTCCGATACCGGCAGGGCACAGATTTCTTCAATGCTCATTGTGGGGTAATGGTTTTCCGCAACGCCGCTTCCATGTTTCCTGTCATAGCGCCAGGGCGGATCGGCATAGATAATGCCGTACTGTTTCGTTTCCGGCATTAGCGAGCCTGCTCATTCTTAGATGTGGCCGGTTTGGCCGGCTGTTCTTTGACCTTACCGGCATTTTCTTTCAATGCACCGGTCAGGGAAGGTTTTTCCGCTGCTCCCTTTGTCGCTTCAAGAGTTGCCTGCAAATTTTCAATAGCCTGCCCGTACCCATCGATTAAGGCATCGTTGAGCTGCTTGCGGAACTCTGCCGTAACCGGCCAGCAGACATCTTTCCAGTTGCCTCCCTTATCCTGGGTTGCGGGCATATTGACATACAGCCCCTTTTCACTGGAACAGATACGGAAGCCGTCAATCTTAAAGCATCCGCCAATCGTAACATTGGCAAACGCCAGCAGGTTTCCCATTGGGGCGATCGGACGCACGCGGACATCCAGCTTCATGCCGTTTGCCATTTCCGGCGTCTGTGTCTCCGGCGCCATTTTTTCTGTATTGGTTTTACTCATATATAAAATCCTCCTTTTTAGAATTGGTTTTGTTCATGCTATCTTGCATTAAATATGGATTTGGATAACGAACCTGTCTTAAACAGGGCAAAAGCCAGCAGTACCGTATAACCCGCCGTTCCCCAGATCGCGCCGTGCACGTCGCCGGACGATGGGATAGACTGGACCAGCACTGCATAAATGGCAACACAGATCAGGATCAAAAACCCCTGAAAGCCCAGGGCAAAAAGGGAACGCAGATACCCGGTTCCCATTTGTCCCCATTCCCGGTTTGCCATTGTGGAAAACGGGATCGGTGCAAGGCTCACGGTTAAATAAATCTCGATCATACGGCCATATACAATGACAAAGATCACGATGGACAGTACCCACATACACAGATTGATGATGTTGGTTTCCAGCCACAGTCCAATCAGTTCCCACATTCCCATTGCTTCAAGCTGGGTTTCCAGATCAGACAACGCCGCCTGCACATCCAGGTTCCCGTTTATGACACCGGCACTTTGCGACACCACATTTTGGGCCACATCAAAGACCGCCATCACAATCGTAAAACAGTTGGTGAGCAGGTAAGTGGCAACAAAAGTCTTGAAAATCCACTTGAAGATGTTGAATGTATCGAATTCGTGCATGTTGTTCTTTTCGAGAATCATCTGGATCAGTTCATACACCAGAACAAAGGTAAGGATCATGCCCGCAATGGGAATGACGACGGTTTCCGAAAGATTCTGGATCATGGAAAACACGCCGCCATTCCAGCCCTGCGGGGTCTGTCCTACCTGATTTGCCACATCCGCAACCTGGTTGTTGACGGAGTTGAAAATACTGGTGTACTGTCCGGTGATCGCATCGATCAGTCCCTCTTTAATCCAGTCTGTTATCCATTCAAACAGACTGCCCATAAGTCAGCCCTTAACCGAACAGGCCGGAAAGCAGCGGAATCAGCGTTGCACCAACCAGAGCGATACCTCCGCCTGCCATAAGCTGCTTGATCCCCTGGGATTTTGCACCTGGGTTATCATTTCCGTAACCTTCGAGAAGGTTTACAACACCCCATGCGCCCAGACCTGCGCCCAGGGCGATCACAAGGATCTTCAAAGTATCAATCGCGCTTGCAAAAAATGCCATAATGTTCCTCCTTTAATTTCAGAAATTTTAAATTGTGATATGGCCGTATCAGGCCGGAAACAAAAAAAGCCGCCGCACTGTTTTTAGAAAAAATCTGTTTCAAACAGCACGGCGGCATGGGGCAGGAAAAATCCTGCGGTTATTTACTTTTCAGGGAGAATCACGAATCCTCAAAAATCCTCCTTTCATCGTGACAAAAACAAAGCCTGCCAGGGCGTCATGCTTTGACAGGCAGGAACAACTTTATAAAGTCTGGGAAGCCAGATCTTCGGCTGTGACTTCATAATTGCGGTATCGTTCACCGGGACGCATCGGCATCCGGGTAGAAAGAAACTTTTCGATATTAAAAGCGTTCTTCTCATTAAAATCGGAAAGCAGTTTGTAATTTGGGTGTTTGGTTATATCATATTTCCGGGAGAGGAACGGCCGCACACCCCTGATCTGCAGCAGACATTTACCCCCGTCCATGACTGCCAGTTCATCCACCGACATCAGATCCTTTCCCAGCTTTTGAAAATTTTGTCCGTGGGATTCCTGATTGCCCTTTGTGACACTGGTGTTATACAGGTCGATGGTCTCTTTCCCCAATAGGGAGTTCCAACTTTTTAAGGTGGTTTCTTCTTTGCCTCCTAAGAAAAGAGAGGCGTCACAGTTACCGATGATGGTGTCCATGTTGTCTTTATACAGGGCTTTGAGCTGGCTTTGCGCCTGCAGCACCAGGCAGGCAGAGATCTCACGGCTTCGGATGGTCGCCATAAGACGCTCCAGGTTCGGGATCTGCCCGATATTTGCCGCCTCGTCGATCAGGCAGCGTACATGGATGGGAAGCCTTCCGCCATATACATCATCCGCCCGCTCACACAAGCGGTTAAACAAAATGGAATAGATCAGACTGATCAAAAATGCAAAGGTTCCGTCCGTATCACTCATAATAAGGAAAAGAGCAGTCCGTTCATCCCCCAGCATATCCAGATCCAGTTCGTCATACATGGTAATTTCCCTGACTTCTTTAATGTCAAAAGGAGCCAGCCTGGAAGCACAGGAAATAAGGATCGACTTCGCTGTTTTTCCGGCAGCGAGCTTATATTTCTTATATTGACGCAGGGCAAAATGATCCGGGTCTTTCTGTTCCAGCGCGTCAAAGAGAAGGTCAACGGCATTTTTGAACGACTCATCATCCTCACGGACTTCCATTGCGTTCAGCATTTCTACCAGTGTGGCAAAGTTCTGTTCGTTTGCCGGAGCCTCATAATAGATATATCCGATCAGTGCCGTATAGAGCAGGGTTTCTGCCTTGACCCAGAAATCGTCTCCGGCTTTTCCTTCGCCTTTGGTATTGGCGATCAGAGTCGTGACGATCTTCAAAATATCTTTCTCGGAGTGAATGTAGGCGAATGGGTTAAAGTGCATACTTTTCTGAAAATTGATCGTATTGAATACCCGTATTTTATAGGGCTCATAGATGATCTTTCCTTTTTCATTACGCACAGGCTTTCCGTCCTTGTCCAGCTTTGGCGTGCCTCGCTGCAACATCTTTCCGCATTCCACAAGAACTGTACCTTTCGGATCGGTGACGACGTAGGAACTGTGCATTTGCATCAGATATGAGGTAGGCACCCTGCGCCTTGCTGACTTTCATCAGTAGGTTTCAGGGAGCCGCCTCCCAAACCGGACGTACACCTCTCAGCGTATCCGGCTTTCCATGAATCACCTTGATTCTTTGGTTTCGTGTAAGAGTTCAAAGCAGTCAGGGCAGAGAGCCAGAGATTTTCTTCTCATTTTCAGCATTTTCTGCTCAAATATATCCCTGCCTTTCAGCGATTTCAGCGTTCTTACGTGGTGCATACATAAATAGTCTGCATGTTCCCCGCAAATCTCGCATACTCCGGCTTTTATGCGGTTTACTATCGTGTGCCTGCTGTCATATTTCCTATAACTCGGCATAACGTCTGCCACATTGTCATAGCCGTCGCTGTGCTTTCTGAATCCATCATGGTAAAATTCGCAGTATTTACGTCCCTTAGTTGTATCGTATGGGATTCTCAGTACTCCGTTTACCATGTGCCGCTTCTTAATAACACTGACATTCGTTCTGTGCTTTCCTGCCAGAGTTTTTAACATGCTGTACCGCACCATGTAGTAATACTTGTGCAATGCGCCTACGTTTTCTGCTATCCGATAGAAGTTATATAACCCTCGAATTTCGGAATTGAAAGTAGACACAATCTCTGCGTCGCTGCGGTTCATCAGGTCTTTCCTTGGCATAGGCCGCCACATTTCTTTGCCTGTGTCATTGTTGCGTTTCACCTGTATCGCTCCCCGTTCCATCGCTTTTTTAATCCATTTTTCTTTCGGCATATACAGGAATACTTTTCCATACCACACCCGTTTCATGTCGCCGTTTTTACAACGCTTCATGTTCTTGGAATGGATTACTTTGAAATCGTACCCCAGATAGCGTACCGGCTTACTGGAATGGGTGACTTTCGTCTTTTCCTCGGACATTTCCAAATGCAGTTTTTCTTGGAGAAAGATTTTTACATCTTCCTTGATTTTTTCTGCGTCCTTTTTGGAGCCGATAACGCCGATTACAAAATCATCGGCGTAACGGTTGTACTGGATTTTCTTGAAGCCTTCCTCAAACGGATTGTAATAGTGCTGATTCATCTTCTTCCTTCTGGAATCCTTAAATTCTTTTACCAGTTCAGGAGTTGATTTTTCTGCGCCCATTAACGCTTTACGTGCCTTTCTGTATCTCCGGGACGCCCGCTCGTATTCTCTGGTCGTCCTTCTGCGTTCTGGCTCGCAATCATACTTTTCTTTGTATTCCTGCATATAGTTGTCCAGTTCGCTGAGGTAGATGTTTGCACATATCGGACTGATACCGCTGCCCTGCGGAACACCGGAGTAGGTGCAGTTGTACTGCCATTGTTCCATATATCCGGCTTTCAGGAACTTCCAGATTAGACCGATAAAAGCCTCGTCTGAAATCCTTTTCCGCAGTAATTCAACCAACACATGATGGTCGAAGTTATCAAAGCACGCCTTAATGTCTCCCTCGACAATCCATGTAACACCTGTGAAGTTTTTCTTCACTTGCGTAAGTGCCGTGTGACAGCTTCTTTTTGGTCTGAAACCGTGTGAATTGTTGCTGAATGTCGGCTCATAGATTGCTTCAAGAATCATTCTGACCACTTCCTGCACTAACTTATCATCAGTAGAAGTGATTCCCAACGGGCGAAGTTTCCCGTTCTTTTTAGGAATGTACTTTCTTTTTGCAGGCTTTGGCTGATATGTCCTGTTGCGTATGGATTCAATAATCCGGTTAATTCTCGGCAGGCTCATGTTGTCCAGCGTCTGCCCGTCTACCCCCTGCGTCATGCTCCCCTGCGATTTCGCAATGTTCGCATATGCAAGGAGATAGAACTCTGGATTGTATAGGTTGCGATATAATCTTTCATATTTGTAGTTACTTACACTTGCCTTTTCTTCAAGGCTTTTCAAGACATGAATCGGATTTCTCATAGTGTCTCACACACCATCCTTTCTGTTTTGAAAATGATTCACTGTTCCCCTTTGCCATGTAGACGGCTTTCCCGTCCGCAGACTACTATGGGAACTCTGTTGCCATGGTGAATATTCAGAACCCCGCATTTCAGCGTTTTCATAGCCTTTCGGCATTTCACTTTAGGCAATCCCCGTTTAGTACGGTATAAACAAGCGTTCCACGTTGTCGGTATGTGACGTTCGCCTTTTTCCACTTTCCCGTGGCTGAACCTGCTCCGAGTATCAGCAGCCGCATAGCCAAACAATGCGACTGTCAGGAACACTGACGAGTACAACCTCTCTACGTCAGGGGTACGCTCTTGGTCCCGATTTCAGGCTGTCATTCAAGCAGTCTAGCTTCCATCCTCATACGTGGATTTTCATTCCGTCACGCCGGCGCTTCTGAGGCTTCAGCGCCCCGTGTCCTCCGTCATGCTATGGTCGCCCTCCGGTTTCCCTTTTGGGGTAAGACGGGGAATGATAGGTTGCGGCACAATGCCGCTTGATACTTTTACCTACTACTTGCTCAAGGTAGGATTTATACCGCCCTTACGGGCGCACTGGGCTTGATGAAAAAGCGCGTTTTTCCCGAACCTGATCCTCCGACTACCAGTACATTTTTATTTCTTGCATTGGCCGGATTTTTGGGCCTTCCGTTTAACATCAGTCCTTCACTTTGGGTAAGAATGATATTGTTTTCCGGCTTTGGGTCCATAAACGGGGCAATATCGGCTTTATTTCCCCAACGGGCTGAACCGTATTCCACATTTTTGCGGTATTTCTTAGCGTCTTTCCCTCTAAGATAGACTGCCAGCCGCATAATGGCTGCACCGCATAAACCGATCAGCCAGTCCATTGCCGCCCCCGGCCACATATTCTGAAACGCAAGGGCAAAGCCTTCGGACAGTCCTAACAGCTTTTGGGAAGCGTCTGCTCCAGGAGCCAGACGCACCGCCTCGCCCAGCTTGGCAAATACCAGAAGAAACAGAAGATACGGAAGATGGAGAATGACCTGTTTTTTCAGTGTTTCTGCATCGATCTTCATCGTTCCGGTCCTCCGTGTTCTTTGTTCTTTACACGGTCACGACCAAGCGACTGTGCCAGTTCTTTGAACTTATGAAGCTGTGTAAGCAGCGACGGTCTGCTGCTGCGTGTAAGGTCTTTCTTTGTATATTCCTTAAAAGCTGCCGTCAGTGCATCCGCCTGGTTTGCCTTGAAATATACCGTCCATTTTTGGGGATCGGTCCCAAGTTCCTTTTCTATATGGTAGCGTACCTGATGTTTTCTGGCATACCGTTCAAAAGAGCGGATTCGCCCTGAAACTTCAATGGTATTGGCTCCGGGGTCTTTATAAGTCAGCCGCTTCATGCTGTTGCGCCCGACTTTTGGCATTGTGTGTTCCTGTTCCATCTTTTGGAGTACCGCAGCAATAGCCGCACGCAGTACCCGCCCTGACAGTTTTGCTGCCTGTATAGAAACAGAAACCGTTCGTTGTTCGAGATCTTCTTGCAAGAGCATCCTCCTTTCTGATAAAATCGGTATTTATAATATGGAAATAACTTTTTACCGGCTTTCCCCAAGAACCTGCTGTCGGGAAGCGTGTTCAAAGGCTTTTGCTGCCTGATCGACCTGAATTTTAGCATGTTTCAAAAGCGTCTTGATGATCGTAGCCGGGCGTTCCCGTTCCTCCAGATGATCGACCATCCCTTTGCACTCATCCGGGAGGTATTCCGCCATATCTTTCAACACATCGGAAAAGTTACCCATAAAGCCCCAGCAGCTATCCGACAGCTCCCCGTTTTTATAAAGCTCAAACCCATAACATTCGCCACGCAGATAGGAATCGTAAGCAGCGACTTCGCTGCGCATCAGTGCGTCTGCTTTCTGACGGATAGCACCGGTCATCTTGTCAGCGTCAAATTCCCTTAGGGCATCTTCTTTGGAAACATAGATCCAGCCGACCTGTCCGCTGTCCCATTCTGCATGAGGAGCCCTGCCTGAGAAACTTTCTGTACTCATGGCAAGACCGGAGTGGTCGTAGAGATAGAGGGGGAGCATCAGATACTTTTCCGAAATTACTTTCTGCATTGCTTCATCGATCGCCCGTTCCTCTGTCTTTGGTCCATGCCGGAAACGGCTGCTTACAATGTTTACCATCCGTTCATAGCGTTTCATGCCGGCTTCATCATGTCCTACGGTATCTAAATACATTTCCCGCAGGAAGTCATCTTTGTCCATATAGTTGTGATGGTCGCCCAGCGCATAGCGGGGATGGAAGCATACCATCGTCCCGAAATGTTCATCTACCTCACGGGGAGAGATCAGAATATCGTCCGGCTGCACCATAAGGGCATAAGGTTCATTTACTGCCATTAACATAATTGGCTCCTTTCTTTCTACAAATCCGGGCCGGAATGGTGCATCATCGGTTTTTCCCTGTGTTCGTTGGTGGCAGGCTGTTTGACTGCAATAATCTCGCCGGCAATCCTTGCAAATTTTTCAGGGTACTTAAACTGCTCCCCGTATTTCTCCATCAGATCCGGGGAAAGGTCTGTAAAATCTTCCTCGCCAAGACCAACGATCAGAAAATTCCCGGACACAATATCATAAACGTGGCCGTCATCATCAAAGAGAGCCCGGTTCAGAGGCAGTCCCATCAGCTTGCCTTCATCATTGCAGATCAGAGCCACCGGGTCCTCATACGGATAGACCGTCTGAATGTCTCCACCCACTGCCGCCTGCAAAGATTTCAGACCGCTTTCAATCTCCGCAGCATAAGGGGACTTGCCCGGCTCTACCATTAACACTTTCATAACTGTATATCCTCCTTCTTTTTCATTGCCATACCGGGAGCGGCTGGCGTTTTTTCCTGGGTTTTTGCCACAGAGAGCTTCCCCAGGACGGAAGGCTTCTCCTGGTTTTGGGGCGTAAAAATACCGCCCTCCGAAACCTCGGCGGCATGTTCCGTTTTGGTCTGTTCCAGTCCTTCAACCGTATAACCAGGTAAGAGAGTGCCGTGAACCATAAAATGACGCTCATATTCTTTCGGAATTGGCGGGGAAATTTCCGTGAATAAATGGGAATAGGCTTTCTTCCGCCCGTCCAAGTATTTTATGGCTGCATTCTTATCTGTATATCGTTTCTGGTTTTGTCCGGCAATCTTTTCTCCATATCCCTGCTTCGGGGAATGAATACGGACTTCCCATGTCACATACCAGGCAACCGGAATACTCTGTTTTGTTTCCCTGTCATATTTCGTATCTTCCCAAATACTGCAGGTCATCTGATAGACCCGGTTGCTGATTTTCTGATCCGCCCTCCAGTTATCGGTGTCTTTCCACTGATTGCCGGTATGTACAATCTCCGGTGTACGAAGATATTCCAAAGCCCGGTTGATCGTCTGTGTCGTCGCTGCCTGCTGTTCCCACTGTTTTGCGGCAGCCACCACGAGTTCATAGGCTTTCTGCTCCCCGTCGATACTTCCTTGGCGCATAGCTTCCAGGCTATCGGTTCCCATTGTGATCAGAGTAGAAATGTCCACATTTTCACAAACTACGCTGTGTTCTATTTTAAGCTCTGATCCCGGCGTCAAGTAGTCGCCATATCGGTAGGCATGGTAATCCCTGTTTTCTTCCAAAATGCTGTTCACCTCCTGCTATATTTCCGGCTCATGGTTTTTTCTGGAAACCGTCTGAGCCGGTGATTTTTTATCTGTCGGTCTGTTTGCCGCAAGCTGATCCATCACGGAAGGACGGCCGACGCCGAACATGGATAGCTGACCGTCCGCTGCCTCACGAAGTTCAGAAACAGAGAGGGGAAGCGTTACATCAGCATGGGTCAATAGCTGTTCCCGTTTCAAATCCTGAATGATCTCGTCAAAAACGGCGTTGATCGCACGGCGTTCTTCCCCCACAGGGAAGGCTTTCAATACCTCCATTTCTCCGTCTTTACCGGAAACCAGGGTAAGGGCACAGTCGGCATGGCCTGCCAGATAATCCGATGTGTAGGGCAGTTTGTCCTTGATATAACAGGCAAAGGCTCTGGCTGTCATTTCCACGTTGCTGTCCCAATAACCGCCGTCTTTTTCACATTCTTTTCCCATGCGTACCGAATTACGGTAAAAATCAGTTTCCGTCCGTCCAATCTGCGGAGCTTCCTGCGCCTGCATCCCGGAAAGCATACGCTCAAAAATTTCCAGCCGTTCCCGTTCACTTTTGGGAATTACCCGGCCGGTAACATTCTTCTTAAATGCGCTGATCTGTTCCACAGAGCCGGGTTCGCCGGACAAAAATGCTTCCCGCAAGACTGCGTAGGTTTCCATCTGTTCCTCATTGCCATACCGTTTCAGGGAGGCAAGAACCGAGGAATCCAGCCAGCTTGCCGCATTTTTCCGGGTGCGTTCTGTTTGTGCTTCCGTGCGCTTTGCTGCCTGTTCCGGTGTTTCCGGTTTATACTTCATGGTGTCAATGAGTTTTTGGAACGGCGCATAGAGGCGGGGCTGTTCTGACAGCATTCCTTTTGCGCCCATCTTTGTACCAAGATAATCGTCAAGTCCATGCCACCATTCATGTGCCAGGGAACCGGCCCCGTGCATTTTCGTAAGATTGATGACTGTACGCAAAGGTTCATAATGAGCCGCAGCATTGCCGCTGCCTCTTGCACCAAAAGCGATAGCAAGCGTTCCCTGATAAGCAATATCTTTATCGCTGATCTTAAGGGCTGACGCCAAATCCTTTAGTGCTTCAAATCCCATGTTAAGGGAGGTCTGACGGTCGTTCTGGTTCATCCAGTTTCCAAACTCGCCGCCGCGGAACCCAAATGTATCAAGATAATGCTGTCCGGTGATCTCCACGCCATTCCGATAATCCGGGCCGGTACGTTTGACATGGGCGAGCTGGGGAGGGACAAACCGGATCTTTCCATTTTTGTTCCTGCCTTTGGCAAGTTCCTGCACCCATTTCAGGGCAGCTTCTTTGGTCTCAAAATTGGTCCGCAGGATCGAATAGCCTTTTGTCACATAGTAGGTACCGGGTTTCCAGTCCTCATTTTTAGAATAGGTATGTTTCCCGTCGTTGAAGTGGATCGCATAACCTTTCGGTATTTTCTGCTCTTTGGAAACACAAAACTGTTCCTTTTTTGCTTTCTGAGTAAAGTTGCGCTCAAAATATTCAGCCGAGCGGATCAGCATGGTATTGGACAATTTGTTTGTGATCACGGGATTGTCCTGTCCCTTTTTCGTTGCCCGGTAATGGATTCCGCTTCCCCAGCCCTGTACCTTTTCTAAATATCCATTGTCAACGAAAAAGCGGTCATAGGCTCTCACAGCATCCTCCGCAGTACGGACATCTGAAAGCACTGCCTGCAATTCCCGAACTGTTTTTATATATTCCTTTTGTCTCGCGGTCCGTTTTTCCGGGGTGTCATCCGTGCGGTAATACTGAGGGGAAGCGTTTAAGCCGTCCCTCGCTTTTTTGATAAAATAGACCACGCCAAGAGGAATCCCTTCCTCCAGTATGGCTGCATAGTCCGGCTTTTTCCAGACATTATCCTTTTTCACAAATTTTTCGGCTTCGCGCTCATTCATGGCTTCCAGATCATCTGCATACAGCCCGCGGTCTTTCCACAGATCTTTTTTAGCACCGCCGATCTTTTCGCCGAAATCTTCATGCACTCCTGCCAATCTTCATCACCTCCAGTCAGTGTAAAATTCTTATCGCTCCGGGGCAGGGCGACGTTCTTCGTTTTTGTGAAGTTGTGGGAGGTTTCCTGTGAGCCGGTCAGTTTCCCTGCGGATCAGTTTGTCCAGAGCGCCTAAATCCTCCGGTGCAATGGCAAACTCCCGGTAATTTTCATACCACAGGCCCGTAGAGATTGCCGCGATGGGCGCAATTTTCTCCGAACCGGATGGAAGAAGGCGATACACAGGGGCTTCGTCATAAAGAAGCATCTGCTTTGCCGTTCCCTGTGGTATGCGGTACTTATCCATATCCGGGTTCTGGGCTGCCTCCATATATTGCATATTCAGGCGTTCTTCTAAATCCTGGGGCATATAACGAAATGCCTGATCCATCCACTGTCTGAACATCGTGGAATAGTGGTACTGCCATTCCGTAACTTGATTCGGGGCATAAGAAAATCCCCAGCTTTTCAGAGCATCTTTTTCGTAAAGCTCCATTCCAGTCCATTCTTTCAGGCTGACCGTAGCCACTGAACCATCTTTGCGTTCGATATTGACGCCGCAGGGATAGAGGATATTTCGTTTTATATCCTGCCGCAGCGTGTCTAAATCCATCATCAGGACATCTCCGTACAAGTGACCGCCCTCTCTGCGATCCGTATGAAACAGGAAAGCCCTCGCTCCGATAAACTCCGTTGTTAAGATCATTTGATGAAGATCTGCCGTAGAACAATAAGCAAACAAAGCGTCGGAAAGCCACATGTGATTTTTCCCCATGATGGCAATGGAATCAGCCCCGGCATTTGTCGCCAGAGAACGCATATTGAATTCGCATTCCCTGAGAAAATCTCCGGCAAAAATATGGAGCTCATACGCAAAGACGGATAAGTCTGTATCGCGGATCAAATGAATCTGCGGTAGTGGTTCCTGATTCAATCAAATTCCTCCTTTCATGTGAACCTGACAATTACCGGCTTTCCTTATCAGGGGAAGATGCCGGCTGCTTTTTTGCCGGTTCCGTTTTTGCTGCCTGTTCCCGCATTGCTTCCAAAACAGAAGGGCGCCTTTCCGCAGTCTGTTCCAACCGGGCAAGGGTATTAAGTGCCCACTCCGCATTACGGTTAATGGAGGATATAAGAGCGCCCTCCACTTTGAAAGCACCTTTGAACACCCTGGCAATCTTTCCATTTTCTTTTGCGTCTGTCTCCGCAGGTTTTCCTTGAATAGCACGGCCCATATTTTTGAGATGCCGCTCCATTTCGTGATATTCCGTACTGAAAGCGTCAATTCTGGCAACAGCCCTGTTGTTGGCCTGCATACTTTTTTCTGCTGCACTTTGAATGGACTCCAACACCGGTCTGACATGTAAAAACTGTGTGATCCCATTCAAAGCAACAGTACCTCGTTCCCTGAAATCGGCAAGGATATTCCTGCACCCGTTTATGATCTGGCCTTTGAGTTCGGAAAGACGGTGACGCATAACGGAAATATTCATCTCCATAGCTTTACAGCTCTTTTGGAGAGTATCTTTCAGGGAATGGTTCTGTAATCCCTGCATTTCCTGACGCACTGCCTTTAGTTCCTCGGTTGCCTCCAAAAGACGCTGCTCCATCCCGGTCACATGCTCGATTAGCTTGGCAAATTCTTCATATCCCGGTGTATTGTTGTCTTTTAGGAGAGCAAGCAGCTCTTTGACCTGCTCATTTTCCGCAATCGGCTGGCTATCTGTCTCCGTCATTCATCAATCCCTCCCATCTGCCGGTAGCTGCCCTCTAGCAATCTTGCCAACAATCTCCGGACCGGTTTCATAAATCTGCATGAGGCGTTTTGCTGTGCCGCAAGGCTGTGCAGCTCCGCTAGTCCAAAGACGCACTGTGGATGGGGCAACATTCATCAAAAGCGCAAAGCCCTTTTCGTTCATGTCCAGCTTTTTCATCAGCGATTTAACCATATCGGGGCCGTAGTCTGGACACCGGGAAGCCTCGGCAATCATCTGCAAAGCGGTATTTTCAATTTTTTTCATTTTCAAATCCTCCTGTTATTTGTTTTCCAGCCTTATGCCGGGGCAAAGCTGATCTGGTTGTGTTTCATCCTTTTGGCAAAATCCGGCAACGAATAATTTACCCCGTCAATTTCTGCATGGGTGTCATCCAGACGATGACAAACAGCAAAGTGCCTGTCCCCGTTTCCATAGAACAGGCAGAGTAAACCATTGTCGGGAATGGAAAACAGCGCTTTTCCGGCGCTGTCTGTAAAGCAGATATGTTGAGATCCATTCATGTTGAAATCCTCCCTAAATTGAAACAGCCGCCTCTTTTGGGCGGCGTTGGTGCTGGCTGGTTTGCAGTTGTTCCCGAACCTCCAGCAATTTTTCATTGTAATCTTTTCCCATCCGGGGAGGGTTGACACTTACCCGGATATGACGGAAACGTTTATCCTCGTGGAGCATGGTCTTGATTTTCCGGGCATTGACAAATCCGGCAAGATCGTGGTCCATATAAAGGGTAACACGCCGGATCTCCGGGTGGCGTTCCAGAAAAGAAGTCAGCGCCACATGGGAAGTACCTCCCAAAGACAAGCGGTAACCATTCCATTTCCATCCCTCCAGCTCTTGAAGCGTTGCATGGGAAAGCGCATCAATAGGAGCTTCAAAGACTGCCACATGCCGGCTACCCGGACTTTGCGGGGGATAACAAAAGTTATATCCTTTGTCGCTGCCATAGACATCCTTTTTGAGATTGCCGCCGATACTGCGCATACAGGCGAACTTCGCTTTCCCGGAATCATCTTTCCCTACAAATACACAAACCGGTTCTCCATGATACCGGGCTTCGTAAAAAATCCCGGCTTGTAAACACTGGCGAATGACTTCTGAGCTGATCCCCCGTTTCTGCAAATAGGAGACCGCAGCGGTCGCGCAACGTCTGGCCCAGGGGAGAGAGAATGCTTTCTTTTCCGGTTCTTTTGATACCTGTATTTCTGCCGTACTTCGGTAAGCCGGTGTATGTCGGATTTCGCCACCTACCAGAGCATGAACCGCATCCACAAGACCATATCCCCGAATCTGGATCAGGTAGTCCAGCGCATTGATACTCCGTCCACGGCTGTTCCAGTACCAGTACCTTTTCCCGGTCACATATACCAGACTGTCATGTTCCTTATGCCGGAAATTAGGTCCATCCCGTTTCAGCACACCGGGTTCATGGAACTGCAGGTAAGTAAACAGATCAGCTTCCCGCGCTGCCTGAATCTGTTCTTTGGTTACGCCGGGCATTGTACCGGCACAGTGATTCTTTTCATCGTGCTTTGCCTCCTTCCTGTGATGGAATGAAAAAAGACACCCAAAGGTGCCTAACAGCCGTACAGATCGTGATTGACCTCGGCACGGTAATAGCTGTCCATTGTAGCCGGGGCATTATACAGCGCCGCCAGCAGATATGCTTTGATATTTCCGACCTTCGTCGTGTTCTTGTCGATACAGTCAAAGACATACTCTAAGTGACCGGAATTGATCTTCAGGAACCGGCTCTTGACGATCTCCCGCGGAAAATCATCTCCGGCGATGCGTATGTAAGGGCGTTTCGACAAAATCACTTCAAGCATAAGTTCAAGGGTTTCGTCCAGACGTTCCCTGCCATACCGTAAGACCAGTAAGTCATATTCGATATTTTCTTTGATGATTTCACGATATGCTTCTATCAGCTCTATCCGATCCATCCCATCCGTGCGGTTCGCCGCTTCCGGCTCTGCCGGATAGATTGATGGATAAGTTATTGATTTATCTTTTTTTGATTTTTTTGTTTTTAATGGATTAGTATTTAATTGTGCCGGATTTTCCTGTTCAGGTTCCGCCTGTTTAGGTTTTGCCTGTTCAGGTTTTACCTGTCTTGGATTTTCCCGTTTAGGTGAAAGCCCTATGTTTTCGGTACTTACAGGCTGCTCATGGATCGTATATTCAATGTCTCCCAACTGCCCGTTATCATAGCGGAGGCGCTGTCTGGTGAGATAACCATGCCGCTCCAGTTCCTTCAGGGCAGTAGTGATAGAATCCACACCGTCCTTGCAGATATGGGCGAGTCCCTTCGTGGTATAATCCCAATCTTCCGGCAGCGACAACATAAGTGATAAAAGCCCCTTTGCCTTTAAGGACAACTCCGTATTGCGCAGATGGTGATTGCTCATTATCGTAAAGTCCTTTGTTTTCTCTACACGGAATACTGCCATTGTACCGCCTCCTTTCTTCGACTATTCCGTTACAAGGCATGATCCCTGCGGTCATAATGGAGATGACCGTCAGAGACCTTCGCATGGTTTTTCAGTTTCACTTCGCCCCGTTCCTGGCTCTCTAAAAATTTCTGATAGCCGGCATCTGTAAGGAACAAGCGCATCTTATCGCCTTTGTCGCCAACAGGGGAATCGTAAGACAATACATCAAAGACGATCATGTGCTTTACTTCTGGATCAAAGCGTTCAAGTGCCATGATGTCATGCCCCTTCAATTTTTCTGCCCCTGATTGTTGTCTGGCCTCGGCGATCTTTTCTCCAATCGTCCGGGCTGGATAGGGCAGACGGTAATTCTTCTGAATATCTTTTACCAAGTCCATGCACTCTGCATTTGACAGAACACGAAGTTTTGCCATAAGACCTTCTGCCGCCTCCCGCTGTTCGGAATTATTTGAATACCGCACGGTCATATAAAGTTCATTCAGGATCTTTGTCTGATAATCGCCCTCCACTTGAAAGAGCAGCTTTTTTTCCATTTCGTTTAATTCCATGTGGATCTCCTTTCTCTCGAAAATGAGTATGAAAAAAGGGCGTCCACCTTAAAAGTGAAACGCCCTTTGGCTTATACACTATTAAATTTTATATACAAAGCAAGTTTGCCGCTGTTATGCCACATTTTGCTGGTATCTCAATGTTACCTTTCCATCTCCGAATACATGTATCTGCCATAATCTTGATACAAAAAACGCCAGGTGGTGAATAATTTCTTCCATGCTCAAGTTTTTATAACTAAACTTCTTTTCCTCTGCAAAATCATAGTCCAGGGTTGCACGAAGTTCTGATGCACTTCCATAAAGAATCGTTGCTCCATTCAGCACCCACTCTTTTTTTGTGATATTATAATCTCTAAGTTTTCCGGCATGTCCATAAATCCCTGTAAATAACTTTTTATGAATAGAGATATACTCATTCGGAGTAAAACTAAATGCTTTCTCCGACAAAATTTTTGCTATTCTAACGGCAACTTTGTCGGCCTCTTCCGTACGGTCTTCTATATCTGCTTTTGGATTTTCTTCATAATACGTGTTGAGAAGTTCTTGCGCTTCATCAATCGAAATATCACCTTCAATATTCTTTATTGCAGTATCAATCAAATACTTCGAAGTCTTTAATCCATCCACTGCTTGAAGTCCGATAGCTGTATGCCAGGCATAACCTTTGTCTCTTTTATTCGGTTCTGATTGTTTCATATACTCTTTAAAGGGATCTTTATCCATCAAATTGCCTCCATTCATTTTTACCAATACCAGCTCTTTCTGATACTGTCTTGTAAAGATTTTTCCTTTTCTTCAGCACTTTTTTCATGCTGACGTTTTCCCAGATATTCATCCTCAGTCGCTATAGACGGATCATACCAGTCAGCTTTCTTCAGAGCCCATTCAATCCATTCTGGAGTAATATCTTCATTTCCACTATCTATCATAGCCTGAATATATTCTCTTGTTATAGCACTTCTTACTGCTTCAATCATCATCTGTGTTTCAACAATCTTTTCTACATCAACACTTCCATGGCTAATAATAAGTCTCTATTTTTCAATAACTATTGCAAAATTATATCTTGTTTAAGAAAATATTTTAATTTTAAAGATAAAAAATTCTTCATCCTGCAATGCTTTATATTCTATATTGTAATTATTCAGAATATTACTTACAATATATAAACCTAATCCATTACTAT
>OGXL01000556.1_pt1 | contig 32823 bp, 27 predicted proteins | sample 1576311 | NCBI WGS metagenome assembly OGXL01 (sample SAMEA3541564, study PRJEB24748) | human gut metagenome | biome: human gut; feature: human-associated habitat; material: faeces | place: China | collected 2012 | reverse complement strand
GTGGTTTCGAGCGAGAGGCTGCTCGGAAAACGATAGTTTTTCGACAGCCTCAAAAGAGACGCTTTCGCGTCTCTTTTTCAGGTTTCGTGCTCTTTGCACCACTCATTCAGCGTTTCCCGATCAGTGCCCTGCATGGAACAGGCGGTTCCGCAATCCCGTTCATTGGGCGGCAGCGCGATACCCTCGCTCATCTTTTCCTGTTCCCTCGCGGCCACTGCCGGTTTGCTGCGGCGCAGCCACTCGAACGCCTTCTCGGCGGCACGGAGCTGATAGCGGTTTTCGTGATTTTCCGACATAATTGCATCCCTCCCTCGCATAGTATGCGCAGGAAAGAGAATTTTACGCACAAAAAAGCTCCCATGCCGAAGCATGGGAGCTTGTAAATTGCGTTATGCTATTGCTTAACTGAAATTAAGCGTTGATAGCGGTTACGACGCCGGAACCTACGGTGCGGCCACCCTCACGGATAGCGAAACGCAGGCCTTCCTCGATAGCGATCGGGGTGATCAGCTCAACGTCCATCTCAACGTTATCGCCCGGCATGCACATCTCAGTGCCTTCCGGCAGAGTGATAACGCCAGTTACGTCGGTGGTACGGAAGTAGAACTGCGGACGGTAGTTGTTGAAGAACGGAGTATGACGGCCGCCCTCTTCCTTCTTCAGAACGTATACCTGACCGTGGAACTTGGTGTGCGGGTGAATGGAGCCCGGCTTAGCCAGAACCTGGCCGCGCTCGATCTCGGTCTTCTGAATACCACGGAGCAGAGCACCGATGTTGTCGCCTGCTTCAGCGTAGTCGAGCAGCTTGCGGAACATCTCGATACCGGTTACAACGGTCTTGCGCGGAGCGTCCATCAGACCAACGATCTCAACTTCCTCGCCCATCTTCAGCTGGCCACGCTCTACACGGCCGGTAGCTACGGTACCACGACCGGTGATGGAGAATACGTCCTCGACCGGCATGATGAACGGCTTGTCAGCAGCACGGTCCGGGGTCGGGATATAGGTGTCAACAGCTTCCATCAGGTCGCGGATGCACTTGTACTCCGGAGCGTTCGGATCGGTGGAGTCAGAGGTCAGAACGTTCAGAGCGGAGCCACGGATTACCGGAACGTCGTCGCCCGGGAAATCGTAAGAGGACAGCAGCTCACGGATCTCCATCTCAACCAGGTCGAGCAGCTCCTCGTCGTCTACCTGATCAGCCTTGTTCATGAAGACAACGATATACGGAACGCCTACCTGACGGGACAGCAGGATGTGCTCGCGGGTCTGCGGCATCGGGCCGTCAGCAGCGGATACAACCAGGATAGCACCGTCCATCTGAGCAGCGCCGGTGATCATGTTCTTAACGTAGTCGGCATGGCCCGGGCAGTCAACGTGAGCGTAGTGACGGTTAGCGGTGTGATACTCAACGTGTGCGGTGTTGATAGTAATGCCGCGCTCCTTCTCCTCCGGAGCCTTGTCGATTGCGTCGTATGCCTGATACTCAGCATCGCCCTCGAGAGCCAGAACCTTGGTGATTGCAGCGGTCAGAGTGGTCTTGCCGTGGTCAACGTGGCCGATGGTGCCAATGTTAACGTGCGGCAGAGAACGGTCAAATTTTTCCTTTGCCATTGTGGATATCCTCCTCGTAAAATGAATTAAAAGTCATGTTGCATTTATTTTACTGCATTTCGAGAAAAAATGCAATAGGGTGCAGCAGATTTTAGTCGTTGTTTTTGTTACGGTTGTCGATGATCTTCTCCTGAATGCTCTTCGGCACTTCAGTGTAGTGGCTCGGCTGCATGGTGTACTGGCCACGGCCCTGGGTGCGGGAACGCAGAGCAGTTGCGTAACCGAACATCTCGCTCAGCGGAACGCCGGCAGAGATAGCCTGTACGCCGCCGCGCGGCTCCATGCCCTGGATCTGACCACGACGGGAGTTCAGGTCGCCGATAACGTCGCCCATGTACTCCTCCGGTACCATTACGTCAACCTGCATGATCGGCTCCATCAGAACCGGATCAGCCTTCTTCATAGCTTCCTTGAACGCCATAGAACCAGCGATCTTGAACGCCATCTCAGAGGAGTCGACTTCGTGGTAAGAGCCATCATACAGGGTTACCTTAACGTCAACAACCGGGTAGCCTGCGAGGATACCAGCCTGCATAGCGCCCTGGATACCCTGATTAACAGGCTCGATATATTCCTTCGGGATAGCACCGCCAACGATCTTGTTGATGAACTCGTAGCCCTTGCCGGACTCGTTCGGCTCAACGATGATCTTAACATGGCCGTACTGGCCCTTACCACCGGACTGACGAGCGTACTTCTGATCAACGTCAGCGGAGCGGCGGATGGTCTCCTTGTAAGCAACCTGAGGAGAACCTACGTTAGCCTCTACCTTGAACTCGCGCAGCAGACGGTCAACGATGATCTCCAGATGAAGCTCGCCCATACCAGCGATAATGGTCTGGCCGGTTTCCTCATCGGTGTAGGTCTTGAAGGTCGGGTCCTCTTCTGCCAGCTTAGCCAGCGCGATACCCATCTTCTCCTGACCAGCCTTGGTCTTCGGCTCGATCGCAACACGGATAACCGGGTCCGGGAACTCCATAGACTCGAGGATGATCGGGTGCTTCTCATCACACAGCGTATCGCCGGTGGTGGTGTTCTTAAAGCCGATGCCCGCAGCGATATCGCCGGAATATACGCAGTCGATATCCTGACGATGGTTAGCGTGCATCTGCAGAATACGGCCCAGACGCTCGCGCTGATCCTTGGTAGCATTCAGTACGGAGGAACCAGCGGTGATGGTGCCGGAGTATACGCGGAAGAACGTCAGACGGCCAACGAACGGGTCGGTAGCGATCTTGAACGCCAGCGCGGAGAACGGCGCGTCATCAGAAGACGGACGGGAATCCTCCTCGTCGGTCTGCGGGTTTACACCCTTGATGTCCGGGATGTCGGTCGGAGCCGGCATGTATTCGATAACAGCGTCCAGCAGCGGCTGTACGCCCTTGTTGCGGTATGCGGTGCCGCAGAGTACCGGAACGATCTCGTTGGCGATACAGCCCTTGCGGATTGCAGCCTTAACTTCCGGAATGGTCAGCTCTTCGCCCTCGAGGTACTTCATCATGAGGTCCTCGTCCAGCTCAGCAACATGCTCCCACAGTTCGTCGTGGTACTGCTGAGCCTTCTCCATCATGTCAGCCGGAATATCCTCATCGCGGATATCCTTGCCGAGGTCATCGTAGTAAACCTCAGCGCGCATGGTGATCAGGTCGATGATACCCTTGAAGGTATCCTCAGAGCCGATCGGCAGCTGAACCGGGACAGCGTTGCACTTCAGACGGTCCTTCATCATGCCGACTACGTTGTAGAAGTCAGCACCCATGATGTCCATCTTGTTTACGAACGCCATACGCGGAACCTTGTACTTGTCAGCCTGATGCCAAACGGTCTCAGACTGCGGCTCTACGCCGCCCTTTGCACAGAATACGGTTACAGAACCGTCCAGTACACGCAGGGAGCGCTCTACCTCTACGGTAAAGTCAACGTGGCCCGGGGTGTCGATGATGTTGATACGATGCTCCGGGAACTGATGAGTAGAACCGGACCAGTGGCAGGTGGTAGCAGCGGAGGTGATGGTGATACCACGCTCCTGCTCCTGCTCCATCCAGTCCATGGTAGCGGTACCGTCATGGGTATCGCCGATCTTATGGTTTACACCGGTGTAATACAGAATACGCTCGGTGGTAGTGGTCTTACCGGCGTCGATGTGCGCCATGATGCCGATATTTCTGGTTCTTTCCAGGGAATATTCTCTAGGCATATTGCTCTCCTTTCAAAGCGTTATGCGGAAACCGACAGATTAATAGCGGTAGTGTGCGAACGCCTTGTTCGCCTCTGCCATCTTGTGGGTATCCTCGCGCTTCTTAACAGCACCGCCCAGATTGTTGCAAGCGTCCAGGATCTCGCCTGCCAGACGCTCACGCATGGTCTTTTCAGAACGAGCGCGGGAGTACTTGGTGATCCAACGCAGGCCCAGGGTCTGACGACGCTCCGGGCGAACTTCCATCGGCACCTGGTAGGTAGCGCCGCCTACACGGCGAGCCTTAACTTCCAGGGTCGGCATGATGTTTTCCATAGCCTCGGTGAAAACCTCCAGCGGTTCACGACCGGTCTTTTCACGAACGATATCGAAAGCACCATAAACAACCTTCTGCGAAACGCCTTTCTTGCCGTCGAGCATGATAGAGTTTACCAGCTTGGTGACGAGCTTGGAATTATAAAGCGGATCGGGCAGAACGTCTCTCTTGGGGACATTACCTCTTCTTGGCACTTTACTTCCCTCCTTCAAAAATATTTGATTTCATAGGTACTTCGGCGGATCTTTGACCGCCGTTGTTCATGCCTGTCCGAGGTAAAGGCCCGATTTATGCAATCGGAACTAAAATGCCTCAGACAAAGCATAGCTGCTTTGCTGAAAAATAACTTTCTCGCAAAACCTTGTGGGTTGGCTCATTACAGGCTGCACAGCACATATTGTAACTGTACAGGAGTAATCAAGCATGATCGTGCAGATCTAGGCGCATCCCGCACGCCGCGTACAAAGGTACGCAAGTGTGGGTGCAACGACGATATGCGCGGTCAGGCGCAGATTACTTGCCTGCCTTCGGGCGCTTAGCACCGTACTTGGAACGAGCCTGACGACGGTTAGCAACACCCTGGGTATCCAGAGTACCACGGATGATGTGGTAACGAACACCAGGAAGGTCCTTTACACGACCGCCGCGAACCATAACTACAGAGTGCTCCTGCAGGTTGTGGCCTTCACCGGGGATGTAAGCGGAAACTTCCATCTGGTTGGTCAGCTTTACACGAGCTACCTTACGAAGAGCAGAGTTCGGCTTCTTCGGGGTCATGGTCTTAACCGTGGTGCAAACGCCGCGCTTCTGCGGAGCGGACTGATCGGTAGCCTTCTTCTTCTGAGAGTTGTAGCCTACCTGAAGAGCCGGTGCCGTAGACTTGGTAACGACTGCCTCACGACCCTTACGGACGAGTTGGTTAAAAGTTGGCATTTTATTTCCTCCTTCTTTCAAAGATATTTATGAAAAGCGCGTTTTGCGCAATTCAACAAAGAAAAATCAGTGCAGAACAACGACTACTGCCGCGCCGACATCAATGCCGACCGCATCGCCGAGCTCCGTCATCGTGGTGACCTCGGTAACTTCCATACCGTGTTCACTGCAAAGCTCATAAATCGGTCCGACGACTCGTTTTTCTGCGTCCAGCGCAACAAAGACCTGTGCGGCTGCGCCGTCCCGAATCGCTTTTTTCGACTGCTTTACACCGATCACCTTGTGCGCCGTGTGAAGTTCTGAAAGCATAATACTCCTCCTATACGGCATACTCCCATAGTATACGGGTTTGTCCCCCTGTTGTCAAGTGTTTTCTCGATTTTTTTTATTTTTTACGAGAAATTTCTTTTCCAGAGGATTTTCGCGGAAATCGACGCTTGCGAAGCGAGGGAATCTCGCCTACCCGGCGGGGGCACAAGAGGATAGACAACCTACGGTTTTCCACCCTCTTGTGAATCTCCCCTTTTCCCTTAGATAGCAAGGCGAAATTTGCAGAGCTGAGACTATAAGGGAACGGCAGAGGATTTTTTCTTCTGCAGGACGCACTTTGCGCGCCCATGTATCCACATATTCGCATTGTCGGATACCGTACTGCTACACATGCGGTCTACTCTACGCGGGGCGCGACAACCGTGCCGCGCAACTCGTTTGCGCGTTATGACGGACGGCACCTGCGAACTTTTTCTGATATTATGCTTATCTCTGCGCAATTTCCACTCTTTCGATAATTCTCCATTCTCAATTTTCCATTCGGCACAAGCAAAAACAGGAGAACACCTTACAGTGTTCCCCTGTTTTGTTTAATCTATACAGCGTTTTCGGCTTTCTGCAAATCAGTCGAGATTTACAGTCTGCTCGTAGTGACCGGTGCAGTAATCGGACACACCCGAGCCGGCCGGAATCAGCTTGCCGATGATTACGTTCTCCTTCAGGCCCATCAGCGGATCGACCTTGCCCTTGATCGCAGCGTCGGTCAGCACGCGGGTAGTCTCCTGGAAGGATGCAGCGGACATCCACGAATCGGTTGCGAGGGATGCCTTGGTGATACCCATGAGGGTCGGCTCCGCAATAGCCAGACGGAGACCTTCCTCGCCGGCGTCGATGCGTGCCTGCACCTTGTTGTTGTAATCCTCGAACTCGAGCCAGTCCATAACAGAACCCGGCAGAACCTCAGCGTCGCCTGCGTCCTCAACGCGAACCTTGCGCATCATCTGACGAACGATAACCTCGATATGCTTATCGTTGATATCTACGCCCTGCTGACGGTAAACCTTCTGAACTTCCTTGATCTCGTAGTCGTGAACGGCGCGAGGATCGAGGATACGCAGAATGTCATGCGGGTTGAGCGAGCCTTCGTTCAGCTGGAAGCCCTGCGGGACCTCCTGACCGTCGGTTACGCGGATACCGGAGGACGAAGCCAGCTGGTAGGAACGCATATCGCCGGTCTGCGGGTTGACGATGTTAACGGTCTTGACGGTGGTGCGCTTAGACTCCTCGATGGAGACCATGCCGCCGATCTCTGCCAGCGTTGCAGCCTTCTTCGGCTTGCGCGCCTCGAACAGCTCCTCAACTCGCGGAAGACCCTGTGTAATATCCGAACCTGCGACACCGCCGGTATGGAAGGTACGCATGGTAAGCTGGGTACCCGGCTCGCCGATGGACTGTGCTGCGATGATACCGACAGCCTCGCCCTTGCCGACCGGCGTGCCCATTGCCAGGTTGATGCCGTAGCAGTGCGCGCAGACACCCTTGCGGGCACGGCACTCGAGCACGGAGCGGATCTGAACGCGGGTGATGCCGGCGCCGACAACCGCATCGGCGTCAGCCTCGGTCATCATCTTGCTCTTCGGTACGATAACCTCGCCGGTCTCCGGATTTACGATATCGTCAACCGGGAAGCGGCCGAGCAGACGCTCGCGCAGCGGCTCGATGATCTGGTTGCCTTCCTTGATATCCTCTACCCAGATACCCTTGGTTGCGCCGCAGTCGTCCTCACGGATGATAACGTCCTGAGAAACGTCTACCAGACGGCGGGTCAGGTAACCCGAGTCAGCGGTACGCAGTGCGGTATCGGCCATGCCCTTTCGAGCACCGCGGGCAGCGATGAAGTATTCGAGTACGGTCAGGCCTTCACGGAAGTTGGACTTGATCGGGATTTCGATGGTCTTACCGGAGGCGGATGCCATCAGGCCTCGCATACCGGCCAGCTGACGGATCTGGTTGATAGAACCACGGGCACCGGAATCAGCCATCATGTGAATCGGGTTGTAGCGCTGCTCCTTCATGTTGGCCTGCAGCTTTGCGGTAACCTTCTTGGTGGTCTCTTCCCACTCGGCTACGGTCAGACGGTAGCGCTCCTGATCGGTGATAAAGCCGCGCTTGTACTTGCGGTCGATCTTGGCAACCTTCTTCTCGGACTCGCGGATCATCTCGTCCTTGCCATCCGGCACGAGCATGTCGGCTACGGCTACGGTCAGTGCACCCTTGGTGGAGTACTTGTAGCCCATCGCCTTGATGGAGTCGAGCACCTCAGCGGTGATATGGAAGCCGTGTACGCGGATACACTTGTCAATGATCTTGCCAAGCTCCTTCTTGCCGCAGGTGAACATGATCTCAAGATCAAACTTCTTGGACGGATCCGAGCGGTCAACAAAGCCGAGGTCCTGCGGGATGCGCTCGTTGAAGATCAGGCGGCCCGGGGTCGCGTCTACGATAGCGGACTCGGTCTTGCCGTTTACTTCCTTGGACAGACGAACCTTGATCGGCGCGTGAATGCCAACGATACCCTCGTTGTACGCCATCAGAGCCTCGTCCACATTGCGGAATACCTTGCCGGCACCCGGCTCGGTATCGCGGTCGATGGTCAGGTAGTAGGAGCCGAGGACCATATCCTGAGACGGAATGGTAACCGGCTTGCCGTCCTGCGGCTTGAGCAGGTTGTTCGCGGACAGCATCAGCAGACGGGCCTCAGCCTGTGCCTCTGCGGACAGCGGAACATGAACTGCCATCTGGTCGCCGTCGAAGTCGGCGTTAAATGCGGTACATACCAGCGGATGCAGGCGGATCGCACGGCCTTCTACGAGGACCGGCTCGAACGCCTGAATGCCCAGACGGTGCAGGGTCGGTGCACGGTTCAGCATAACCGGATGACCCTTGATGATGCCCTCGAGCACGTCCCATACCTCGGGCTTTGCACGCTCTACCATCTTCTTTGCAGACTTGATGTTCTGTGCGGTGCCATCCTCAACCAGCTTCTTCATAACGAACGGCTTGAACAGCTCGAGTGCCATTTCCTTCGGCAGACCGCACTGATAGATCTTCAGATCCGGGCCTACGACGATAACCGAACGACCGGAGTAGTCAACTCGCTTGCCGAGCAGGTTCTGACGGAAACGGCCCTGCTTGCCCTTCAGCATGTCGGACAGAGACTTGAGTGCACGGTTGTTCGGGCCGGTGCCCGGACGGCCGCGGCGGCCGTTATCGATCAGGGCGTCAACAGCCTCCTGCAGCATGCGCTTCTCGTTGCGCACGATGATGTCCGGCGCACCCAGCTCGAGCAGACGCTTGAGACGGTTGTTGCGGTTGATCACGCGGCGGTACAGGTCGTTCAGGTCGCTCGTTGCGAAGCGACCGCCGTCCAGCTGTACCATCGGACGGATTTCCGGCGGGATGACCGGAACAACGTCCATGATCATCCACTCCGGACGGTTGTGCGACAGACGGAAGGATTCTACAACCTCCAGTCGCTTGATGATGCGCAGGCGCTTCTGGCCGGAAGCCTCACGCAGCTCTGCGGTCAGCTCCTTGGAGAGCTGGTCGAGGTCCAGCTCTGCGAGCAGCTCCTTGATGGACTCCGCGCCCATGCCGGCACGGAAGTCCTCGTCGTACTTTTCACGCATGTCGCGGTACTCAGCCTCGGTCAGGATCTGCTTCTTCATCAGCGGCGTGTCGCCCGGATCAATTACGATATAGTTTGCAAAGTACAGGACCTTCTCCAGTACACGCGGGCTGATATCCAGGATCAGGCCCATGCGGGACGGGATGCCCTTGAAGTACCAGATGTGCGATACCGGCGCTGCCAGCTCAATGTGGCCCATGCGCTCGCGGCGGACCTTGGCCTTGGTGACCTCAACGCCGCACTTGTCGCAGATCTTGCCCTTGAAGCGAACCTTCTTGTACTTGCCGCAGTGGCACTCCCAGTCCTTGGTCGGTCCAAAGATACGCTCGCAGAACAGGCCATCGCGTTCCGGCTTGAGCGTACGGTAGTTAATGGTTTCGGGCTTCTTTACCTCGCCGTAAGACCACTGGCGGATCAGCTCGGGCGAAGCCAGACCGATCTTAATGGCGTTAAACGTATGATATCCCATATATTTTAAGATGCTCCTTCCCTATTCACAGATGATTTCACTTACGCTCAGCCTTATTCGCCCAGACCGTCGTCGAAATCACCTTCGGCATCGTCACCGCCATCCTCGGCGGGGTTATCCAGTGCAAAGAGATCGGTGTCGCCTTCCTCGGCATCGTTGATGCCGAAGCCTGCTGCGGTGAACTCGTCATCCGCGCCGGAGACAGCCTGCTCCATCGGACGGGTGTACTCAGCGGTCTCCTCGTCGTCGTCCTCAGACAGCTCGATCACTTCCATGTTCTCGTCCAGAACCTGAATATCCAGACACAGAGCCTGCAGCTCCTTGGTGAGTACCTTGAAGGATTCCGGAACGCCCGGCTGCGGTACGTTGTGACCCTTGACGATCGCCTCGTAGGTCTTGACACGGCCGGTGATATCGTCGGACTTGACGGTCAGGATCTCCTGCAGGGTATATGCGGCGCCGTATGCTTCCAGCGCCCAAACTTCCATCTCGCCGAAGCGCTGGCCGCCGAACTGCGCCTTGCCGCCCAGAGGCTGCTGGGTTACGAGCGAGTACGGGCCGGTCGAACGGGCATGGATCTTATCGTCTACCAGATGATGCAGCTTGAGGTAGTACATATAACCAACGGTTACGCGGTTATCGAACTTCTCACCGGTACGGCCGTCGTATACGACGCTCTTGCCGTCCTCGTTAACGCCTGCTGCAACCAGCGTCTCCTTGATATCCTCGAGCGTTGCGCCGTCGAATACCGGGGTCTCGACCTTCCAGCCGAGCTTCTTGGCTGCGAAGCCAAGGTGAACCTCGAGCACCTGACCGATGTTCATTCGGGACGGTACGCCCAGCGGATTCAGTACGATGTCGAGCGGACGGCCATCCTCCAGGAACGGCATATCCTCCTGCGGCAGAATGCGGGAAACGACACCCTTGTTGCCATGACGGCCTGCCATCTTATCGCCGACAGAGATCTTGCGCTTCTGCGCGATATAAACGCGGACAACCATGTTGACACCGGGAGACAGCTCGTCGCCGTTCTCGCGGGTAAATACCTTAACGTCTACAACGATACCGGATTCGCCGTGCGGCGCACGCAGAGAGGTATCACGAACCTCGCGGGCCTTCTCACCGAAGATCGCGCGGAGCAGGCGCTCCTCTGCGGTCAGCTCGGTCTCGCCCTTCGGGGTAACCTTGCCGACCAGAATGTCGCCGGCATGAACCTCAGCGCCGACACGGATGATGCCGCGCTCATCGAGGTTGCGGAGTGCGTCCTCGCCGACGTTCGGGATATCACGGGTGATCTCCTCAGGTCCGAGCTTGGTATCACGGGATTCGGACTCGTACTCCTCGATATGGATGGAGGTGTAAACGTCGTCGCGTACCAGACGCTCGTTCAGCAGTACGGCGTCCTCGTAGTTGTAGCCTTCCCAGGTCATGAAGCCGATGAGGGCATTCTTGCCCAGTGCAACCTCGCCCTGATCGGTAGACGGACCGTCGGACAGAACGTCGCCTGCCTTGACACGCTCGCCCAGATCAACGATCGGGCGCATGTTGATACAGGTGGACTGGTTGGAACGCATGAACTTGGTCAGCGGATAGGTCTTGTCAGTGCCGTTGTCGTAGTGTACGCAAACCTCGCGGGCAGTTACGCGGGTAACAACGCCGTCACCCTCTGCCAGCGGAATCGTACCGGAGTCAACAGCTGCCTTGTACTCCATGCCGGTTGCAACAACCGGAGCCTCGGTGCGGAGCAGCGGTACGGCCTGACGCTGCATGTTCGCGCCCATCAGTGCGCGGTTTGCGTCGTCATGGTCGAGGAACGGGATGAATGCGGTAGCAACCGAGATCATCATGCGCGGAGAAACGTCCATCAGGTCAACGTCCTTGCGGTCTACCTCGACGAACTCATCGCGCATACGGCAGGTTACACGGTCGTTTACGAGGTTGTTGTTCTCGTCGAGCGGCTCGGTAGCCTGGCAGACGATGTACTCGTCCTCGACGTCTGCGGTCATGTAGCGAACCTCGTCGGTAACGTGGCAGCGGACCTCGCCGGTTTCCTCGTCCTTGGTCTTTTCGATTACGCGGTACGGTGCTTCGATAAAGCCGAAGTCGTTGATGCGTGCGTAGGTTGCCAGATACGAGATCAGGCCGATGTTAGGACCTTCAGGGGTCTCGATCGGGCACAGACGGCCGTAATGCGAGTAGTGTACGTCTCGAACCTCGAAGGATGCACGGTCACGGGACAGACCGCCGGGACCGAGGGCGGACATACGGCGCTTGTGCGTCAGCTCAGCCAGCGGGTTGTTCTGGTCCATGAACTGCGAAAGCGGAGAAGAACCGAAGAACTCCTTGATGGCTGCGGTTACCGGACGGATGTTGATCAGGGACTGCGGCGTAACAACGTCGAGGTCCTGAATGGTCATGCGCTCGCGGATAACGCGCTCCATGCGGGAGAAGCCGATGCGGAACTGGTTCTGCAGCAGCTCGCCTACGCAGCGCAGACGGCGGTTGCCCAGATGGTCGATATCGTCAACCGTGCCGATGCCGTGACCGAGGTTGAGCAGATAGCAGATGGAAGCGAGCATATCATCAACGATGATGGTCTTCGGAACCAGATTGAAGTGACGCTCCTTAACGGTCTTCTTCAGCTCGTCGCCCTGTACGCCGGAGTCGATGATCTCCTTGAGGACGGTGAAGCGAACCTTCTCCTTGAGGCCCAGATCCTCTGCGGTTGCGCCGCCGAGGTACTCGGAGAAATCGTTTACGTCTACCATGCCGTTGCCGAATACCTTAACGGCAGTGCCCTCGGCAGACTCGATCACAACGCTGTTTACGCCGCGGGCAGCCATCATGGTTGCCTTCTCGCGGGAGAGAACCTCGCCGGCCTCCGCCAGAACCTCGCCGGTCATCGGGTCAGCGACTGCATTTACCAGCTTGTGGCCGGTGATGCGGCGTGCGATGTTCAGCTTCTTGTTGTACTTGTAGCGGCCGACTGCGGAAATGTCGTAGCGGCGCATATCGAAGAACATGGCATCCATCAGAGAGGTAGCCGACTCCACAGAGGGCGGCTCGCCCGGACGCATCTTCTTGTAGATCTCGATGAGGGCTTCCTCGGCGGTGTGCGCCGGGTCCTTGTCGAGGGTTGCAACGATCAGCGGATCCTCACCGAACAGCTCCTTGATCTCGGCATCGGTCTTAACGCCGATGGCACGGATGAAGCTGGTGATCGGGATCTTGCGGTTTTTATCAATGCGAACGTAGAAAACGTCGTTTGCATCGGTCTCGTACTCGAGCCATGCGCCGCGGTACGGGATTACGGTAGCGGAGAGCAGAACCTTGTCGGTCTTGTCAAGCTCCCTGCCGTAGTATACGCCCGGGGAACGAACGAGCTGAGATACGATCGCGCGTTCTGCACCGTTGATGATGAAGGTAGCGGCGTGGGTCATCTTCGGGAAATCACCCATGAAGATCTCCTGCTCCTTGATCTCGCCGGTCTCCTTGTTGCGCAGACGCATGCGGACCTTCAGCGGAGTTGCATACGTTGCATCTCGTGCCTTGCACTCCTCAATGCTGTACTTCGGCTCCTCGTCCATCGAAAAATCGAGGAAGGAAAGCTCCAGATTTCCGGTGTAGTCCGTGATGGACGCGGTATCGTCAAAAACCTCACGCAGGCCCTGATCCAGGAACCATTCGTAAGACTTCTTCTGCACCTCGATGAGATTCGGCATTTCGAGAATCTCTTCGATTCGTGCAAAGCTCTTTCGTGTGGTTTTGCCGTGCTGTACGTCTTTCACCTTCATGTGCTTTGATCACTCCGTTTCTTTCGGCTGTTGGTGTTGGTTGATACGCCCGGCGGCGTTGCGAAAATATTGCTCTTGGTCTTGCAATTTCTTGCAGACCGTGCTAACATATACTTAGGAATCGGATAATGTATCCGATTTTATAAAGCGTTTTATTATACCATGATTTTTCACAGAATGTCAAGTATATTTTTGTACAAAAAGGCAGAAGTTTTCTTCTGCCTTTCTTTTTTGTTTTCTGGCAGCAGAATGGAGAATTATCCTCAGAGTGCAGATTGGAAAGAATATGACTGTTTCGCTTTGCGTGGGAGCACAATGTGCCCTGCGATTATACGTCTGCAACTGATTCGAGGGATAAATCGTTAAAAAACCGTTATATCGTAGGGTGCGCCAACTCGGCGCACCGCTTGTATCCGGTTTGCACAAATCATCCCGTAGAGACGAACATTGTTCGCCCACGAACCGTTTGATTTGTCGTTGCACGGGAGCACAATGTGCTCCCCTACGATTTCGCGTATGCCAACTCGTTTAATACGGTGCGCCGACCTCGGCGCACCGCTTGTATCCGGTCTGCACAAATTATCCCGCAGGGGCGAACATTGTTCGCCCACGCAATGGTAAACCCTCACGGCCTTGCGCGAACGAAGCCTGTGCCATGACAGCGGCATTCTCCATTCCCCATTTCCGGCAAAATAAAAAGGACGCTCACGCGTCCTTTTTTATTTGCTTAGAGCACCTTCGACAGAAAATCCTTCAGTCTCGGATGCTGCGGATTTGCGAAGAACTCATTCGGCTCGTTCTGCTCTACGATATTGCCGCCGTCCATGAACAGCACGCGCGTTGCAACCTCGCGGGCAAAGCCCATCTCGTGGGTAACAACAACCATGGTCATGCCGTCATCAGCCAGCTCCTTCATGATTTCCAGAACCTCGCCGACCATTTCCGGGTCAAGCGCCGAGGTCGGCTCGTCGAACAGCATCACATCCGGATTCATTGCCAGCGCGCGCGCGATGGCGATACGCTGCTGCTGACCGCCGGAAAGCTGCGCCGGATAGCTGTCTGCCTTGTCCGGCAGACCGACACGCGCAAGCAGCTCGAGCGCACGCTTGTCCGCCTCTTCATCGGTCATGACCTTGAGCTTGACCGGTGCCAGCTTGATATTCTCGCGCACGGTCAGGTGCGGGAACAGGTTGAACTGCTGGAACACCATGCCCATACGGCGGCGCACCAGATTGATATCCGTGTCCTTGGCGGTGATGTTCTGTCCTTCGAAGATAATTTCGCCGCTGGTCGGCTCCTCAAGCAGGTTCAGACAGCGCAGAAAGGTGGACTTACCCGAGCCGGACGGGCCGATGACTACGACCTTCTCGCCCTTCTCGATATGCTCGTTGACACCCTTGAGCACCTCATGGTTGCCAAAGGATTTGTGCAGGTTTTTAACGTCGATCACTTTCGCGCAGCCTCCTCTCAAAAATGCCGAGCAGCTTGGTCAGGATGATAACGAGCACCAGATAGATGATCGCAAGGCTGACATACGGCACATAGGCCTGATAGGTATTGGACACAATATTCTGTGCCTGCTTGGTCACGTCGCGCAGCGCGATGACCGACACGAGCGAGGTATCCTTCAGCAGGGTGATCATCTCATTGCCGAGTGCCGGAAGAATGTTCTTGATTGCCTGCGGAATGACGATCAGACGCATGGTCTGTGCATAGTTCAGGCCGAGCGAACGGCCGGCCTCCATCTGACCCGGATTGACCGACATCAGGCCGCCGCGCACGATCTCGGCAACATACGCGCCCGAGTTGATGCCCAGTGTAACGATGCCGCACACCAGACGCGCTGTATCATCCTTAGGCACCATGATAACAAAGCCCATGATCAGCAGCTGAACCATCATAGGCGTACCGCGGATGACGGTCAGATACAGCTTGCAGATTGCGTTGAGAATGCTCAGAATGATGTTGCTTTTGCCCATGCGGCGGGAATCATGCGCCGTGCGGACTATAGCGATCAGCAGACCGATGATAACACCGAGGATCAGTGCACCGATCGTGACCGCAAATGTGATTTTCAGACCGTTCAGGAACCATTTCCAGCGGTCCGCTGCGATAAAGGTCTGGTACAGCTGGAACAGCAGATTCCGCAGACCCTCCGGCAGATTGACAACCGAATCCGGTACAATTTTCAGCCACTGGTCCATTGTAATACCGTTCACAGGTCATCCCCTCTTTCTTTTCATTTTACTGCAAAAGAGGGGCGGCGCTGAACCGTCCCTCTTCCTTTGTACGCGTTTGTTGATTTACTGTGCTGCGGAGTCAGCGCTGATATACTTGTCAACGATGGACTGCAGGGTGCCGTCACCCTCGAGCTCCTTCAGAGCGCCGTTTACCTTGTCGAGCAGCTCGGTGTTGCCCTTCTTGATAGCGATCGCGTAATCCTCGTCAGCGTAAGCGGTGTCGAGGATCTTGAGGCCGCTGTTTGCAGCAACATAGTTCTTAGCCGGCTCCTGGTCGATAACAACGCAGTCGATCTGATCATTTACCAGTGCAGCAACTGCGAGCGGACCGTTGTTGAACTGCTTTACATGCTCCTGACCGTAGTCACCGGTGCAGTAGATGTCGCCGGTGGTGCCGGTCTGAACGCCGATGTTCTTGCCCTCCAGGTCATCCGGAGAAGCGATATCGGAACCGTCCTTAACGATGATGACCTGAACGCCCTTTGCGTAGGAATCCGAGAAATCTACGTTCTCCTGACGATCCGGGGTAACGGTCATGCCAGCCAGCGCCACGTCGACGGTGTCGCTCTGCAGCGCCGGAATCAGGGAATCGAACTCCATATCGGTGACCTCGAGCTTCATGCCCAGCTTGTCAGCGATAGCAGCAGCAATGTCCACATCGATGCCCTGTACGTTACCGTCGTCGCCAACGAACTCGTACGGCGGGAAAGTAGCGTTAGTACCCATGCGCAGCGTGCCGCCGTCCGCAGAGGTAGATGTGGTGGAATCCTGTGCGTCGCTGCTGGAATCAGCGGTCTTGGAGCCGCCGCAGCCGGTCAGCAGCATAGAACCTGCCAGTACCATGCTCAGCATAGCAATGGAAAACTTCTTCATTTGTGTTAACTCCTTCCGATTTGACCCGTGCAAAACGGGCATCTCTTTCTAATATTGATTATTATACAGCGCGTTCTATAATAATGCAACCTAAATTTCAGCGAAAAAACTATGGAAAAGCATTTATTTTTTCAGTAATCATGACACAAGCCATCGGTAATTCGTTAAGGCAATACCGCATAATTGAACAAGAGTGATTTGCGAGTAAATTTTGCGTACTGACGAGGCGCAGTTTTGCGGTAATACTTGATGTATTACCGTGAAACTGCAACAAAGTCAGGACACAAAATTTCCGCAAAGCACCGCAGTCTTAATTGTGCGGTGTTGCCTTAATTGCCAATTAACGCTCTGCATTTTCGCAGCATAGTCTGCATTAACCACAAGGAGGTGCCCTATGTCCCCTGTTATATATGTATCGCCTGCGTTTCGCACGGCCTGCGCCGAGCCGCGCGGTGCGCTTCTCCTGCTGCACTCCGATCCGATTCGCTCCGCGCCGATTGTCGGCAGTACGGCAAGCGGTGCGCGCCTGTTCATCCTGTGCGAGCAGAACGGCTGGTGTCATGTACGCACGCGCACGGCCTGCGGCTGGGTTCCGAAAAGCGACATTGTGCTGTTTTACTGCCGTCCGGCTTTGTGAAGCTTTCGTCAAACCAGTTAATTTTTTGACAAACAAGGTGTGTTTTCATCGATTCTGCCCATTTTTACTGCTGATTTTTCATTTTCACTTGCGTTGCTTAAAGCGATACAGTATAATGTAAAATGTTCGATGCGACAATCGCAAGGAGGTACGAAAAAGAGTGTATCAGATTTTGAAAAAGCAAACGCTGAACGCAAACACCAAGCTGATGGTGATCGAGGCCCCGCACGTTGCCCGCAAGGCAGAGCCGGGTCAGTTCATCATCCTGCGTGTCAGCGCAGAAGGCGAGCGTATTCCGCTCACGATCGCAGATTTTGACCGCGAAAAGGGTTCTGTCACCATCATTTTCCAGGAGGTCGGCGCAACGACGATGGCGCTCGGCGCACTGAATGAGGGCGACTGCCTGCATGATTTTGTCGGTCCGCTCGGCAAGGCGAGCGAGCTTGAGGGTCTTAAGAAGGTCGCTGTTGTCGGCGGCGGTCTGGGCTGCGCGATCGCATATCCGCAGGCCAAGAAGCTGCATGAAATGGGCGCTGAGGTTGACCTGATCGCCGGTTTCCGCAGCAAGGACATCATCATCCTCGAGGACGAGATGAAGAACGCCTGCACCAACCTGCACATCGTGACCGATGACGGCTCGAACGGCCGCAAGGCACTGGTTACGCAAGTGCTCAAGGAGCTGATCGATGCGGGCAACCAGTACGATGCCGTTATCGCCATCGGCCCGATGATTATGATGAAGTTTGTCTGCGAGACCACCCGTCCGTACGGCATCAAGACCATCGTTTCCATGAACACCATCATGGTAGACGGCACCGGCATGTGCGGCGGCTGCCGTCTCACCGTTGGCGGCGAGACCAAGTTCGCGTGCGTTGACGGCCCGGATTTTGACGGTCACCTCGTTGATTTTGACAGTGCAATGCGCCGCGGTGCCATGTACAAGGCACAGGAGCGCGCGGCGGTAGAGCGCCGCGAGGAGCATTGCAATCTGTTCAAGAAGGAGGTCAAATAACATGCCGAATATGAATCCGAACAAGTGCCCGATGCCCGAGCAGGCGCCGGACGTCCGCAATAAGAATTTTGAAGAGGTAACGCTCGGCTACACCGCTGAAATGGCGGTCGAGGAAGCACAGCGCTGCCTGAACTGCAAGAACAAGCCCTGCATGACCGGCTGTCCGGTACAGGTCAAGATTCCGGAGTTCATCTCTCTGGTTGCAGAGGGTAAGTTCCTCGAAGCGGCTGCCAAGATCAAGGAGACCTCCGCACTGCCCGCTGTCTGCGGCCGTGTCTGCCCGCAGGAGAGCCAGTGCGAGTGCCACTGCGTACGCGGCATCAAGGGCGAGGCTGTAGCAATCGGCCGTCTGGAGCGTTTCGTTGCCGACTACGCGCGCGAAAACAGCACTGAGAAGGCAGTAAAGCCGGAATCCAACGGTCACAAGGTTGCCATCGTTGGTGCAGGCCCGGCCGGTCTGACCTGTGCAGGCGATCTGGCTCGCATGGGTTACGAGGTTACCGTTTTCGAGGCACTGCACACCGCAGGCGGCGTACTGATGTACGGTATTCCGGAGTTCCGTCTGCCCAAGGCTATCGTGCAGAAGGAGATCGACACGCTGAAGGATCTCGGTGTTGCGTTCGTGCTGAACTTTGTTGTAGGCCGTTCCGAGACCATTGACGAGTTGTTCGGTGACGGTTACGAGGCAATTTTCGTTGGCTCCGGTGCCGGTCTGCCGACCTTTATCGGTGTTCCGGGCGAGAACGCCAACGGCGTTTACTCCGCAAACGAGTACCTGACCCGCATCAATCTGATGAAGGCATACAAGGAAAACGCCGACACCCCGATCTACCACGCCAAGAAGGTCGCTGTTGTCGGCGGCGGCAACGTAGCAATGGACGCTGCCCGCTGTGCAAAGCGCATGGGCGCAGACGAGGTTTACATTGTTTACCGCCGTTCCGAGAAGGAGCTTCCGGCTCGTCTCGAGGAGATTCACCACGCGAAGGAAGAGGGCGTTGTGTTCAAGTTCCTGACCGCGCCGCTCGAGGTGCTGTCTGACGAGAACTTCAACGTCATCGGCCTCAAGTGCCAGCAGATGGAGCTTGGCGAGCCTGACGCATCCGGCCGCCGCCGTCCGATTCCGGTCGAGGGCAGCGATTTTGTGCTCGATCTGGACTGCGTTATCGCGGCAATCGGCACCAGCCCGAACCCGCTGATCCGTCACACGACTCCGGGTCTGGATACCAACCGCAAGGGCTGCATTGTGGCTGACGACGAGCACGGCATCACCTCCAAGGACGGCGTATTCGCCGGCGGTGACGCTGTTACCGGTGCGGCTACCGTTATCCTCGCCATGGGCGCAGGCAAGCGCGCTGCGGCTGCGATGGACGAGTACATTAAGAATAAGAACAAGTAATTTTTGCTCTAATGTGGTGACGATGGTGCTGTTCTTCAATATCGGTCTGGCGCTGCTCTCCGGTTCCAACATGCATCTGGAAGCGTTCGCCGCTGTCATCGGTGTCGCAGCATCTATGGCATCTCTGACGCCGTCCGCGTGCACGCCAGCACCGCTCATCTTCGGACCGGGGCATGTGACGGTCCGCGGTGTGCTCAAGGCGAACTTCGTGTTCCTTGTGCTGTCCCTTGCGGCCTATCCGCTCGCCTCTGCGGTGTTTGGATAAGAAAAGCATTTGCGCAGATAAAATCCCCCTTGATGCCGGTCCGGTATCAGGGGGATTGTCTGTTTTTGTTCGTTCGGACGGGAATACCAGTGAATGGTTCTGATAACAGCAAATTTTATGCAAAACACAGCGCTCAGCGCGCCGAAAAATGTATGGGTCTAAATTCACATCTTCGGGTGCCATCGCCGCACCCATATTGGCCGCGTCCTTGACGCCCATTTCGACCATTTTGCCGAACAGGACATGCGTCACGCGCACATCGCACGGCTCCGTGCCGTTCGGCACCGGCTCATTGCCGAGAATAGCCGCGCCTGCCGCAGTAGTCGTCCATTGTGCGGTTGGTGTGCGCTGCCCGCCGTAGGCCAGCGGAAAACGGTACTGCCGCTCCGCCGAGCAGAAATGCGAGGAAGCTGCCGCAAGCAGGCGGTCTGCCGCGCCGCTCTCGACCAGACAGCCGCCGAGCGCAAGACCCTGTGCCATCGTCGAGCATGCACCGTACTGCCCGAGATAGGGCACATTCGCGTGCATGGACGCTAAAAACGAGCCGATGCACTGGTTGAGCAGGTCGCCTGCAAGGATCAGGTCGAGCGAACGCTCGGGCAGGGTGGCTTTGCGCAGCGCAAGCCGGATGGCGGTCTTTTGCAGCTCGCTCTCTGCCAGCTCCCACGAGCGCTGCCCCATCCGGTCATTCTTCGCCACATAGTCAAACCGCTCACCGAGCGGGCCTTCGCCCTCTTTTTTGCCGACTGCCGCCGCGTGTCCGAGCAGATACGGCCGGTTTTCGAGCGCAAGCGTGCGCTTGCCGATGCGCTTTATCATACCGAACCGCCTCCTGTCAAAAACAGAATGAGACCGTAGATGACGCTTGCCGAAATGCCGTACACCAGCACCGGTCCCGCGATAACGAACAGCTTTGCACCCAGACCGAGGATAAGTCCCTCGCTTTTGAACTCCATCGCCGGAGAAACAATGGCGTTTGCAAAGCCGGTGATCGGTACAATCGTGCCTGCTCCCGCATATTTTGCAAGCTTTTCGTACAAGTGCAGGCAGGTGAGCAGGGCACCGAGAAACACCATCGTGATGGCGGTTGCGGCGGCTGTGTCTTCGGTATCTAGTCCGCGGGAGAGCCACAGCTGCCGCACACCCTCGCCGGCTGTGCAGATCGCACCGCCGATGAGAAACGCCAGCAGGCAGTCGCGCCACAGCGGCGAATTCGGGCTTTTGCGTTCGAGCAGCTGTTGATAGGTTTGTTTATCCAGTTTCATGCAAGGTTCCCCTTTCTGTACGCGTAGTTTGCCCAGCCGTTCCGGGATTATCCATCTGACCCTGTAAAATAAATGCGAACTGACCATTTTCGACAGACCATATTCGCGGTATGATAAATAAAACATATCAGATTAGGGGGATTTTTGATGGAATCCAAGAAGAAAGCGTTTTCGCTGTACGACATCGTGATGATCGGTCTGATGGCGGCAGTGGTATTCGTTGTTACCATGTTCCTTTCCATCCGCATTCCGACGCCGACAGGCACTACTATGATCAAGCTCGCAAACGCGTTCGTGCTGCTGTGCGGTCTGTTGCTCGGACCGGTTCGCGGCGGTCTTGCTGCTGGTATCGGCTCGATGATCTTCGACCTGATGACGCCGGAGTACGCACCGGAGGCGTGGATCACCTTTCTGCGTTTCTTCCTGATGGCATGGCTGTGCGGCGTGATCGCTTACGCCGGTGCCGCTGCCGCAAAGAAATTTGCGCGCAACCTCGTGGCGTGCCTTGCAGGTGCGGTGTTCTCGTCGCTGCTGTACATGCTCAAGGGCATTATTGAGCTGATGATCGGCGGCAGTGCTCTGGTTCCGGCTTTTGTGGCCAATATTCCGAAGCTGATGACCTCGCCTCCGAATATCATTATCGCGGTAGTTGTTGCAATGGCGCTTCTGCCGGCGCTGCAGAAGGCGATGCATTCGACCTCGTTCGGCCGCCATATAGCAGAAAAGTAAACAAATCCGTTGAGAAACGCGCCTGTCGGTTATCGGTAGGCGCGTTTTCCATGCTTTGCAGAAAGTCGGATTTCGTGGTATACTGTAATTATCTAAAGAAAAGCACAGCGAGGAGGAAAACAGTATGGCGGATTTTGTATCGCATCATCTATTCGGCAGGCAGGCACTGACGGTGTTTCCCGCACCGGCGCAGCGGGCAGCGGCATGCCGTCCGGCGTGCTTTTTCTGGGGCTGTCAGGGACCGGACCCGCTGTTTTACCGGAAAATCCTGCTCGGCAGTCCGCTGCACAAGCTGGGCAACCGCATGCACTCGGAGAAAACGGACGAGCTGTTTGCGGCGCTCTCGCGTGCGGTGCGCGATCTGAGCGGTGACGCGCAGGAGATCGCAGCGGCGTATTTCTACGGCTTCGTGTGCCATTATGCGCTCGACAGCGAGATTCATCCCTACGTTTACTGCCAACAGGTGCGGTTCTGTGCTGAAAATTCAAAGCTGTCCGCATCGGCGGTGCACAGCCGCATTGAAAGTGACATTGACTATCTGATCTACGAACGCGCATGCCATCGCCCCATCACTGAGTTCGATCCGGAGGAACGCTACCGGCTTTCGCCGGTCGAGCAGGCGGTGCTGTCGGTTGTGCTGCACGCAACGCTCAAAACCGTGTACGGAGCGGACGTTTCCACGCATGATCTGCGTCGTTCATTCGTGGAAATGACCTCGTGGGAGAGTTTTCTCTATTCGGAGAGCCGCGCCGTCTATCGCGGAGCGAAAAAGGCGGAAGCCTTGCTCGGTCGAGGCGCCCTGCTCACCGGTCACATGAAGCTCGAGCGTCCGGTGTGGGATGCGCTCAATCTGGCTCATCAGCCGTGGCATAACCTGTGGAAACCGGACGAAACCCGCACGGATTCCGTTCCGGAGCTGTTCGGTCTGGCGCGTATTCGTGCCGCTTCGCTCGCCGGACAGTACGCCGCGCAGTTTGACGCAGGCTGGCTGATGCACTATCACTTTGATGAGCCGTTCGACTGCGGCAACCCGAAAAAATTGATAATGGAAAATGAAATGTGAGTGCATTTTCATTTGTCATTACGATTGCAACAGAAAAAGACTGTAAAAGACAAAAGACGCCTGAAAAGGCGTCTTTTGTGTTAGACACCGCTACTTTTGTGTTAGACACCGCTACTTTTCTGTTAGTCACGGCTATTTTTGACCTGATTTCTTTGCAATACGGCAATGCCTGTGGTAAAATTGTAGGAAATCCGAAAGGAGGTGCAGCGACCGTGCAGTATGTGCTGTACTATTTTATTGCAGTCAGCGTCATCGGCGCGATTGTCTGTATTTACGATAAGCTCGCCGCGGCTCGCGGCTGGAGGCGTGTGCCCGAGCGCACGCTGTTTTTCTGGGCGCTGATTGGCGGCGGGCCGGGCGTGTACGCCACCATGCTCATCATCCGTCACAAGACCCTGCACCATATTTTCATGCTCGGCATACCGGCAATTATGGTTCTACAGGGAGCAATTATTGTTGGTATTTATAATATTCTGTATATGAAGGGACTGCTATGACAAACGCACTTATCCATATTTTCATCCGCGATGCGGAAAACACCGGCGATTCGCAGGTGCGTGAAAAATTCGGCGTGCTGTCCGGCGCGGTCGGACTGGCATGCAACCTGTTCCTGTTTGCACTCAAGCTGATCATTGGTCTGCTTACAGGGTCGATTTCCATCGCGGCGGACGCATTCAACAACCTGTCGGACGGTCTGTCCTGCCTGATTTCCATTGTCGGCTTCAAGGTTTCCGGCAAGGAGCCGGATGCGAAGCACCCGTTCGGCTACGGACGCACCGAGTACATCGCGGGACTGATCGTCTCGTTCATCATCATTCTGGTCGGCTTCGAGTTTTTCAAAACCTCGCTCGACCGCATTCTGCATCCGGCTGCCGTAGCGTTCTCGGCGGTGCTGATGGGAATTCTTGCCGTATCCATGCTGGTTAAGCTGTGGATGGGTGCGTTCAACGTCAATATCGGCCGCAGAATCGATTCTCCGGTGCTGATGGCGGCCGGTCAGGACAGCCGCAATGATGTTGTTACTACGGCTGTTGTCGTACTCGGCATGGTAGCCGGTCGGTTTACTACGCTGCCGGTGGACGGATATGTGGGCGTTGCCGTTGCCGCGTTCATCCTCTGGTCGGGCATCGGCATTGCGAAGGATACGGTTGCGCCGCTGCTCGGCGAAGCCGCCGATCCGGTGGTTGCCCGCAATATCCGGCGGATTGTAATGGAATTCGACCATATTGTCGGCGTACACGATATGATCATCCACAACTACGGCGCAGGACGTTCGATTGCGTCGCTGCATGCCGAAGTGCCGAGCGACTCGGACTTTGTGGCTGTGCACGAGGAAATCGACGAGGCCGAAAAGCGTGTCTGGCAGCAGACCGGTGTGTATCTGGTCATTCACATGGATCCGATCGATATCAATAATGCGTATGTCAACGCGCTGCGCGAGCAGACCGACGGCGTGCTCCGTCAGATCGACGGACAGCTTACCATGCACGACTTCCGCGTAGTGGACGGCAAACGCCAGATCAACCTGATTTTCGACGTTGTTGTGCCGTTTTCCTATGATGAGGATGCCAAACGCGACCTGCTGATGAAGATCTATGACAGCCTGAAAGCGATTGACTCGCGCTATAATCCGGTTGTAACGCTCGATCATCAGATGTGATAAGAAAATAATAGGCAGAAAAAGGAGGTGCTTTCGCATCTCCTTTTTCTGCTAAAAATAGCATAGTAAAACGGTAGGGAACAAAATAATCCGCGAAAACGGCAAGTTATCATTGCAATAACCCGAAAATTTGCTATAATGAAGATAGCGTTTTTACGCTTTATCAGATAACATTATTGTTTGGGGGAATTTAAGTGAGCTTTTTCTCGGGCCTGCTTTCCGCACTTCCCGGTGCAGTGGCGCAGGGTTTGATCTGGGGACTGATGGCGATCGGCGTATTCATCACCTTTAAGGTGCTCGATCTGGCCGACCTGACCGTCGATGGTACGATGGCGACCGGCGGTGCGGTGTGCATCGTTATGATGACGCACGGCGCGAATGTATGGGTGGCAATGCTGTGCGCTTTCCTTGCCGGCATGCTGGCCGGACTTATTACCGGTATTCTGCATACCTGTATGGGTATTCCGGCGATTCTGGCCGGTATTTTGACACAGCTGGCGCTGTTCTCCATTAACCTGCGCATTATGGACAAAAAAGCAAATGTAGCGATCAATCCGGACAACTACAAGCTGCTTGTATCGCTGCGCAACGTCAAGAAGCTGACTATCGAAAATCCGATTTTCGTTGCGGCTGTCTTTACGATTGTGGTTATCGCACTGCTGTACTGGTTCTTCGGTACGGCGCTCGGCTGCTCCATCCGTGCGACCGGCGCAAACCCGAACATGAGCCGCGCGCAGGGCATCAACGTGGATTTTGTCAAGGTGCTCGGCCTGATGCTGTCCAACGGTCTGGTTGCGCTGGCAAGTGCGCTGTACTGCCAGTATCAGGGCTTCGCGGATGTCAACGCCGGCCGTGGCGCTATCGTTATCGGCCTTGCCGCTGTCATCATCGGCGAGGTGCTGTTCAGCCGTATTTTCCGCAACTTTGCGCTGCGCCTGCTCGGCGTATCGCTCGGTGCGGTTGTGTACTATCTGGTTATTCAGGTGGTCCTCAACCTCGGCCTGAACACCAACGACCTGAAGCTGATCTCGGCTTTCGTCGTTGCAATCTTCCTTGCTGTTCCGTACTGGAAGGGCAAGTATTTCCGCGGTGCAGCCAAGAGTGCCGCAAAGACTGATGCGAAGGAGGCCAAGTAACATGCTGCAGCTCAAAGGGATTTACAAGACCTTCAACGCGGGCACGGTAAACGAAAAGCGTGCCATTGACAACCTGAACCTGACCCTTGAGGACGGCGATTTTGTCACCATCATCGGCGGCAACGGCGCCGGCAAGTCCACTACGCTGAACCTGATCGCAGGCGTGTATCCGGTGGATGCGGGCATGATTCATCTGAACGGCTACGACCTGACCAATCTGCCCGAGCATAAGCGCGCGCGTTTCCTCGGCCGCGTATTTCAGGACCCGATGATGGGTACTGCCGCTACCATGGGTATCGAGGAGAATCTGGCGCTGGCATACCGCCGCGGTCAGAAGCGTGGCCTCGGCTCCGGCATTACGAACGAGGAACGCGAGCTGTACCGCGAAAAGCTGGCAACGCTCGGTCTGGGACTGGAGAACCGCATGACCAGTAAGGTCGGTCTGCTGTCCGGCGGTCAGCGTCAGGCACTGACCCTGCTGATGGCCACCCTGCGCAAGCCGGATCTGCTGCTGCTCGACGAGCATACCGCAGCGCTCGATCCGAAAACCGCAGATAAGGTGCTGCAGATCACCGAGGAGATCGTCGCACGCGACAACCTCACCACACTGATGGTAACGCATAATATGAAGAACGCCATCCAGTACGGCAACCGTCTGATTATGATGGATGCCGGTCGCGTTGTCGTTGATATCCGCGGTGAGGAGAAGAAGAACCTTACCGTCCGCGACCTGCTCGAGAAGTTCAATATCGAGAGCGACCGTATGCTGCTCAGCGAATAAGGCGAATAGAAAGACCCCGAAACATGGTTTCGGGGTCTTTTTATGTTCATTTTTCATTTTCCAATCGCAATTCTCCATTGATTTGCCAACCGAGCGGCGTTCGCCGGAACAAAGCATTGTGTAGCCCTGTCAGCGCCTGCCATGTGGCTCGATCGGTAATGCCGGTCTCGGGCAGCTGAAAAATTTTCTGCGCACGCCTGACAGCGGACTGTGTATCCGCATCGTATTCGCCGGTGAGCGGCACGGCGGTGGTTTGATCATAATGCGGGGCGATTTCGTTCAGCATCAGCTGCAGAACGTACACTGAGGAACCCTTAGTGCCTACCTTCAGTACGGCGTCGCTCTCCGGCGGGAAGAATGCCGTCCGCATCGGCAGCGCATCTCCGGCGAGCAGAAGCGCGTATGCGGTGTAAATGGCAGTCCATGTGCGGAAATCTGCCGTTCCGGTTACGGGAATATCGTTCTGCTGCTGATAATCGCGCACAGCAGCGGCAGTCTTTGCATCCCAGATGCCGTCCGGCACGAGCGGTGCAGCGCTGCCCTCAGCCTGCTGAATACGCCGCAGAAAGGTCTGCAGATCGAAGATATGACCGCGTTTTTGTGCGTCGGTGTACAATCAGGCACCCTCCTTTCCGACGGGATAGCCGGGATACTGTCCTCTGGCACTCTGGCTGCCGACCAGCACGTTTTCGGCGAGATCGGCCATGCCTTCCCAGGTCAGCGGACCGATAGCGCCCGTGGTGGGCAGACCGAGCAGCGACTGGATGACTGACACCGAGGACTCGGTCGCGTCTCCGAAAATGCCGTCTACCGTGACAGCGGGCACTTCGGCGTAGCCGCGGGCGATGATATTGATGAGCGTTTGCGCCTGCCGCACGGCCTCACCGCGCATGCCCTTTACAAGAAAGGTCTCCGGCAGGCCGATAAATTCCTCGAGCCACTCCTGCTCAGGCTGGGCGAGCAGCACGGACCGGTAGGTGGAAAGCAGGGCATACCACGTCTCTCGATCCACCACACCGGTGATGGGCAGGCCGACAAGCCGCTGATACGCAGCCACGGCTTCGCGGGTCTGCGGACCGAAAATACCGTCGATCTGTCCCGCCTGCCAGCGCGGCAGCGCATCGTAAAATTCGCCGACAATGGCAAGAAAATACTGCAAAAGCTGTACGCCCGGGCCGCTCATGCCCTCGGTCAGCCGTTCGGGATACTGGCGGGAGATCTCACTGAGGGTCAGTCCCTCGCTGTTGAGCTCGCTCAGGCGCTTGACATTATTATAAATGAACGCGATGCGGTACCATGTTGCCGGGCCGACAAGGCCGTCCTCGGTGAGGTTGAATTGCCGCTGGAACGCCCGCACGGCGCGTTCGGTATCTGCGTTGAACACGCCGTCTGTGGGATAGATTTTCGGAATGTTCGGGAAATTGGTCGAAATGCGGTTAAGGCGCGTTTGAATCGTGCGGACATCCTCGGAAAAGTCGCCCAGCCGCAGTGTCACGCCGGGGAACGACCCGCCGAGGTTGGGCGAGAGCGGTGCACCGGTGACGAAATTGATGTCGCTGCCGTAAAACGACTGCAAGATCTGCTCGGCGGAAAGTCCCTGCTCGGCCAGCGGCACGGTTCCCCACTGGCTAAGCCCGCCCGGACAGGTGACGGTCGTGCCGTTGCAGTACTGCGCGAACAGCGGCTCGACCGAGTCGCCGCGGGTGAGGTAAGTGCCGATCATATCATCTACAATGGTGGAAATATTCTCGAAAATATCCCGTCCGGGCACAAAGGACTGGTCATACCGCGTGGAATTGGTGATATCAAAATCGTAGCCTTGCGCGCGGTACCATTCGGTGAACACACGGTTGAGCACATAGGACATTTGTGCGTACACGTTGGCGCGGATGGCCTGCTCGGGCCAGGTCGGATAAATCTCGGACGAGGCAACATTTTTGATGTAATCGGCAAACGGTACGGTGATATTCTGCGCATTCGAGGACGGCGCACCGAGGTGCACCGTGATGGTTTCCGGTATGGAAACATAGGGTTCGGGCAAAGCAATCCCTCCTTTTACGGATTCTCCGGCAACTCGGGATCGAGTGCCTGCGGCGCACCGGTGGCGGTCAGGTCGGTCTGCGCGAAGCTCTGATTTTCCGCGAGCGGTGTAAGCGCCACGGGCAGCATGGTCGGCACGCCGGAGAACATGGCGATGTGCAGCGCGGTCAGCGGCGTGTAGCCCTCGGCGGAGATTTCGACCGTGTAGACCGCAAACGGCGGACCGCTGCCCGGACTCAGCGAGTTGCTGCGCGGCGGCGTTGTCAGTATCATGGACGGCGTCATGCCGCCGGAGTCGGTCGTGACCGAGTAAAGCAGCGTGCGCATGCCGGTATCATCCGGCGCGGTGGAGACGGAAACGATGGCGTTTTCAAGCGGCAGTGCGCCTAACGCGGTCGTGACGAGTACACGCAGCTCGGCGGTGCCGTCGGTCAGTTCAGCCATGAAAAAACCTCCTTGTCAGCAGGTGGAAAAACAGATATACTAAAGGTAACAGCCGCAAAGGCGGCAAAATCTCGAAAGGCGGGGACAGTATGCAGGATTACAAAACAATGATCTCCATGTGTGCAGAGCAGGAGGAGAAGTTTCAGTTTGAGCATTTTTCGCGCGAGGATGCGCTGAAAATCGGCCTCAAGCTGCATGAAAATGCAAAGGAGCAGCCGGTTGCGGTTGAGATTACGGTGAACGGTCTGGTCGTGTTCCGCTGCTTCGGTGAGGGCGCAAAGCCGGACAGCGAACTGTGGCTCGCGCGCAAGCGCAACGCGGTTGACCTGATGGAAACGTCCTCGCTGCGGTTTTTCGCAGAGCTGGAGGACGCAGGTGAGACCTTTGCGGACCGCAAGCTCGACCCGAACGAGTACGCCGCAGGCGGCGGTTTCCCGATCCGGCTGCGCGGTACCGGCGTGATCGGTTCCATCTGCGTTTCCGGTTATCCGGATCATGTGGATGATCATCAGCTTATCATTAACACACTGGCGGAGTATTTCGCATAATTGAGCATTTTAAATGGAGAATGGAAGATGAACGTATCGTTTTTCATTCTCCATTATTTTTATACTATTTTGACATGATAATGCCGAAACCACCGGTCAAGCTGGATGATATACGCGAAAATCTGCGGCGTACGCATCAGCTGTCCGAACCACGGTTCGGCAAGGCTTTCCGGTCGCTGCATGAGTTTTTGTACGGCATTCCGGTCGAACAGGGAAGCGGTGACCGAGGTGTTATCCTCGAAAATACGGCGGACATAGTCCGCGCACAAGCGGGTATAAACCGGATGAAAGGTTTTCGGATACGGACTTTTCTTGCGGTAAACGATCTCTTTGGGCAGTTCATCGGCGAATGCGCGGCGCACGATGCCCTTCTCACGCCCCTCGAGCGACTTGAAGTCCCACGGCATATTATAGGCATACTCGACAATGCGGTGGTCGCAGAAGGGCACGCGCACCTCAAGACCGGAGTACATGCTCATGCGGTCCTTGCGGTCGAGCAGGGTCGCCATGAACCAGTCGAGGTTGAGCACGAACATTTCACGCATCCGGGCTGCTTTTTTGTCATCGGACGGCAGCCTGGGTGCGCGGGCGCAGGTGTCGCGGTAGTGCTGGTGCACAAATTCCTCGCCGTTTCTAACGGCATCCGGTGTGAGCAGACCCAGCCGCAGACCGACCGACCGTGACCACGGAAACGTATCTTCAAACAGAATTTCCTCACGGTGGTACCACGGATAGCCGCCGAATAACTCGTCGGCGCACTCGCCGGACAGGCAAACGGTGGTTCCGCCGCGCTTGATGGCAGCACAGAACAGCAGCAGGGAGGAGTCCACATCGGCCATGCCGGGCAGCGCACGCGCATCCGTCGCGGGGAGCAGGGCCGCGCACAGTGCCTCCGGTTCGAGCACAACGCGATGATGGTGCGTACCGAGAAAATCCACCATTTGATCAATATACGAATCGTCACTATTGGGTTGAAATATACTCTTTGTAAAGTATTTATCGTTGTCCCGATAATCCACCGACCAGGTATGCAGCGTTTCGCCGCGGGCCGCGTAATCTTTCGCCGCCAGCATGGACAGGATGGACGAATCCAGTCCGCCGGACAGGAAACACGCCAGCGGCACATCGCTGACCAACTGACGGCGGGCGGCATCGCAGATGAGCGTGTGCGTGCGCTCGATGGTAGTCGGCAGGTCGTCCTCATGCTCGTGCGCCTCGAGCTTCCAGTAGGTGTGATCGGTGAAGGCTTCCGGCGTAAGAACCGCAAAATGCCCGGGCATAAGTGAGGAAATATGCCGAAAAACACCGGATTCCGGCGGGCGAGCCGGACCGAGCAGCAGCAGCGTGCGCAGACCATCCTCGTCGAGCGCAGGCTCGATCTCCGGATGGCAGAGTACGGTGTCAATGGTCGAACCGAAGGTCAGACCGTTGCGAATGAGAGCGAAAAACAGCGGTTTCACGCCCAGTCGGTCGCGGCAGAGCGTCAGTCGGCGTTCGCGTTTCTCCCAGATGGCAAAGGCGAAAATGCCGTTCAGCCGCGCAAATGCGTCGATTTTCCACTCGAGATAGGCGTGCAGCAGCACTTCGGTGTCCGAATGTCCGACAAACTCGTGCCCGCGTGACATAAGTTCTGTACGCAATTCCGGTGTGTTATATAACTCTCCGTTATATATAAGGATAGTATTCCTGTCGGGAGAGCACATTGGCTGCTTGCCGCCCTCCGGATCAATGACGATCAGCCGCCGATGGATAAGCGCTGTGTCCTCGTCAAAATACGTGCCTTCGGCATCCGGCCCGCGCGGCGTAAGCGTTCGCTTCATTCCGTGAAGGATCGGTCCGCCGCGGCGTGCGTCGCGTTCATAATCGACAAAACCGCCGATACCACACATAGGCGATTCCTCCTCTGATTGATGGTTTCCTTCTGTTATATGTATTAAATGTGAAAAATATGAAGTGAAATCGTAATTTTTCTAAAAAATATAAGCGGTGACAGAACAGGATGAGGATTGCGTGCAATGTGCGTTCGTTCCTGCCGACATTTGGCAGAAACGCACAAAAAATGGAGTGCGGATTTTATCAGTAAAAAGAATGTTAAATCCTTGACAAATGGTTTCCGAACGATATAATAGAGATAGACATGCTCCAAACAAGGACCTCGCTGGGCGCGGCGCTGCGGCCAATGACCGTGTGCGCTGTGTTTTTGTGCGTGTCCGCTATTATTTATTTTTGGGAGGTTTATGGCATGGATTTTAGGCTTACAAAAGAAGAAGCACTGTTCCAGAAGATGTGCCGCGAGTTCGCTCTGAACGAAGTAGAGCCGATCGCAGCTGAGATCGATGCGGAAGAGCGCTATCCGGAGGAAACCGTTCAGAAGCTGATGAAGTACGGCCTGATGGGCATTCAGTTCCCGAAGGAAGTCGGCGGCTCCGGCGGTAACTATATCTGCTATTCTATCGCTATCGAAGAGATGAGCCGCGTATGCGGTACCACCGGCGGCATTATGTCCGCTCACGGCACCCTGGGTGCTTGGCCGATTTACGCTTTCGGCACCCCGGAGCAGAAGGAGAAGTGGCTGCGCCCGCTGATCGAGCCGAAGGAAGGCGCCAAGATCGGTGCATTCGGCCTGACCGAGCCGAACGCAGGTACCGACTCCGCTGCACAGCAGACCATTGCTGTTAAGCAGGAGGACGGCTCCTACATCATGAACGGCTCCAAGGTGTTCATCACCGGCGGCGGCCGTGCAGATACCTACGTTGTATTTGCTATGACCGACAAGACCAAGGGCAACAAGGGCATTTCTGCGTTCATCGTTGACAAGGACGACCCGGGCTTCTCTATCGGCAAGATCGAGCACAAGATGGGCATCCGTGGTTCTCAGACCGCTGAGCTGATCTTTGAGGACGTTCATCTGCCGGCAGACCGTCTGCTGGGCAAGGAGAACGGCGGCTTCAAGATCGCTATGATGACCCTGGACGGCGGCCGTATCGGTATCGCTTCTCAGGCACTGGGTATCGCGCAGGGCGCTCTGGATAAGGCTATCCAGTACATGAAGGAGCGCGTACAGTTCGGCAAGACTCTGGACAAGTTCCAGGGCCTGCAGTGGATGGTAGCTGACATGGCAACCCAGATCGACGCTGCTCGTCTGCTGGTTCGCCGTGCTGCATTCAACCACGATGTTGGTCTGCCGTTCACCAAGGAAGCTGCTATGGCTAAGCTGTACGCTTCTGAGGTTGCAATGGACGTTACCACCAAGTGCGTACAGATTTACGGCGGCTACGGTTACATCCGTGAGTACCCGATGGAGCGCATGATGCGTGACGCTAAGATCACCGAGATCTACGAGGGCACTTCTCAGGTTCAGAGAATGGTCATCGCTGGTCAGGTTCTGCGCTAAGAAAAGGAGGAAAACTGAACTATGAAGGCAATTGTTTGTGTAAAGCAGGTTCCGGATAC